>Ga0214473_10001663_pt1 | contig 28795 bp, 14 predicted proteins | sample RVTome_7_FD_203509 | JGI IMG/M metagenome (GOLD analysis project Ga0214473, IMG submission 203509) | Soil microbial communities from uranium-contaminated site in the Upper Colorado River Basin, Wyoming, United States - RVT98D197 | ecosystem: Environmental > Terrestrial > Soil > Contaminated >...
GACGTCATCCGGGACAACGAGTTTGTACCGGATGGACCCATCGTTCAGCGTGAAATCACCATCATTGTTGAGCACATCTTCGGGACGGTTGAGGGCGGAGACATACTCCTGGACAGGGTAGGGACCTCGAACTTCAAACGACTGCGTTTCCGGAACAAGTGGGGTACCTTCATTCAAGAGTGTAAAGGCAATGAGGTTTGGATCCGTCAGGAAGTCTGGGTCGATCTTCGGAGGGATCCCGGTAGAACTGCTCTTGTAGCTCGTGTGACTGTGAGCGATAGAGGACCGAAGATGCTCGGGCGAGGCCATCACGTTCCACTGATTCAAGACCTGATGCGGAGGAACAATCCGCAATTCGTTCAAGGCCCGGGTAATGCCGTACCGGACGAAGTCCCACGAGGACTGCGAAAGGTCCGTAGGCTCGAAAGAACCGAAAGCGATACCCGCGATGCCCCCAGTCAGGGTGTGGACCACACCAGCCGCAGAGATCGGGAGATCCAGAGTGTTGTAGTCCGTGGTGATGATGGGCGTGGGATCCGAATCGATGAGGACATTCACATCGCCCGTCGGACTCTTCAAGATCCTGTACTTGTGCTGGATGGTCCAGTCTGTCTCCTTGACGATCCGGTAGCTCACTTCAGAAGGAGAAACTGGCCAGGACCCAACAATGGTGAGAGAGGTAGGCCCAGACACACCCGCGATCTCGTAGACTCCCTTGTTGGACCCAGCGTCCACAACCAAGAGATCCCCGATGACTACGCCATCAGCTAGGTAATCTCCTTCGGAGTCACCGAGGGCATTTCCTGTCACGAGAGCGCCCTTCCCAGAGACTTTCAAGGGGAGGTGGTAGCCCACGAGACTATCCGGGTCGGTGCCCTTCCAGAGCCCCACGAAGTGCCTCTGGTCGTCGAGAACTCTCCAGATGTTGCAGTAGCTCCACGCGACCTCCGAGAGAGCACCCGCACTAGCCGGCGTCGAAGAACCGAAGGAAATTTGTCCGGTGGGGGATGGAGGTGGTGTGCTGAAAGAGCTGTAAGCCAGGGCACCGACGAAAGCGCCATCCACGAAAAGGCTCACCAAATTCCCTGCCGTATTCTTCACCGCTCGATAGGTGTGGAATGCCCCATCATTCCAATCGAACATGAACCTGGACGTTGGACCTAGATCTGCGCCATCCGAAGTGAAGGCGACGTACTTGATTCCGAGGATCTCAACGAGCATCACCCCCACAGCTCGGGTGCTGTCGAACGCCTGGGCGAAGACACCGGCAAATCCAGCTCCATCTACCGTGTAAGAGATGACCTTGGAGCGGAACTCCAGGATGTAGTCTGTCCCAGCCAGGATAATACGATCCGGGTCTGTCGTCAGAGGAGGCGCCGTGTCATTGATGAAGTAGACACGACCGTCTCCAATGGACGTGTCTATGATTCTCAAAACCCGGCCAACCATGCCGGCAGTGGCCGTCCCTATCGAAGACCAAACGTACGGAGAGAAGTCTCCCGGGAGGGACCGACCACCATAGCTCTTTTTCGGGGTGGGCTTGTCTGGGAAGAAGCAGAGCTGAAGCAGGAGATCCCCGTTGTCGATGGCAGCCATGAGGCCATCTGGAGTGACTCCGAACGTGTGGGTCCGAAGATCCAGACCCACGTCGAGCACCACTTCGGAGGCCGCTGTCAGCAAGGGCTCCAAACGAACGAACCCGCGAAAGTCTGATCCCACCAAACCTACGACGCTCGGATCAACATCCGTAGCGCTTGTCGAATCGAGAAGAAGGAAGTCCGTCGAAATGATCGTCTCAGTCCCGTGGAAGCCTACCGGAGTCCAAGGCTTCGTATCCAGCTCGGGGACGACGTTAGCTTCGTAGGAGGTGAACGAGGATGGAGCTGTCTGCTGAGGGTTGAGCGGGAGGGAGAGGTACCGCACAAAGTCCCATTTCGAAGTGCTCTCGGCCGGCCTGGAGATCGACCCAAAGAAGACATCCTGGATTTCATCCAGGGGAGCGTTCAGTTCTTCAAGGAAAGGGAGATCATCCGGCAGAATCTTCGCAATCTCCGTGACCTCACCATCAATGTAGAGCCGGACGACACCTGCGGGATCCCTGAACAACCGATACGAGTGTAGAGCCGACCAGTCGAAGTCCACCGGCTGATACGTGGAAGACCCAAAAGCATCGAAGTTCCCCACCCAAGAGGAGAGAACCGACGGGTCATCGGTGGACCCTCGCAGGAGGAAGCCGATCTTCTTGACTCCACTATCTTCCAGGAAGCCAACGATGACGGAGAGTAGTTCGTCGGAGTACCCGGCAGCGATGCCAGTGAAAACACCATCGTAGGTGGTGACCGTCGGTACTTCGACCCGCCAAGCCATAGCGAAGACATGCGGGAAACTGAGGTCCACACCACGGACCCAGAAGATGCCCTGGCCGGTCGGGAAAATGCCAGTGGAGTTATCCTGGACCGTGAGCACGCCAGCCGACACGGAGGCAAGCCCTGCCCCCTTCCGGATCCAGGGAGCCAAAGTGTTGCTCTCCGGAAGAGCTAGAGACTCATACCGGATGAACTGCTCTGAAAGCTGCCGCTGCATCGGAGGATAGGCAATCCGATGTATTGGGGTATTCAGAACCAGGAGATTGGGGTCATTCAGAACAGGCGTGTAGGCCCGTTCGTAAGCTCGGTAGTGCAGCTCTCGTAAGAGAGGTTGGTCGAGCACTGCCTGCATGTCATCCGCTACATAGGACTCCGGTTTGACCAGCGTGTTGTTGTAGCGGTATTTGTGCTGGGATCCGTCGATAGGATAACCGACATCCCGATTCCAGGAGTTCAACCGGAATTCCCGGCTGTTCAAGCGTCGGACATCGACGACTGGGTTGCAGATCCAGCTATAATCAACCTTCACGTCATCGGTCGGACCAGGAGCGGCATTCAGAACGATTTGACCGAGAAGCCCAATGACGGCGTCCGGAGTCACTGGAATACTGTTGATCAGAACAACCACATCCACAGGGTCATCAGCGATCTGGCCATTCCGTGGGTCAATCAATTCCCAGGAGAGAAATCCACTGCTCGGATCAGGCAGGGTGAAGCTGGCCTGAAGCGTGGCCTGGGTACCAGATAGGACCGCTAGGATACGGAAAGTGCCTCCGTTGATGACCCCTCCGCTCAGGGTGATGTAGAGGCCCACATGATTCGATGTGAGAGCTGCTCCGGGAAGGCTCACGTCCGTGAAATTGCCGATGGTGGCAAGCGTGCCAGATTGAACCGTGAGAGAAGGCTTGGCAATCGGCCCTCTATCCGTGTAGATACTCCGAGGAGTCAGTGGGGAGAACCCAGAAAAGATGGCCTGGTTGAACGTGGGATCAATCGGGTTGCCTGCGATATCCTTCGGAGTGCCAGTAGCATTCACCGTCAGTGTGTACGAGCCCTCACCCATCCCTCGGGTGTAGATGGCCACACGTGAGACATCGACCGAGGTCACCCGGGTCACATCGACTTCGGTAGGTCCGGTGATGTCGTACTCCAGGATGCTCGTCAGCGCAGAATCACTCCGCATCGGCTCCCCGAAGTCGGCAATCACCACGCCTTCTTCCGTGACCTCAACTGTAGGATCCAGCTTTGGCTTAGCTGCATTTGAGACGAAAGAAATGTCCAGCGGATAAGGATTCAGAAGTTTATCCAAGAGATTCCGAATCCGGACTTGATAAGTCAGACCTTGAGTCGTCTTGGCTGTCCGAACGGTAACTCCGATAATCCCCCCGAAGTGCCTCCACGGAATAGGTCCGTCAGATGCAGAGAAGTGGACATTCAGGTCTACAGTGCGATCATCAACAACACCCACAATCTGAGCAGCGTCAGGACCACCTTGACCAGACAGATCCAGGTACCTTCCCACGTCCTCGGCGGCGAACTCCCCAAAAGTCGGAACGAGGAATCTCCTGGAGAGACCAACAGAAGTGAACTCGATAACTTCACCATCGGTTCCGCTCCCAATGAGAGGGGACGAGGCTTCAATTGATATGATGTCTACTCTTGTGCCGTCTGGCGCAATGACCTCGAAGTTAGAGAAATCCGTGATGCCGGCCCGAGAAAGCTCTGAAGAAAACACAATCTGGATCGTGGACCCATCAACAGGGACCACGTGACTACCTACTCCTTGGAGAAGGCTCACAGTTTCCGAGACAGTGACGTTTTCGTTCAGATCAGGCATATCAACCGAGTGTGATAGTGAAGCTCACAGAAAGGGTGTCATTTGTGATCATGACTCGTGGAGTAAATTGGTTCTCATGGTTCATCACGCCTGCGGCTGCGGAATCAAAGAGAGCTGTCTTCTGGACGCCTTGAGAGACCCCTGTGTAGGTGAAAACTTTCGTGATGACTGTGATGTTTGAAGCTCCAGTCGGCAAAGTAACAGTACCTTGAATCCGACCTAAGCCATCCAACGTCAACTCTCCAATCAGAGAGGTGTCCCCTGCTGCGGGTGCTGTAGCATCGTTGGTCAACCCTATGTAGTTGAACCCATTAGCCCGAGCTGCTGTACCGTAGCAAAAAGTGTGGAGCTGAACCCTGCCTGCATCTAAGACAAGGTTGTACGTCTCCTCATCTTCATCCACTTGTTTGTAGAGCCATAAACCGCGACGCTCATCGTAGTCGTAAGCTCGTTCGTGGTGGACTCTAACCTTGGCTCTGGCATGGATTGGTGCAAGAATGATGTGCATAGTGCTTCCTAGAAGTCCGCCGAGTGGTCTTCATCAACCACTGATTGGTTGACTTTGTGGCCGAGGCGATCCCGGTCCCGAATGCCTCCGCAGTAGATGCGGAATTCCTCGTAGTAGTAGGAGGCCATTCGCCACCGCATGGCATCCAAGACCTTGTTCTCTGGCTGATTGGGTTGGTAGGTGTCCGTGAAGATGTACCTGATGCGGTAGAGAGTGTGGGCTGGGCGAACCAGATCGATGATGATCCGAAGCGCGGCATCGATGTCGAATAGGTCTGGTGGGAACGTGTTGGTAGTCAGGATGTTGACCTGGAAACCAAACTGGTCCGAGATGTCCAGCCCCGAGGCCCCTGCACGAACGAGCAGGAAGTTCTCCCAGACCTGGAAGTCCAAAGAGATGAACAGAGCCACAACATCTCTGATGGAAGCTGGTATGGACCCCTGGAAGTAGATTTTGATAAGACTGAGGAAGAAACGGCGAAACTCCTCGTCATCATAGTCCAGGGGAGGAATACGGCCATTCAGGAACAGGAGATACCCGACGATGGACTGGAGGAATTCACTACGTGTGTGTTCGAAGCTCCGGTCAGTATCGACGTCTTCGAGAGCGATCTCAATCTTAGCCAGCTCGACAGCGATTGCTTTCAGTTCGGTCGTGTAGTTCGGACCCTGGATGGCCGAGATATAGTTCGAGGGGAGTAGGTTCAGAAGGTTCGTGAAGATGGTCTGAGCCCGCTGGAGGATGCGGAGGTTGTACTCCTTCCCCTTCCTCTCGATAGAGAAGTTCAGCCGATTGGGGTCAACAACGAACCTGGCCATCAGGTAGCATTTCTGAACGTGAGGGTGAGGTCACCGAGGTCGATGAATTCAACCGCCGAGGCGGAGATGTCGTGGGGTCCGATGTCCCCTTGAACAACGTAGCTGACAGCATACTCGTGGTTCTCTGGGTCGTCTGGAGGTAAACCTGCACCGGAGAGAGCCACTACGATGTGGTTGGCCGTTCGACGAAGACGTTCCTCCTCGATGGCCGAAGCCGTCAAGAAGCCCTCCGAGATGAGAGTAGCATCGTCCGAATAGCCGTTGATGACGGCTCCATCTGAACCAATGATGTACGCCTGGTTGGCTGTGTTTGCGACCTGGGCCAGAGTGTCTGCGAGAGACATTGGCTCATCATCCTGGAACACACCCTTGTGTTCGGTCTTCAGACCACCACCATCCGTGGTCGGGTTCTGAAGAGCACTCGTCAGGATGAACGCCTGTTGACCACCGATGTCCAAGGAAGGCACCTGCAAGTACGTGGAAGAAGCTCTCTCCCGGATCTTCCTGGACCCATCTTGATAGCCCATCTTGGCCAACGGGAGCACCTGGAAGTCCACACCATCCGTCGAATCGATTGCGTTGATGATATCGGATTGGGCAGATCCTTGACCGATGAGCTTCTGATTCAGCTCCAGACTCACCCCCGTACGGACTGCCGGATCTGTCTTGTCCTTCGTGGCTCCAGACTTGAGCTGGACCGTGGTCTCAATCGCGATGGAGTTCTGAATCGATTGCTTGACCAGCACATCCGCCGTGATGTGCCGCTTGTTGTTGACTGTCTGCTGGAGTTCCTGAAGAAGGTCGTTGATCACGTAGGTGACCGTGAAGTTCTCATCGTGGTCGTAATCCACAGATACGGTCTGTCCGCTCAGAATGTCCGAAGGGTTTACACGGACAATCTTGGCTGGAGTGGTTGGTGTGCCAGCCACAATGTCGAAATCCGGAGAAGCTGAACCAGGACCCTCGAACTCAATTGTTCTGTCCTGATTGAACACCCTAATGGTCGCCAGATTGATCCCGATAGAATCCAGAGGCTCCTCGAAGAAACCGATCACCACGTGCTGCTCGTCGTTGATTCCGATACTGGATCCGTTTGGGATGCCGCCGATCTGATTGATTACCAGATGATCCTGGGCGATAGTGGACTCACCATTCATCAATGGGTCTTCGGTTTTGTAGAGGTCGTAGCCGTCCAGCGTCAAAGCCCCAGAAATCTCGCCAATGACCGAAATGACCCGACGCACGGGTTGGAGCGTGAAGACGAACTCGTTGATGGACCGGAAACGGTAGTCGGCCGTGATGATGTCGTCGATGGCCGTGAGAGGCTGTGGAATACCCGTATTGATCTGGAACGTGTTGTAGCTCAAGACGGCCACGCCCAAGAGGTCGTAGTCCATCCCCAAGGTAACGTTCCGCACCCCTAAACCCTGGATGGGATTGTTCAGGATTTCGATGACGGGTGTATCTGGAGTCACCCTGGAATCAAGCACCCGGAAGATGAGATTCGTCAGATCGATGATCTCGCAACGGATGTCTCTGGCGATATCAAAAGTGAACGCAAACTTCTCCGAGGTCGTCCGCTCCCGGAGACCTTGAATGAAGATATCCACCTTGCCACCGATGTGTTTGTGGCGGACATCGTCGTAGTCCCGCATCATCAATGGGTCGCCGCTCTTGATGATCTTGGCCTTGATGACCCCGATCTGCTCGGCCGAGGTCGAAGCGTATCCTCCCTCGGTTCCGGTATCGACGCTAACGAAACCGAGCATGGCTCGGGCCGCAAGATCGGCGTTTGATTCCCGGTTTGTGCCGAAGACCGTGGACTCGGTGTTCGTGACCGAGACACCGCTCACACTCTGGACGTTGACGATGGTTCCAGCGGGCCGGTTGCCTGCTTCTCCCACACTGGTGGCTACGATATCGGCGGTGATTTCGTAGCGCTTCGTGTTGAAGTTGAAGAAGGCATCGGCATCGGCTACCGGCAAGATAAAGGTGCCACCGACCTGGAAACGCTGAGAAGCGATGTTGTTAGTCGTATCAGCATCCGAGGAGACGATAGCTCCCGTCGGAATCGGAATGTCCTGAGTCGGTCGAGACGTCGTGTAGAAGACAACCTGACCTACTGATGGACGGCCGGGCAGCCGCTCCTTGTTGAAGTTCTTGGATAACTTCTCGAACTGGGTATCAATGAGCTGCTGGACGGCCAAGTCCGACGAGTAGCCACAGGCCGAGCGAAGGGCCTGCTTGTAAGCCGAACTGGCCACAGGGTCGGAAATCCCATCACCGTTCGTGTCATCGATCTGGAGCAACGTGACGAAGGACTGACTCCGGTGAACGAAATCGATGAGGAACCAGATGCGTTCGGCCTCGCTGGAGAACGGGTCGATATTGACTTCACGAGTCGTAGATCCTGGGATCAGGCTGATCTCGGAGTTGACCCTCTCAATGGCCGTGACAAAGTCGATGACGATCTGGGTCTGCGTTCGACCGGGGAGGTCTCGGACGTTCGTATCGATGATGAGAGGAGAGCCTAAGACCTCCTGGGAGTACGGGGACTCGATCTCTTGGTTGAGAGTCTTGTTGTAGAAGACGCTCGTGCAAACGTAGTAGAGAGGGTCATTGTTCGATACCGATGTGAATCGATCCGAGTTGATCTGATTCGACCCACCCGCTCGGTTATGGTTGAAGGTGACGAACGGGTTCAGGTTGTACGGGGTGACGGTGTAGCTGACCCTCAAGTTGGGGGCCAAAAACACGATGTCATACTTGGCGTCTACCTGTCGTGCGATCTCGTTCCCGAAGACATCCTCCTGAGTGATCTGGATACGGAGGAATCTGTCTACTGGCTCAAACGTCGGAGCTGCTGAGGCAAACGTGAACGAGTCTTCCTCGAAATCCACGGGAGAAGACAACTTCGTAGCGTTGACCTTGAAGTACCCGGTGGTACCTCCGGCGGACGTGCTGGCATAGACGTTGAAGCCTTGGAAGACCGAATCACCAAAGTCCGTATTCACACCATCCGGCGACAAAGGATTAGGCTGGTAAATCAAGAGGTCGATGGAATCCCGCTTCCGGTGAAGCTTGATGCCCGTCGGAATCAATGGGGCGATTTGATCTATCTGCTGGATGCGGGTCACGAAGACTGTAGCTGGTGGACTAACCCCACCAACGATGTCCACTGCCCGGATCAAAATCGTGTTGAGACCCACCTCCAAAGGTAGACCGTCGGGCATTGAGGTCAGGTTTGGGACCGTGAAGTCCGTGAGGTCCAAAAAGACCATCGTAGCGTCGGAGGAGTAGGTGGATCCGTTCACCGACACCTGAAGAGCGATGATGTTCGTCTCGATGGTGCCCGTGATGATCACAAACTCCTGGTTGGTCGTGAATGCCAACTGGGTGGCGAATCCACTACCGTCCCGGAGAGCTATTTGGGGTGTTACGGCCATGCTCTAGCCAACCTGGGTGAAGTTGTTGAGTGACTGCCTGAACACACCCTGCTGTGAGGTATTGCCCAGCAAGTCCGTAGGCTCTGGCAGACGGATGCCCCTGGAGATGTCCAAGGGCTGCCCAGAGCGGTTCTGGACGGAGGCATTCACGAAAATCACGGTGGGATCCTGGGTGCTCTGCTCGACTGACACGGAGAGCAGTTGAAAAGGAAACTCTCGGTCCGAGACAAACTGGCCCACGGCTTCCTCTTGCTGCTTCTTGATGTTCTGCCACCGGCTGAAGGCGGTCGTGATTTCTGAGGAGATGAGGTTCTGGACCAGCCCACCTGCCGAAAGTTTCCGGCCGATAGTATCAGTCAAGAGCGTCCCGTACCAGGTCGCGAAAGGGTTCGATCCACGCAGGGTGAACATGATCTTGAGGATCTCCTGGAGTAGGAGAGCCTCGTCCCGAACCTCAATCGTGTTTCCTTGACGTCCGTAAATCCAGTCGTTCTCGACGCCCAAGCCACCACAGCGACGACACTCTTGTCGGATAGTTGTGTAGTTCAGCTCGACGTAGTCACTGAATCCCTTGAGGGACTGGTCAAAGACGATTAGTCTCGTTGGTCGATCACTCAGGGTGTTGGGGTCTCTGACGATGCTCCATCCAGGGATGGACTTGATTCCACGAAAGACCCGGTCTTCCACCAAGCCCAAAACCGACGCCAAGGTGCTTCCTAATTTGACATGCAAGAGAGAACGTTTGCCCACACTTCCCGTGCGAAGGCGAATCTTTCCGTTGAGTTCCTCGAATGTCCCCTCGCTGATGGACGAGTTCAGATTTTGAATGACATCCTTGGTCGGAATCTTTTTACCATCCTGGGCGAGGATGATTTGGTCTGGTCCACCGTCAATGCTGACAATGAGCCTGTCGTTGACGCCTTGAGTGATTGTGTATGGGCCGGCCTTGGCAGTCACTACCTGTGCAGGGGTCTGAACGCCTACCGAAGGAACGTCGGTCACACCATTGATCCGAACCTGGGTCGAAACAACGGAAGCGATCGGCCGCAATGGCCGAATGGTCTGGTAGTCCGCGTTGAGGAACAAGGCTTCCTCGACGGCTCGATGCGTGCAGATCTGGTCAATTTTACGATCGAAGCTCATGCGGATGACTGTCCTGGTTTGACAGGAGGCAAGTTACCCGACTGTCGTTGCGTCGTGATGGCTTCTCGGGAGACCTCGATATTGGGATCCTGGAGAGCACCTTCGGGGACATCGTAGGCCGAGAATGGTGCGTAGATGCTCTGACCCAGCTCAGCATGCTCACCCGTGTCTGGGGAGATGGCCCGGTAGGTAGGATCCGCAAGGAGCTGTCCGATCTGAGCGAAGGAGTTCTCTAGGGAGCCATCGACCTCGGCCGCTGCAACCAGCAACGAGAGCTGGTCAACCTCTGCCTGGAGCTGATCGGCATAGTCCATTGCCCGTCGGATCTTTCGCTCCAAGTAGTCAAAGCGCCTAGAAATCGTCGAGTCAAAGGCTGTGCGTAACAAACGTACCAGATCGCCAGAGTCGGCATCACTCAACCCTCTGGAGCCGATGGCCTCACCGTTGCTCATCTGGTTGGGTGGGGTGTTCTCATCCCCGGCCACAACGAAGACAGGATCGGATGAGAGCCGGGTTCTAAGGTCTACCCCGGGGTTGCCTCCCAACACCTCATAGGCAGCTAGGAGCTTGCCGAGATAGGAGTTGGGGTCTGACACGTATCCAACCGGGACACCCTTCGTGTAGCGGAACTGGATGATCCCGATCCGGTTCTTCTCCGCAGCTAAATGGGAAATCCTGTCCTGGATGAACGGCAACTGAGACTGGATAAAGGTCCGCAGGCGATCATACATCGCCTTGTTGAACGTACCGAGGAACTCGAAGCTCACGGATCCTTACCTCTATTACATGGTGGCTCAAAAGATTATGTTGAACGCTGTCTCGAATGCCGTCACGTCGATTGCCACGTAGCCCAATGCGATGCCGGCGGAGTACCCCCCAGGCCGGTCTGGAGGCGGATTTCCCGCATTGTCCACGATGCTCACCCACTCATTGACGTTGCCTTGGATGCCCCCGACGTTGAGCACGTAGGCCCCAACCTGGAGGCTGTCGATGAAGTTGAGGAGTTGGATCAGGAACTCGATGAACCGCTCCATAGCGTCGATTTTCCGAATGAGTAGGTCGATAAACGCCTTGAGTTCGTCGATCACGCCTTGGAAAGCGGCAAGGAGCTTGCGAATAGCGTCCAGCAGATCGTAGATGAGCTGCCCAGACCACGGGATGATGTCCCGCAACGGTTGAATACTGATCCAATTTGGAGGAACACCTGTCCCCCCAAAGTTGAGGACATACCGGATGGCAGCCAGAACATTCTTCCGGACAACCACATCCACATAGGCATCGAGGTATCTCTGGAAGCCATTCTGGTCCACATGACCGTCGGCATCTACCGCAGTCAAGTAGAAGACCGTGTTTTCCAGGTTGGTAGATTTCGAGGGATCAAGGAACTCGGCATCTGGGATCCCTGCTGGGAAAGACCCCTGCATGATGTCCCGGAAACCCACAAGGGCGTTCTCACCTGCCTCCAACATGGCTTGAGCAAAAGAGAGAGCGAGCCTGGAGGACTGCCGCTTCACAGTGAACGTCTGCCAGGGCATATCTAGGGCTTCTCCGGTGACCTCATTCTTCTCTTGAATGCTCTTGCCTGCTGCTTCCAGAGAAGCCAACTTCCCGACAATAGGGAAGGCTTGAAAGGCTGCTAGCTGACTAGCAATATTGGTGATTGACGACCGCCCAATCTGGATCGGCGACGTGTCGTTGATCGGGTCACCGTTGTCGTTGAACTGAGCGTCCGGGTCGAGAGGGATGTGAAAGTCGAGAGAAAAGGCCAACTGGAACAAGCGACGTAACTCCTCAATGACGTCGAAGTCCGGGATGGTCTTGGGGATGGTCACAGGAAGAATGGCCGTGGGTTTGCCCATGATGACGGGGTCATCCGAAGCCTTACTCGGCCAGATCATTGAGAAGCCGGCCGCCTCAGGATTCCTGCCCGCAGGGACGGCTTGAGCCCAGTTGATATAGGAGCTACTCGTTCCCTCGTTTGGAACATCCAGATCCCCGGAATAGGGTCTCACCCGGTAGTAATAGGTCTTCCCGATTTCGACATCAGTATCGATGTACCTGAACTTGCCAAGCTGACCGAGGATACTTTCGATCTCCACTCCAGAAATGATGGTATACCGGTTGAACTTGATGAGTGGTTCTTCGTGATCGTCTTTCAGGATTGACTTGACCTTCAACCGCTTCCCAGGCTGTCCCTGCTGGGTAAACTCCGTCGTCAGGTCATACGTGATCGGCCCCGACAAAGTGGGATCCTTCATGGAAGTCAGGTTGACTGGGCTAAACTCATTCCCTGACGAGACATCTAGGGGACGAGTCGGAGCGACATCCGTTCGCTCGACCAAGAACGAAGGCGGGATAAACTCCGCCGCCATCTTGGTCACCAGGTCGCTGAATCCTGGATCTGGGGTCTCCATGCTGGTTGGCAGAGTCCACGATAACTGGATAGCCTTGATCTCCGACGAGAAGATGGAGGCCACAGCGAGGATAGGATCTCCGGAGTCACCTACGGGCAACGCTTTGAAGTTGTTCGGTGCCTCGTAGCGGGGTGACGCGAAGTCCTTCCCGAAGAATCGTAACAACTGCTTGATCAACCGAAGCAAGCCGAAGACCGATTCATTCTCGACCACCAAGAGGATGAATCCGCTCTTAGTCGAACCCTGCCTGGGCTGGGGGCGGTTCAAATCCTTCGAATCATACAAGGACTGTTTGAACCGGGACGTGAACGCTGATGTCCCTCCAAAGATTCGATCGAAGTTCGGATCCGTGATGGGATCCGGAATGTCGAAGTACCCAAAGAACCCTGAGACACGCAAGGCGTTGAGGAGTTCTTCGATGAGGGCCAGCAGAGCTTCTACCAGTGCCTTGATTGGATTCCCGAAGTCGGTGAGAAACGCTTTGATCGTCTCCAGCAATGCCTTCAGGATCTCCAGGTACACGAGTAGTGTCTCAAGGATATCCCGAGCTGGCTCCAGGAAATCCTTTCCTGGTACCTGGATGGTAAAGCTCTGCCAATCAGCCACAGCCTAGCCTCCATACTGAAGCTTGTTGAGCTTCTTCCGCAGTCGGTCCAGTTCCAACTCGGAAGCGGCCAAGGTTGCCTTGAGCATCTCCTTCATCTTCATGTTGATCCCAAAATCGTTCTTGTACTCCCAGGAAGGCTTCTTCACGTCGTCAGGCGGCTCGGTCTTGTCTTCCTCGGCCATTTCTTTCCTCCGTTCGTATGCGGTGACAGCAAGCGCATACCAAAACGCACTTGAGTAGTTCTTCTTTGATCCGTTCCTTCCGACACCCATACATCCGAGAGATGTCAGAGGTCTTCTGGCCCATAACATGATCAAAGTCCATTGCTTCTGGAGGGAAGGTCTTCCCACAGTCCGTGCATGGGTCTGATTTGAGAGAGTTCAACCATGCTCGACGAGAGCTTGAAGAAACGTGGTGGTTAGCCCGAGTGCGGATACGATGGCAACACGCACACACCACATCACATTTGCCAGCTTCAGCAGTGATAGTTGCCAGGCTGTATCCGCCACATGTTGAGTTAGCCACAGCAAACTTTTTCTCACCTCGAACATGGTCGAAGTCCATGGCACAAGGAGGGAACGACCCCCCACAGTCTTGACAAGGACGATCCTTCAGCGTCCGTACCAGGTCCCGCTCCAAGGCTTGCCTAGACTTACGGTACTGCAAAAAATGGGCTTCCTTGTGAAGTCTCAAAGATCGCAGTTTATCTCGAATCTTCGCTCTACACCCTTCAGGGTCTCGGGCGTACCGTGCTAACCTGGAACCCTGAACTTTATCCTGATTCTCCTTGTTCCATCTTTGGATTGTGGCCTTTCGTGCTTTCTTGTTGGCCTCAAACCATTTACGCTGAGCCTTCTGTATCGCCGCCTTCCCAGATGGTGTCTGATAGTACGCACGCATGTATGCCTTCCGACACTCGACACATTGGTTTCTGCCTTTTTGAAAGGAAACGTCTGTCAGGCTACAAGAACTACAAGTTTTCATGTCATCAGAAGCTTCGTGAGGGACTTCAGGATATCCGCCTGGGCCTTGATCCTGTTAGCTATGGCCCGATCTCTCTTGACTATGATTCCAGTTTCTAGGTTAATTCTGGCGTCAATCCAAACGAAACGTTGATCGTAGAGCCTGTCTCCAGAAGACAAGATTGATTGAATGGTTCCTAGTGAGCCAGTGGAGCTGAGATCCAGGATACGCAGCCCCACAAGAGCGCTTCTTGTGTCCAAATCTGAGGTGAGCCAGCCCCGAGCAAAGGCCGAGGCATCGGGAGCAACCGTCACAGGAGTCGTAACCAACGTCTCGAAAGTTGTCGTCGTGACGATGAACGTATCGATCGACTGGAGAATCGGGAAGAGATCCTGGAGGGTCAGCTTCGTGGCTCCGGTCGAACTCACGATCCGGTAGCTCACACCGACTGCCGTAGCAGGGAAGGTCGTCTCAATATCCAGGGTCGTGGTCGAAGTGACCGTCTGGACCTTGTAGACTCCAGCGACAGATCCGGACCGAATGTAAACGAAATCCTCCGAGGTAACAGCAGAGAAGTCTGCCGAGAGATCCGTGAGTGTTGGTAGGCCGATGGTTGTCGAACCCGTGATTCCCGTCTCAACATCCGTGAAGACCGTGTCGTAGAACTGCTCGATGGCCTCTCGCTCGGCCAAAGGAGTCGTGTTTGTGTCAAGGACTCCAAGCTCGTTAGCCAGCTCCGAGAGAAGCTGGGCCTGAATGGATCCGGTGCCCCCAAAAGTGGCCAGGGCATCGTCAATACGATAGCTCTGAAGGGAGAGAGAAGTTGAAAACGCCGGGGATACCGAGAGCGAAGTGGCCGCTACTGTCAACACTTGTCGGCGTTCCCCAGCCGATGGACCTGTTGTGAGTACAACCGTGTGGCCTGGGAATACCCCTGCCGTGAGGAAGTTCGGCCCGGAGGTGTCATCCAAAGTCGAAGTCGTACTGGTGATATCCGCAGTGCTCGTCACCAAGCTCGCACTGGCCGCCACAGTGAAGGAAAATCCTGCGTCCGGCGTGAATGCTGGAGTCACGGTGATGATACTGCCAAGCACGGTCAGGATCCGATGATACGAGGATAAGGCGTTCGTCCCCGTTAAGATGCGGACGAGGTCGTAAGGCTTCACCGTAGCTGGGAAAATCGAGCTGGCCGTGAGGATTGTTCCAGTTACATCCAGGCTGCCTGTATCCAGGTACGAAGCGGTTGTCACAAGTCGAAGTGTTCCAATGCCAGTCTGGATGATGCTCTGTTCGATTCCCAGATGTCCGAGCGGAGTACCATTCAAATCCGGAGCCTCGCTGTCGAGGTACGGGTTCAACAATGGGAGCCGTCGATCACCATCGTCATCTGTCATGAGGCCATCTAGGGCCGGGAAACGATCCGGAGCGACATCCGTCGGGTTGAGTTGTGCCGTGAGATCTAGGACTTCTCCAGCGGCCGGATTCTGGACGTAGAGAGCTGGGTCGATGGCTGGAACGGAGCCATCTAAGGGCGGGAATGGTGAGATGTGGGTGAGCTGTCCATCCTTGGCGTCTACTCCCACGTCTGTGCCCACCCGGTAGAATTTCCGGTACATCGTGTCCAACGTTGACAGGAAAACCGTGGCTCCGATAGGGATGCTGACACCGACCGGAGTCGTGAATGTGATAGTCTGCGGTGTCGGGCCAGAAGCCACAGACAGGATTGTCAGGGATGCCGTGTAGACCGTGGAGGTATCCGCAATCCTGACCTTCATCGTAGCAACGAAGGCCGTTCGCAGGAGATTCTCGTCTCCATCCACATAGTCCACGTAGATTGTCGAATCGGCCGCTGATGCTGGGCGAACTATCATCGCCCAAGGAGAGCGTCGCTGGACTCCAGAGACAACCGTCAGCTCCTTCGACTCGGTGTCGAGGATGGAATCACCGTCCTCCAGACCCGCCGGACCAACTGTCACGTTGTATCGACGCCTCCGGGTCGGGAAGAACCGGCTGGCCTTGGCTGGTAAGTAGACTGCCTGATACGTTCCGACGCTTGTCACCGAGAAGGGAGGGAAAGAAACCGTGTAAGGTGCGGGGGATATCTTGAAGCGGTCGTCGATCTGGTTCGTCACCGTGACAAAGGTCGTTCGATCCGGATTATCGATGAGGCCATCGAACAAGAACCTCCCGTCTCGATCCCCAATGACCCGACCATCCATGTCCAGGAGAACGTCCTCCAAGTAGTTGATAGCGTCGTTGTAGAACTTGAGTGTGGCTCTAGCGACAATGTCCTCGTTCGCCAGATGCCCCTCCTGGAAGAACAGGGACTCCCGACCTTGTTCATAGAGCTTCGGAGAAGACAGATTCGAGAGAGTCGGCCCACCCGAGGGAATGCTCGACTGTGCATCAAGAACGTACTGTGTAGCCAGCTCTCCACGGAAGGCAGTGAAGGTTTCAACCCTCCAGAAGAAGGTGTCCGGAACGTAGGTCGTGTAGTCGGCAACCAGAGTGGAGCCCAGTAAACCGTTGTCCTCGGTCGGAATGATCTGGAACGTGTAGGAAGCTCGCAGGGATTGTCCAGCCTGGGCAATCGTATATCCCGTGTAAAGGATATCCCACGACTCGTCATCCTGGAGAGCCGTAGCAAATGTGACCGTGCCTGCATCCGTAATCTGGAAACCCGAGGGCTGCGACAGGATTTCGCCCACTTGTCCCGAGACCCGCCGGAACACCGTGTAGGGCAGGGTCAGAATAGGGCTTCGAGATGTCTGAGCAGTCCTTGTTGTAGCTTCGAGAATGTTCCGCACGGATCGCTTCACGATCGTGGTTGTCGGATACTCCCGGGCGGTGTTCGATGTCAGCACGACCTCCGTGAGGCCCGTGGTCTCATCGTACCTCGACCCATTCACCTGGTAGAAGTCTCGGAAGGTAGACCCACCATCGGTGAAGTGGATGATCTTCCCAGGCGTATAGATCGTGGAAAGATCCCCGATGAAACGGACTCTACTGGATCCACGAGAAACTGCGTAGAACGAGGTCAATTCCGTTACGAAGTAGGAAGGCTGCAAGAAGGCCGCCGTGGCCCTTGTCGGCCCCGACGTGACGAACAAATTGGGGACGCTCACGTCCGAGATGAATTCTTGGGGGCTCGCCAGGAGAACCGTGGTGACGTCTGACCCAGCATCGTAGGTCGAGCTGTCCAGAAGGTAGACTTCCTGGTAGTCACTCGTGACCCGAAGGAGACAGTTGAGCAAGAAATCAGAGGTCCGGTCTCCTGGAATAGTGAAGCGGTCCGATCCAGAGACGATGCCATTGCCTTGAAGGTTCGCAGGGAGCACTGGTCCCAAGTAGGACTGAATCACTCCCGCAGCCATCGGTGGCTGGATAACCGTGACACTGCTTTCCCCGCCTATGGCTTGGGTGATGTAATAGTCGATGTAAACCCGCTCGGTGGGGCCGACAATAGCACCATGAGGCAAGGCATCTGTGATTGTCTGATCGCTGTTGAACGTGATTGTACTTGCGACCGGATTGATGATGACCTGTTCGTTGGTGATTTGTGGACGCCCACCACGGAAGACCCTCGGTGGTGGGCTGAGCGTCACCATGCGGCCCAAAGGATTGAACGATAGAACGTTGGTCGGAGTCGGATGAGGCTGAGTGATCTCCTTCCGGACTAAGAAGGCTGCTTGCTCCTCGATTACGGTGTTCAGATCAGAGGAGTTCTTGTATGTGATAAGCGCTTCTTCGAGCGCTAGGAACCGATCGATGAATTGAATGAACCCGAGCGGCGGCTGGAGCTTGTAATCTGTGCCGAGAGTCAGCGTTCGTACCCAGTAGACTGTGAGGGCTGCCGTCACATCCGCTGACGAGAAATTCAACTCACCTGTGGTATCCAGGATCTCGACGGTCCCCTGGAGAAGAAGCCCCGGAGCCGTGAACACCGAGACGACGTTGACCACAGTAGAGAATGTTGAGGGGCCGAACCGGAATCTTGACTTGACACTGCTGGCAAAGTTCAGCGGAACGGAGAACCGGGGAGAGTTCGTGGTCGTCCCCAGGCCCACGATACGCTCAACCTTCGTGTTTGGATCGAGCGGGGAGACGGCCTTGAAGAACCTGTCAGCCAGGATCTCCTCTCCTCGACGAATCTCGTAAACCAAATTCGATTCGGGGACCAGACTCACCGTCGGGACATCTGTGGTCAAAGAGGTTGGACCACCCACGGAAGCCACCGTGTAGACCCCAACGGAAGTCCCGTTCTGAACCAGAAGATGATCCCCGCTCAGGACGCCAGCCGTCACGAAGTTCTGGCCTGCGTCCCAGAAAGCCGTAGAAGCCGCCAGGAAGGCGCCACCCGACCCAGAGGTCACTAGGGTGCCATCCGTCTCCATAAGGCTCACAGCACCCGATCCTGTGTCCAGGAGGGCGTCTTCCCCAAGGGTCAGGGGAACGTAGAAGCCGCTGTTCGGCGGGCTCTCTAGCTCCAAGATCAAGTTTGATGTGAAAACCAATGGATCTGGAAGCTGGACCGCTCCGTAGGGGATCGGAGCAGAAACAACCACCAAGGCTTTTCGCTGGGCGTACAAAAGCGTCCTGGCCTCGGAGTCGATAACGTACCCAATCCCAACTGGAGGTGACGGCACATCCATCCTAGGCAGGGTTTGGATGGTCCCTGTTTGGTCGATGATTTTGATGGTCAAAGTCATCGTATCAACGGGGACTGCCGGAAGGAAAACTTGCGGGGCAGCGACGATCGGATCTGCTAGAATGGCATCGGTCGTCGTGTAGAGTGCCGATACGTCGTTGAACGTTGGATCCGTATCTGATGGATCAATGGGAGTCCGGAAGAGCATGAGGCTCATGCCCCGCTCGATGCTCAGGTTGGGAACAATGACCTGAGCAGCAACGGCCCCGTAGATAGTCTGGTCTGCACTGGAGAATCTCACCTGACCATCACTTCGACGGATTTCGACGACACCTCGTTTCCCACTTGCAGAAAGTGAGTCCACGAACTTCGTCTGGGGGAACTGCACCACTCCCAGAACTCGGAAGAAGACATCCGACTCCTCGGGAGGAAGTGGGAACACCACCCCCGGAACGGTCAGCGTTCCTACAGCCGCCGGGGTCAAGATCGCTGTACCTACGAGGAGAACACCATCGTAGTAGACGTAACGTCCGGTGTTCGACGAGACATCTGTGGCGTTGAAAGCCAATCGCCCTGTTGCAATGGACCATTTGAAAAAGCCCGAGGAGGGCAATGGTAAGAGCCCAGCGTCATTGGCCACTTCAACAGGGGTCAGGTACTCCCCGAAGCCAATTCGCACGAGCGGGTACTGGCCCGTGGCCGGGAGAGGGTTCAGAAGCAGTGGGTCATCGATGAGACCCAGTCGGCCATTCGACTCACTGGAGGCGAAAAAGGTCTGCCGTTGAAAACGAACGTCCTCTCCATTGTAGGTCGCGAGATCTGCCGTGTTCCAGTTCAGATTGCCTGTGGACCTAGATAACTCGACTGTACTGGAAACAGGACTTCCGAAAGAGCCATCGTTCAAGACCAAGGAGACCGTGAAAGTCGTCCCGCTTTCAGTGCCCACCGATACCCGGATCGGATAGGTCACGAGATTCGTCGAAAGAGGCTTGGTGGCTTTCAGTCGGGTCACGTTCGAGGCCGGCCCGAGCTGCCCCAGGACTTCTGCACCAGAGCCGGGCAGTGTCTTGAAGCGCTGGTCCCGTCCCTCGTAATCAAACCGCTGGATGACCTCGTTCCGACTCCAACCAAAGATAGCATCAGGCAGATCCCCATCCTGCATGACCTGGACGAGGTACTGCGTACTCGGAGCTGATTCGTCGGACGGATACGCTGCGTCGAAGGCAACCTGATTCGAAACGAAATTGTTCGGCGTAAATGTAAAGGGAGAATTTGCCTGTCCTACACGGACTGGTTCGAGCACGTAGCCGGTTACAGAAAACGGCATTAGGCTGCCTTTCGCCCAAACGCCTGCCCGAAAGCGGGGATATTGTTCCTTCGTCGGTAGTACAAAACTGTCGTCTTCGAGACACCAGCTTGCTTGGCCAAAGCATAATCGGACATTGTGCCCACTAAGGTATGCCATGTTCGGATGGGCACTACCCTTGTTACCTCTGGGGACTTAGCTTTACGAGCTACCGTTCGCTTCCGATGGCAGACAGTGCAAACGACGTCACACTTGGATACCTCCTCTAAAACCCGTTCCCACTTAGCTTCTTTCATGAAAGCCACGTTCTGTGTCTTGATGCCACGAACGTGGTCAAAATCCATAGCAATAGGTGGGAAGTGGAAACCACAATCCATACAGAGTACAGCCTTGAGGCCGTTCAGCTTATCTCGTCCCTTTAAGTATCCTTTAGAGCTAGCGGTCTGTTTGATACGGCTCCCTGTGCGAACTCTATGGCAATTGGCACACACGACGTCACACTTGGAGACCTCAATCGCAATCGAGGCCTGGCTGAAATCGACCATGTTGCTAATCTGCCGGTGCTTCTCTCCACGGGCATGGTCAAAGTCCATGCAGTAGGAGGGGTATTCGAGATGACAGTCCATACATGGCACAGCCTTCAAGGAGGAAATGAACTTCTTCCGCTCATTTCTCACTACTGCTGCGTTCTGCCGAATCGAGTTCCGGTTGGATTCTACGAAGTTCTTACGACTGGTCTGGCCTTCAAGCGAACTGCGCTTGTTCTTACCATATGTGGACAAGCACATTCGGCACCATGACCCTAGGCTATCTTTAGTAAGTAGATTCTTAGAGAAATCCCCCTCTATTTTAGGGACTCCGCAGCGGCGACACGTCTTCATAGGATCCTCCCGAAGCCTACTCCAGTTGCAGCGGTAGGGGTAGGGGCTCCAGCGATCACTACTGGGAGAACCAAGCTAGCGAAGGTCCGATCCAGCCCAATCCCCAGAGCTTGAGCCTTCCTTGAAGCAGCCGTTCCTACCATTCCGACCGAAGCAAACCCGGCCATAATGGACGGGAACGCTGGGGGAGCCCGAAAAGAGGCGATCCCGGTTCCTGACCCCACGCCGACATGCTGCGTCTTCACGAGCGTCTGGAGAAATACAGCAGTCAGTCCATTTGCCAAGCCAAGGAGGAACAACGGAGCCAACAGACCGAACAAACCCTGGGAGATCATCCCAGTCGTCAAGTTTGCCAAGAGAAGCGGAGTTGGAAGAGTCACTGGTAAGGGGATATTGGTCCCGGATCCGCTAGAGCCCACGTCCTGAGTTTTGACCGCAATCTGTGGCACCCAGATCGTGAGCCCGGTGATCACTCCGCTGGCGTATTTGGGGACACCAACCCCGAGCATCGACGTTGCAACCAGGTTGGTCGCCAAAGTAGGGACGGCAACAGGCAAGGCAATCGGCATCAGAGCTTACGTTCCAAATAATCAGCAATTCGACGGAACACTTCGGGGTCAGTACAATCACGTTTGAGGGCATTCGCTTGGTGACTGATGACGGCAATGTTGCCAGGGATATACCCTAACTTTGGGTTAATCCTATCAAGAGACATAGACCTGGGGCTGGGTCTCCCTTCGCCATACTCGAACGGTTCTTTAGTGATTGGACACCGCTCTGGAATCACAACATCCAGTTCTGTGATTTCAAATGGACGCCCAAATCTCTTAGCACGTTGACGAGCGCCATTGAGAAGACTTCGCTTTGGATCCCTCCTGTACTTTAGGAGGTCCCTATTCCGCATCTCCTCCTTATTTTCCACCCGATATTGTCGTGCTGCCTCACAAAGTCTCTCAGCATTGGCGACGTAATATCCCTTGTAGTGTGCCTTCCTCTTATCCTTGTGCTTCTCCCAATCTGCGCGGTGCCAAGCTTGAACCTTCTCAGGATGCGCCTGGTTGTAGGCTCTTTTCTGAGCTTTCAGGCGTTCTCGGTTACGCTCACGATAAGCTTTCCTGAGTGCTTTTCGCTCCTCCAGAGTTGGTTTCAGGCGAGTAGTTCTCTGAATGTAAGCGTCCTCACCAAATTCGCAAATCCACCAACGACGAAGAGTCTCTCGTGCCACTCCAAATCGTCTAGCAACGGATGTGAATAGCTCTCTGGTGTGGAACGCCGTAAAAGTATCCTCCGGCTTGATTTTGGAGAGAGGCATTGGTCCTACAGAGGATCTCACCATAAACGAATAGGTGAAGGTAGGAATACCTAATATATTCAAATACTTCTAACAAGAGCCGAGCCTTGCAGCGGTAAATTGGTGATGTAGTCCAAGGTTGGTGAGTTCGGAGGAAGACTGGGCACACCCCGGACCACGCCGAGGGCCGCAGCGACACCTCCAAGAAGAACCTGAGGAGCCGTAAGCGTGATGACAACTGCGGACGTGAGAGCAAGGGCCAAGCCAGCCGCAAGACTGATTGCCCCAGCCGCAGCCGCAATAGAGATCGCTCCCGAAGCCGTACTCATGGTCACAGCTCCAGCTCCAGTCGTCAAAGAGATCGCTCCCGTTCCAACTGTGACCAGGAAGCCACCTGCTCCGATGTTGTAGGCTGTCCCACCTGCCGTGATGTTGTGGACCTCACCACCAGCAACGATGTTCTGGATGAGACCACCGGCCAAGATGGTCGAAATCTTTCCCCCGATGAAGATGTTCTCCAAGACTGCCAAGGCGTAGTTGTACTGGCTCTTGCCCGAGACCATCCAACTGATCTCGCCGAAGTTGCCGCCAAAGCCCTGGGAAGCGTTCACGTTCAGACGATCCGCGTGAATCTGATAGCCACCATCAACCAGGAGTTCCTTGCTACCAACCTGCTCTTGGTCAGTGCCCGTGACAATCTTGCGGGCTGAACCCTTAACCGTGGCTTGGAAAGCTATGCCGTTGTCGTCTGGAGTGGTGGTCGCGTACTCCACACTCACAGCAGACTTGTAGCTAATGTCCAAGGCTCGGCCGTCGGCGTTGTGCCCAATCACAGCCTTGATGCCACCCTCCAGAACGGCGTTGATGGAGTTCCGGTCGGGTTGCGAAGCCCCGATGTACGCCTTGATAGCTCCCGCCAAGCTAGCCTCAACAGAAACGCCCTTGGCAGCATAGCTTTCAACCGAGGAAGCTGGGACATTGAGGTAGACCTTACCTTCCTTGGTGATGCAATAGGCGAAGACGTTGTCCCCAGTGCTTCGAGGAGGACGCATCCGGAACAGGTAGGCTCCGGCGTTCGTGTAAGCTTCGATGTCGTTCGTTGGCTGGCGAATCACTTCGTCCAGCGTGAACTTCCCTATCGAGGGGAAGTTGAAGTCTGGAAAGATCCGGGGCTTCAGGATTCGCCCGAATTGTCTCTGACCACGAACCGAGTTGAAGTCATTTCCGACGATTGTGCCGTAGACCTGCTCGATGTAGGGCAGTCTGCGATCCATCTCGAAGCCATCGATTTCCTCCAGCACCTCCTGAGAAAGATCCGAGGTCTGGCTTATCTCCATGCGATGCTCGACAAAGGCATCGGCAGCGGAGTTGACATCCTCGATGCTGACCGCTGGAGAGGTTGGCGGATAGTGGACCTTCCGACCGTTGCTGTACGTGACGGTCGGGAATTCCGTGAAGTCATTGAACAGATCGAGGACGCTGCCATTCGTCAGGGCATACTTGGGAGGTTGCCCTATAGTGATCCCTGGCCCGGCTGCTTGAAGTTCATCCCGACCAAAGTACCCAGTGTCCGTATCCCGGAGAGTCCTGGTACCTGTTTTGAAGATGTCCTCGGGAAGGAAAAACTTGCTCCGACGGATTGGTCCAGAAATTCTACGGACACCCGACTCGGCTTCGACACGATGCACGGACTGTGCGACCCAGCTCCGTTCTGCATCCCGTAATTCCAGGAAGTCTCCTGATCTGTTCACCATCCGAACATCCTCGTTCATGACGAACTCGGAGCCCTTCGACGACATCCCTCCGACATCCCCCGACCGCATCACAAGCCGCTTATACCGGGTCGTTTTGCCGAACAACTCGGCCGCGAGAGCCTGGTCTTCCGGATCAACAGTGGAAGGGTCGTAGCCTGAAACCGGGTCAAATCGTAGACCGCTACGGTTGCCTGTGGGTACATACCCCAAAATGACAGCATCGAAGAGATTCTTGTGAACTCTCCGGTACCCTAAGATCACAATTGAGTTGACCTCGGGGATGCCTCCCCAAAAGCTCCTCGGACCAGCCATGGCTTGCGTCAAGCTCAGCTCGAAGCGATCCCCACCACCCGTGATGACCTTCACGTCAGCCTTCATGTTGATCTCATCCACACGCATGATAAGACCCAACTTGGTCGTGTAGAACGCTCCGGGATTGCTGCTCGCGAAGTCGTTGTTCGGGATGTGCCCCGACGGACGTTTAGGAATTCGAGGAAATTTCATGGAAGCTGATTCGCTTTAGTCTGCTTCTTGGCGATATCTTGTTCTACTTGAGAAATCTGCTTGTTGATGTCGTCAAGCTGCTTTTGCGGATCCCCCGCGAACTTAGGTCGCTGGTTGGGGCCGCTCAGGAAGTTCTCCAACTCAGCTTTCTGAGCTTGGAGTCTGTCGAGCTTGGATTGGTCGTTCTTGATTTCTTGCTCCAGCTTGGCCTTCTGAGTGTTGGAGCTAAGCTTGTTCCCGAAGTCGCTCCAGGTCTTCTGGATGTCTCCAAGGTTCGACTTAGCTGCGAGAGCTAAAGCCTCAGGGTCTCCACCTAGAGCCCGATTCGGGGCGTTGAAGGGTGGAGCAAAAGGTGCCTTCTGTTCCGGGGCAAACTGATCCGGAAAGCGGATCTGATCAGGATTGAGACTCCCCTGCGGAAGGAGTTCTCCCCGAAGAGCCTTCTCGAACTGCTGGTGGTCGGAATCAAGAGCGGCGTAAAGATTGACGAGAAATTGTTCTATTCGAAGTTGGAGATCCTTCCCTGAGGAAACTGATGCACCTTTCACAGGGAGACCCTCTGTCAGGGCCGAAGCAACTTCTTCTTGCTGGAATAGGTCGCCAGCGGACGTCCCCCCAGTGAGTTGCTCGATTGCTGCCAATCCAGCTTGAGTGCCAGCTTCGATCGATCCGGCGTCGATCCCTTCCTGGAAACTAGCACTCTCGAACAAAACTCTGGCCTTCTGGGCAATGGCCAGAGCTTCGGGGTCTGTCATGACGAGAGGGTCACTCTCATAAAGAGCCAACTGATCCGCCGCCTCTTTGAGCAGACGTTGCTTCTCCTCAATGGTCTTAGCCTCACCGATCTTCGTAGCTTTTTCGAGAATGGCTTTCCGTTTGGCAACAAGTTCCGGCGAAAGCACACCAAACTCAGAGGAAGTTCCTGCCTGAGAAGAAGGTAATTTGGATGTGTCCCCTGCCGTGGAGGAGTTGAACAGAGTCTTGACCTGGTAACCGACATTGATAAACGCCAAGTCCGCTCGACCTAGCAAACACGGACACTCGTCATTCGGAATGGGAGCTTCCTTGACCGCCATCTCGGCTAGAGTCAACGCTCGGCTCAATTGGGAAGCCTCCACCGTTGGCGGAAGACCCTTCTGGGCTAACGACCCTAGAGGAGCCGTATCAGTGATGAGCTGAAGACCATCCGTGTCCACGTTGAATTCCGGCTTCGTTGTCTCCGGATTGATCCTGCCCGCTGTCTGGAGATCCTCAGGCTGCAACCTCGCAATGGCATCGGCTGGGTTGGCAAACTTCGAGGTGATTGTTGTGATGCCTTGGGACTGGGTCGAGAGCATCTCGAATAGACCTCCCGACAAGGCCACCTGAGTGTCGATGTTAGCCCCCTCATTCTTGCCGTTGTTATTCTCTGACAGGATGAGAGACCCATCCCGGAGAGATACCCCACGCCCATAGCGGAAGTGCCCAATGACCTCGAAACCCCGCTCATCCGACACAGGACGGATCATGGCGGATCCCTTCTGACCCTTACCAAAAAAGGCGGGATCTGTCTGGCCAGACACTTTGGCGGTCACCCTGCTCTTTGGAGGGAAGATGATTTCCTTGATCTTCTGGGAGCTATCGTAGGCGTATGTGTAGACTCCATTGGAATTCAACCCATAAGAGTAGCGATGCGTGAGAGTGTCATCCCGAAGCGCATCGGACTTTTGATACGAGTACATCTGGTTATTCAGATCCTCGATCTGCTTTGGACCCTGTTCATTCACCGACTTGTAGAGTCTGGACGCTCGTTTGGCCGCATTCTTGTTCTGACCTGCATTCCCTCCAAGCTGATCCGGAGGAGGAGCGTATGGCCTCGTATAAGCCATGATGACGTTCGGATAGCCGACAATACGCCCCGTCTTCGGATGCCGAAGGATGAGGGGTTCGTAAGGATTGCTCCCAGACTGGAATTGCTCTTGAGTCGGAATGGACGGCGGGATTTGGGCTGCGTCTCCCACAGTCAACTCGAACGAGGCTTTGGCTGTTAAGTCACGTCCACTCAAAGTAGCAGCGGATAACTCGTCCGTCGAAAGCTCGGTGACCTTGTTCTTTTTTGGATTCAGATCTGTGTTGAGACCAGTGAGCTTCAGGGTTCCGATGCCCTTGGGAGAGATGAACTTCTGTCGCTTGGCTGTCAGAGTCACAGTTGTCTGAGCCCGACCACCGAACTGGATGTTGTGAGAGATCCCCTGGACATACCAGAACTGATCTTTGGAGGCGACGTAGACAGGAAAGCCAAGCCGAAGTTCAGGTCGTAAAGGTATGCTGACCGTGCCACGATGCCGGCGGGCATTGTACCGATCAAGCATATCCATCCCAACATAGAACATCATCTGAGTATCGCCCATGAACTCGGAATTGTACGTCTGTTGTCGCCAACCGTACTTCCGGAGCAGATGGTAGTCCGTAACGCTCGTGAAGGGCGTGGTTTCCTCGCCTGTACCCCAATCTTCATTGCCGCAAAAGTTGCCCTGCATGACAATCTGGGTCACGACCTCGGCTTCGGATTCCGAGAAGTCCCAGTCGATAACGTCAATGTCCTGGATCCAGGAGACGGGCTTGTTCGGAAGGACGTCCAGATTGTAGAACGGAGGCTTGAAGACAATGGAACCATCCACGTCCATGAAGAACTCAAAGCCGATGGCTTCCTTGGCAGCGTTCGCCAGCTCCAACTTGGTCTGATACTCGGACTGCCAGAGGTTGATCTGGCCGGCGTTTGTTCCCTGGGTTCTGAAAGCTACGACGTTCTTGTCCGTCGGGTCGTAGACCATCTGGCCTGCACTCCCGTTGGCTTTACGCACGGCTGCGGAAGCGTATGGCTTCGAGTTGCGTGGACGTCGTTTACCGTTCTGATATTCGTCTTGCAGCACATCTCCACGAACCGTTGCTCCGGTCGTTCCATAGAGCAGAAGATTCGACCTCATTCGGGTGAACCTCCGCTGCCAGTACAACATGATATCCGAGAGAGCTGTGGCGAAGGTGTCCTTCTGGGACGCTTCCTTGTAGAGAGAGACCAAAGAGCCCGACCCAACTACGACATCCCCGAAGGACTGCTGGGCTAAGGTCCAGATGATGTCGTAGGGGTTGGTGCCGTAAAATACATTGCCGAAGATGTTCCGACCCATCCCCGCAGTGGCCCCGGTGAATGCCGGGTTGATGTTCATCTTGCACAACTCCCACCACTTGAGAATGTCGCTGCAATTGATAGCGATGGAGTGCTCTCCTCCGGAATAAGAGTCGTTCACCTCGGTGATCATTCCCCAGAAGATGGGGTAGTATTGGGGTAAGCCCTCGATGAGGTAGTACCCCTTGGCGAAGATTTCGATCTCCATCATTGGGACCAGAAGCAGGTTCCCATCGAAGTAGAGATCGTCGATGCTGTGCCTCGGGACAGACAGATTGATTGATGCTGACCCTGGGGGGCTGTCTACGTTCAGATCGACCTGGATGGTCGTGATGTACTTATTCAGGTCGAAGCGTCGCTTGCACTGAGGACAGCCGACGAGGTCCGTCTCACCATTAATGTAGACCAGAGCGTCCGGTGCAGTAACCACAGTGGGTCGCACACCAGCACGATAAGTGCCTTGAAACGGTCCTCTAGCCATTAGCTGCCTTCAATTCTTTTTCAAGCTTGTCAAGCTGTGCGAAGTAGTAGTCACGGTCGAGACCATTCCGGAAATTGGCCTCAAGTCGCTGAATCTCAGCCTTGATTTCCTCCTGGGTGCGTACAGCTCCCGGCTCCTTTCCCGGAGGCATAGGGCCAGGATCCTTACGGACGAAATCCTGCGCTTCCTCAACGGAAAGGCCCGGGATACCTGCGTTCTGGGCGCCCAGTTCATCTCCACCTGAGGGAAACGGCTTCTGGCCTGTCTGTGGTTGGATAGCCGGGGCTCCGTAGGCGTACCCTTGCTCCGTCGGACGGTCCAACAAGAACGCTGCCCGAACTGTGAACTCAAACGAGTAGTCCAACGAGAAAGGTTTGGTGTCATCCTCGGTGATGTTGAACGAGTCGAACGATCCGATGTAGATGATAGTATCGTAGTATAGGTAGACCGAACCAACGAGCGACAGGTTGAGTCGCTTGTCCGGTTGTGTGTCATCGGGGAGATAGAGCCCGGCGTTGTTCCTATACAGAAGGTACAGGGACATGAAGTTCTGGTAGCTCGCCGAAAAGTTTCGGCCCATCCGGGTCAAGCCTGGGCCGTTGGATCCTGAATCACTCCCGGGCACTGCTCCAGCCAAAGCATAAAATCCGGACACCGTGCCC
>Ga0214473_10001664_pt1 | contig 28794 bp, 26 predicted proteins | sample RVTome_7_FD_203509 | JGI IMG/M metagenome (GOLD analysis project Ga0214473, IMG submission 203509) | Soil microbial communities from uranium-contaminated site in the Upper Colorado River Basin, Wyoming, United States - RVT98D197 | ecosystem: Environmental > Terrestrial > Soil > Contaminated >...
TCTACTTGTGTGAGTATGGTTGTAGGTGTATTACCTGTGGCGAATATACGTCACCAGTATGCTCCCAGACCTACTGGTGAGAACCAGCGTATACAGAAGCATCAACACAACTCCCGATTTTTAGGCGTACAGCCAATAATTTTATTTTACACTGCCACTCACACATAACTATGAGTAACTGAGGGAAACTTTGTGGTTAATGAACTTGACAGGATTAGGCTTCGCAGGTGGCGTAAGAGAGGCTTCTACAGTGAGAACGTGCTTGTGAAGCTGCTGCAGAAACACGGTTACAACTCCGTACGCATCCCCGTCAGCAACCCCAGCCTGAACCCGCTGCCAGATATTATGGCCCGCAAAGGCACGCACAGCTTTGCGTTTGAAGTTAAGAACGCAAGTTACTACGCGTATTTTCCCAAACAGCAAATCGACAAACTGTTCAGGTTCCTCAACGAGCTTATTCCTGCAGACAAAGCGCATAAGCACGCGGTTGTGGCAGCGCATTTGGGCAAGAAATGGCTCTTCAAAGAAATAGACTGGAACGAGTGGGAAAAAGATAAACTGCCGGACAAAGTGCGAATCCTAAAGCGTGACAGGGGAAACATTAACTTGGAAACAAGCTACGGCACATAGCCGGCGGGTAAGGAATTGTACCTCAACAATTAATAGTTGAAACGGTTTTAGTGGCTACTGAACAGAAGGCTTGTGTTAGATGGAAAAGGATAATCTTGCTGTTTCGGCGGAATTGCTATGCAAAAAGTACCAGATGGGCGAGGCGGAAGTTGAAGTTTTGAAAAACGTGAACTTAAGCGTTGCCGCAGGCGAGTTTGTGGCTATTTGTGGTCCTTCGGGCGCTGGGAAAACAACTTTGCTGAACATTATCAGCGGAATTGACAGGCCTACAAGCGGTAAAATAGTTGTTTTCGGCGAGGATTTAGCAGACAAGGATGAGGATTTTTTGGCTGAGTTTCGATGCAACGATGTTGGCTTCGTCTTTCAAGCTTACAATTTGGTTTCTACTTTAACTGTGGCTGAGAACGTTGCGTTTCCCATGGAGTGGCAGCGGAAACCTGTAAAGGAGATTGAAGCGCGCGTTGCAGAGTTACTAGACATCGTGGGTTTGCAGCATAGGGCAAATCATTTTCCCGCACAGTTAAGCGGCGGTGAACAGCAACGTGTTGCCTTTGCGCGTGCTTTGGCAAATGACCCGCAGTTGCTGCTTGCGGATGAGCCTACAGGAAATTTGGATACTGCAAACGGTCAGAAGATTATTCAGATACTGCGGATGTTGAAGGCTAAGGGAAAAACTGTTATCGTTGCCACGCATGACGTGCAGATAATACAGTTTGCAGATCAGAAACTGGTTTTGGAAGACGGACAATTGGCGAGCCAAAATGAGTGAAACATTTTTTCCAGTCAACGACCTTCTGCGTAGGAAATTTCAGACAAGCTTGACAATAATTACTTTGACATTGAGTGTTACTGCTACCCTTTTTTTGCTGCTTTACAGTGAAAGGCTAGGCTTCGGAATCGCAGCAGTGAAAGAGGAAACATTGACGTATGGTTTGTCAATGGTTTTTTCGCAGTTCTTGATTTTTATGGACATTCTGATACTTGTCGTAGGCGCAGTGATAACGGCTTTCATTGTTTTCTTGATGATGAAGCAGAGAACACGAGATTTTGGACTAATAAAAGCTGCCGGATGCCCAAATAGTCTCGTTTTCGGTTACTTCCTAAATGAACTGTTGATAGTGACCTTCGTGGGCTGCGTTCTGGGTGTAGTGCTGGGATTTGCAGCTGACTTCGTAGTTGCCAATGTTTTTCGCCTCCAAATTTATCAAAAACCGCCAAATTTGTGGCTTGTGCCTTTAGTGTTCGGCGTGTTTCTTGTTCTCGCTCTCTTTCTTGGAGCAAAGCCCCTTGTCAAAGCTGCGAAGTTGTCGCCGATAACGGCGTTATCGCCTGTTCAGTATTTCGGAATGGACGAAGCAAGCAAATTCAAACCTTTATCAAGATCGGGAATAATTTTGCGGTTGTCTTCCAGAAGTCTGTCTCGTCGGCAAGCAGCCAGCGTCCGAATTGTCATCTTGCTCTCAGCAGTTTTTGTTTTGCTTACCGTATCAATTTGCGGGGGTATAGTTGCTGGCGACACTACCAGGTCATGGGTTGAAGGCGCTATTGGCAAAGATGTTATTGCGATAGCTCACGACAGCATGGTCACTCAATATAAGCTGCTGTTGTCAAAGTTTTCTAGAACTGTAGAAAACGGTGATTTTAATTATCTGGATGAAAAGTTTGCAGTGCCGGAAAGTATTTTGCAGCAGTTGAACACGGCACCTGAAATAGTGCATATTGATGCGCGCTTAGTTTTGGAGGAACATGTTCGAGAGTTGAGTGGCTACAAGATTGAACCAGAAACGATGAGTACCCTGCCAGTTGGCGATAACCGCACAGGTCAGTCGTTAGTGGTCGGTGTTGACCCAGAAAAGGTTCTGTCGACAAGCTTCATGAAAGGATATGCCTTGAATTTAAGTGATGTGCAGGAGGCAGTTATCGGTGATACTTTAGCGCAGGCTATGTATTCACCTACCCCACGGATTGATCTCTCAGACCCTCTGCTTCAAAAACTTATAGTGCGCGAAAAAATTTTCACAATTACTGGTGTTTGTGTAGATCCGATTAATAATGGCAACGTCACGTATATTCCGCTCAAAACTCTTCAGAATGTAACAGGCATTTCTTACGTAAACATTGTTTTAGTCAAGTTGGCCTCTTCAGTTGACCGCGTAGCCGCTTTGGCACAGTTAAGAGAGAAAATTCAAAACATAAACTCTGATTTTGCAGTTTTTGAGCTTAATGCGGTGTTGCAGGAGAACGTGGCTTTTCTAGGCTCGTTTTGGTCTACGATTTTGTTTTTGCCGTTATTCACTTTGGCATCTGCTGCATTGTGCTTGATAGGGTATATGCTGCTTGCTATAGATGAGCAGCGTCAAGAGTTTGCTATTTTGCGAGCCGTTGGAGCGAAGCCGAAAACGGTTACGTCTATTCTTGCAGTTCAAAGCTTGGTTGTTCTGCTTTCAAGTTGCGCCGTGGGTGTTTCGCTTGGCGTGATTACTACATTGATGATTTTGATGCCGCAACCAGTGGTTACGAGCTTTACTATTTTGGAAGTTGCTGGGTGGTTGTTTGGTGCTTTAGGCGGAATGTTTCTTTTGAGTCTTTATCCTGCTGTAAAGTTCGCTAGGACGCCGCTTCTAAAAATCATGGCGTAAATGATTAAACTCCTTCAAGAAATACTTCAATGCTTCAGTGTAAGCGGGCAATTGGCTTAAGAAGTCCTGCAACTGCAACACAGGAACAATAGGCACTTTATCGTAAAATTTGAATCTAACAGGCATAAGCGTCAATATGGCTGGAGCAAATTTGGCTTTCTCCCATTTGGTGCATTCAAGCTCAAGAGACACATTTGGTAAAGACTCAGCCAGTGCCCGTGTGCGTTCCACTTGAGCCTCAGCAATACGCTTTAAAGCGGATGGCGATGTTCCATGGCGCCAATGCTTGCAGTCAATGCAGATAACTAAGGGCTTTCGGCAGCCAACTATATCTATCTCCCATTTGCGCCCTGCATGTTTGAAACGCACGTTTTTTGCCACAGTATAGCCGTTTCTTTCCAGCGCAACCGCAGCTATTTCCTCGAATTCTTGCCAGCGGAGCATATTGCTGACATACTCCATATCAGAGCCTGTGGATACGGCTTTAACGGCTAATTTGAGGCGGCTGTAACTGTCTGCTTCAACTGTATCCTGATTCAGATAAACCATGCCTTCGCTTTGCAGTTTTTCCAGCAATTTTCTCGCAATGCTCATAGTGATCTTCGCGTCTCTTTTGACATTTTCAACTAAAACAGGGCCGTCTTTGGTCAATTTCAGAAGCGAAATTAACAAATCCCGCTCAATTACCATCGATAAACCTCACATGAATACGCATGAACTTGCCTAAGACACCCTGCATTGCTATTGCTGCAGAAGCGGTATACGGAAGCATCAACAAAACACACTTTTGGAAACAGCTAGCCATGCTTTTCCATATAGCGGTTCTAACTGAAATAGCTTATTTTTTTCATCACTCACGCACTCTGACGACTTTGTTCCTTTTCTGGTTACGCTATGCGTGAAGAATCTGGACCGGCAGCACACACTGGTTGTCCTTCGTAATACGTACCACGCGAACTGAGCGTTATATGAGGATTTTTAACAGGTATACGCTGTTTTACATTTGGCAAAAAGGAGTTTTTTAACTTTTTAATGTAAAATGGGGCATTTCGACAATTTTTCGCAGAAGGCAAACAGCATAATTCAACGAGCAAACTGTAACAACTGCGAAAAAGCAGCAAAAACAGCACATGACTTGTTAGGAACGGGTAGAAGTTGCGCCTCAAAAAGCATAAAACAGGCTAGTTAAGGTTCGATTTTGCCAGCTTCCGCGGCGTCAAAGTCGTAAAACCTTGCGGAAAACCTGTTTTTCAATCTTCAATCCCCATGTATTTATAAGATTCGTTCAGGTTCGAATTTCTGCTACCGTTTAGACGCCATGCTCAAGGAAGACACCAAACAAGTGACTACTGAACAAGTTTTGTTGATGCTTTTGTATACAGAGCCTACTTAAAAAAGAGGAGGTAGCTCCACAGAGCACGATAGCTCCAAGGCACAGTCTATTTGGAGCCTGATAGACACTCTATGCAGAAACCTATAGGGGGTCTATCATGAGCTGCCTGCACAACGTAGTTCACGCAGTTTTTTTTATAGCAAACATATAAGGTAAATTACACAAATTGTTAAGCGTATCATCCATGTTGCCCGAAAACGACGTCATTAACAGCATCTTGCAGCCGATAATAAGTCCATGGTACGCTTCGCTGGAGAACGCGCAGAAAACGCAAGAACACATGTTATATGACTTAATCAAAAAATACGGAACCACAGACTACGGCAACAGCCACAACGCACTGCAAACCGCTGAAATAGCAGAATACCAAAAAAATTTTCCCATAATAAACTATGATGGCTTACTGCCTTACTTAACGCAAGTTAAAAAAGGCAACTACAAAGCTATTCTGCCCGAACCGCCAGACTGCTGGGTAATGACAAGAGGCTCAACAGGGCACTCAAAAGTCTTGCCAGCCACGCAAACACACCTGAAACAAATTTTCAGTTGCGGCGCAAGAGCCATAATAAATTACACGTTAAGAACTAAAAACTTCGAGATTTTCACAGGCAACATCCTGAACCTGAATTTCCCCTCAACAGTCCACACGATGACCGGTGATGGACGCGAAATCACCTACGGCTACAGCTCAGGAACATACGCAAGACTTAACCCCATGTTCAACCAAGTCAGCCTAATACCAAGACAAGAAGAAATAGACACGCTAGGCTCAGGAATAGGTCGAACCGACTGGGAAAAGAGATTCGAACTAGTCTACCAGCAGGCAAAAGACAAGAACGTTACAGCCACAATGGGCGTAACACCCGTAATCTTAGCCTTCGCCAAATACGTGCACCGAAAACACGGCAAAAAACCCGCTGACCTCTGGAAAACACAAGCACTATTCTGCACCAGCGTACGCAAAATCCAATTCAAATACCAGCCACTTCTCCAAAAATATTTCGGGCCCGCGCCAGTTGTGGAAATGTACACGGCAACAGAAGGCGTTTTCGCCCAGCAACTAGACGATTTGCCTTACGTCACGCCAAACTACGACAGCTACTTCTTTGAGGTTGTAACAGGCAAAGGCGTGAAAATGCTGCATGAGCTGAAACGCGGCGAATGGGGCAAACTCATCATTTCATCCTGCATGTTTCCCCGCTACGACATCGGCGACATGATAGAAGCAGCTGGAAAAAACTACTTCCGCGTATTCGGCAGACGCACTGCTTTAACGCTTCTGGAGCATAGACTGTACAGGCTGTTTTTAGGCTGGTTGCTCTGACTTTGGATGGGGAGTGCGTTTTTTCGCTGTCATCGCAAAGTAGATGGCGACAATTATGATTATCACGCCGACTACCAGCAGAATCAAAGCCCACCCAACTGCTGTGGTGACAAAATGGTTATACACGTTGAGAAAAGCCAGTACACCTATAACTATCAGGATTAAGCCGCCGATTAACCAGCCCATGAAGCCAAACTCGCTCTTCTCGTGTTTTTCGCTTTTTTCTGGTTCCTGCTTTTCCTGTTTCTCGCTTTTCTCGCCTTTCTCTTGTTTTTCAGCTTTTTCGTTTCTCCGCACAACTTGCACAGGCGCTTCCGCTTTCAAAGGAGCCCCACAGCGCGGACAGAAAGTCATGTTCGCCTCAACCTGATTGCCGCATTTCGGACAGTACACCATTAACCTCACCCTACTCCACTCTTTTATTGAAGAGATGAGTATTTAAAAGCATGCACTCAACACTGAAAAACGTTATATTCACTACAGTACAGAATAGCCAATAGGAAGGGGAGTGAATTGAACAGGAATTCAAGCGTGCACCCGCGTTCATCCAAGACTGAAGAAAACATAATAGGCGCGATTTCCGCAGGAGCAGTTTTCATACTCATCGGAACAGTTTACGTTACTACTTTACCAACGTCTCTTTGGGATAAAATAGTAGACTTTTTCAAATCCTTTGAAATCGTGAAACTAAGCGACACTCTTTCCTTGCCAGCACCAGTATCGCCTGGAACCCACGCAGCGGTTTACAACGCTGCATTCCAATTCTGCATAGGCTTAGCCATCCTGCAAGTCATATTGTTAGCGCTGAGGCTTCTGTGGCGTTCACCGATTGACAAGACATCGGAAACAGTCGGGAACCTCGTTTACTGGTTCGGAGCAAGCTACCTAGTGCCCACGTTCCTCAACACTGCCACAACCGGGACAACATGGTTTGCATTCTGGGCTGCAATAATCATAGTCATAGGCATATCAATGATAGCTAGAGCAATAGTGTTTTTCATCAAGAAACGAGTTTAGCTGAGAAAACAACACTAAGCACAGAAGTGCATGTGCCTGAGCTACTGCTTTTTCAGTCGCCACCAGAGTTTCACCACTTGCCCCGCCATGCTGAAGGAATCCTTAAGCAGACGCACTTTCGTTTCGCGTGGACCTTTCCACTCCACCGGAATCTCCTTAATTTTAAAACCCTTACGCGCTGCTCTGACAAGGAGTTCTGTGTCCCAGAACCAGTGACGCGCAACTACTTCATCAAGGAATTGTATTAATGCTTCTCGCTTGAACGCTTTAAACCCGCACTGGTGATCCTTAAGTTTAGAGCCTAACATTGCGCGGACAAGAAAATTGTATGATTTGGAAGCTATCTGCCTCGTGCGGCTTCTTTTAACTTTGCTTTCAGAAAGCAGCCGTGAGCCAACCGCAAAGTCGAACCCTTCCTCCTCAACAGCTTTAACAAGAGATTTCAACTGTTCAATATTCGTGGCTAAATCAACATCCATGTAAACGAGAATGTCCCCGCTGCTCTGCTTGAATGCATTGTTTAATGCGGTTCCTCTGCCAAGACGTTTTTCCCCGTGAATGTGCTTGACAAAAGGGTATTTCTTGGTGAGCTCCTCTGAGCGCTCTGCGGTACCATCAGTGCTGCCGTCCTCAGCGATTATTAGCTCAAAGGAACGTGTGAACTCAGTAAGGGCTTGCACGGTTTTTTCTACTGCATGTTCCAAGTAGTCGACTTCGTTGTAGGCGGGAAAAACCACCGAAACCTCAACCAACTTTTGAAAATTTTGTTTCGCTGTCATGGCTGTAACCAAGTCGGTCCGAATAGTTTTAGGCTGTTAATCAACGATCTTGACGTGGGCATTCCCGAGATCACCGCGTAGAAAAGAACAAACACTGCAACCACCACAGCCAAATAAGCGATTGTTGCCGCCTTTCCATATTTCTCGCCCCACATTTTGCTTATAAAATACGCTGACGCTAAGCACAGAATCGGCACATTAATGTAGAAATGGTAAATGTACGTTATCCTTGAGATTAGCATGTATGGAAGCCACTGGAAAAAGAAAACAGCTACAAGGAAAATAGCTGCTAAATCCCACGTACGCGGTTTATTAGTTACCGTCGAAGGTGCATCTTTCTTCATCACCTTTTCCCGCAGTCTGAAGAATAACTCTTTTATGGGTACAGCCTTGCCTACGAGTAGGATTATGCAGGCGAAGCCGACCCACCAGACAGCAGGGTTTCCTAAGAGCATGATTGTTGATACGATACCGGTTGGCAGATAAGACACTGCAAGCCATTGGGTTTTTAAAACAAAAGGCCAACTCCACCATTCGTTACCCGCTACGCCTAATCCTGAATGGAAACTGAACATTGAAAATTGCAAGTTGAAAATATCTAAAATAGAGTTCCCTGCAAGCATGTCTGGAATGTATGTAACGAAGTAAATTACGGCTACAACACCGACAAGGCCAAGGATAAGTAAAAATGGGTGGTCAAAAAACGCCACGTATTTTGCGCTTAAGCTGCTTTTGAGTTTTGAAACTTCTCTAAGTCTGATGGCTGCAAGAAGGGCAAGCATTCCGACTGCACCATAGAGAACAATCCATTTCGTCGAGAAACCCAACACAAAGAAGATCACTGCTGCAAGCAATGGGAGTACCGAAGTCTTCCATCCATCCTTAACAACGTTCAGGAAATATATTAGAAAGAAGAATTGCGAAAGCATCGAGAAGAACACAACGTATGTGTCTGCGGTTCCCATGCGCGACATGGTGAAGTGCATAAAATCAAATGTAAGCAAAAAAGCTGCGGAGAACCCGCCAATCCATGTTCCGAACAGTTTCTTCCCCAGAAGGTACATCAAGGGTATCATCAAAGTAGCGAATATCACGCCCATAATGCGCCAACCAAACGGAACATCGCCGAAAAATGCTAATCCTATGCTCTGAATTAGCTTTCCAAGGGGAGGATGCGTTCTTTCATGGGGTACCTGATGATTCAAGTAGTTCGCTGCAGATCGCGCGAAGTAGACCTCATCAAAATAAGTTTGAGACATATACGTCGGAGGAATCTGCACTAAACTTTGCTCATCAACCAGCTTAAATAAGCTAGGGTCAGAAGTGTTTTCTCCTGTTACTCCCGCAATTGGAATCTGCTGGTTGCTTTGGCTTAACACACCAATCTCAGAAACTTCGACGAAAGGCTGTGGCGCTTTGTCAGAAGGGTTAGATATGCTCCACCAGAAATTGGGACGCGAATCATACAGTGAAGGTTGAACTTCGAAACGCAAATACTGTGTATTCGTGCTAACGCTGCAACTTTGCCAGACGGAGTAGTCAGTGCCTAAATTTTGGAGCAGGAACCGTCCAACGTAACTCCAGTTTCCAACAGAACCAGAGTACACTTCAACTGTTGCGTTGCCGCTTTTAACCCAGAAGTAGACTATCTGGACAGGTTGTACCCCGTCTAGGTCAATGTAGAAGCCCTGTTTTTCTGTTCCTTGCCAGCTATTAACGGGTGCTTGTGCTATGCCAAGGTTCCAGGTGGCTACCGCAAAGAAAACTATGCAGAGCACCGCAATTGTCAAGAAATCCCGCTTGGTTAACTGCATTTTCGATTACCCGTCTCCCTTTTGAAGCGTTGGTTCAGGCTTCATGTTGCCCTGAAATAGCGACTTTCTGCCCCATAATTCTCCGAGCATAAGCATTAGGACAGTAACAAATGTTGCTATGTTAATCAAGCTTACTGCTAAAACAACTGGGTCGCCGTTGAGATTCTGACTCCAATGGCCACCAGAAGCAGCGTAGGAAACATTAAGCCAGTAAAGGACGTAAGCTTGGTTGACAAGGCAAGTTGTCGTCAAAACTAAGTAGAGTGGGCGAGTTTTCTTTATGAACGGGAACATTAAGGCTAACATGCTTATGGCTGGGAACATGTAGCGTTCATGCATGCGTGTGGGGAGCATGAAAAAGCCGAAGAGAAGCACAAAAGCTGCAAATATCACGCACAACTCTGGAGCTGCACTGGCGCGTTTGTGGACGAAGTATAAAGTGAAAACGGCCAATGTCCCGAACATTATCCAGCCTATGATATTAAAGTTTAAGAAGGGTAAGCCTTGCATGTCGGATGCGTACATGTTGAAACCCCATATGTTAAATGCGTTAAAAGAAGTAATCTGGTAAACTGGGTTATTGTACGCTCCAAAGTAGATGTTGAATAGAAAAGTGACTGGGTCGTTCCACTCAAAAGGAAGAACCACGGCGAAAATCGTTGCAGCCCCCGCAAGCACTGGCGTAATCAGTTTTTTCCAGTCCCAGTTATACTTTCTGAAGACAAGGAAAATTATTAGTGGCGCCAACGCTATGCTCTGGGGCTTTGTCAAGACAGCCAGCATGAACACTGCTGTTGCCCATTTTGGCTTAGATTCCAGAATTAGATACACTGAAAGGACAAGGAAGAAAGTGTAGATGCCGTCTAATTGTCCCCAAACTGCCGAGTTAAAGATAACTACGGGATTAAAAGCGTATAAGCCAGAAGCTAAGAGCGCCATTTTAAAGGTTAAGCGCTTCCGAACGAAGGCAAATATGAGAAACGAAGCCGCTATATCAAAGAGGGTTGCCGGCAATTTTATAATGTAAAGTATGAGGCTGCTTCCGAAAAGCGATAAACCCTTTGCAAGTGAACCGAACGCCCAGAAGAAATAGACGTTCAGAGGCGGATAATCGCACCACACTTTCTGGTAAAAAACTCGAGGTCCATAATCCGCTGCGGCGCTGAACCATGAAATATTAGTGTTATTGTCTGTAATGTATCCTGAAATCGGGAAAAAAGCTAGTCTGACCATGAACGCTATCAAAAGCAAGGCTGCAAGTATAACTAACTCGCGTTTTTCGAATGGGAATTTCAGGGCTGCTAATCTCTTCATTCAAATCTCATTCAAGCATGTTTAGGCATAAAAGAGTTTTGAGAATAGAGCATACTTTCGCAACATGGCGACTCTGAGCGTTCCTTATCTTGTCACTTGTGATAGGTTGCTGTGCTAGAATGCCCATAAGCCCATTGCGAACAGCACCGTGAAAAAACACAATGCCGCAGTGAATATTGCTACTATCGTGTAATGGATTATTCTTTTGTGTGCGAGAAGCCCGAGTAAAATGAACATGGGGAACATGGCCATCATGTAACGCGGAATGCTTATCCACCAGCCTGTGGACACGCTGAGCATCCAAGTCAACAGCATGTACACGTTGTAAGAAGGGCGAAAGCGACGCAGTAATCCCGCTGCGACTATCAGCAGCCCGAATACGGCGAAGATTAGCTGTGCACCGCCAAGGGTGATGCTCTCTGGGAAACTGGCGCCGATAGCCCAATTGCAAGCGTTGATAAAACCTTGCGCTGGGTCAATGGACTGGTACCAGTGGGTTCGCTCAATTTCCATGAACGTGAAGTAGCTGCCTGTTACCTGATTGTTTATGCTGAGATATATTAGAAAGCCTGCTAAAGCCAAAAGCGGCCAAAAGATGTTGATTCTTATGTCTTTCAGTTTCCACTTTTTTTGATGCAAGTACTCAATAATCAACGTTGGCAAGAGCAGCAGGCCAGCAATTCTGGTTAACGCGGCGAATAACGACAGAAAACCCGCTAGAGCCCATTTTCCAACTCTTGCGTAGTAAACGCTGGCGATAACCAACGCGAAAAAGAGTCCTTCAGTGTATATTGCGGATAGGAAGTATGCTGTTGGGAAAATGCTGAGGTAAAGAACCGCTTTTTTCGCTACGTCATCGCCGAACTCTAATTGTGCTAGTTTGAACAGGTACACGGCGGCGAAGATGGAGCTTACATTGGACACGATAAGCGCTGACAAGTTAATGTACTCGAAGTTAAACGTGATTAACCTAATCAGGACAGGGTAAAGGGGAAAGAAGACGATAAAGAAGACTTGATCGCCTTCGTTAACGTAGCCGTTTTTTGCGATGTCTATGTAGTGTGGGCTGTCCCAGTGGCTAAATTGGCGCATTATGATTGAGAGTGGCGGTGCAGCGCCTTCATTCATGTATGACACGGCGAAGCCTAAGGAGAAAATGAAGACTTTTACGATTAATGTGATGAGGAGGACGATTTTGAGCGAATAGGGAATTTTTTTGAATATGGCTGGAGTTTTCAACTGAGTTCCCGATTCTTGCTGATTTTAACGCTTGTTGCTTATAGCAGTGTACGAAATTAACTTATAAACTTGTGAGAACTGCTGACAGGGCATGCGCATTTGGGAAAATTATTAAAGCAAGGATTCATCTGCTAAACTCTGTATCTGTGCGGAGGGTTAAGCTTTCAAAAAGAAGGTTTCAGTGGCGAAGTTCGGCGGCAGCTTGCTGAACGTTGAAGGTGTAGGTGTTCCGAAGATTCTGAAGCGTTTGAAAGAGCTGAAAGAAAGCGATGGCATTGGACCTGTTGCCGTGTTTTCAGCGCCTATGGGCTGCACAGACGCTTTGATTAGGATAGGTGAATCGTATGCGCAGTCAACGCCAGTTTCGGTGGATTCGGTTTTCAAGATTTACGAACGCATAGCGAGGCGCCATGTTAAAGGCGAGTATTTGGCTGAAGCATTAACGGAGTTAGCCAGTTACAAAGCGAAGACGCTGGATGCTCTTGATTCAGTGAACAAGCGGTTCAGCGGCAACGTGAAAGCGAAAGTGCTTACGCTTGGCGGGGAGCTTGCAATGGCTGCGTTAATGGATTTCGTCATGAAAAGCAATGGCCTTAGCTCTTGTTGTATTTCCCTGCAAGACTGGCCTGTTATTACGGATGATAATTTTGAGGATGCTGCGCCACTTTACGATTTAAGCAAAAAACGAGTTGACGCGTTGATTGAGCCGTTGGAAAAGGGCAAAACGGTTTCGTTGGCGGGTTTTCTCGGCGTAACAGCGGATGGTTTGGAAACGGTTTTGGGCAGAGGCGGTTCAGATTTAACCGCGGTTTTTGCTGCTTGCCTTTTGAAAGCGCGGTATCATACTGAGATGTTGCTGTTTAAGGATGTGCCTGTGCAGAGTGCTGACCCGAAAGTTGTGAAGGGACAAGCAACCACGCATGTTGCGGCGCTTACGTATAACGAAGCTCACAAGGCGAGTATGATGGGTATGAAAATTTTGCAGAGTCCTGCGATTGCGTTGGCTCGGCGTTTCCTGCAGCCGTTGCGCGTGGTGCCTATTGATGAGCCTGAGAAATACTCTTTAATTCAGTCTGAGACTAGTGGCAGCGAGATTGTGAAGTGTTTAGCTGGTAAGGCTGGCTGCGCGATTCTTTCTATGAATGATGAGAAGAGCAGGTCTTTGGAGGATTCGCTACGGATTTGGGAGAAACGCAATGATTTCATGGATTTAGGCGCTGAAACGCTGGAAACAGGTGAGCACATTAGGGATTTTCTGTTTTTGGACTCGGATTTTCTGCAGAAGAACGAGGAGAAACTGAAAGGGTTTGATGAGAATTTGAAGGTGGAGTATGGCTTAGGCGTGGTTACGCTTATCGGTGATAAAATGAAGGATTCAGCTGGTGTAGCTTCAACCGCAATAAGCGCTATTCAGGGAATTAACATTAAACGAGGAATTTTTGCGCCGCACACGTCACAAATCATAATCGTAGTAGAAGAGAAAAACGTTAACGCAACAGTAGCCGCGATTCACCTGAAAATGACAGAACTGAACAAGCTGCCAAGCTAGCAACTATAGTGTTCAGAAAAAAAATAGTTCAGCTTAAGGGTAAAGTTAAATTCTTACTTGTTATACAACACGTACCCATGAGACTCTTAGCAGTATTGGGCACTGTTCTTGTGGCGGTTCTCTTATTTTTCGCAGTAATCTTCGCCATGGCAGCTTCAGTAGTAGCAACTACCACAAGGTTAACGGTAAGCGTGATGTTATTCGCCCTCAGCTTCGCACTTGCAGCAATAATTTATTATGCAACGCGCAAGCCCAAAACCGTCATTCAACAGTTAGAGCTTTCGGGGCAGATGAAGGCGGCAGCGTTGAAGTGCCCGCACTGTTCAGGTTCAGTTGACGCTAACCAGATTAAGATTGTTTCAGGCGTGCCTTACGCCACATGCCCTTACTGTGGCAGTACATTTGAAGTAGCTGAGGAGCCGAAATGGTAAAAAAACGCTTCCTGCTCATCGCACTATCTGTCACTCTAGTTTGCACCACATTTCTGAGCGCCACTGCTCAGGCGTGGACAGGCACCTATCACCTTGAGCATGAATGGGTAAAAATTTGGATAAACCAAGACGGCAGTATCGACCTGCTCTACGATATTCAACTAATGTTGGATTCTGGCGACTCAATAAGCAAAGTGTTCGTTGGACAGCCTAAGCGCGACTTCACAATAGGCGCAGCAATCGACGAATACGACAACACGATGGCTGTATCTGACGCAAGCTCTGGAAGCGACTACAAAGTCCAAGTGACCCTGAGCTGGGCATTAGCAGTTAGAGAAAGCGTAAAGTTCAACCTTATCACCAACGTCGCAGGCATGCTCTACAACGACACCACAAACCCCGGCAACATAGGCATGCAATTCATCCCTTCATGGTATGAAGCACCAGTAAACGACCTGCGCATACAAATTGTTCTCCCACCCAACGTGACCGCAAGCGAAGTAAAAACCACGCAAACCTACTGGAACAACACAGCAAACGAAGACGGCAGCCTAACAGTCTATTGGGAAAAACAGAACCTTACACCAAACGAGCAGTACCCCATAGGCATATCGTTCCCAGCAGAATACCTGCCAAACTATGAGCCGCAGCCACCACCCACCGAAGACACATTTGGAACATACGCCTTCGTCGCCATCGGCGCAGTAGTCGTCATACTCGCAATAATAGTTGTAGTTTTTGTTGCTCGAAAAAAACCTTACACCACCCCCCAACTCAGCATGGAAACCCTCGGCATAAAACGCGGATTAACCGCAGTCGAAGCCTCCTACCTGCTTGAAATAAAACCAACACAAGTCGTCACGGAAATCCTCTACAGCCTGCTCCAGAAAAGAGCCGTATGGACAGAAGCAACAAACCCCGCGCTTAAACTACGCGTAATGCCTGACTTCAAAGACAAAACAGGCACCGCGGAAAACCCACTGCGCTACTATGAAATAGACTTCTTTCACGCCGTAAAAAGCGACGGCACATTAGACGAAGAAAAACTAGCGCACACAGTAATGTACCTACGCGACACAGTGGAACAGAAACTACGCGGATACAGCCGAAAAGACACCGTAGATTATTACAGAAAAATCGTAGCCAAAGCATGGACACAAGTAGAACAAGCAGGCACAGCAGACATAGCATCCAACGCCTACGACGAGCAATTACTGTGGCTTCTCCTCGACCCGAACTACCGCGCACGCACAGAAACAGCCTTCCACAACCGCATCTTCGAGCCGAATCCACTCTGGCTCTGGTACTGGCACGGTTATCACCACAATCACCCGCACCCCACGTACACGCCACCCATTGGCACATCAGCCCCAACCGCAAAGCCACCAGCAATCCCCGGCGCAGAATTCGCAAACAACATAGCCACAGCCGTAGAAAAAACCTCCAGCAACATCGTACTCAACATCGAAAAATTCGCCAACGCCATCCTCCCAGCACCACCACCCACGAAAGCATCCCATGAACCCGCACGTCACGGAGCCGAATGTGTCTGCGCTTGCCATGCATGTGCTTGCGCGTGCGCCTGCGTCTCGTGCGCTTGTGCCTGTGCAGGTGGAGGTGTCGGCTAAAAAATGAGTTTCCTCAAAAAAATTTTCCGTTCGCCAGCCATTCCACAGGGGCGTTACACGTACCGCGGAAAAGACAAGTTCAAAGGCATGGCGCTGCAACTGCGCATCGAACCAGACCAGCGCGGCGTAATGGTGATAAACGCTAACACTGTGCTTCACCTTAACGCGTCAGCATCCGCTTACGCTTACTATTTCATGCAGGGCATTCCTGAAAACAGTGTGCTGAAGCAGATCCGTCGCATGTACCGCGTAGACTCTGCCGAAGCAAAGGCAGACTACGAGAAGCTCGTTTATGCGATTAGCACGTTGGCGCAAACTGAAAATGTGTGTCCCGTATCCTTCCTCGAAATAGCAAAAGAAGAGCCATTTAGTTATCAGTATTCTGCGCCGTTGCGCATGGACATGGCGGTTACCTTCAGATGCCCTAACAATTGCGTTCACTGTTACGCGGGCGGACCACACGAAACCGCAGAATTAAGCACGCAGCAATGGAAAGAAGTAATAGATAGACTCAGCCAAATCGGCGTTTTCATCTTAACCTTCACAGGCGGCGAACCCACCATGCGCGAGGACCTGCCTGAACTGCTGCAGTACGCGCAGAACAAAGGCATGGTCACGGGCTTAATAACCAACGGCAGAAAACTCAAGGACAAGGCCTACGTGCACACGCTTGAGCAAGCAGGCTTAGACTTCGTGCAGGTAACACTTGAATCGCATCTGCCTAAAATTCACGACTTAATAACAGCCTCCGAAGGAAGCTGGAAAGAAACCGTAGCAGGAATAAAAAACGCTGTGAAATCGCAGATTTACGTGACCACTAACACGACGCTGAACAAGCACAATGCTCCGGAATTCCTGAAAACCATCGATTACATTAAAGAACTTGGTGTTGCCGCTTTCGGATGCAACAGTCTAATTTACTCGGGAAAAGCAAACGCGGTAAGTCAGGAATTCGCCTTGCCAATCGAAACCTTATGTGCGTTGCTGCCTGAAATCCGCGACAAAGCCCAACAGCTGAACCTCAAATTCCTCTGGTACACGCCCACACAGTACTGCCGCTTAGACCCAGTGCAATTAGGCTTAAGCGTCAAATCCTGCACGGCGGCGATGATAAACATGTGCGTTGCGCCAAACGGGGACGTTTACCCGTGCCAAAGCTACTTCGAAAGCTTAGGCAACATTCTCGTTGACTCGTGGACGAAAATCTGGAACCATCCGCTTGCACTGCAACTTCGAAGCAGAGCTTATGCGGAGCCTAAATGCAAGGAGTGCCCGCAACTGCAGGTTTGCGGTGGAGGATGCCCGCTGGAGCTACAGAGCGAGAAGTTTATTTGCGGACAAACGGGCTGACGAAGACCAAACGTTCAGCTTCAGAACTGGATTATTTTTTGGTGCTTCGTGAGTTGATCAAATTAAGTTTTTGTTGGTGTGTTAGTTTTTTGATTTGTTTTTCGCGTTTCATGGCTTGCGCTCGCGAGTCGAAAAGCTCAAGGTAAGAGATTTTCTGGGGTTTGTGCATTTTTGTGTATCTGGCGCCTTTGCCGCTTTCATGTAGTTTTATGCGGGTGTCGATGTTTTTGGTGTAGCCTGTGTAGAAGCTTCCATCCACGCACAATATGACGTAAACATAGTAAGGCATTGCGCGTTTTTCTCCTGCGGTTAGGTGGCGCTATCAGCGTTGAGAAAGCTCTTGCGCAGTATGCGCTTCAGGTAGGTTTCAGGGTCCACTTCTTGGACACGCGCTTGGTCTACATCGATAATGTAGATTTCTTGGATTCGGGCGTTGAAGATTTCTTCCCGTGTCACTGGTGGCTTATTGTAGTATTTGTCGCAGAGGTTTTTAATGAACTCGATGTCTCTGGGCGTTCTTTTCCTCGGTTGCTTAGCCAGTGCCTGTGGAAATGGTAGAATGTAGTGGGGTGGTACGCCTAAGGCGAATTTTCCAGCGAAACTGCTGTATCTGATTATTTTGCTGGCTAATCGCGCTGACGTGTACGTTAACGGGTCTAGCGCGTGTTCAGGCGGGATGAAGCCTGTTTCTATTTCCACTATGAAGTTTCCATAGCCTTTTGTTGCGTACAGGTCGCATGTTAAAGGCTCGTTTAATGCGTATTCGAGTTGCACTTCGTAGCCTTTTAGGACGAGGTATTTTGCGCAGATGAGCTCCATTACAGAGTGGTTGATTTTCACGACGTTCTCTTTGTGAAGCCTTAGCAGCCAGTCTTTAAGCGTGTTAAGTTTGTTTTCTGCTTCTTTGCTCACGTCGGCTGTGAGTCGCGTTAGTAAAGTGGATAGGTCCTGTTCGAATTTTTCTTTGTTGTTCATTAGTTACTTCCTTTACGGCGCCATTTGTTACTTGCGTTTCGAAGGTATGTTTAACTTTTACGGTATATAAACTCGAAAGCCATGTTTCATCATAGTTGCAGCGGCATTTGAGTGCTCTGCGACTTTAAATAGTGTCCATCGTTTGCCGCTTTATAGCCAACGGTATCATGCGTCTCTTTCGCTAAATTTGTCAAAAAACCTGTTGCATAAATGCCGAGTTAGTGTGTTGCGGTACAATCAAATTTATATCGAATTAAAGGCTTATTGTATAGTTGCCAAGTTGGGAAGCAGGCTGGAATGTCTCAGCAAAGAACGGTTGTCACATTGACCTGCTGTCCAAGTCAATCCTAAGCGATCACTTCAAATGGGAAAGACCTCTAGCAACGGGTTAACAGCTGACTGAACTAAGTTGAGCGTTCGGGCTTAGACTCAACTTGGCAAACAACTTTTGACTATTGCGATTTCGAAATGAATATCGCGTGCAAATGCGGTGAGTATAGAAACGGACATACTTTAGAAAACAAGAAATAGCGGCAATGTTGATGTTCGTTGTACTGAGAGATTGTTTGGACGCATGCCAAGAAACATAGCATTGATCATTGTGGTGGCGTTATCAGCGTTTATTTTGATTTATAGTTTTACAGCTTGTTTTATGTTATGTACTGATTTTGCTGGTGGCTTCGGCTGGAAAGGGACATATGCTGCTGGAAAATTCTTCCACACAACAATCTACCCTAACCTTGCTTCCTACAACATTAGCTGGATTATCGTCAAGTGGCAAGACACCAACGGCAACAGCTTCGTCAACAACCCAAGCGACGGCGACACTTACACTGTAATTGCGACAAGCGCGTAATTTCCTCTTTTTTTTGGTTGGTTGGATTATTTCATTGTGGATGTTTCCGCGTTTTTCGCGCGAAAAAGATCACGATAACTATAGCGATTGCGGTTGCTGCGCCGGCAATTGCGTATGTAAAGTAGTTTGAAAATGAGTTCACGTTTGGGATTGACCAAATTCGCATGTTAGGGTCGCATAATGTGTCTATGGCTGTGCATCCAACGGTTATTATCTCTGTAATGCTGTCCTTGTCAATGTCGCCTGTTGCTACGTTCCAAGCGCAAACGCCATTGTTGATCACCCAATCTACACTTTGCGTAAGTGTCAAGGTTGTTCTGTTCCAGCTTGAAATTCGTAGTTGTCCTCTGTCAGGGTTTGCTGTGGTATTTGCAAAGCTTCCTTTAGCCGCTACCATGCCACTGGTGATTATATCCAGTTTTCCGTCGCCGTCAACGTCGTCAAGTGCTATGCATTTGACTTCGGTTGAATAGTCGGTTGCCCATTCTTCGCTTTCTTCCTGAGCTAAAGCGTTTCCAGTCCAGTTCCAGATTTTCAGTTGAGCGTTAACTTGTTCGCCGTCGTAAGCGAAGCCGCCCGTCACTATTTCTTTGAAACCGTCGCCGTCTACGTCTCCAGCTTTAACGTTGTTGACAATGGTGTTTCCTTGGACGGCTCCTGCGATGGTTAAAGCGTATCCTTGGGTTACAAGCTGCCAGTTTTCGTTGCATTTTAAGGAGAATTCTTTTCCGTTCCACTGCCAGATGCAGAGTTGCCCTTTGCTATTGTTGAGGTTGTCAGAGTAACCTGCAGTGATTATTTCTACGTTGCCGTTGTTGTCCAAGTCACAGGCGAACACTGAATCGGCGTAGGTTACGTTAGCAACATCTAGTTCAAGTTGGTCTATCAAACTCAAGGCGTTGTCCTTGAAGTGCCATAAGCAAAGTAAAGAAGTACCCAGAGTGTCATTAGGTAATTTTCCGACTGTAATTATTTCTGATGTTCCGTCGTTGTCTACATCGCTGACGAAAATGGAGCCAACGGATATTCCTTCGTAGCAGGCTTTTTGGCTTAACTCGCCATTGCGCCATTGCCATATCCTGAGGCAACTGTAGAAGACTGTTTCGTTAACGATTGCTCCGCCTACAATTATCTCCACCACGTTATCGCCGTCGGAATCAGCGGCGAAGACGCAACTAATGCCGCCTGGCCACTTCGCGTTTGCCTCGCGCGTAACGTTTTGCCCGTTCCAGCTCCAGATGTTAAGTGGGGCTTCAATGTTCACTCTAGAGCCATTTGTTACAGTGTAACTGAAGCCGCCTGTGATTAGTTCCTTGAAGCCGTCGCCGTCAACATCTGCCACATAGAGGTTGTGTGTTCCAGAAATGCAGGTGGAGCCTACTCCGTAGGTTTCCCATGATTGTTCAGCTTCCAACGTGAAATTTCCATATTGAGCCTTGACCGTTATCACGCTGAGCGAACAGCAAACGCATAGTAGTATGACAGCGAAGCACAATCGTAGTTGACACATCTTACCCTTTCACATGGAGAACTAGGCATTACGTGATTTAAATAACTGCTGTTAATTGGCAGTCTGCGGGAATTCTTTTATTGCTGTTTAAGCCTATTTACTTCTGCCGGATGATGAGAAGGCATTAGCTTGACCATCATGGGATGACAACTCAGAGTTACTCGGACGGCAAAGCTTAACAGTAATTTTTAATAAGCCAGCAGACATCTCTTCCCATATTACATTACACCAAGGAGAGAGATGGCGACGGGCTCAGGCGTCAAAATCGTGCTTACTGCGTCAGCTACAGAAATGAGCGACTTCTTCAACAACCCCTTCATGGCTTTCGTAGGCGGTTTCGGCATAGGCCCAATCCCACTGAGCTATGCAAGAAAAACGCTTTATCCACGGGTTCCACGCAACGCTGACGGCAGAGCCAAATACGCGCCTTACGGCTTGAGAAAAGTCGAAGCCATGCTGCTAGAAAACGGCTTCACGAAAACCGACGTTGCCGTTGTCCACCCTGAAGATTTAGACGCCTTCGTAGGCTCAAACACAAAAGTCGTCGGCATCTCCTCAATGGACCCGACTGGCATGGGCTACGTAAGCAAAACTTACTCATCAATCATAGGCGGCGGCGAACCATTAAACGCCGTGGAATTCAAAAAACTCGTAAATCACCCAGCCATTAAAAAGTTCAAACCTAAAGTAATTGTTGGCGGCTTTGGTTCATGGCAACTGGAACGCAAACACGTAGCTGACAGCTACGGCGTAGACTGCGTATTCATCGGCGGAAGACCAGACGGAATAATCGCGATTTTCAAGAAAGCAGTTAACGGCGAGCCAATTTCACGTGTTGTCCGCGCTGCTGAATCCGCAGAAAACTGGGACTACACAAAAATGCCCCTCGTAAAACACGTAGCTATTCACGGCGCAGTGGAAATCTCTAAAGGATGCGGCAGAAACTGCCAATTCTGCACGCCCACAATGCAGCGCAAAGTAGACATACCACTGGACACCGTCATGAACGAAGTTAAAACAACCGTCAAAGAAGGCAGCGACCACGTTACGCTAGTCACAGAGGACCTCTTCCTCTACGGCGCAAAAGACACAAAATTTGTACCCAACAAAGAGGCAGTTGTGAAGTTAGTCAAAAGCGTAGCTGATTACCCTGGCGTGAAAAGCATCCAAACTTCACACATGTCGCTGGCGCCCGCAGTCTGCAAACCAGATATGATTAAAGAACTAGCTGAAATCCTAATTGAACGCAGCTGGTACTCCCACGGAAAAAAACCCATAATAACCGCTGAAACAGGCATCGAAACAGGCAGTGCAAGGTTAATGAAAAAGTACATGGCGGGGAAAATGCTGCCGTATACTCCAGACAAGTGGCGAGAAATAGTCACTGACGCCTTCGGCATACTGAACGATAACGACTGGTACCCGCTAGCGACCTTAATTATAGGTTTACCTGACGAGAAAGAAGAAGATGTCCTCCAGACGCTTGAACTCATGGACACTTTGAAGAGTTACAACGCGTTTTACGTGCCGCTCTTCTTCGTGCCCCTGGAAAACTGCATACTAATGAACAATAAAGGTGCCGAGTTGGATTCGCTGTCAAAGGCACGATGGGACTTTTTCATTCGCTGCTGGGAATACAACATCCGCATTTGGCGCGACACATTCCTCGGAAACAGGTTTGCCAACCCTGTAGCGTACGCAGCCATGAACAACGTAGCAATACCCACTTTTGCCAAGATAATGGGACTCTATTACGGATGGAAACGCGGCGAACAGTTAAAAGAGGCATTCTGGCGGTTAGGCATGCCGCAGAAACCAATAGAAGCTTAAGCGGTGCTTTTTGGCTCTTCGCGTTCAAGCCTTAACGCTTTCCGCGCATAAGTAATATAACCCGTATGCCCAGTCATCAGCGTCTGAGGCCTAGTTTTTCCGCGTTCAACCTGCATGCCCCGCATCAGGCACTCCACCGTCTCAATGCAGATGAAATTTTGCTCCCGTAAAGCCTCAGTCATCCTAACAACTTGGTCTATGGTTGGGCTGAAAGAAACAATTATCCCTGAAGGCTTCAACGCTTCATACGCTTGGGGCGCAACCAGCCACGGCGTCGCCAAATCCAAAACCACCGCATCCACATCACGCTCCTCTATTCCAGCAATAACGTCCTTGCTCTTCAACTCAACAGACTCCAGTAAGCCAGCGCGTTTGAGATTTTTCTCCGCTGCTTTCTGAAACTCCCCGCGAATCTCGTAACTGTAAATCTTGCCGTCAGGTCTAACGTAATGTGCAAGAGCGGTTGTCAAAGCGCCTGTGCCAGTACCCGCTTCAACCACGCGGCTTCCAGCGCCTATGCCGCTGAACATGACAATCAACGCGGCGTCCTTCGGATACGTTATTTGCGTCTGGCGCGACGACTTCATTATGTAATCCGTTAAAGTAGGCTTCAACGCTGTGAACGCTATGCCTAAGCTGCTTTGGATTGTAGCGCCGAACTCCTTTCCCACAAGTTCATCGAGCTTCACGTAGCCCTTGTGCGTGTGGAAAGTTTTGCCTGCTTCCACTATCACCATGTACGTTCTCCGCATATCCAAATAGAGAACCACGTAGGCGCCGTCGCTTATTTTCTGATTAACCAACTATTTCATCACCTAAAGTGTCTCAGCCAGAAGTAAACTTGCAAAGTGTACCATTTAAACCTTGAATAGCTCAGGACTCTTTTTCAGCGACCAGCCGCTTCAGCTTCTGCTCCATTTTCAACTCGTACGCGTGCTCCTTCACTGGAGGCGGTAGGCTTTTACGTTTACGGGCAGTGTTAGGGGGCACTATGCGTCTCTCGCCAACTTTAACCGCGACTTTCTTGCCTTCAATCACGTCTTCAAACGCCTCCACTGCCTCAACAATCCAGTAACCAGCACTTTTCGTCACAACCTTAACTTTGTGCTTGCCCTTGTAGTAGCGTATCTCTTCACTCATAACAGCCCACACTATGTTTCTTAGTTAATAGCTAATATAAAGCGCACGTAAGACAAACGTTTCATTCCAATAGGCTTGCTCGTTTAAGCATTACAACAGATATTCTCGGCATTTTTCAACATGTGTCACTTGGCTTTTCAAGTCCCGCATGAACTTCGCAAACAATTCTGCATGTTCAGTGTGTATTGGAAATGTTCTTTCCGCGTTTATCTCTTTGAGCGTTGCCTTCAGCTGCAGAGGCATCATGTGTCCGCTGACGTGCACGTGGTACTGAGGTACGCCGTAGTGGCTAAGCCAGTTAGTCAACCGTTCATGGTCGATTTCCATTTCCTCGTTGAATGGTTCTGAAGAGGACAAGATGTAGCTGCTTCCTGCTGTGGGCTGCAATGAAACCAGCTCTTCAAAATCGTAGTATGCCATTGCTAAGATGACTTTGCATTGCTGCTTCGAAGTTTCGAACACGTCGAAAATCTTGTTTTGCGGCGAGTATTGTTCAATCAGTTGGCTTTCCCACATGTCAAAGCGTTTCTTCGACTTTCGAAAAATCAACATGGCGTCATCGTCTAAACACGGAATCCTTAAGCCCTTATCCTTACGCAGTGCATCCAGCAGATAAGCTTGCTTCAGTGAAACAGCCAAGCACCGCTGGTTCTTTTTGGCAATGTGATAGAAAGAGTTCAAGCGGTCAACATCCGAATTGGAGAAGCCAGCCAACACTATGCCGTCAGTCCGTGTGACAATGCGGTTCAATTTGTCTTCAACTTCAGCTTCGCAAGAGACACTTGCATCCGTCATGTTAGTAGCTTCAGTCACTATTGCCACGGGTTTCGCGTCCTTGGCTTTTTCAACAAAATCGCGGGTCATTTCAGGCTTGGCGCCGTGATCTCGGAAATCGCCCGTGTACACAACTGCGCCGTTTGAAGTGTGAACAATGAAGCCGTAAGCACCGGGAACCGAATGGTCAACGTGGAATGGTTCAATTTCTAAGCTGTCTACTGTGATTTTTTTGCCTGTGCGGAAGCTTCGAAAGTCTAAGTCGGCAACGTCAAACTCGAGGTCTGCACGGCGGATTTCGCTTAGCGCCTGCAGGATTATCTGGGTGGTTTCTCCGCAGTAGACTGGAATTTCCCGTTTGATAAATGATAAGTGCGCGGAGTGATCTAAGTGCCCATGCGAAAGAAATACGGCGCCAACTTCAGGCGGGTTAGGGTCAGACTTGTAGATGCCCTTTATTTTTGGCAGAATTTCAAGTTCTTGAAGGCTGTTTTCGCTCTTAGGCGAAAGAAACGGCGGTGAATAGAACTGTTTCTTCATAGTGAAGGACATGCCGAAGTCGAAAAACACCTTTGTATCGCCGTCTTTGAGTAGGATTTTGTTTCCGCCGATTTCGTTGACGCCGCCATAGAAGGTTAAACTTGTCGTATTCTTCACCATTATGCTTCTACCTTCGATGCTTCAGCTTTTTTGCAAACGTTTGACATCGTAATTATCACAGCGGGCAGGGTGAAAACGCTGAAAACTCTAGTGTACTTGGGGGTCCCTGCATTTTGGATAGTGTCAGCATCACCGCCAGCTTTCAAATAGCCCTCAATGAAAGCTCTGGCGATTGATTCTGCCTTGCCGTTGCTATTCAACGGCGGAAGATAATGTCCCGAATAATACAGGAATTCAGCTACGTCCCATGCTTTGTCGCCGTCGCGAGAAGCCTGTTCGAAATCTAACAAGTAAATTTTATCAGCTGGGTCAACGATTACGTTTTCGGGCTTTGTGTCGCCCAGCGCAAAGTTAAGCGCATGAATTCGCGCGAATGCCTCGCCAACGCTCACTATTTTAGCCAAATCTTGCTGTATTTTCTCCTTGTTTTTGGCTGCTGCTATTCGTTTGATGGCGCTACTGAGGTTTTCTCCCTCTATGTACTCCATGAACACTAAACGTTCGTTGTGGCTCACGTGTAAAACTTTTGGAACGTTGAATCCTTCGCAACGCAGGAGCTCGCTCATGGCGCATTCGCTTTCGAGCCTATACCGACCTAGGACGGTGAAATTTCGGGCGCCAAGCGACCACAGGGTCAGCGGGAACCACTTGAAACCAGACCAGTCCTTAAACCGTTTGACAAGAACTTTCTTTTCTATGCCGTTCGAATGAGCTTTAATCAAGTACACATCGTTTAAGACGCCGCCGACTCTTTCAACCTTAATTGCAGCGTCTTTGTCATTCAAAAATATCTTTCGGGCGAAGGTTTTGATGTCAACTCTATCTGCTAAGGAGACTAAGCCTTCGGCTGTAGGGACAAAAACGTATTTTTGCGGGTCCACGAGGTGTCGTTTTGCGGTGACCCCTCGGGTCCAGGGGAGTTTTTGGAATTTCAACAGTGCTTCAGTGTTCTGTGAGAAAAAGTTCAAAAACTGCGGGAAAACCCCGAACAGCGACGTGAACAGGGTTCTCGGCGCGTTCTTTGAAATATTTGCAAGACGAACTTTTGGGTTTTTGTTTTCTGTCACCAACGTTTTGGGAATCATCACGTAGCCTTCGGAAAGAATGACTCTTTTCTCTTTTTCTAGTTGTTCTAATGCTTCCAAGTAACCGGAGAGAACAGAATCGGTTTCCTTCTTGGGGAATTTGCCGCGTATAAAGTTTGATATGCCGTAAGCCATAGGAGGAAAAACCCGAACGCGGTTTAACACGACCTCACACATGAAATATTGAGGTTTAATGTGGAGGAGATAAGAGAGCTCTGGAAAACTCAGAACCAAATTTGATAGCAATTCAAGAATTAGGCGTTTCTTCAATAGGATTTCATGTGCGTGCAAATATTCTCTGCCAGTAAGGGCGCTGTAAGGAAAAATTAACGTGCTTGCTAGAGCTTCGCCTAGAAAGCCGCGTTCCACATCCCTTTCAAAAACCCACTGGTCAATCGCAACAATAATGATGCTTCTTCCATCAATGACCTTTACGTAACTGAGCAATCTGGGTTGAAAACCACGAATCACCACCACTATCTCCAGCGCTGCTTTCACGCTTGATGCGGTTATTGAGTTATTGTCAAGCAAGATTATGGCGGTGATTTCGGCGGTCCCAGCGAGGTGCCTGCAAAAATCGAGAATTTGGCGGCGTAACTCGCCACTTATGATAGTGGGACCTTTATTCAACTTGTCACCTTTGCAAGAGACACTTAGATAGAACTATACGGAAGAGAGATATATTTGCAACGCGTTCGTTGCCCTGTCTTCGCAGAGAGAAGCATACACTTTAACATGATTTTAAAAAAACTCGACCAATGCAGCATCAAAGTTAAAAAGAATATAAAGCACGATCATGCGATGATTTTCACTGGAAGCGCATGCGTGTTTGACTACACAAACCAGAGGGTTAGGCTATTTGGTGTGCGCCAATTCTTCGTATCATGGGCTTTAATGTTGCTCGGTCGGATTGTTCAACTGACACGTCTGCCTCAGGTGATACACTGATTTTTCTGCAGATGAGGTTAAGTGAATCTTCAGTGAAGTTCAACATGCTTTGTCCTTCGCTTGTCAGCGTGTACACTTTTCTAGGTCTCTCGCTGGTCATGTTCCACTCGCTGTTTACGTATCCTTTCTCCTCGAGAGTGCCTAAAAGCGGGTAGATTGTGCTTGGGCCAAAGTAGACGCCGAAAGATTTGCGGATTTTTGTTATTATTTGGTATCCGTGCATTGGTTCAGTGCTGAGGAACTGCAATATTATGAGGTCTAGTAGACCTTTCATCAGTTTGACTTGAACTTCTTTTTGGTTGTTTACCATTTTTTGCTTCCCTCTATGTTTATGCTTACCTGTTTTTCTGTTGGACTTGTATGCAATACGTCTCTTTTGCGACGTATCACGTATCTTTATACACAATAAACGCCCATATAAAGGTTCATATGCCTCCCGAGCATACACAAGCATACAACTACACGGCAGTATTCCGGTTACTACATAAAGTAAATAAGCCAAAACATGGAAAAAGTCAGTTTAAGGCGTTGCCAAAGGGAAAATCATGGCTGAAACTTATAGAAAAGAACTTGTACAACGCATGATCAGAAACTTTTTTGATATCCAAATTTTACGGCTAGTCGACGCCCAACCCTTATGGGGATACAAGATAAAAAAGAAAGTGGAAACAGATTTTCACATGAAAGTCAGACATGGCGCCCTTTACCCCATGCTTAACCGCCTGGAGCAACAAGGTTTTCTTACGAGTCAAAAACAGCGTCGAGGCGGAAGAATTAGAAAAGTTTGCACCGTAACAAAGAACGGCAAGGAGTTCCTGCAAAGCTATTACAAAGTACTTAAGGAGCAGTTTGAAAGCAAAAGCCGCGACTAGTTTCTTTGCATTGCCCATTTATCTTCAAACAGCTTGACAAAGCGGATTGTACGTCAACCGCCGAGCGAAAACAAGCTTATTTTTGGCATTTTTTTCTGATATCGCTCGACCACAACTACACAGCCATAAATACTTTTTTTCTAGAATAATGTGAAGAAAAAGCTTTTATCTTTAGAGAACTGTGACGGAATTAAGGAGGGAAAGCGAGTGACCTTGGAATCAAGCAAGAATATTGGCGGCATAGGGGCAATACTGATGTTCATCGGAGTCCTAGTCTCAGGTTACTCTTACGGGATAGTAACGCTCGTTGGACTTATACTCGTCATGGTAGCCATGTACGGACTAGCAAGCCATTACAGAGAAAGCGGCATCTTCAACAATGCACTCTACGGAGTAATCACAGCCATTATAGGCGTAATACTCGTCGCGGTTATAGCTGTCTATGCGCTCTTTGGCTTCTTTGCCGAAATTGGAATAGCCAGCATTTGGAACGCTGCAGAATGGACGACACTGACACAGATTGACTGGGCAAACATGGGTCTCAGCATCATAGGGAATTTCATCACGAACATACTTTTGGCATTAGTTATCTTGTTCGCCTTCGTTGTTATCACAGCCATACTCTTACGGAAATCGCTAGGGCTATTATCCGCGAAAACAGGCATCGGCTTGTTCGGCGCAACAGGAACAATGATCCTTATAGGCGCAATATTAACAATTATCGTTATTGGAGTGCTCCTGCTGTGGATTTCGCTGCTGCTGCTTGCAGTTGCCTTCTTCCAAATAAAACCACAACAACCACAACCCCCACCACCCCCAGTATAAAAGCAACATAAACCCCCCATTTTTTTATAAAAAACCTAGCAGAATACCTGCCGCGGTAGCGGCAGGATGAATGCGTCCAGTCTACATAGTTCTAATTAAGCCATCCAGTCGATAGGTCTGTCACCATTAGAAGAGGAGGTGAAAGACCTGGAAAAGGCAAAGACCTGTGTTTCCAAGCCAATTACCACCTCATCTGGGCCATCAAATACCGG
>Ga0214473_10001665_pt1 | contig 28789 bp, 23 predicted proteins | sample RVTome_7_FD_203509 | JGI IMG/M metagenome (GOLD analysis project Ga0214473, IMG submission 203509) | Soil microbial communities from uranium-contaminated site in the Upper Colorado River Basin, Wyoming, United States - RVT98D197 | ecosystem: Environmental > Terrestrial > Soil > Contaminated >...
AGAGCTGGGCGATGTCGCCGACGCCCTTCTTGGCGGTGACGTCTTTGATCTGATTGTTGACGATGTCTTCGTAGCGCGGCACGTCGTTCCAGGAGCGCAGCACGCCGATGGGGGTGGGGAAGCCGGGCTGCTCTTCCATTTTGGCCAGCATAAAGGCGTAGGCGGGGTTGCGATACTCCTCGTCGTGGATGAGCAGATCGCTTTCGCGGACGCCGTTGCCGAGCTGCACCACTTCCAGGTCCAGGCCGTTCATGCGGATGCCCTTGTCGTGCTTGGCGCCGAAGATGAGCGGCTTGCCGTGCTCGAGATGGACGACGTGCTCGGTGCGCGCTTCCTTCTCGGTCAAATTTTGCCAGGCGCCGTCGTTGAAGATGTTGCAGTTCTGCAAGATTTCGACGTAGGCCGAGCCGCGATGCGCGGCGGCTTTTTTCAGCACGTCTTTGAGATGCTGCTGGAAGACGTCCACCGAGCGCGCCACGAAGGTGGTCTCCGCTCCGATGGCCAGAGCCAGCGGATTGAACGGGCGGGCATCGGAGCCGTAGGGCGTGGACTTGGTCTTCTTGCCGAATTCCGACGTGGGGGAATACTGCCCCTTGGTCAGGCCGTAAATCTTGTTGTTGAACATGAGCACCTTGATGCCCACGTTGCGGCGCAGCATGTGAATGGTGTGATTGCCGCCGATAGAGAGCGAATCGCCGTCGCCGGTGGCCACCCAGACTTCCAGGTCCGGGTTGGTGACCTTGATGCCCGTGGCCACGGCCGGTGCGCGCCCATGAATGGTGTGGAAACCAAAGGTGTTCATGTAGTACGGGAAGCGGCTGGAGCAGCCGATGCCCGAAACCACGACGAATTTTTCACGCGGGATGCCCAACTCCGGGAAGACGGCTTGCACGGCGGCCAGGATGGCGTAGTCGCCGCAGCCTGGACACCAACGGACCTCCTGATCGGTCTGAAAGTCCTTCTTGGTCAGAATCGGCATGGCGGTCGGTGTCATCGTCTGGCTCCCGCGCGGTCTTGGCTGCCCACGATCTCTTGGATCTTGTTTTCCAATTCCGATATTTTGAAAGGCTGGCCCTGAATCTTGTTATATCCCTGCGCGTCGACCAGGTACTTGGCTCGCAACAGCAAGAGGAGCTGGCCCAAGTTCATTTCCGGGACCAGCACCTTGCGGTAGCGCCCGAAGAGTTCTCCCAGGTTTCGCGGCAGGGGATTGAGATAGCGCAGATGGGCGTGGCCGATGCGGATGCCCTTTTCGCGCTGAGTTTTCATGGCGGCGGTGATAGCGCCGTAAGTCGAGCCCCAGGCCACGATCAGCAGATCGCCGTCGGGATCGCCGGCCGGGACCACGTCAGGCACGTCCTGGCCCACGGCTTCCACTTTGGCCGCGCGCAGGCGGACCATTTTCTCGTGGTTCAGCGGCTCATAGTTGACGTTGCCGGTAACGTCCTGTTTCTCGAGGCCTCCTACGCGGTGCTCGAGGCCCGGCGTGCCGGGGATGGCCCAGGGCCGGGCCAGGGTCTGCGGATCGCGCTTGTAAGGCAGGAAGCCTTCGGGATCGGTGACGAAATTCACGGGAATCTTGGGAATTTCGTCCAGGTTCGGGATTTTCCAGGGCTCGGCGCCATTGGCCAGATAGCCGTCGGAGAGCACGATGACCGGCACCATGTATTTGAGCGCGATGCGGCTGGCCTCGATGGCCACCCAGAAGCAATCGCCGGGTGTGGACGCCGCCAAGATCGGGATGGGCGCTTCCGAGTTGCGGGCAAACATGGCCTGCAAGAGGTCGGCCTGTTCGGTTTTGGTGGGCAGGCCGGTCGAAGGCCCGCCGCGCTGTACGTCGCAGATCACGATGGGCAGTTCGACGGCCACGGCCAGGCCCATGGCTTCGGTTTTGAGCGCCATGCCCGGCCCGGAGGTGGTGGTCATGGCCAGCGCGCCGGTATAGGCGGCGCCGATGGCCGAAGTGATGGCGGCGATTTCGTCCTCGGCCTGAAAAGTGGTCACGCCGAAATTCTTGTACATGGAAAGCTCGTGGAGAATGTCGGAAGCCGGCGTGATGGGATACGAGCCCAGGAACAAGCGCAGGCCGGCTTGCTGCGCGGCCACAACGAATCCCATGGCCAGCGCCTGATTGCCGCTGAGATTGCGATACACGCCCGGAGCGAGCTTGGCGGGGGGAATCTCGTAGCTGACCTGGAAGGCTTCGGTGGCTTCGCAATAGCTGTAACCGGCTTTCATGGCCAGCTTATTGGCTTCGGCCAGCAGCGGCTTGTTCTTGAACTTGTCGTCCAGCCAGCGATAGGTATGGTCCATGGACCGGTTGTAGAGCCAGTAGGTCATACCCAAGGCGAAGAAATTCTTGCAGCGGTTCATGGATTTGGCGTCGAGTCCCAAGCCTTCGAGAGCGGCGTGGGTGAGCCGTTCGAGGGCCACGGCGAAGAGACGGTAGCCGTCGAGGGAGTGATCCTCGAGGGGATTGGTAGTCTGCTGGGCCTTCTTTAGGTCGGCGTCGGTGAAGCTGTCGCTATTGACGATCAGGATGCCGTTGGCCTTGAGGTCGCGGATATTCATCTTCAGCGCCGCGGGATTCATGGCCACCAGCACGTCCACCGAGTCTCCGGGCGTGTAGATATCGCTGGAGGAGAATTGAATCTGGTAACCGCTCACTCCGGGAAGCGTCCCGGCAGGGGCGCGAATTTCGGCGGGGAAATCCGGGAAAGTGGCCAGGTCGTTGCCGTAGAGCGCCACGGTACTGGTGAATTGGCTGCCCGAGATCTGCATGCCGTCGCCGGAATCACCGGCAAAGCGAACGACGGCTTTTTCAATTACCTCACGCTTGTGCTTTACGACCGGTTCCGTAACGGTAGCCATATGATTCCTTGCAGACCCCTATCTGTGTTTGCAGCGGGCTGCAAGTACAGCCCGCACCCGTATTTGTAACGGGCTGCAAGTACAGCCCGCACCCGTTAGATCGAAATAGGCCGAAGAGCGATTCCCGGAGACGATTCGGACGCCCCGCGACAGGGAGGACCTCCTACGGTCAAGCCCCAGGAACAAAATATAGCATAGATTCCGCTGCGCAAGCAGGGCATCGGCAGAGCTGGGGCCATTGGCGGAGCCGGCCATGGCCGACTGAGAACGGGATGGCCCGTTGATGGGACTGGAGTTAGGTGATTTTGTTGCGCATTGTTTCACGGCTGCAGGGGGACACCCCCCAGGCTTTTGTAAGAATGTCAAAGGAAAGGGGCTACGGGAAAAGGGTTTTGTAAGAGTATGAAAACAAAGGAGCGATTGCGACACGTGTGTCGGGTGCCGGGATCGAAGGTTGGAGCGCTGGAAGCTTAGGCGAAGAAGAGGGAAGCGTGCGGGACGCATAGCCCTGAAAAACGCGGGATGAAGTGCGAGCGTCACAACACATACTAGCACAGATATGCATTGCTGTAAATAGATTACTTGATGGTACTAGTTTCGAATGGGGAGGCGGCTGGGCGTTCGAATGGGACGCGCGTCTTGCGATGGCCACACCATTGGCTGAACTATGGCAAACAAAAAGCGAAGTAATATGGTATGCTCTCCAGCGCGGGCGATGACCTGTTTGGAAATTCACAGGCAAGTGCCGGCTGGGCCGGGTTCACAGTTGCGTTTCACCAGCGCGTGCGTGTACAAGGTGAATTCATGGCGACAGCCTTTCGACTACTTCCACTCACGGTAAAGAGCAAAACCGCGCCATCCCCAAAGGAAGTCGGCCACTACGCGCCACTGGCTTCTGTGTGGTATGGCGACGACCCTGAACTCCTTGATCTGTTGCTGAGCTTCTACCCCCGCAAGAGGCCGCGTAGGATTTTGGACGCTACGGTGAACCATGGCCGATTTTGGAGAGGCAACAAATGGAACGTGATCGGGATGGACATCAACCCGCGCTATCGGCCAACCGTAGTTGGTGACAATACCAACATGCCTTTTTCGGATAGGGCTTTTGATGTCGTGGTCTATGACCCGCCGCACATACCGAATCAGGGTAAGGACAAATCAAAGGATTTCAACACGCGCTTTGGTTTGGTGCTGCGGTCTTCGAAGGAGAACCACTACACCTTTTCTCACACATTCCCGCCGTTCTTGCGGGAGGCTTATCGAGTGCTGAAGTCAGAGGGCATCTTGCTCTGCAAGATAACGGATTACATCCACCACCACAGGTATCAGTGGGCGCACATTGACTTCATCAATGCTGCTCACGAAGCGGGGTTGATGCCGTGCGATTGCATCATTAAAGTGCGCAAGGGACCAATTATTGACCCTCGCTGGAAGACTGCGCACCATAGCCGACGGCAGCATTGCTACTGGTTGGTATGCCGCAAGTCCAAGAAGTGTGAGTAGCCCTGAAACGCATGACGGCCAAGCCCGTAAAGTCTTCGCGAGTCCCAGCCGTAGCTGGCGCGCCTTCCGGGCGTGGGCTCAACCCTCCCGGCCCTTCACGACAGATTGGGTTCCATCAACTTCTAGTTGCTGCGCGGAGGAAGTATTTCAGGGATGCGTTGGCAGATGCTTTGAGCAGTCTTGACCAGCGCACCGTCAAGCAACAGGCTGGCGAACACGTCCCGGCCGATGTCCAGAGACGATTGGCGGCGGCAGGCCTGCGTGACGAGTATGTGTTTCCGCTTCCCGCCATAATCGTAAGGAAACCTACGCTAATTGGCTACTACCGCCTTCTTCTGGGTGCGCCTCAGAAAGGCTTCTACAAAGGCGCAACGGGCATGGGTCTGTTCAAGAGCATGGAAGAGAAGGGCACGCTGTCGAAAAAGCAGGAAGTCCGTGTGCCGGATTTCTGTGCAGCGATGGCTAAGCCACTGGCAGACCTTGTGCGTCAGATACCGAACTTCACTGATCGAGACTTGCAGGAATTGCCGCTGCTGACGTTCGGTTCTCAACTGCAAGGTTCCAACAACACGCAAATTGGCAAGAAGGCGATGCAGGAAGTGTTTGTTGCCATTACAGAGATTCTGGAAAAGTACGTCAAGAAGAAAGAACTAAACCGACTTACCCTCAAGAATGCTTCTGGCCGCACGGTGTTCGTGACACTAGCGCATGACCCAGATGTGAGCGTGCAAGAACAGGTGGAGGGCCGCATTCACAGCAAGGTGGCCATTGAAGTCAAAGGTGGCACTGATATCAGCAACGTACACAACCGCGCGGGTGAAGCAGAGAAGTCACACCTGAAAGCAAAACGAAAGGGCTTCAAGGACTTCTGGACGATTATTTCCAAGGCAGGCTTGGAAATGCACAAACTGGTCCAAGAATCTCAGACTACGACGGAGTGGTTTGATGTCACCGAACAACTCGGGCGCAGTGGAAGAGACTGGGAAGAATTCAGGCAAAGACTTGCTGGTGCAGCTGGGATCCCCTTGGCACGTTCAAAGAGAGCGTAGTTCAGTCCCGCACACGCACGGATCCTAGACACGCCATTTGGAACAAAGAAGTCCGCAACCTTCGGGTCCGGCCCTGCACGAGGTAGCGCCCTTACAGGGATCGTCAGCGGGCGCCGAAGCGGTAGTAGACGGCCGGAACCACCACCATGTTCAGGGCGGTGGAGGTGAGCAGGCCGAAGAGGATGACGATGGCCATGGGCGCTTGGATTTCGCTACCGGGCTGGCCCATGCCCATGGCGATGGGGACCAGGGCCAGGCCGGCGGCCAGCGCGGTCATCAGAATCGGCGCGAGGCGCTCGGATGCGCCTTGCAGGACCGCCTGGTGGAGATCGGTTACGCCTTCGGCTTCCTGCAAGTGACGGATGTGCGAGACCAGCATGATGCCGTTGCGGGTGGCGATGCCGAATAGGGTGATGAATCCGATGAGCGAAGCCACCGAGAGCACCCCGCCGGCCAGGTACACTCCGGCCACGCCGCCCACCAGCGCCAGGGGGAGATTGATCATGATGATCAGCGCGTCGCGTGTGGAGTGAAAAGCCGCCGAGAGAATCAGCAGGATTCCGGCGATGACGATTCCTCCCAAAATCAGCAGGCGGCGCGAGGCCTGGGCTTCGCTCTCGAATTGTCCTCCGTATTCGATTCCGTAACCCGGCGGCAGCGCGACGCTGCTTCCGACGATCGCGCGAATGTCGTTGACCACGCCCAGCAGGTCGCGTCCGGCGACGTTACACTGTACGACGATCTTGCGCGTGACGTTTTCGCGGCTGATGAAATTGGGGCTGCGGTCTTCGACGACATCGGCGACGGCGCCTAGCGGCACTTTGGCTCCGGAAGGCGAATCGAGCAGGGTGCTGCCGATGGCCTCCAGGTCTTCGAGCGGGTAGGAGGGGAAGCGCAGGACCAGGGGGAAACTGACTTGCCCTTCGAGGATGCGGTTTACTTCCATGCCCACGAATGCGGTCTGAATTTGCGTGGCGACTTCGCCGGGTTGCAGGCCAAAGCGCGCGGCGTCCTCGGGCCGAACGCGCACTCGTACCGTGGGGATGTCCGTCTGCTGCTCGACGGCGAGGTCCACCACGCCGGGAACATTTCTCATGGCGGCCTCGATCTGGCGCGCCAGGCCGCGCAGCAAGGCCAGGTCATCGCCAAACACTTTCACGGCGATGTTGGCGCGCGTTCCGGAGAGCATGTGGTCAATGCGATGGGCGATGGGGCCTCCTACGGTGACATTCATGCCCGGAAGGAGCGTGACGCGCTCGCGAATTTCGGCCAGCACCTCTTCTTTGGGACGATCTTTCATCTGCAGCATTACGTCGAGCTCGGCGGATTCGACGCCTTGCACGTGTTCGTCCAGTTCGGCGCGTCCCGTGCGGCGGGCCGTGGAGACGACTTCGGGGACGCTCAGGAGGATGCGCTCGAGGCCGCGGCCGAGATTGTCGGAGTCCGCCAGGCTGGTGCCGGGCAGCGTCACGGCGCTGATGGTGAGCGCGCCTTCGTTGAACTCCGGCAGGAATGCCCGGCCGGTGCGGGAGAGGGCCAAGCCCGCGGCGAGCACGAGAAGAATCGACGGGATGGCCACCAGCCGCGGATGCCGGAGCGACCACAGCAGCGTGGGCTGATAGACGTGCTTGAGCCGGCGCACCAGCCACGGCTCGTGGCCCCGGATCACCGAGGCAGCGTTGGGCAGGAGCAGCGAACACAGCGCCGGCGTCACGGTGAGAGCCATCACCAGCGAGGCCAGCAGGCTGACGATGTAGGCGAAGCCCAGCGGCGACACCAGGCGGCCTTCGACGCTGGTCAGAAACAGCAGGGGCAGAAATACCAGGACGATAATCAGGGTGGCAAAGACCACGGAGTTGCGAATCTCGCTGCTGGCCCGGTAGATGACTTCGAGCGGCGCGAGGCGCCGGTCTTCCGGCAGAAGCGAATTTTCGCGCAGGCGGCGCATGACGTTTTCGACGTCAATGATGGCGTCGTCCACGAGCTCACCGATGGCGATGGCCAAGCCGCCCAGGCTCATGCTGTTGATGGTGTAGCCGAACCAATTCATGGTGAGGATGGCGGTGACCAGCGAAAGCGGGATGGCCAGGAGCGTGATGGTGGCGGCGCGGAAATTCATCAGAAAGAGGGCGACGACGATGACCACGAGGATGGCGCCGTCGCGCAGCGCCCGCGTGAGATTTTGCAGCGATCGCTCGATGAAGTCGGCCTGGCGAAACACCTGCTTGTCAATCTTCATGCCGGCAGGGAGGCCGGCCTGAATTTGGTCGAGCGTGGTATCGAGGGTGCGCGTCAGCTCGAGAGTGTTGGCGCCGGGCTGCTTCTGAATGCCCAGCACCACCGCGGGCTGGCCATTGTGCGAGCCCTCGCCGCGCTTGAGCGCCGGTCCGATGCGCACCTCGGCGACATCGCGGATGAAAATGGGGCGGCCGTCGCGCGATTTCACCACGATGGCCGCGATGTCCGCTTCCGATGCCGCGCGGCCGACGCCTTGGATCAGGTACTCCTGCCCGCCCGAGACGCGAAAGCCCGCCGAAGAGTTCCGGCTGCCCTGGCGCAGCGCCGTTTCGACTTCGCCCAGGGAGAGCTCGTATTCGCGGAGCAACTGCGGAGAGACCAGGACCTGGTACTGCTTTTGTTCGCCTCCGGTGGGCACCACCTGGGCCACGCCGGGGACGGCCAGAATGCGCCTGCGCAAGACGGTTTCCGCCACGGTGCGCAATTCCATGGGCGAGTGGCGGTCCGATTCCAGGGTGATGAATAGGATTTCGCCCATGATCGAAGAGATGGGAGCGAGAAACGGCGGCTCGACGCCGGGCGGCAACGACGCCGAAACCAGGGAAAGTTTTTCATTCACGGTTTGACGGGCGCGGTAGATGTCCTGGCCCCAGTCAAACTCTACCCAGATGATCGCTACCCCCACGGCGGTCGCCGAGCGCACGCGGCGCACGCCGGGCGCCCCGTTGAGGGCGGACTCGACGGGGAAGGTGACCAGCGCTTCCATCTCCGGCGGCACCATGCCGGGCGCCTCGACCAGCACCGTGACGGTCGGCGCGGTGAGGTCCGGCAGCACGTCCAGAGGCATTTCACGGATCGAGTAACCGCCCCACACCAGCAGTGTGGCCGCGAGGAATATGACCAGGGAACGGTGATGCAATGACCAGCGAATCAATCCGTTCAGCATCGCGGATCTCCTCTAGTGTACGTGCCCGTGTGCCGGCACCTGGCTGGACATCGAGGCCAGCCGGATCAGGTGGGCGCCGCGCGTGACCACGCGCTCGCCGGCGGACAGGCCTTCCAGAATCTGCACTGAGCCCCCTTCGCGGATGCCCAGGCGCACCGGCTTGCGCACGAAGCTTTCTCCGGCCGCCTGCACGAAGACGATAGGACGCCCGCCGTCGTCCACGATGGCCGATTCCGGAACTACCGTCGCGGCACTTGCGGCGGCTGTGAGCAGCCGGACGTACACCGTCTGGTTGATGGCTACGCGGCGGTCGCGATTGTCCACTTCATAGATCACGGGAAACGTGCGCGAAGCAGGATCAACGACGCGTCCGATGGAGACCAGGCGCTGCAAGCGGATCGGCGAGGCCGTGCCGGGCACTTCGAGTTCCGCGCCGCTGAGGCCGGCCATTCGCGGCAATTCAGCCTCCGGGACAATCGCGGAGACGTAGACGGCATCCAAATCCACGATCCGGAAAAACACCTCTCCGGCCTTCACGTTGGCGCCGGGGGCGGCGTGCGCCTCGTGGATCACGCCGGAGATGGGCGCGCGCAGGGCGAACAGCTTTACGCCACGCGGGTCCGGCGCCGCGGCGCTGGAGGTGTCGTACTGCGCCATACGTGTCTCGGCCGCTTTCAGGCGCGCTTCCGCGGTGAGTTCGGCGGTGCGCGCGTCGTCCAGTCGCCGGGTGGGAGCCGCGCCTGCAGCAACGAGGCGTTCGGCGCGCTCCCGGTCTCGACGTGCGAGCTCGAGTGCTGCTCTGGCTTCGTCTCCGGCCAGCTCGAGCAACGCCAGATCGCTGGGTGCGCTGGTGGGCGGAAGCAACTCGGCGAGCACTTGTCCCTGGGAGACGCGCTGGCCGATCACCGGCGGGCTCGAGACCACCGTTCTCCCGTCGAACGGAGCCGTGACCTCGGCCTGGCCGCCCGAGCGTGGGATGACTTCGGCCGGCACTCGCAGGCTCGATCTCAGTTGCCGGGTGGTTGCGATCGCAGTGGCGAAATCCAAGGCCCACTGCTGCTCTTTGAGAAAGCTGATGGACTCGATCTCCGGGGGCGCGGCGATTTCCGCGGCGCTTGCCGCGTCGGCATGCACTCGCACGGGGCCAAGCTCATGGGCGTCGGTGAGCGCCGGCGACGCCAGGCGCACGGTCATCGAGAACGTGCCGGCGGCACTGGGTTTTACATTCACCCCGAAGATGCCCGGGCTGGAGGGGCCGGCGGCCTCGAACGTTTCGGGCCTGCCGCCGGCTGAACGCAGTTCCACCGTCACGCGGCCCGCCGTGAGCGGCCGGAAACTGCGCAGGTCGGTCAGGTGAACGGCGAAACGCCCCTGCTGTCCGGCGACCAGCGGCGGGTATTCCATGAAGAGCTCGGTACGTTCCGTCCAGTCGGTAACGGCGATGGCCTCGGGTTCGGCCGCAGGCGCTGCGAGCGGAACTTCGCTGCCACACGCAGCGAGCAGAAAGAGCGGAAGGATCAGGAGCCAGGATTTCGTCACGGCAGCACCTCCTCACCTACGGAACGATTCAAATCAATTTCTGCTTCTTTGCTGGACCAGGCCAGATCGAGTGATTGCAGGCCGGAAAACGTGGCCACGCGCTGGGCGTCCAGCAATTCCAGGATTCCTTTTTCGCCTTCCTGGTAGGCCACTTCGGCAATGCGTGCCAGCTCCGTTGCATTCTCACCGAGTTGCCGGGCGTACTCTTCAGCGGTGCGCCGCCGCAACCGGACCGCTTCATGGGTGGCGCGGACGTCGGTTTCGATCTGTTGGCGACGGGCGGCCAATTCGGCGCGGGCGCGTTCCTCCGTGGCGCGGGTCCGGTTCGACTCGGCTTGGCCGTGGTTGAATAGCGGAACGGGCACAGTGACCGAAAGCACGTATCCGTTGCCGCTTCTTCCGGGCGCTGTGCTGGACTTCAGGCCGGCGGTCAAGAGCGGGTCCGGAATGGCCAGCCGGGAAGCGGCGCGGCGCTCGAAGCCGGCGCTTTCGACTTGCCGCTGCACTGCGGCGTAGTCGCCGCGCACGTCGAGTGCTCGCGAAATCAGTTCCGGCAGAGGTTGGAGTGGCGCCGGCGCCGAATCCGAGAGATTTCCTCGCGCCACCAGGGATGCCGGATCGGTCCCCGGCGCGAAGAACGAAGCCAGTTGTGAGCGCGCCCGGGCCAGTTGCACCTGCTGCGAGGCCAGAGTGGCTTGCGCATCGGCGAGTTCGCGTTCGCCGCGCAAGCGGTCAAAGACCGAACCTTCGCCCTGCCGCTGGCGCTCCTGGAGGATGCCCGCCATTGCGCCGAGCCGGCGCACCCAGGCGTCCAGCAGTGCCGCACGCTGCTGGGCCAGCAGCAATCCGTTGAAGGCGCTGCGGACGTCGCTGCGCAGGAGCAGCAGCTCATGCGCCATTTCGGATTCCGCGGCGCTGAATTGGGCGCTGCCGGAATTTCGCAGCAATCCGCGGCGGCCGTTCACCGGCAAACTCTGCTGCACGAGCAGGAAGTCGTCCTTGCTGCCCGCAGCATCTTCGCGGGAGTAGGTGGCATGCGGATTGGGCAGGAGATTGCGACCCTGCGTTTCCGCCCGCACGATCTGTACGCGCGCCGCCAGGGCTCGCGCCTGCGCGTTTTCCCGCTCGAATCTTTGCAGCGCTTCCGGCTGCGATATTTCCTGTGCCGCCGCAGCCGCGGCTCCCCACATTAGAACAAGTGCGCCCACGGCGACACGCGACCGCCCGCAGATAGACATTCGACACCTCACCGATCAAATGGAATTAGACACACACACGCACGGCGTCGCGCGTTTCGGGCGTGACTAAGCAGGAGGGGCTCTGGGTTGGGTGGTTCCGAGGGCGGGAGGATCGTGTCCCCGCGGCGGACACAGCAGGACGAACGGTTCGGCGGAGGCTACGGGCGGCTCTGCTTCCAGCCGCGCCGCGAGCAGGAACGGCAAATCCGGCATCGCTCGCTGCTTGACCACGACGGCGAAAACGCTCAGCGACAACTCATGTTCCTCAGGGCGCGTAAGATCCGCGTGGTCGTGATCGGCGTGGTGGCCATCGGGAAGATGGACGTGGATGATGGCCCCGCGTGCGTGCCCCGCCAGGCCGTCGTGGTGATGGTCCTCGGCCTCTGCCGTGTGCAGATGCAGGAAAGGCGCGGCGAAAAACGCCAGAAAAACGGCCAACCCGGTGGGAGCCTCAAGTGATCGCCGCATGGGGTTCATTGTTGATGAGCACCGCCGGTCCGGTCAAGTAAAGTCGGTTCCCAAACGGCGGCTTGACACTTCGCCTTTGGTTCGCCTATACTCCGTGTGCCCGTCGCGGAGGCGCCACATGACTCTCACCAAGCGGCAGAAGGAAGTTCTCGATTTCCTGGTCGGGTTCGTGAACAAGCAGGGCTATTCGCCCAGCTTTGAGGAGATCGGGCGCGCACTGCGGCTGACCTCGCTGGCAACGGTCCACAAGCACATCACCACGCTGGAGCGAAAAGGATTTGTGCGGCGCGGCTACAACCGCAGCCGCTCGATTGAGGTGGTGCAACTGCCCAAGCCGGTCCGCGAGCAGGTGCTGGAGCGGCACACGGTCGAGCTGCCCCTGGTCGGCCGCATTGCCGCGGGGCGTCCGCTGGAGGCCATCGAGGAGCGCGAGACGTTTTCCCTGGGCCAATTCACCCGAGGACACAATAATTACGTCTTGCGGGTGAAGGGCAACTCCATGATCGAGGATCACATCCTGGACGGAGACTTCATCGTGGTCGAGCAGACCCAGGTGGCCAATCCCGGCGAAGTGGTGGTGGCCCTGGTGGACGGCGACGAAGCCACGCTGAAGCGTTTTTACCGGGAGCCCGGGGGAAAGATCCGCCTGCAACCCGCCAATTCCGAGATGCAACCCATCGTCGTAGCCGCCAGCCAGGTGAAGGTACAGGGCCGCGTGGTGGGGGTGCTGCGCAAGTTTTAATCCGGCTCGATACGGCTCCGCGCAGCACGTTACTTTCACGAACGCCCCGCAGGTTATCCTGTTGTTCCAACCCATTACCGCGAATTACAGTGCTTTCACCCCGGTCCAAGTGAGTTTAGACCGAGGAGGGACCATGTGGGGAAACAAGAAGTCTGAAGCAGAAGCACAAGGGGAGCCGGCGGCGCCGGCGCGGATCAATCTGGCGGGAAGAGTGCCGGAAAGAAGTGCGATCAGGCCGGTGGCCGCATCTTTGGAGGGAAGAGCTATGAGTGCAGACGCGACCCGGCCGTCCGTTTCGCTGCCGGCGGGCACTGGCGCACGGCTGGGCTCCACCTTGCGCGTGAAGGGCGAGATTTCAGGCAACGAAGACTTGCACGTGGACGGCACGGTCGAAGGGCTGATTCAACTGGACGACCGGAAATTGACGGTGGGCGTCAGCGCCAAAGTGACCGCCGACGTGGTGGCGCGCGAGATCGTGGTCTACGGCAGCGTCAAGGGCAATCTGCGCGCCCGCGACCGCATTGAAATCAAGAAAGACGGCTCGGTCGTCGGCGACCTCACGACCGCGCGCATCATGATCGAGGACGGCGCCTACTTCAAGGGTTCGATCGAGATCGATCGCAACGCCTCGGAGGCCGGCACTGATTTCGCTCAACCGGCCTATTCGCGCGTGCTTCCGGCGCCGGCGGTCACAGCCGATTGACCGGTAACGGACCCGAAGCCGGACCGGCTTGGTAGCAGCCGCCGGCTTCTGGCGGAAAGTAGTTCAACCTTCGCTGTGCCGCCGGCCCTGCTTTTGCTCCGCCACTCCAGCCGCGCGCCTATGGGATGGGCCGTCCCTATTGACAGTCGTTGACTGCCGCCTGGGGGGAAGTCTATATTGAAGCCCGCACCAGGTGGTGCAGTGGACTCGTCGGCCGCGCATGCGCGGCCCGGTGCCTCATGAACCTGCCGAACAGCCTGACCGTCTTGCGCATTTTCTGCGTTCCGCTATTAGTCGTGGTCTTGCTGACACGGCAGCCCAACGTGACCGTTTGGGGCCTGCCCATGGATTTCTCGGTTTGGGGGGTGCTGATTCTGCTGGCCGCGGCGGCCACGGACTGGGCGGATGGTTTTTATGCCCGCCGCTGGGAACAGATCACCACGCTGGGCATTCTGCTCGATCCGGTTGCCGACAAGCTGCTGATTTCCGCAGCCTTCATTTCATTGGTCCAGATGCACCTGGTGCCCGCCTGGATGGTCGTGATCATCATTGGCCGTGAGATCACCGTCCTGGGATTACGCAATATCGCCGCAGCGGAAGGTTTCACCATCCCGGCTTCCGCGCTGGGAAAAACGAAAATGGTGCTGCAAGTGATGGCCGTCTGCGCCGTGATCTGGGGCGCCCAGCAAGACTCCCTGCGCCTGGTGGGCAGGATTCTGGTCTGGCTGGTGGTCCTGAGCGCCCTGGCGTCGGCCTTCCAATACTTCCAGAAATTCTGGAGCCAGGTGGATGGCCGCGTCAAGCAGCGGCGCCGCCTTCGCCTGCTGGAACGACGCGCGAAAGCGCAGGATGCCCCCACCACTTTGTAGCGACGATCGGCGCGGGCTGCTGGCCTTGGCGCGCGCCGCCATCACCGAAGCCGTCCTTCACGAGCGCATCCCGAATCTGCTTGTTGCGGAGGGCTGTTTGGCCGAGCCTGCCGGCGCCTTCGTTACCATCTATCATCGGGGCCGCTTGCGCGGCTGCGTCGGTGTGTCCGCCCGGAGTCTTTCTCTGGGCGAAACGGTCGTTCAATGCGCCGTCAGTGCGGCGCGGAACGACCGGCGCTTCGCTGCCATCGGGACCGGCGAAGTGTCCGAAGTCGAAATCGAGATTTCTGTTCTCTCGGAACCACGGGCCATTTCTCCCGGGGCCATCGAAGCCGGCACCCACGGTCTGCTGGTCATCCGCGGCAGCCATCGGGGCCTGCTCTTGCCGCAGGTGGCCGCCGAGCGCTCCTGGACCGCTCTGCGCTTTCTGGAGGAAACCTGCCGCAAGGCGGGACTGGCGCCGGACGCTTGGCGCCACCCGGAGACGGAGCTGCTGGCGTTCACGGCTGAGGTTTTTTCGGAGAGGGAATTCCACCGGGGCGCGTTGGGTGCGGCTATGGACCGACCGGAGCGGGAATATGCGCTAAGCGGAGAAACAACGCCAGAAAAACGCGCTCGCGAGACTTGAGACCTATTCGATCTCGACGTAATCCCCAACGTAGATTTCGCGCAGGCTGCCGGTGAGCAGAACGGTCGAAGCATTCGGCGAGACACTCAGCACCATGCCCTCGCCGAGAATTTCTCGCGGCAAATCCATCCATTTCCAGGATGCAGGCGCGCTGCCCATACCCCAAACGCTGTATTCCTGGCCCCGGGGTTGGTAAACGGTGCTGTGGCGGTCGCCCTGGTACCGGAAGACTCGGTAATAGTCGCCGACGCGGGCGCCTTGTAAGCTGCCAAGGTTGACGTACACTACCCTCCCGGCGCCGGCCACCTGCCCGAAGCCGCGTGTGGTCACCACCATGGCCTGTTCCTTGCCACTCGGGCGAGCGAAGATGTCCAGCTTGGTGGCGGGCTTGTAACTGGGAGCGGGTCGAGCCACGAACGGCTGCACGATATCGCCCCTTTGTAAGTGATCGCAGGAGTACACGATTTCCGCCGTGGACGTGTCGGTCTGAACGTTGACCACGCGAAGGCGGCCGATGTCGGCGTAGGTGGTGCCCATGGCCCGCATTAGATCGCGCTGCCAGACAAACCATGGGGTCTGCAACCGTTCCTTCACCGGGCGTGACACCAGGAATTCCGAGCCCACCTGCACTCCCTGGCTGGCGCCGCGATTAATGAACACCAGATCGCCCTGGTTGAACAGGATGCGGACTGAAGACTCGACACCGGAGATCACGTAGGTGTCGCTTGGAGGCGGCTCCGTGGTAACCATGCCCGCGCAGTAGACATCGTGTTCCCGCGGTGCAGTCGCCGTCTGTTGGGCGTAGAGTGCGCTGGTAAGCGCCATGCTTAGAACAAGGTAGCTCACTCTTAGAAACATCGCCGCGCTCCTTATGCTTCTCCCGGAACCTATGTGCGCGGGAAAAGCGGTTCGCTTTCAAGCTAACAAGCCCCGGCAGACCCGTCAAGACACGCTGGGACCAGGCTTTACAGTTTTGATACCTTCGTGGTAGAAGCGATGGTTTTCTCAGGAGACCTCGGTGGCCAGCCTGTTTCCAGGCGATCGCATCTGCGCCGTTATCGCCGCGGCTACCGCCAGCGAGGCCAAGCGGCTGTACCAGCTTGCCCTCAGCCCCCGCTATCAGGCCCGCACCATCGAATTCCGGTTGGATTATCTCCGTACGGCCGGCGAACGGTCAGCCTTATTGCGCTGGTTATCGCGCCGCCGGCGGCAGCCCAACCTCATCGCCACCTGCCGCACCCGGCGGGGAGGAGGCCAATTTCGCGGCAGCCAGAACGCCGAACTGGAAATTCTGGGCCAGGCCGTGCGCGCCGGCTGCACGTGGTGCGACGTCGAAATCGAGACGGCTGAGCGGCTCGAGCCCGGAGCGCTGCGAAGAGCCCTGGCGCCGGCAAGGCTGCTCATCTCGGCACATGATTTTCGCGGCCTTCCGCCCGGCCTTCCGGGTTTGCTTCAAAGGCTTAAGCGCCACGGAGCCAGCGCCGTGAAGGTCGCCGGCACCTGCGGCACACTCAGAGACGTTCGCCGTTTGCTGGCGCTGGCGCACGGCCGGCGGGATCTCGTCGCCATCCCCATGGGCGATACCGGCGATGCGGCGCGCATTCTGGCGCTGCGTGAGGGCAGCGCTCTGGCTTACGCCACAACGGCGCGGGCGATTGCCCCTGGACAGCTTTCCCTCGACACTATGCACCAGGTCTATCGGCTGAACCGGCGTTTCGGCCCAAGCGCCGGCGGCCCCACGCGCAGCACCCGAGTGTACGGAGTGATCGGCGATCCCATCGGCCATTCACTTTCTCCGCTGATGCACAACGCCGCATTCGCGGCCCGAGGCCTGGACGCCCTCTATTTGCCCTTTCGCGTGCGCGACCTCCGCGATTTCATCGAGGCCGTGCGCGCCTTCGGCCTCTCCGGCTTCAGCGTGACGCTGCCGCACAAGCAGCGCATTCTGGAATACCTCGACGGCTGCGACTCGCTGGCGGGTGAGATCGGCGCGGTCAACACCGTTCTGGTGCGAGGCGGAAATCGACTGTACGGGTACAATACGGACTACGCTGGCGTGCTGCGTGCCATCGAGCACCGCGTGCCGCTCGCAGCCAGCCGCGTGCTCCTGGTGGGTGCGGGAGGCTCGGCGCGCGCCGTGGCGTTTGCGCTGGCCAAGGCCGGCGCCAGGGTGGTCATTTGGGCGCGCCGCCCGGCGCAGGCGCGAGGGCTGGCTTGGGCGGTGGGCGGCGAGGCGATTGCCCGCGCCGCGCTGCGCCGCGAAAATTTCGACGCCATCGTGAACTGTACCCCGGTGGGCATGTATCCCGGCGGCGGTTCGCCTCTCGACGCTGCCGAGCTGAACGCCCGCGTGGTCATGGACCTGATCTACCGGCCGCGCAAGACGGAACTGCTGAAGCACGCGGAGCGCCGCGGGATCGCCGTCATTTCGGGAGTGGAGATGTTTCTGGCGCAGGGCGCGGCGCAGTGGGAGATCTGGACCGGCCGGCGCGCTCCGCAGGGAGTGATGCGCCGCGCCGTGCTGGCCGCGCTGGCAGCCGAGGAAAGGGCCTTCGCACGCCGATGATCGAACCCGACTTCCAAATGTTTCGCCGCCTGGCCAAACAGGGCAACCTGGTCCCGGTCTATGAGACCTTTACCGCCGACCTGCTCACCCCGGTGGGCGCCTACCTGCGCCTGGCGCGCCGCGCGCGATACGCCTGCCTGCTCGAGAGCGTCGAGGGCGGCGAGAAAATCGCGCGCTACACTTTTGTGGGCGCCAATCCCGTCGAGGTGTTCCGCTACGTGAACGGCGCCTGCGTGCTCGAAGGGGAAAGCCGCGTGGCCTGGACGCAGGAGAACCCGCTCGATTTTCTCCGCCATCGCGTGGAGCGTTACCGCCCGGTGCGGGTGCCGGGCCTGCCGCCGCTGGTGGCCGGCGCCATCGGCTATTTCGCCTACGACATGGCGCGCCTTTTCGAGCGCCTGCCGGACCAAACGAAGAACGATTTGGCCATGGACGACGCCCTGTTGATGTTCTACCTGGGCCTGGTTGTTTTCGACCACGTGCGGCACCGCGTGTGGATTGTTCGCAACGTCTTTACCGGCGGTGAAGGCAGCCTGCGCGCGAAATACCTGGCCGCGGTGCGCGACATCCGCGCCACACGGAAGCTGCTCACCGCTCCGCTCGGCGTTCGCGAGCGCGCGCCCGCTCGCCGCGCGCCCTTGCGCGTCACCTCCAATATGACCCGCGGCAAATTCTTGGCCGCTGTACGCAAGTCCAAGCAGTACATCCGCGCCGGGGACATCTTTCAGGTGGTGCTCAGCCAGCGTTTCTCGGCCAAGACCTTCGCCGACGCTTTTGATATTTACCGCGCGCTGCGCGTGCTCAATCCTTCGCCGTACATGTATTTTCTCAAGCTCGGCGATACTTCCGTCGTCGGAAGTTCGCCCGAGATGCTGGTCAAGGTGCAGGATCGCGAAGCCTTCTACCGGCCCATCGCCGGCACGCGCCCACGCGGCCGCGATGAAAAGGAAGACCAGCGGCTGGCCGCGGAGCTGGCCGCCGATCCCAAGGAGCGCGCCGAGCACATCATGCTGGTAGACCTCGGGCGCAACGATCTCGGCCGCGTCTCGGAGTACGGTTCGGTGCGTGTCGAGCGCCTGGAGTTCGTCGAGCACTACTCCCACGTGATGCACCTGGTTTCCACGCTCCACAGCCGGCTGCGCTCGGACGTGGATTGCGTGGACGCGCTCGCGGCCTGTTTCCCCGCCGGCACGGTTTCCGGCGCGCCCAAGGTCCGCGCCATGGAGATCATTGACGAGCTGGAGCCCACCCGGCGCGGGATTTACGCCGGCGCCATCCTCTATATGGATTTCTCAGGCAATCTCGATTCCTGCATCGCCATTCGCACCATGGTGGTGAAAAACGGCGTGGCCTGCGTGCAGGCTGGCGCGGGCCTGGTGGCCGATTCCGTGCCCGCGCGCGAGTATCAGGAAACTGTCAACAAGGCTCGCGCACTGATCGCCGCGCTGGAAGTGGCCCACCGCGGCGGCGAGCACGCGGAGCGCCCCGCGCGCCAGAAGCCCCGCACGCGCCGCAAGCCCCGTGCGCGTCGCTCCCGGCAAGCGCCCTAGTTTGGAGACCGCCGTAGGTTCCTCGATTGAGAAATTATCAAAATGAGAAGTCAGTGCTTCCGTCCAGTGGCCCTGTAGGCATTGATATTGCAGGCTGCTGGAGCCCGATAGAATGGGATCTGTTAAAACGAAATGTGTTAAACTGATGGTATGCGCACCAGGGAAAAGCTAGCTAAGCAGAAGAAAGCAGCCGGCGAGATCGCCGCGATCTTGTACGCATCCCTGCAGCAATTTCCGAAAGAGGAACGAGAACGAAGACTGCGGGCTTTTGAGCAGGTTACTCTGAAGAGGGCCCGGACGGCGCGGAGCGGAAAATCTTCCAAGCGCGCACCCACTCGTTCGAACCTTCGCGTACGCCGGCCAGGCGCAGTTGCTCGGAAAACATCCTCTCGTCCTTGAGTTGAATGGCCTTGAGTGCGCCCCTTGCCAGTGCTTTTTTCTTGCGTCGCTGCTCCGCGGCAGCCGGTCCGCCACGGCCACGTCTGCGTTCGTCCGCGATCACATCCTGAATGTCTCGATCGACTGGCTTATCTTCCATCAGACCCCGGCCGCGCCAGCGCAAATAGCGCGCGACGCGTAAATTATCATAAACTGAGTGCTGATCGAGGCGTATGGCCATGATCCTGCTGATCGATAACTACGATTCGTTTACATACAACCTGGCGCAGTACCTCGGCCAGCTCGGGGAAACGCTTGAAGTCCGCCGCAACGATCAGATCACCCTGGCCGCCATCGAGAAGATGAGGCCCGACCGCATCGTCATCTCGCCCGGCCCGGGCACTCCCGAGGACGCCGGCATCTGCGTCGAAGTCATTCGCCGCTTCGCCGGCAAGATGCCAATCCTCGGCGTTTGCCTGGGACATCAGGCCATCGGCTACGCCTTCGGCGGGCGCGTCGTTCGCGCGCCCAAGCTCATGCACGGCAAGACCAGCCGCATCCATCACGACTCGAAAACGATTTTTCGCAAGCTGCCGCAGGACTTCGTGGCCACGCGCTATCACTCGCTCATTGTCGAAAAGAAAGGCCTGCCGCGCGAACTGGAAATCTCCGCCGAGACCGGCGGCCTCATCATGGGCCTGCGCCACCGCAAGCTGCGCATCGAAGGCGTGCAGTTCCACCCCGAGTCGGTGCTCACCGAAGCCGGCCTGCAAATCCTCCGCAATTTCCTCGCGCTCTAATCGTTGAACGGGGCAACTGGCATCGGCGTGCAGCCAAGGGAGTTTCCTGACGATCGCTGTAGCCCGCCTTTTCAGAGGCGGGGATGTTTCCCCTGCGAAAACGCGATGAGGGCTTCGAGCTTGGCGCGCGCGGCGCCGGAATCGATGGATTCGGCTGCGAGTCGCGCACCTTCCTTGAAATCGGCGGCGCGTCCGGCGGCGACCAGCGCCGCTGCGGTGTTGATGCAGACGAAATCGCGGCGTGGTCCGGGTTCGCCCTCCAGGATGCGACGGATGATCAGCGCGTTGGTGGCGGCATCGCCGCCCGCCAGTGGCGCGCGCGGCGAACGCGCCACGCCGAAATCCTCGGGCGCGATGCGGTAGCGCCGCACGGAGTGTCCCTGTACATCGGCCACTTCAGTTTCGTCGCTGAGCGAAATCTCATCCAGCCCGTCCACGCCATGAACGACGAACGCGCGCTTTGTGCCCAGCTCAGCCAGCGCGCGTCCCAGTTTTTCGACCAGCGGCGCCGCTGGCACGCCAACCACCTGCGCCGTAGCGCCCGCGGGGTTCGTCAGCGGGCCGAGCAGATTGAACACGGTGCGCCCGCCGACCTCGCGGCGCGCCGGCATGGCGTGTTTCATGGCCGTGTGCATCATCGGAGCAAACAAGAAACCGATGCCGATGCGCGCGATGGCTTCGCCGATGCGCTCGGCCGGCATGTCGAGTTTCACGCCCAGAGCTTCGAGCACGTCGGCCGATCCGCTGCGCGAGCTGATGGAGCGGTTGCCGTGCTTGGCCACACGCACGCCGGCCCCAGCCACTACGAGCGCCGCGGCGGTCGAAACGTTGAATGTGCCGCCGGAATCGCCGCCGGTGCCGCATGTGTCCACGAGCGGCCACTCGTCGAGCGCTGCGCCCGCGTTTCCCATTGGCACCGGAGTCGCGTGCCGGCGCATCACGCGCGCAAACCCCACCAGCTCCTCGACCGTCTCGCCCTTGGCGCGCATGGCCAGCAGCAGGCGAACGACGTCGCCTTGTGCCATCCGGCCCGCCAGCAGCTCTTCCATCACTGCTTCGGCCTCGGCGCGTGAGAGATCGCGACCCGCTGCGAGTGTGCGCAGCGTAGCCGCAATCGTTTCTGGATTCGGCATCGGTCGAGTGGACATTGACGTATGCAAGTCGTGCGCCAGATTAGACACCGAACGGGCAGCGGTAGCACAGGCACTCCTGCCTGTGCCTACTGGCGCGGCAAACAACACATTCGCACAGCCAAGAGTGGCTGTGCTACCACCGAACTGGCCCGCAACCCGTCTGCGGCCGGCCTTGCTCGCGCCTCGCGCTTCAGAGTACACTGGCGCGCTTTGCCGGAACGCAAATTCTAGCACTGAGCGGCGGCGAGACGCTCATCTCGCAGGAAACCGGGAGCGGGTCAGTCTAAGGGAACAAGCTACTCTGAAAGCGACGTACTGCGGGAAGCAAGCGCAGATTCTTACAACAACTATTATACCACCTCAGTCAAACTGAGCCACTGCCAGGAGAACGGATGAAGATTCACGAGTACCAGGCCAAGGAGATCTTCCGCCGCTTCGGCGTGCCCACGCCGCGCGGCGAGATGGTGACCAAAGCCGAAGACGCGCGCGGCGTCGCGCAGCGCCTGGGCACGCCGATCGTGGTGGTCAAGGCGCAGATTCACGCCGGCGGGCGCGGCAAAGGCGGAGGCGTCAAGCTGGCGCGCTCGGTGGACGAAGCGCAGCAGCTCGCCTCGAAAATTCTGGGCATGACACTGGTCACGCCGCAAACCGGCCCCGGCGGCCGCCTGGTGCGCCGCCTGCTGATCGAAGAGGGTCTGGACATCAAGCGCGAGCTCTACCTCAGCATCCTGGTGGACCGCGCGGTCGAAGCCCCAGTGATCATGGCCAGCACCGCCGGCGGCGTGGAGATCGAGGAAGTCGCGAAGAAAGATCCCGCGGCGATCCTGCGCGAGACCATTCGTCCCGCCACCGGCTTGCAGCCATACCACGTGCGCAAGCTGGCCTTCGGTCTGGGGCTCGGCGCGGACGGCGCGAAAGTCCTCGGCCCGTTCCTGCACTCCCTCTACCGCGCTTTCCTCGAGACCGACGCCTCGCTGGCCGAGATCAATCCGCTGGTCGTCACCGGCGACGGCAAGCTCATCGCGCTTGACGCCAAGATGAATTTCGACGACAACGCGCTCTATCGCCACCCCGATCTCGCCGAGCTGCGCGACCTGGACGAAGAAGACGCGCTCGAAGTCGAAGCCTCGAAATTCAAGCTTAACTACATCAAACTCGACGGCGCCGTCGGCTGCATGGTCAATGGCGCCGGCCTGGCCATGGCTACCATGGACATCATCAAGCTCGCGGGCGGCTCCCCGGCCAACTTCCTCGACGTGGGCGGCGGCGCTTCGGCCGACCAGGTCAAGAGCGCGTTCAAAATCCTGACCAGCGACCCCGAAGTGCGCGCCGTCTTCATCAATATTTTTGGCGGCATCCTGCGCTGCGACGTCCTGGCCACCGGTGTCGTGGCCGCGGCCCGCGAGCTGCAATTGAAGCTGCCGGTGATTGTGCGCATGGAGGGCACCAACGTTGACGAGGGCCGGCAGATTCTGCGCGAGTCGAAACTGAATTTCACCATCGCTGAAGGCATGAAGGACGGCGCGGAAAAATCTGTGCGCCTGGCGGCCGCGCAGAGCGGGACGGAGGCCCGATGAGCATCCTGGTCAACGAGCAGACGCGCGTCGTTGTGCAAGGCCTGACGGGCAAGGAAGGCAGCTTCCACGCCGAGCAGATGCTCGCCTACGGCACCAAAGTAGTCGCCGGGGTCACGCCGGGCAAAGGCGGCACGCTGCATCTCAACGTGCCGGTGTTTGATACGGTTGCCGATGCGGTCCGCATCGCCCATGCCAACGTCGCGGCCATTTTCGTGCCGCCGCCCTACGCCGCCGACGCCATCCTGGAAGGTATTGACGCCGGGCTGCCGCTGGTCGTCTGCATCACCGAGGGCATCCCCACGCTGGACATGGTGCGCGTCGCCGCCGCATTGCGCGCCAGCAAGACCACGCTGATCGGCCCCAATTGTCCCGGCATCATCTCTCCCGGCAAATGCAAGATCGGCATCATGCCCGGGCAGATTCACCGGCCCGGCCACGTCGGCGTAGTCAGCCGCAGCGGCACGCTCACTTACGAAGCCGTGGACCAGTTGACACGCCTGGGCATCGGCCAGTCCACCTGCATCGGAATCGGCGGCGATCCCATTATCGGCACATCGCATCTCGACGCCGTGCGCCTGTTCAATGACGATCCCGACACGCACGCCATCGTCATGATCGGCGAAATCGGCGGCAACGCCGAGCAGCAGGCCGCCGAATTCGTCGGCAAGCACGTGCGCAAGCCGGTCGTCGGCTTCATCGCCGGACAGACCGCGCCCCCGGGCCGCCGCATGGGCCACGCCGGCGCCATCATCAGCGGCGGCGCGGGCACGGCGGAGGAAAAGTACCAGGCCATGGCCGCTGCCGGGATTCATTGCGTCCAGAGCCCAGCCGATATTGGCCAGACCGTCGCGGCCGTCCTGGGCAAAGCCGCGACCCGCTGAGCCTTGTTTTTGTAGCTCAGGTCTACCGCCCGCAGGAACCGTTGGCCGAGGACGGAGACCTGAGGCAGTTCCAGGAGTCCCATCGCAGAGCAGGAGATTCGCTTGGCCGTCGAACGCACGCTCGCCATCATCAAGCCCGATGCGGTGTACCGCGGTGTGACCGCCGATATTCTCTCTCGCATTCACCAGGCCGGCCTCACCATCCGCGCCATCAAATCGTTGCGGCTCACCCCGGCCGAAGCCGAAGCCTTCTACGCCGTGCATCGCGGCAAGAGTTTTTTCCCCGAGCTCACGGCGTTCATGAGCTCGGGCAAAATTGTCGTCCTGGTCCTCGAAGCCGAAAACGCTATCGCTCGCTGGCGCGAAACCATGGGCGCCACCGATCCCGCCAAGGCCGCCGCCGGCACCATCCGCCGCGAATTCGGCACCAGCATTCAGAACAATTGCACTCACGGCTCCGACGCCCCGGAAACGGCCGCCTTTGAAATTGGCTACTTTTTCCCTGGTCACGAACTACTCTAAGTGTGCCCGCCCGGTGCGGGCCCGTTCCTTTGCGCGCCTGGCGTAATCATCGCGGCGTGATTGGCCGCGCGCCGCTCCTGTGCTAACCTGCCTCCAGGCACGGCGCTTAAATCCATAAGCGATCACCTCCGGTGGAAACGAGGAGCGAATGACCAAGAATCGATCCCAGGTTGCTGCATTCACGGTTTCTTTTCTGTTGGGTTCCTGTCTGCTGCTGGCGCAGCAGAACGCCGCCCAGCGCAATCCCATGACTTTCTTCGTTACCAGCGTTCCTATCGGCGATGGGGGCAATCTCGGCGGCCTGGCCGGAGCCGACGCGCACTGCCAGAAGCTGGCCACCGCCGTCGGCGCGGGCAATCGTACCTGGCACGCTTATCTCAGCACGCAGGATCGCCCCGGCAAGCCGGCCATCAACGCCCGCGACCGCATCGGCACCGGTCCGTGGTACAGCCAAAAAGGCGAGATGATCGCCCGCGACCTCGCCCACCTGCACGGAGACACGCATGAGCTGGCCCGCCTGGGCAACAATCTCAATAAGCTGACGGGGTTTACCGAGAAGGGCGAGACCGTTCCCGGCCTCTATGACTATGCCGACCCGAGGGACAATGACTGGGAATACGTCAAGACGACTCCCTTTTCCAATCGCCACGAAATGTTGACCGGTACACAGCCCGACGGCCGCGCCTTCACCGGCACCGACCTCGACTACACCTGTGACAACTGGACCAGTAACAAGGATCCGGACCCTCAGCAGGTGCAGACGCAGGGACAGGGGCAGGGGCGGGGAGGGGCGCTCGGCGCCGCCCCGGGCCGGCCCAATGCTCAGATCGGATTTCCCGACCGCAATGGCGGCGGCAATGGATCGTGGAACTCGTCCCACGGAACCAGGGGCTGCAGCCAGGCGGCGTTGCCCAGGACGCACGGCGTGGGCATGTTCTACTGCTTCGCCATCAATTGAGACGGGCTGAGACGCCAATGACCAAACCGCATTCTCTCGTTGCCATGTTTACGGTTTCACTGCTGGCTTCTTGCTTGGCGCTGGCCCAGCAAGGCCCAGGAGGCGGGCAGCAGGTTCCACCAGCCCAGCCAGGCCGCGGGGGCGGCCAGGGCAGGGGACAGGCGGCGCCGCGTCCGATGAGTTTCTTCGTCACTAGCGTGGGGATGGGCAAAGGCGGTGATCTTGGCGGCTTGGCGGGAGCCGACGCGCACTGCTTGGCGCTGGCTACCGCGGTTGGCGCGGGCAATCACACCTGGCACGCTTACCTGAGTACTCAGGCTCGGCCGGGCCAGCCGGCCGTCAATGCTCGCGACCGTATTGGCCAAGGCCCCTGGTACAACACTTCACTGACCCAGCTTGGGCAGCCGCAGAACGCGATCATTTCGCAAGACCTCAGCGAGCTTCACGGAGACACGCTGATACAGGCGCAGCGCGGCAGCAATCTTTTCAAGCAATCCGCGCGGAACGAGAAGGGCGAGGTAATCCACGGCGTAGGCGATGCGCCGCCAGTCCAGCACGATATCCTCACCGGTTCGCAGACCGACGGCCGCGCTTTCACGGACAACGCCGACCACACTTGCAATAACTGGACCAGCAGCGGCGCAGGCTCCGCCCAGGTCGGCCATTCCGACCGCATCGGCAACATGAACGCATCGTGGAATTCGTCGCATGCCACCACGGGCTGCAGCCAACAGGCGCTGGAGAGCACGGGCGGCGCCGGCCTGTTCTATTGCTTCGCCGTCAATTGAGTCCGGCGCGCGCTCGTTACTTGACCGCCGATGTAACCAGTCATTAGGCACTCGCTGAAATCACACCGCCGCTCCATAAGGGAAAGGTGGCCCATCCCTGGGGTTGCAGGGTGACGCACCCTCCGGCGTGGCGACGTCATCCGTCTATCGCGGCGTAGTTAGTTGGGGAGTGGCAACCGCGGTGCCAATGGCCTCGCCGTTCACCACCAGTTCCACCCGGCGATTTCGCTGCCTGCCTTCGGCGGTCTGATTCGAGGCCACCGGTAGAATTTTGCCGAAGCCCTGCGCGCTGACCGATTCCGTGCGCACACCTTGTTCCACGAGGAAGTCCTGAACCGAGCCCGCCCGCCGCTCGGAGAGCTGCTGGTTGAATTCGTCGCTGCCGATGTTATCGGTGTGGCCTTCGACTTGCAGCCTCAGTCCCGGATGGCCCAGCAGGATACCGGAGATCTTGGCCAGCATTTCCCGCGCTGCGGGCTTGAGTGTCGAACTGCCGCTGTCGAAAAGCACATCGGTCATGCTCACGATAAGGCCCCGGGCGCTGTCCCGAGTCTGCAAGATGGTGTTCAGTTGATCGAGCAGGCGCGCTCGCAGTTGAGCCTTCTCGGTTTCGGCTTGTTGCATGGCCAAGCGCGCCCTTTCTGCTTCAGCCCGTGCCGCATCCCCCTGCACCAGAGCCGCGTCGCGGGCGGCCTGCGCTTCGGCGTTGTCCCGAGCCGCCTGATCAGCGGCCCAGCGCGCCCTCTCTGCCGCGTCCTGGGCCATCTGCTGCTGCACCATAGCTGCGGCACGCGCTGCTTCCGCTTCGGCTCTTTCCCGGGCGGCGCGTTCGGCGGCCAGTTCAGCTTCCAGCCGGGCGCGTTCCGCCTCCTCGGCCAGGGCTCGGGCGCGCGCTTCGCGTTCCGCCGCTGCCTGACGTTCCTGGGCCAGTCTCTCTTCTTCCCGGCGCTTGGCGGTAATCGCGCGCGCATCTTCCGCGGTCTGCACGGCTTCGCGGGCGCTCATCTCGATCTGCTTCCTTCCTATCTTGCGCGCTTGATATCCCTCCGCCTGTTGCAGGAGCTGCGCAGCCCTCTGGAAGCTGTCCGGTGCGTAGCTCTCGGCGCCCGCCGCTTTGGCGATCTGCACGGCGTTGCGGGCTTCGTGGAGTCCGAGAGGCGTCCTGGGGTCTAAGGCTGCCGGCTGCGTGTTGCCTTGCACGTAGGTGTACTCGCTGCGCTGCAGTAAGTCGAACTTGGCCTCGATCTCCGTGACTTGGCCGACCGTGTCCGGACGCACCACATTCTCCAGCACCACGGCTTCACTTGGTCGGGTCACGGCAAAGTACGGCTCCGCGGTAACAATCAGCGCGAAGGCCTGCAACCGCGCGGTCACGTCGAGCTTGCTCTTCCTTCCATTGAGCAGCACTTCACCCAGATTGTCCGCTTGGCCTTCCGGCGAGATGGCCCAGAGCACGTAGGTCAGGAATTGCGGTCCAAAGCGCGTGGCTGGCTCCAGTCTGTCGAATTTTGCCCGGATGCGCATCGCTCCCCGGGTGCTCTCCACGCGGGCCTCGCCCCGGGAGAACGGAAGCAATACGGTGCCGCTGAAATTGATCCGCGTCGGCCCGCTCAGGTGGCGGTAATTGATGGCTTTGGTAGTGCGCGCGACCACGGTCACGCGATACAGCGGAATCGATTCCTGCTGCCTCTGCGTATCGGCCGGCGGAGGCGTCTGGCCCCGCGCGGGCACGGCACAAATCCCCAGGAACCCGGTCATTGCGAGACAAACAGATGCGATCTTCACGTTGTCACTCCCTTTTCAGCATCTCTGGCGATGCGATGCCTAAGAGTCCCTCACGCTGTGTTCACGCGAGTGGGTCCGCGCCTCGGCGCGGGACAAGATATCCACCTGGTTATCAACGTTAGCAAGATGGAGGAATCGCGGGAAGCGTGGCCAGCATGGCCCTTGCGCAACTGATAACCCTTGTCAGGCACCGCCGCCGTGTGTGCTATGTTATCCGCCGGCACGAGGCGAATGACGATTCCCTCCTGCAGAGGCGTCGGAGGTGGTTTATGAAACGCTGGTCCGCGACAGCCATTGGGCTGCTCATTATGGGGTCCGTCGGTTTGCAGTTTTCTGGCGAGGCGTTTGGCCAGGCCGCCGCTGGCTGGACAACGCTGTTTGACGCCACCAGCCTGAATGGCTGGAACCCCATCGGGGACGCCAATTGGAGGCTGGCGGACGGCGCAGTTCAAGCCGACAAAGGCGCTGGGTTTCTGCTGACGCGGGCTCCCTACGCGGACTTTCAATTGCGTGTCGAGATTTGGGTGGATGATGACGCCAATAGCGGCGTCTTCATTCGTTGCCAGGATCCGCAGCAAGTCACGGCCGCCAACGCCTACGAGGTCAATATCTACGACAAGCGCCCGGATCCGGCCTTCCGCACCGGGGCCATCGTGGACGTGGCCAGGCCCATGGCCCAGGTCAATGCGGGCGGCAAGTGGAACACGTTGGAGATCACAGCGCAGGGCCCGCACCTCACCGTCACGCTCAACGGAACCCGCACCGTGGATGCCAACGACACCAAACATGCGCGCGGGCCGATCGCCCTTCAGTACGGCGCCGGCGCAAATGGCGCGGGCATCGTCAAATTCCGCAAAGTCGAGATCCGGACCCTGTAGACACGACTGCGAGGCCTCTTTGACCTCTGGCTCACGATGAACGCGCGACGCCTCGCCGCTCTCCTCGAAGTCCTCGGCGTGTACATCACCGGCCAGTACCTCGTGACGCTGTTCGTGAACACGCTCCATCTGCAAACCGACAATCCGCTCGCCCACATCAACGCGCAGATCACCAACGT
>Ga0214473_10001666_pt1 | contig 28785 bp, 22 predicted proteins | sample RVTome_7_FD_203509 | JGI IMG/M metagenome (GOLD analysis project Ga0214473, IMG submission 203509) | Soil microbial communities from uranium-contaminated site in the Upper Colorado River Basin, Wyoming, United States - RVT98D197 | ecosystem: Environmental > Terrestrial > Soil > Contaminated >...
TCCAAAGTTTAATGTTATTCTAGCTCCAACAATCTTAGATTCATTTTCTAAAACAATTACTCTTATGTTATTACTAAGTTTTAAATTTTTAAAAGCATTGAATAAAAGACTATTATTAGGAAATAGAATCTTTTTCCTTTTATAAAGATTTTCAATTAAACTTATTACTACTGCTATTTCTGATTCTTCTATTTCTCTAATTATAGAATTCTTTTTTTGGCTTTTTCTAATATGATTACGTGTAAATGTATCAAAAGAATTCCAAATATTTTCATTACTTTGAGTAAGATCTATTAAATAATTTTGATAGGGAATGTATTTAAAATTATTGATATGTATATTTTCATGTTTTGGGGGAAATTCTTCAGAATTTCTAATTTCTAAAAATAGAGATTTTTTTTTTGCCAAATTTATTGAATGATTTAAAATTTGATTAATACCTTCGATTCCTTTTTTAGTATTTTTAAATAAAGGAGATGAGTACATTATCAATCGTTTAGTATATTTTAAAGAGGTAGGTAATTCTGTTTTAATTAAAATTGGGAAAGCACATGCCAATATTTCATCATTTTCCATAGCAAAACAAGGAAAAACTTCAAAACCCTCAGATTCAGAAAAAACCTTCGTCATATCGGGTGAATGGAATATATTATGAAAGGGAAAACCTTTAATAAAATTCCCCCATCTTTTGTCATTAAAATCCAGATATTCAATGATCATTTTTTATAGCATAAGTATTGTTTTATTATATTTTCAAATAAGACGCTTTTTTATTAATAATTTAATTCGTCTCCCATACTTAAATGAATGTATAATTTTAAAATTAATGCTTAAATATAAGTTTTTTGCAGCCAAATTATCTTTAAAAACTTGCAGGTAATATTCTTTAATATTTACCGATCAAAATATTCTCTAAGTTTTTAATTAATTTTTTGTTACTCCTTTCCCTTGAAAATTATCATCTACGGCTAAATGAACTAATTCTATTTTGTACGTAGGAATATTTATTTGACAAAATCGTTCAACTGTTACTTTAATAGGGGGAATATAATTATAAGTTAAAACTAGCAATATTTATACTGATTTATTTTGAATCACTAAATATTATTTTTCTATATCTCCAAATGGTCCAAGAACTTGAAGTTCATTATCTAACATTATTGTGTTTGGATTATTTTTATAAGAATTTAATTATTTGAAAGGTAATTAATAAGATCCAAATATTCTCTACTTTGATTAGACCAATTATATTTTTCAAAAAAGTGAGTTGATTTATTAACTAACTCTTCACGTCTTTTAGGATTTTGTATAAGTTTAATAATCTTTTTGCTAAGGTCTTCTACATTTTCAGGATCAAAGTACTCAATCATATCTTCCGAGAAATACCTTTGTATCACTTCAAGTCTTGGAGCTATGACGGGTAAACCAATATATAAATATTCCATTAATTTTACCGGAAGCATACATTTTTCAGAAATAATTGCTCTTCTATTACCAATTACTCCTATATCATATTTTTCCAGCTCATTTTGTAAATATTCTACCGGAATGAAAGGTTTAAAGTAAATTATTCGATTGAGAATTTGCTTTAAAATGCAGTAATTAATTAAATGCTCTTTGAAATCACCCCCACCGATGATCGTAAAGGAAACGTCAAAATAATTACTTGTTTTTTCGACTGCTTTTATTACTAGGTCAATACCTAGTCTTTCCGCTAATGTCCCGTGAAATACAAGTTTAAATTTTGTATTGATTGAGTGGGATTTGTTTGATTTTTTAAAAAAAGTCTCATCGGGAAGGTTTAAAAACACATGAGAATCTTTATGATCAATGTTTTCATCTCTTAAAAAATCACGTTGTGAATGATCTGCAAATATTAAAGCATCACAGAACATGATTGATAATTTTGTTTGAAATTTAGTGAGCTTATATATTAAACTCTTTTTGTTATCATTAAACTTAGACAATACCCCTGCAATCATAATATCGTGTAAATCAAGTATAATTTTACTTCCAAGTAATTTTGGTATAATAGGAATAAAAATTAAAAAATCGGGTTGATTATGAATGTGAAAAACAGAGTATTTTTGCTTAAAATATTTAATTGATACTAAAAAAAAACATTTAATAAAAAATACCACATAGTTTAATAAATATAATAATTTACTATTACCTTGATATTTTTTTTTTATAAAGAATATTCTTAGATGTTTTTTAATGTGTGCATTTTCGAATGAATAATTATCATAAAGGCAGAATAAGTCTACATTATAACCTGCACATATCAGCGAATTTATATAACCTTTTATTCTTGCATCGTTAAAATACTCTGCATATGCAACCATGCATATTTTATTGTTTCTCATTGGAACCCGAATTAAACTTTAAGTTTATATATTAAGTAAATATTTATAGTGCAAGATAGTATTTATTTTTCTTTTGTTAGTCTAAAGACTTAAATACAATTTTTTTAAATTTTCAATATGGTTTACTATATTAAATTGTTTAAATGCCCACTCTTTACCAGAATCCGCCTGCTTATTTCGTTCAGATTCATTTTTGATAATTGTTATTATTTTATTTTCTAAATCTTCGGGAGATTTACTTTTAAAAACTGAAGCATATTTGCCATTATTCGTCACTTCAAGCAAAGCAGGTAAATCATTAATTATTATCGGAAGACCTGATATCATAGCCTCAATGACGGCTATTCCAAAAGTATCGTGATTAGAAGAATACACAAAAATATTTAAGCTATTTAATACATCATTAATATCAATTCTCGCACCAACAAAATGAACTCTGTCTAATAAGTGGTTTTCCTTACAAAAGTTGAAACAATCATCAAAAAACCGTGGATAGTTTTCAGATTTACCACCTACAAATGCAAAATGGGCATTCGAGTATTTCCGTAAAATGGAAGGTAAAGTTTTACATATTGTAAGTTGATCACGGACATCGTTATTAAAATTCCCAACCATACCTAATAAAACATCAGTATCTTTTAAATTAAGTTCCCGCCTAAATTTTTTATCTGTAGGATAAAATTTTCTTATATCAATTCCGTTGTAAATAACATGAAAATTTCTGCTAGTATTAAATTTGATTTCTTCGCTTAATCGTTTCAAAAAGCTATTACTAACGGCAATGTTTGCATCCATCCTCGGAATAAGGAATTTTAATGTGGAATCATCTTTTAAGGAAGGAATGTGTCCATGAAAAGACATCACAATTTTTACACCAGTAATTTTTTTCGTTAAATAAGCATGTAAACCATCAACGGCTTGATGAGTATGAATTACCTCTACGCTTTTTTCATTCACTATCCGTTTCAACTTAAAAACTAATCCAAGATCAATAGGTAATTTTCTATTATAAGAAAAAACTTCCACACCTGATGATCTAAACTCATCAGATAAAATGCTTTTATGAGTGAGGGCCAAAATAATATTTAATCCATTTTTTTTGCATTATTACAAAGATCTAACGCTAATATTTCAGCTCCGCCTCTACCAGGAGAGTCTATTACATGTAAAATGTTCAAATGTTTTGCTTGATTTCGATGAGCGATTAATAAAGAATTTCTGCAAGTTTTGAAAAAATCTATAGCCGAGTTAAACTGCCACTGAAGACTGAGAATAAATTTTGTAGATATTTATTTTATCGTTCTAAATTTGGCTAAAGAGAGAGTCTTTCTGAAAAATAACTTCAGTAATTAGTATTTCATTAAGATTTATTAGAATAATTATGATGTCTTCTAAATAATTGATGAAATTATTACAGTTTAATATAGTGGATTTAATTATTGTGATTATTAATCACACGTTCGTAAATTTTCACTAAAGCCAAAGTTAATTGGTGTTGGTCATATCTTCCAATCGAGGTTCGTCCGTTAAAAATATTATTTTCTCTAAACATCAAAACAATTTTCAAGTTTTCAGCCAACGAATTTAAATTGCTGTTGCAAACCGCTGTACCAGAAACACTATTAAGAATTTCACGAACATCTCTAACATCCGTTGAAACCACCGATATATTGCAGGATAAAGCTTCTTTTACACTTGTCGGAGAACCTTCGGAGTCAGAACATAAAATCATGGCATCAGCAGCACTATAATAAAATGGCATTTTATTGTTACTAACACCATGCACAACAAGAAGATCGATGTTATAATTTTCTCTTTTAAGTTTTTCAATCACTGCTTTAGCTAAATCGAACCGCTTAACTTTACGATCAGGATTAAAGGGAAATATGATTAACTTTTTATCCAAAGGCAGACCTAATTGCAATCGAACTTCCATTTGGGGATAGGGCTTGAAAACATCCCTATCCACTCCGCATGGAAGAACATCGCCTGCAATAATTGCTTTAATATTTTTTAAAACAACTATTACGCCATCTGCAAATTTGCAAACAAAACGACTTATAAATGGCTGAATTTTGCCTACAAGTACATCACTACCATGCAAAGTTATAACGAGCGGAGCTTTCCACCTAAACATGGCCGGAAAACCAGATAAACCATAATGAGCATGAACCACATCATATTTTTTTTGTCTCAACAAATACATATTAGACCGCTTTTAGGTAATTTAACTTTGAGCGATAACCGTGAATACGCAGTACTTTAACTGAGTGTCCTAAACGCTCAAGATGTTCGGCTTGGTGTTTAACAAAAGCACCAGATGAAATATCGTCTTCATGGGGATACATGTTTGTAACAAATAAAATGTTAAACGCGAATCCTTAATCAAAAAATTATTTTTTTATCAATACATCATTTTGAAGATGTAATAATTACTAATAGTCGACATAATGAAGAAAATCCATTCCACTATCCTTGAAATAATTTTTGCAGGAACACTTGCAACGATACAATTATCCTGAATTTCTTTTGCAACAACGACATGCGTTTCAATTGCTACATTATTCCAATTTCTATTTTACTAAATAGTTTTGATCCCGAACCTATTTAAACACAATTTCCAATTTCAGGGACACCACTTTTATCACCTCTACCTGCTATGCAAATTGTTATTTGATGACTAATATTAACATTATTCCTGAACACTGGATCAACGTTAATTATTATTCTAATGCAATGGCTCATAAATAAATCTGAGCCAATCTTAGTTGCCACATAAATTTTAGAATTGTATAAAAAACATGTTAAGCGGAGGAATGGTTTTGCTAGTATTAATAATACCTTTGACCTGTTAATAAACAAAAAACTGGAAATCCTATTAAAAACTAATTTGATTTTTTCTTACTTCATTTTGTTTTAAAAATAAACTAAAAATTTAACTATCAACTACACTCTTAAGTAGGACATCCTTTCTGTTTATTATCCACAGATATGATCCTCACCTGAAATAGGACTCGATTGAGAACAATTGTTTTTAATAATTATACAAATTCTTTATAGACATTTATTATGCGTTCAGTTTGTTTCTCCAAAGTAAATTGTGTCTCAACAATTTTTCTTCCTTTTTTACCCATGTTTATAGCTATTTCAGGACTATTTAAAAGCTCCAATATGCTTTTAGCAAAATTTTTATAATCCTTATGATTTACTAAAATACCAGATTCATGATTTACCACGTCACGGCATCCACTCACATTGGTAGCTATAATTGGCTTGCTCAATGCCATGGCTTCACATAAGACATAGGGCATTCCTTCATAATGTGTCGAAAGAACAAATATTTTTGAAAAATAAATAATTCTTTGTACATCTTCTCTTAAACCCGTAAATATTATATACTTATTAATTCCTAACTCTAATGATAATTTCTCAATACTTTCTTTTGTAGGTCCATCGCCAACTAAAATGAAATATATATCTCTTTATTGTACAATTACTTCTTTAGCCGCCTTCAATAATGTATTGTAATCCTTTTGAGGCCGAAAATTAGCCACAGTACATATAACCGAACAATCTTTAGGAATCCCAAATTCGTTTTTAATATCACTTGCTTTTTCAAATGAACTAATATCAAACTTTCTCAATGATATTCCATTAGGTATATAAGTTACGTTTTTGCAAAATGACGAAAGCCATGAATATATATCAGATGAGATAGCAATATGTTTATCTATTAATTTGCTTATTATTTTGTAGAAATGATCTCTAAAAATGCGTTTCAGATAGTTTTTATTTTCCCCTACAATCGTTGCAGGCAAATTATGCCAGTGCCATATTATTTTTATCCTTCTATTAAATATATACTTGTAGAGGATAATAAATAACAAATAATCACGTGAAAAATGGCAATGCACAATTCTAATATCATAATTCTTAATCTTTTCTTTAAATCTTAATAATAGCTTAATAAAAGAAAATGGTTTGGTTAAATCAGGTGATGGAAAAATTTAAACATTAATTTCCATTTCTTTTAACATGAAATGCCAAGCTCTATACAATGGAAACATTAAGACTGAGTTTATTTTTTCTCTTCTTAATGATAATGTCAAATTTTCAAGGGTTTCTATAAAAGAACCAGAAAAATCTGGAGAATAATCAGCAAAGTGTAATATTTCAAAATTGAATCTTTTATCAATCATAAATGCTTTTTGTTAAATAGAAAAGTTATCTTTCAATAGGTTTAAAAAAATCAAACTCAAATTAAAAATATTAACAACCTTTAATTTATAGCCAAAAAATAAGTTTATTACTCTTTATTAAAAATCGCCTTCTTGATAAGTTTAATTTTAAGCAGATTGTTTAGAAAGTCATTAATTTTAAAATCTAATGGGAAATAAAAAATATCTCAAATCGCAATTTTAACACTCTGCCTATCTCATGTGCAAAAGCTTTAGTACTCTAAAAAAATAATTATTATTCAGTTCCTTGACATACTTGTATAAATTTCTTCAAGCTCCCTCGTTTTTATTTCAAGAGTTAATTCTTCTGTTTTTTTCATTGAGTTCAGCCCTAACCTTTTTCTTAACTCAGTATCTTTAACTAATTCACATATTTTGATGGCAAGATCAAAAAAATCACCTTCTTCTATCAGCAGACCATTTTCACCGGATTTAATTATCTCCGGGATGCCAGCATGATAAGTGCTGATTACAGGTAAGCCGGAGGCCATAGCCTCAATTAGGGTACCGGGAATTCCCTCCTTATCATTTTTGGCAACCATGCTCGGTAATACGAATATGTCAGCCTTTCTATACTCTTCCAAAAGTATTTCACTATCATGCAGAACGTGACCAAGCAGGTTTACTTTACTTTCCAAATTATATTCTTTTATCTTTGCTTGAAGTGCGTTTCGCAAAGGACCATCACCAATGAAAGTTAACTTAATAGGAATATTTATCATTTGTTTTTCCTCGATTATTTTGAGTGCCTTCAAAATTAAAAGAGGGGCTTTCTTATAAGTTAATTGGCCGCAAAAAAGAATATTGATGTGCCCTTTGTGAGCGTAGCTTTTGTTTTTATTAGTAAACCTTTTTACGTTTATTCCATGGTAATGTACAATAATTTTTGATTCTTGACATCCAATTTTTACTAAATCGTTTTTCATATCATTAGACATGGCTAATATATAATCGGTTTCATCCAAAATAGGTTTTAAATAATGAATACCTAGTCCGAAATATCTTTGAGTAAATTCTGAAACATCATATCCGTAAACAGAAACCACAGAGGGTAATCCACTCCTTCTCATTACTTTAATATAAAACCTCGCATCAACTAAATAATGAAAATGTAAAATCTTAACTTCTCTTGTTTTGATTTCCCTTATCGCTTTTTCTAATGATACATTGTCTAAATATCGAAAATATTTGTACGATAATTTTCCTAGATTCTCTTTAATAGATGATCCTGATTTATTTAAATCAATGATAGTAAAATCTTCTTCGCTAAAATTATGATTATCTCTAATTTTTTTACAAAATAGAATCGGTTCAAAATTATTGTTCCTTTTTAAAGTATTTATCTGGTTGACTATAAATGTTTCGGTAGGTCTAATATATTCTCTTACGAAATGAGCAACAAACTTTTTTTCGTTCATATCCAGAAAAATATTTGATGGGTTTATAATTAAAAATAGAGAAAAAAAAGGGTTACTTATCCTCTGCTCCTATTTTCGCGTACAGAGTTTTCAAATTTTGAATATGATTCTCAATCCTAAATCTACTTAACGCCCATTCTTTTCCCGTGTTTCCCAACTTTTTCATATAATCTCTGTTCACTAATAATTTATCAACTTTTCTTACCAAATCAAATACGTTTTTAGTTTGGTATATCTCTGCGAATTCACCATTGTTGCTAACCTCAAGTAATGGGGGCAAGTCATTTACGACGACTGGTACTCCAACAATCATTGCCTCAATCACAGCAATACCAAATGTATCATGGTTTGAAGAGTAAATAAATAAGTCCAAACTATTTAAAATATCATTTATGTTTGTTCTTAAGCCAAGAAAATGAGTTTTATCTAAAATTCTATTTTCCTGACAATAGGTAAAACATTCATCATAGTACTGAGGACTTTCATCAACTCTTCTTCCAACAAAAACAAAGTGCGCTTTCGGATATTTATTGAAAATGCTTGGTAGGGCCCTGCAAACAGTAATTTGATCACGAATATTATCGTTAAAATTCCCGACCATGCCCAATAATATATCTGAATCAGATAAATTTAATTCTTTCCTAAAATTTCTATCTGCTTTAAAAAATTTCTTGGTATCTATTCCATTATAAATGACATGAAAATTTTTACTTGTATCGAATTTGATTTCTCCCTTTAATCTCTTTAAGAATGAATTGCTTACTGCTATGTTAGCATCCATTCGAGGAATTAAAAATTTGAGAGTAATATCGTTTTTTATTGAATGAGTATAACCATGGAAAGACAAAATCGTCTTTACATTTGTGAAAACTTTTGTTAAATATGCATGTAAGCCGTCTACCGCTTGATGTCCGTGAATTACTTTTATTCCTTTTTTTTTAACAATTTTTTGAAGTTTGTAAATTAATCTAAAATCAATTGGCATTTTCCTTTCAATGAAAATAAAATCAGCACCGGAAGATCTAAATTCCTCAAATAAACTACCTTTACTCGTGACAACAAGAGTAATATCCAATCCATTTTTTTTTCCGTTCCGACAAAGGTCTAATGCAATAACTTCTGCTCCTCCTCTATCAGGAGAATCAAGAAGATGTAATATTTTCAATTTATTTTTTTCCTAAGTAACAAATACCACCGGTTAAAATTTCATTATTTTTTTTGTGAAAGAAGAAATCCAGAAACAATATAGGTGAAAACAACCAGGAAAAAACAAAAGAAGATAGGTTTTTTATAATTTTATTATTTATATATACATGAGGTATAGTAGAAATTAATTGCAAAAGAGTACCCATGGGTCCAGTATAACTTGCACCAGATTCAATTTCAATAAATTTACTGCAGATCGAACGAAGGCCATATTTAGTATATCTAAAATAATCATGTGGTGATGCATGAAGATATTGAATAAAAGGAACGCTAATAAGAACAATACCACCGGGCTTTAAAGCCCTGTAAACTTCATCCATAACCTGAAAAGGGTTCTGGATGTGTTCTAAAACTGCGCAAAGCCAAACAATATCAATAGAGTTATCTAAAATTGGAAGATAATGTGCATCGCCTGCTAAATGAGTATTCCAATGAGGATAAATATCAAAATTCACAAAATTCTCCTCTCCAAATCTCTCCTCATGTCCGCTGCCAATATTAAGAATAATTTTATCTTTAGATGAATTCTCAATATATTTTTTTTTCAATTTATCATGGAGACTTTCCCCAAAATACATTTTGGGTTTTTTAAAAATCTTTTTCTTTATAAAAATATTTTTTTTATTTTTTCCTTCATTTTTATATGCGATTTCCCCATCTTTAAAAGTTTGATCACTTTTCTCCTTAAATAATATTGGAATACCTCTTTGTGAAATTGGAAATTCGCCATGAATTTTGCAGACTAATTTATTATCTGTCTTCTCAAGTTTACTTTTGCAAACAGGGCATGCAATAATTTTGTAAATATCAATCATTTCATATTCTCCTAAATTTTTTCTAAAAACCAATTAACTTTAATATTATTCACCACATTATAAAAGGAAAAAATCAATTTTTCGTTTGGACTTTTACAATTATAATAATCGGATACCAAGCCCTTATTATTTTTTATCTCAAAATTATCTGTATTACCAGATTCAAATTTTATATCATTTTTTAACCAATTAAGAAAACTTTTACTCACAGCAATATTAGCATCCATCCTTGGGATCAGAAATTTGAGAGCTGCATCATTTTTTCTTGATACAGTGTGACCGTGAAAGGATTTTACGGTTTTTACATCTGTAATTAATGCTGCTAAATAAGCATGTACACCATCAACAGCTTGATGTCCATGGATCATTTTTATTCCATTTTTTTCAACTATTCTTTTAAGTTTGTAAACCAACCTGAAATCAACAGGCATTTTTCTTTCAATAAAAATAAAGTTGACTCCGGAATTCTTAAACTCGTCGAATAGTTCTCCTTTTCCTGTTGCTACCAAAGTAACATCCAGACCATACTTACTTGCATTACGGCAAAAATCAAGCGTCATAATTTCTGCTCCGCCACGATTTGTCGAATCAAGTAGATGGAGTACGTTCATAGCGAGGCAAGCCACAATTAAAAATTAAAAATTGTAAACTGTGAAAAATATTTTGACACAAATAACAAAAACTTAAACAGCAATACTAAGCTGAAAAGATTAATCTTTAAGAGAACAATACTACAATTCTATCTTAGAATTTCTTTTAATTTCATTGAGCAATTTAATGAATAGATTATCCCAATGGTAAAGATTTATCTCTTCATCCGGAACGTTATTTACAGATTTGTGCTGCGCTATTATTTGATCAATCATGAATAAAAATTCCTGATAATCATTTGCAAAGTGTATATATTTTGCAATTCTTTCCTTCTCCAGTGAATACATTTTTGATGAAACAATTGGTTTTTTCAACGATAAATATTCAAAAACTTTTACAGGATTTACAGAATCATTCACCTCATGAACTTTGAAAGGATTTATACATAGATCAAAGGAATTAATGTACGAGGCAATCTCATTTTTTGGCTTCGCTCCGAGCAAATGAACATTATTATATTTATTTATTTTTTCAATCGGGAAATTACTTTCTTTTTTACCAATAAATACATAATTGTATTGCGGACGTTGAGCAATAATATATTTTAATAAATCTTCATCAATAAAACGAAACAAAGTACCGATAAATCCTATGATAGGTCTTTTAATTCCATTGATATCCTCAGGAATTTTTAGCGTATCAGACTCAGTAGAACTCAAATTATGCCCATTCGGGATTACAATAATTTCATTAGGGGTTAAATACGAATATTTTTCTTTAAGTTTTACCGCTGAAACTATTTGGATATCAGATTTTTTAAAGGCCAATTCAAAAAAGCGAAAAATATTTTTATAAGCTTTCTCATCGCCAGCCAGCTTTTGATAATATGGCAGATCATCACATATATCAATTATTTTTTTCCCTTTAATACTATCGAAAACATTACTAAACTCTATTCTATTAACCCAAATAATAGATTCTTTCACATTATTTAATTTAAATATTTTTTTTAAGTCTCTAAGTAATTTAAGATTATATAACTTTCCGATATTAAAGTTTTTTGGAAAAGGAAACATTGCCGACGGAGTTATAATAAATAAGTTATCATTTAGTTTTTTTACAGTTGTTTTTAAATAATGGTTTTTATGATTTTTAGTTTTTCTGATGATTGAAGGAGTGTCCTCGATATAAAAAACTTTATGCCCTCTTTCCGATAAGCGGGATGCAAATTGCTGCTTTCTAAACCATGGGCCTCTATCCCAATAATGTCCGCCATAAAATAGTATGTTCACTTAATATCTTTCCTGTTCTGAAGAACTGTTAATGAAGTGATTAATCCCACTATGTAAAATAAAATCGGTACATCTAAACCATTTGAACCAGTAATAAAATCAAAAGCTTTTATCAATAGAAGCATGAAAGTAAAGACTGCGATTGCAGTTTTACCCGGATTAAGATTCAAATGCTGTTTTATTTTTCTGAATGATAGATATATTCCACCAAACAACATTATTATGAAATAAGTTATTCCACCTATGCCGAATATGCTCAGCAAACTAAAATATGATCCGTGTCCTCCAGCTATCAACCCATATTTTACAAATTCTGGAGACGTAATATCAGTTGGAAGAACAAATTCTTGATATACCGAAATGCCTCTTCCCCAAAAAGGGTTTTTCGAAAAATTATCTAAGTAAAACATCCATTTCCATCCTCGACTTGCATCCTGACCCATAAAATTTCCTGCATTTAATTTAGTCAATCTTCCCGTTTGCCCCTGCAGAAAACTATCAGGTAAAAATATTGATGCAAGAATGAAAAACAGCCCCCCTGCAAAAATTATATAAATAAAATTCTTTGGAAGAAATAGAAATGAGAAAATAATAATTGAAAAAGCTGCTCCTATCATCACTGTTCTGCCGCCACTTAAAAAAAGAAAGAGCAAAAGTAAGATTAAGGCCAAGAAATTGACTTTTTTCTTAAATAAATAGAGTGCAAAAAAAGACGATATACCAAGAATAACAACTTCGGATAGACCTCCTAATCTGAATGCCGTACCGCCATATTCTGCTTTTTCAGCACGACCGCCAAACTCTCCACCATAGCTAAATGCCCCGGAAAGCAGGGGAATTTGGAAATCTAAAAAATGCGAGAATATCCTTAATACACCTAACATTAAAGATATGGTAAGCAGAATTCTAAAGAATTTCTCGAAATCAATTTTTTCAAAATAGACCACTACAAAAATTATAGTGGTAAAAAAAAGTAGGATATTGTTAAAAATATTAAAGTAAATTCTAGTGGTACCAGTTTTACCAGTATTTCTAAAAGACTGGAATAAAATTTCATAATTAACAAAACTTACAATCGTCCATGTAATTAAAATTAAGATTGCAAAAATGAAAATTCCGATCCCTTTAAATTTTATGATTTTCAATTTCTTTTCAACCCGGTACGCAGGTACTAATTCATTTATTAACATTAAAAAGGTAACAACTGTCAACCATTCAAGAAAAAACAAGCTTGGAATTGACATAAACTTCCCAAAACTGAAAGGAAGCAGTGCAGAGAGAGATAGAACGAGAAATTGATAAAATTTATTAAGCTTTAAAAAAATTATAATACCAATCGGAACCAAAATAGTAGAGATCATTTTATTCTTTGCAATCTAATACGTAATAAACCGGCGGTTTCAATCAATACATACTTTGCTGCTTCTTTTTTACCATAATGGGGAGAATATTCATAGTCATTTATAGTTATTCGGTTGTTAGGTGAATCAATTGAAATTTTGAATTTATTCACAAAAATCAAATTATTATTCTCTTGATAAATTACATTTTCTGAAGGGTGAAGATTTATTCTGGAAAAAAATTTTCCATCATATTTGTCGGTCAACAACACCTCATCCTCGAATAATTCAAATCTTCTATAACAATTATGGTTATCGTTAACAGATTTTATCTTCAGCTCCAATAATTTTTCCTTGTACCTAAGTATCTGACAATTATAATAATTTTTTAAGCTCCAATTTCCATTTTGGCTTAGATCAAGATTTTCGTCGTTCGAATTATAAATTGTATTATGATAAGAGTATGTCCTGAATCTATCCCTTTCCTTTCTGTCCTTTGAATAACAATAAGACCCAGGATCGACTATAATAGGTTCACCATCAATAGAAAGGGTGAAGCTGCCGATATCAAGATGATTATGACCCCCCTTCCCATTTTGACCAACCGGAAAATATGAAACACAGAGGTCAAAATTACTATTTTTTAAAAAATATGCCCCTCCATTTTCGAATGAAATCGATTTATCAGTATTTCTTGGGGTAATTTTTAGTTCGGATAAGTTTAACTTATTAATCTTTGGCAGATAATTACTGATGAGGTCATCTCTTCCAACGCACTTAGATTTGAAAGTATGATCAAAAATAAATTCACCAAGACTCAACATATAAGAATGATTACACTCATTTTCATAGGGATCATTATTCAGAGCATTAAAGATTAATAGGTGACCGCTGTCATTATCACCTATCTGCGGTGCATTACCATTTTTATCCACATAAGCGACAGTAAACTCAAACATTTTAAAAAGTTTTACATAAAAAGCATTTGTAAAATTAATATTATTAGCCAGTGCGACTATAGTAGAATATGCAAATAGTTCTAAAACAAGCCGATGATAAGGAATTGAACCTTCGAAATCAACTCCATCTTCATAGACCTGATCTTTTATACATCTCTCTAATCCATTTACTGCCGATTCCATCCATATTTTTGATATAATATGATGATCTTGAAGCGAAAGGGCTAATAAAAGAAGGCCAGTATAATCCGCTGAGGTATGATTGGTTGTTAATCCATTTTCATAAATTTCAGGAAATGAATTAATGTATTCTGCATGCTGCAAAAGAGATTGTGTCACTATCTTTTTGAAATCCTCGTCATTTTTTACGAGATCGGCGAAAAGATTAAATGAAACAATCCAATTGATAGATCTTATAGCAACTTCCATAGTAGATAACCAATTGACACCATATAGAAATGGATTTTTATCAATCCAATCAAGTACTAATGATTTAAAAATATTATAATATTCTTCATCTTTTGAAATCAAATATTTTTGACCTAAACTAATTGCGAAATAAAATCTTGATAATTCCCAGGGGAACTTCAATTCGATACCTTTATCGAACAATTGTTCCGCCTTTAATTTATCAAATCTTTTGAGCGGATAAATAAAATTAGAAAATTTATCCTTATGCCAATTAATATGTTCTTCCAGGTTAACTTTTATTCCAAAAATTGAATATTCATTTTTCTTCGAATAAATGAATTTGAATTCTTTTTCGATATTAATATTCCAAATAAAACTAATATTACATGGTTGATAGTTTGACTTCTCTAATTTATTAATTTTATATTTTTTTTTTAGAATTCTTATTCTACTAAAATAGTTGTAAGGGATAAAAAACCTTTTAATACGCATACGATGTTAGAAATTATTTCAAATTAAAATTTTTCGCAATAAGATTCACTAAACATTCTGCCCTTGCCAGGGTAGAATTTTTCACTGCCAGTTTCCTTCTCCTTTTTCTTAACTCGAGGTTATCATTTTTGTAAGATTCAATAATCATTTGGACATATAGTTCCGGTGTTTCAGCAAAATTTACCAATCCTTCATAAATTTCTTTATCAGGGTCAGTTAAGAAATCTGTGCTCACCACCGGAAGTCCCATCGCCAGATAAGCCCAAATTTTATTCGGAGCAGAATGAGTATTAAATTCATCCATTCTGTGCATTACTAAACCCACATCAAGCATGGCTAGAAAATCCGGCAGTATTGAATAATCAATGTAACCGAGATAAATAATCCTTTGGTTCTTTAAATAATCTTTATACTCCTCAATATATTCATGAACTGTAGGCGGATGAATATTTCCTGAAGAAACCATGGTATATTCTTGCGGCAGTAATTTTTCAACCTTCATAATAAATGAGAAATCGGACCAGTTGCCTGATAAACCGCTGTAAGAACCAATAATCGGTTTTTTCATATTTTTCATCGGTTCTAAATTCGTCAAATAAAGACGAGGATCATTCTCTTCCTTCTTCAAGAATGATATATCACTAAACATATTATGAACGTCTTCTTCCTTTAACTTGATGTTTTCACTTTCAAAGTTTGGCACATAATGGTTTGTATCAACTGCGTTTGGTAAAAAAATAGTTTTATTATCAAAATTAAATTTATCTCTAAGTTTTTTGGTCACCGCAGTCGCCATATCCGCTCGCGATATTAAGTTTTTAACTTCAGCAATTATTTCTTCTTCCCCATATTGATTGTAACCCATTAAACTCCAATCATCATTTATATCTAGTATCCAAAATTCCTTTTCATTTTTACTAACTAACCACTTTAATGATCTGCTGGTAATAAAATTTATGTATAAACCTTCATTCTTTTTAATGTATTTCAATTGAAATTTTAGCAGAGCCATATCAATTATTTTAATGAGGACAAACTTTTCTTTTAATTTACCTGGGAAAAATAAAATTGGTCTCACAACTTCCACATTATTTCTTGTATCTTTTCTAAAACCAAGTGAATATCTTAAATAATGCATGGTATTTAATATCGGTGAACCTAAAAATTCCTTTGAAAAAATGATTAAAGGACTCTCAATTATAAATAATTTTCCAAATTTACTTAGCTCCGAAAAATGAGGTCTTCGGGTATATCTAAACCATGTGCGATAATGAATGTAGACTATGAATGTTAATTTCTGAATTGTATGCATGAATATTCTCTAAAAAGTTTATTAGTTATGATGAAAGTTTCGATTTCAAGTAATTATTTAAGTTGAAAAAAAAATAGACCTTTTTATATTCGCCTCATGCATAAAAGATTTTTTATTTTTAATTCTATAAGACGTTTGATATTTAATAATTTACAAAACTAGTACATTAGGCGGCTATTTTATTTTCAGAGTATATAAAATAATATGAAATGGAACTAAAAGATTTTACTTTATTGCAACTTAACAACAAGCAGATCAGAACTAAATTCTTTTGTGTGGGTAGGGGTCATGACCAAATTACTTGATCCTTCACCGTTCGGAAGTATAGCGAGAACCTTTTTTTTACTCGGTTCTTTTGTCATTGAAATAGTTCTTTTCCAATTCGTCCCATCCTTAGATGACCATATACTTATTTTATCGTCCCAATCACCTTTTTTAGTTTCTACAGCAGTCGCTATCACCATCGTCCCGTTATTTAAAGTCATTGAATAGTATGCCGGACCGTTTATCGCATCTAACTCTTCCACCATACCTGTTTTCCTACTGTATTGTAATATATAATTCTGAATACCAGGTGAATCCATTCCCCAGTAAACATAATTTTCATCAAAGAGTAAACTTACAGCTCTATATCTCTGGCTACCGCTTAATATAGGCACAAATTGGACTGCATCTTCAGCTATTTCTAAATAACCTATCAAACACTCTTTATCTCGATCTCCGGTAGTTATCCAGATCTTATCACTAAATTTATCGTATCGAATACTATGAATATGGCGTATATTATAAAATGTATAGAGTGTTTCCCAATGAAGACCACTATCGGATGAAAAGAAAACTCTTCTTCCCCCTTTATGATCGGAAGGATACTCCCCATAGTATATATTTCCTTTTTTATCTGTTGCAATGCCTTGTGCAAGCGGACTAATTCCCCTATTTACCTCTGCAAAAGATTCGCCCCCATTATCGGAGCGATATACCCGCCAGTTTATATCCATAAGTATAGGGTTCACCGCTAAGATTTTTAAATTTACTGAAAACCCAAAGATTTTTCTTATAACCGGATTACTTTTGATATATAATTTGCTCAGAAAAGGGGGGCTGAAGGTAAATTGCTTTACGAATGATGCTCCCCCGTTGGTGCTTTTATAAATAGTGAGATCACGACTCGCCCACAATGTATCGTTGCTGACATACTGGATCAATAAGTTTTTCGACCTTGAGCAAGGTGTACCATCCTCCAGTTTGATATTCTCGGAACGAATAATCTTAGGAGAACAATCCATATTTAAGAATGCAAGAAGAAATACAGTGAGAAGAGTCAAAATTAATAAACTTCTTTTAATAATCTTATGCAATGAATTAATTCAATTAAAAAAATGTTGATGAATAGTCAGAAGTCATGATTTATTCATGAAATGATATAATAAAAACTATGAAGACTCAAACGGCTGCTTATTCTACTGCTTTATAAACTGCGCCCCATTTGATTTAAACTCATATAATATTTTATTTATATGTTTATCCTATAAGTTACAAAAAAGGTAGGATGATTTATCTAATTGTCTATTTTCCTTATCAGTCACCATAAATTATCCTTTGGATGTCAGCAGTTCACTTAGTATACTCTGCACATGATTGCGCCATGAGTTTTTATTAAGCCAAGACGAGTTGTCGTATTTTTCATTTCCTAGGTTTTTTATTTTGTCGTACATATTCATTATTGATTCAACAGCCAGAGATTCATTCCCTGCCAAATAACTTTCATAAATCCAATCTTGCATCTGTTCCTTGAAACAGCCAATATCAGGGAAAACAACAGGTTTTGCAAAAGTTGCTGCTAATGGCAGTACACCAGAATTTAAACCTTTTGAATGTGCCAAAAAAAACATGTCAGCAGAATTAACATAGTATGGCAGATCGTCCGAAGGAACAGATTTATAAAAATACTTTTTGTTTGAATATTTCAATTTCATTTTAACCTGCTTTTTTATCAGATGATAAATCATGGCAGGTTTTGAATAACCACCTAACCCATAATTACCGGCGGTCAATAAATATTTTTCTTTTATTGGAAGCTTCTTGAAAATTGACTCGAGGAAATTATTATTCTTATATTTTGCTTGACTTCCAAAATTCAGAATAACAAATTTATTCTCAGGTATATTGAGTTTTTGTCTTGCTTCATTTTTTGTCAATTTTTTATAATCAATTGAATAATCTCCAATTGGAGTTATTATATTTTTTTTTTCAAGTACACCGGGATAATTTTGATTTAACAATTCAATTGATTTTTTACAATGGTGGCATAAGATATCAGAATATTTTATTATCAACTCAAAAATGCTTCTTTCAAAATCTAATTTTTCAGGAATATGCGGTTGAATATTATGAATGGTATGTAAAATTACTACGTTGTTTTCTTTATACCATTTTAATCTTTCTTCGATCTTATTATACTTTTCTTTTTCACTTAATGTTAAGAAGGGATGCCAATTATAGATCTTTTCGGGCCATTGAATGTGAAGAATATCAGGTTTAATATTTGAGTAGAAAAAATTGTGATAGCCACATATTACTGTTAAACCGGCAGCTTTATATGCTTCAATTAACGAAGTTAAATAAGATTGAGTGCCAGGATGATCTGCTATTAAGATAATCATAACAATTTAAATGAAATATTGAATAATACAGGATTTATGGTACAGATAGTAGAATTTTAGATTTTATTTTTTAAACCACTACTTATCGGTATTTGGCCTTTATATTTTTTATTAAATAAATATTTTATCGAAAACGGAGAAACAATAAGCCCCATGTATTGAAATAAATTTTTTATTTTAAACTTATATTTAAAAGATTTTAATATGTATTCTTTTGCTTTACTATAATCATTTGTTAAAATATAATAGTTAGCTATCATCTTGCAAATGCCATATAAAATTTTATTGCTCAAAAAATCTTTATGTTTTTCAAATATAATCTCTTTAGCAAGAATCTGATTTTTTGCATTACTCATTATTTGATCATGAAAACGATAAACTTTAACTAGACATTCGTTAACGAAAGCAAATTTATATTGTTTAGAAACTCTAATAGCTAATTCTGTATCGACATTAGCATACATGCTTTCATCAAAATATCCAACTTCATCAAATACAGATTTCTTAATGATTAAGTTATTTGTTGCCGGTGTTAGGAGATAAGAACCTTGTGTAAAGTTTTCCTTAAAATCAACATAACGTAAACTTTCTCCAATCTTCTTTCCTGTTTTGGAATCATAGAATTCCATGCCACAGTACACTGCTCCTACTTGTATGTCTGAGCTTAATAATAATCTGAGCTGTTTCTCAAGTCTATCTGGATATGCTTGATCGTCAGAGTCTTGTAATGCAATTATTTCACCGCCCGACAATTTAATTCCCCTGTTCCTGGCTCTTGATACACCCATATTTCTTTCATTTTTAAAATACCTTATTCTGTTATCTTTAATCTGCTTGACTTTTTCTTCTGTACAATCTGTTGAACCGTCATCAATTATAATAATCTCCAGGTTTTCGTATGTTTGATCTACAATACTTTTTATAGCACTTTGTATTAAATTTTCACGGTTATAAACCGGAATGATTACAGATATAAGAGGATTATTATTCATGATGATTATCGCGATTTACTATTAAGTTGAGTTATTTTGATAAAATCTAGTGATAGTAGAATTTTAGGATAATGGAATATAAAAAAATAAAAAAAGAACACCATTCAATTACTGCTTGATTTTTATAAATCTATATTAGGTTTAGAAGGAATTTTATATAAAATAGCAGTACTATCAGGAGTAGAATATACTAAGTATTTATTAAAAATTTCAAAAAAAACGGACTTTGCAAGAAATCTTGATCCCCATTCCATATTTACGATCAGCCATTTAGTTTTCTTATGATTTTCCAAGAAATCAATTAAATATTGATAGTCATAAATCAGCTTTGCACCGGTCCATCTCTCCTGCTTACCATGGCTGATACTAACTCCTTTAAATGAGATACTTCTATAATCAATATAGACATAATCCAATCTATTCAGATAGAAGCTGCTTGATTGGTGAGTGACTATAATGATATCTTCAGCTTTAGATTCTTTATTAACAATTTCGGCGGGAGTCCGAGTATCCCAGCGAGTGTAATAATGATTCTCAAGATTTTTTGAAAAATTAAATCGGTAATTAATTTCATCCGTGTTAATGTTTAACAGGTGCTTAAGATTGAAATCCTCGGACACTGCAAAGACCGGTACAAATAAAATTAAGAATGGATAAACAACCAAATTTTTTCTTTTGATAAAATATTCCAAGTACCTTATAAGAAATGAATAAGCTAAGATTAATGTCAATGGGAATAAAAAGAGGAAGTACCTGGTCTCAAAGTAGGTTAAGTTTAAAATATTAACCATGAGAATAATAAAAATAAAAAGCGCAAAGAAGATTCTAAAGCTATATTCATTGTTACCTTTAGTTTTAAAGAACGACAAAATAATACCGCCGAAAAGCAATCCAACAATTAAATATGTATAAATGGGTATAGTATCGCGAAACAAAACGAATGTTTCGTATAGATAGGGATAATTTACAAATTCCTTCCAGAGCACTTTAAGAATAACGACAGTTCCGCTAAAATTGCCGCTTGGGAAATATTGATGCCAAATATCTGTTTTTAGTGCAAAGACGGTCCAAAATATAAGATTTAGAAGGATTGGAAGTAAAACCAAATATGCTGCCGTCTTTAGATCTTTTTTCTTTATCCAATCTGTTAAATAAAAGATTATGAATGTGGCTAGAGCCAAACCAAATATATTTATTAGGGACAAAAATATTAATAGAATAAATGAAAACTTACCAGTTATATCAAGGTTTGTATTTTTAGAAATTTTATATATTGAAAAAAACATTACAAACATCGGAATAATAAACAACCATGTAAAAAGCTGGTTAGAAAACAGAGTGAGGATTAAAAGCTTTGGCAAACGTACTATTCCCTCTGAATCAGACATCCACTCAGATGAATTAGAAAGGTTTGAGGGCAGAAGTTCACTTCCACTTGTTCCCAAAGTTCTAAAATTTGTACTTATGTAGAAATAAACTGCTATGAAAATAAGCAGAGCAAAGATTAAATATTTTATTTTGAATCTTAGATTAAAAACCTCCGATATGGCAAAAGATTTTTTCTCTTTATTCCAGAAAAATGGAATAAAGTTTAACACTGCGAGAAAAATACTTCCCTCATAAATGAGTAAGCTTAAAAAGCTGAGAATAAGCATCCATCCAAATGCTTTGCGGTTATCTTCAAACAAATATTTATACAGAAAATACATATAGAACATGAAAACCATTTGAAATGGGGAGTACATTCTAGCAAATCTCGCCATTTCAATTTCCCAAACAGAAAAGCAAAACGCAAAAATTACAATAAGTCCCACTGTTTTTCCGGATATTTTTTTAGCTAGAAGGTAAAGCGGGATCAAAGTGATTAGATTTGTAATAACGGGAATTATCCTACCGGCAAATTCTGCTTTTACGCCAGTTAAAAGCAGCAAAGAGACCAAGTACTGGTATAAAATTCCTCTATCATAGTATCCTCCAAAATTAAACTTCGGCAATCCAAAATTTAATATATTATGCACTGACTGCATTATATAGTATTCATCAACGGCAAGAGGATATTTGCCCAATCCAATCAATCGGAAATATAAACCTGCTATAACAGCAATGATTATAACTATAAAGAATATAGTCTTTGATTTTCTATCAAAAGAATTTTCCATACTTAATCGTGTTGTTTTTGTTTTTTAGTTCTTACTTCATATTTCTTATTTTTTGTACATACTGCTTACTGCCTATTTGCAAGAAATATATCACCCCTACGGGGTTTTGTTGATCTATTTTTTATTTTATTCTAAAAACATTTCGCACCTACGGTGCTTTCCAACTTTTATACTACCAGTTAATTGCATGGTGTTGGCTTTTTCTTCTTTGTACTTCCGGACTTAAGTGACCACCTTTTGGGAGTGTGGAATCTCAATCTTACAGAAATATATCACTCCTATGGGGTTTTAAGACCCATTTCCTTATTTTTATCCTATAAATATTTCGCTCCTAACGGAGCTTTTTTGCATATTGGCTATTATCAAGTATAATAGTAATTTTTTAGCGAATCAGTAAAAGGATTTAGAGCGAAATCAAAGTTTTTTATTTATCACTAAGGCATATAGGACTACTAATTTTTTTTCTTTCCGGTCATCCTACAAAGTCAGCTTATTATCTATATTTTATTTTTGACTATTAAAGGCAAAATAAAATTGCAAAAACTTTGATGGAATATATTTTTTATATTTTTCGATTAACCAGTAAATTGTATCGCCTTTAATAGAATAGGGAACAAAAACTACAGCCAAGAGAAAAACAATCACATTTATAATTACTATTGCGATCAGCTTGATCTCATAAAGTTTGTTTAAGAAAAATTTATCCAATAAAAAAACCAGAATTAGATTGACTAAAACCATTACAAATAAATTTGTCAAACCGGGAATAAGTTCAATAAAAAATTGTCTCCAGCTTGATTTAACTATTTGTATAGCAAGCCCGCATTGGACAAAAAATTTCCAAAATAATGCAATAAGAACGGCAACTGCAACTCCTTCAATGCCAAATCTTACAGCAAACAATGCACATCCTCCCAAAATCAAAAAATAGCCGAATTGCTGTCTTGCTTCTTTAAATACCCTACCAGTTGCATGAGCAATAGAACCCGAATAAATTGTTGTTAATCGTAATATTCCCCCCACAGCTAAAATTTGAAATGCAGTGATAGTCCCCGCCCATGTTACTCCATAAAGACCTTTAATGATATATTCGGCAGTTACAATCATTGTGGCAAAAACAGGAAAAACAAAATATGAAAGAGTTCTGATAACCCGGAAATATGCTTTTCTTAGTTTTTCAGGTTCATTCTGAACCGCTGCGAATGCAGGGAATAAAACAGTATAAATACCCCCTGTTATCTTTGTAATTGTGTCAGTCATCATATGGAAAGCTTTTGTATATAAACCTAATTGGTAAGGATTAAGGAATTTTCCTATAACTAAATAATCTACATTTGATGCACCATATTGAATAATTCTGCTTAAGCTTACACCACTTCCAAAACCTGCTAACTGTCTAAGCTCCTTTTTACTAAGCAAAAATTTTAAATTGGCCGGGTATTTTTTAGAAGTAAAGAAAAGGGCAACAAATGCTGAGGTTATTTTTCCGTAAACCAAGCTCCAAACACCTAATCCAAAGATTGCTAAGATTGAGCTCATAACTCCATAGGATATCGAACTGCCAATACTAATGACCATTATAGATTTAAAGTCTAAATTCTTTTGTAATTGACCATAACTAACAGTATTTATACCTTTAATTAAAAATAGTATTGAAAGAACTCTAATAATAGAAATTAGTCTTTGTTCATTATAAAAGCTTGCAATTACGGGTGCAATAAAATAAAAAAGAAAAAAAATCAGTATGCTTGAAATGATTGTTAAAGTAGTGGCAACTCTGATATGATTTTCTGTCAAGCCTTTTATTCTAATAATAGATTGAGCCATTCCAAGAGTTGCAAAGAGATCGGCTAAACCAGTAAAAACAACTACCATACCTATTAAGCCGAAATCTTTGGGAGTTAATAATCGAGCCAGTACGACTCCAACTGCGAGTGAAATAATGGCATTACTGTAATTACTTATAAAGTTCCAATTAAGTCCAGAAATTGTTTTATCGGTTAGAGATTTGGGCATTTAGGGGATTAGGAAATTGTTGAATGATGAATGTTGATTGTTAAATTGTTTCATCCGCAAGTGGCGGGACAGGTCCACCAGCCCGCCCAGCTTCGCTTGGTGAGGCCGGGGAAGCGGACAAGTTGTTTAATTGTTCGAGAATGAAAACATCCAGGCAGAGCTTCGCCACGTTAGTTACATGAAGGAATAAATTTGTAAGTTAATAAAATGACCGAAAAGCTGAGTTTAACAGCTTTTTAATTTTAATGATTTAATTAAGCTAGAAACTCTTATCCAATCCAGATTGTTCTAAAAAAGTCTAGCATACCTACGACATTTAGCTTAGTCTATTCCCTATAATAGTTACAAATATTTCATCCCGATGGGATGAAGAATATAAGATCTCATTTGTGAAATATTAGATGTTTTGTTTAAGATTTATTCATATTTTAAAATAGTGATCTATCTGCTAGCTGACGCCATTCTGTGTCATCAGCAGCCTCTTTTCTTTGTTCAAGTTAAAATTATCAGTCTTATTTTTTTGAGTTTTAATAACACTATAAAATTATTACTTTGCTGCCGCAAATATGACAAATATTATGCCTCAAAAAAATGCACTTGTAATAAAAAGACTTCAAATTACGCAGTTTTTTGGCTTCGAAATGATACTCAGAGGAGATAAAGAGATAAGATAAAGATTAGGATAAAGATTAGGATTAACAATTAGAAAGAATTAGTAACTAGCTCATGCAAAACATCTATAAATTAACCCCGACATTTAGGGTCTGTTGAATAAGTCTTAGTTGTCATGCTGAATTTATTTCAGCATCTTAATTTTGCAGTATTGAGACCCTGAAGCAATCCGCCTTAGGCGGACGGGGTAACAGATTCGAGTTATGCGACATTCTCTTTAGGTTGGGGTTGGAACAAAAACTGAGGACCCTGGGTTTAGTTACCATTTAGGTTATTAACTCAAGTTGGCCGCTTGTACTTTTAAACCGTTGAAACGGTTCATAATTATTTAATTTTCCCATTCTCAGCGGGATTAATCCCGCTGAGAACGACACAAAAACGTAAATATAATAACCGTTTTACCTGTACGCCTATGGTGTAACGGTTTTTATTTTTAGGCGGTCAACTTGAGTTTTTAGCACTCCATGCTTAAAGTAAGAGAATAGGTAAAAAAGTAAGGTAATTTTAACAAAAGATGAATGACAAAAGTCAAGTAAGTTTAATGAAATGAATAAAATAAACGGCATATCAATTGTCCTTTTTAATCCGCGTAAGGCAGAGCAAAATATGATTATAAACTTTAGATTGGATAGGTTATGAAGAGATTAAGCATAGCAATTTTTGTATTATTTGTATGTTTTACAACCCTTTATTCTCAAACGTATTACGTGTCATCTTCGAGCGGAAGCGATAACCATAACGGCTTGTCGGAATCCTCACCTTGGCAAACAATATCAAAAGTAAATTTAAAAACATTTAAACCGGGTGATAGAATTTTATTTAAAAGTGGAGATCTGTGGGAAGGTGAGCAATTAGTTATTGATCATTCGGGCACTGCAACTAATCGAATAACTTATTCTTCGTATGAAAGCGGATTAAAACCAATTATTACATTAAAGGGAGAATTACCAGGTTGGACTGTTTCAGGTAATTGGACTGCGGTAAGCGGGTTGACTAATGTTTGGGTTATGAATATTACCTTTTACGCATCAGTTGATAGACTTTGGCTAAATGGTACAGAAGCAAAAATGGCTTGGGATTATGTATTAAAAACCTATATTCCATCAGGGAATACATTATATAAAGGCGATAATGGTGATGGTACAACTGGGGTTTGTTCTGCACACCAGTTTTATTACGAAAGGTCTAATGATAAGTTTTATTTATACTCAATTGGCAACCCAGCCACATATTATTCTTCAATCGAATATCCAGGGGCTATGTTAGGAACAATTGAACTCAACGAGACAGTTTCTTTAAGAAATGCAGACTATGTTACTATTGACGGATTAGATATTCAAGGAAGTCTGAATGCCTCTCTTGGGATAAGCGGTTCTGATTATGTTACAATTACCAACTGTAATATTGGGAAGTATAGTAACTGGATAGGCGTAGTGGGAGATAATGGTAAAGCTTCAGATAAAACATCTGACTATGTAACTATTTCAAATTGTACCGTTGACAGCGATTGGGATTATGATTATGTCTACTATACCTCACGAACTCCTTATGGTGTTCTTATGCAGGACGTTCCGAAGGGTGGAGCTACTTATTGGGATGTGCACGATAATATAATTAAAGACTGGTGGATGAATATTTTTGTGGCAGGAAATGATTCAAGTGGTGCAACTCAATATCATAATATTCACAATAATGAAATAACCGCACCAAGATTCTCTTTTAGTAAAGCAGCACAAATTTCATCAGGTGGAACTTCAAAATCTCCTCCGACTTATACTAATTTTTATGATAATTATATTCACGATATAGTTTTTGGGATACAGGTTTCTTCCATTGGCAATAAATTTTATTATAATATCTTTAAAGACTTAATAATAGAGTCTACCAATGAACACTCGTCCAGTGGTGGTTGGATGATGCAGATGATTGGGGATGGTCAACAAGTCCGTACAAGTGACAATTATGTTTTTAATAATACTATTTATAATACAATAGAATATGCCTGTCTGTATGATAAGTACGATAATAATAACTTTTATAATAATTTATATGTTATGTGTGGGAAAAATTCAAGTGGGATAGCAACAAGATCGGATTATTTTAGTACTGCAACATATAAGAACAATTTATTTTTTTATCCTTCTGCAACAACTTCAAGCAAGATGGTATATTTAAATACAATTGGTACATATACAGTAACAGAATGGAACGCAGCTAATGGAACTTATGGCAAAACTATTTCTGGTAATTTACAGCACGTTGGAGCGATTGAGAACTTAATGAATATAAGTAATTTTGCTTTACCAAGCGGAAGTCCAGCATTAAATGGAGGAACAAGTATAGAATCATTAGTTCCGGAAGGTTTCACTGATCGATTCGGGAATGTTGTTGATAGAAAAAATCCAAGTATCGGAGCGGTGGATAATTCCGAGTTAGAACCGACTGGATTTAAGATATATCTTCAGGGTACTTATGTAAATGGAAGTATGAAAACTGACCTTAAGTTTACGGACTTAATTCCAAAATCACAACCGTATAATATATCCCCGTGGAATTATAGTGGAAACGAATCGGTTGCAGCATTACCATTGGAAATAGTTGATTGGGTATTGGTTGAATTACGCAGTGATATCTCATCCTCCTCAATTGCAGCAAAGCGTGCAACTTTTGTAAAAAGCGACGGAAGTATTGTTGGTCTGGATGGCTTAAGTAAGTTACGTTTTGATGGAGTAAGCAGCGGCAATTATTATATCGTAGTCCGGCATAGGAATCATCTGAGCATAATGAGCGCAAATAAAGTCAGTTTAAACGAATCATTTTTATTTTATGATTTTACGACCTCCCGCAGTACTGCCTTTGGAAACGATTTAGCCGATCTTGGCAATGAGAAATATGGAATGTATGCCGGAGATGGCGATGCAAATGGAAATGTAAATGTTCTTGACTACGGTAGTGTTGGGAATAATCTTTTCCAAACTGGATACCTACCCGGCGATTACGATTTAAACGGTACAGTTAACGTCCTTGACTATGGAAGGACTAATCAGAATCTATTAAAAATTTCAAATGTGCCTTAAGCACTCGACAATATTATAATTCGTATATTATTTTCGGAATACATTGTAGTGCATCTAGTTATAACGATGCAGAGTACTCTTCCTAAACTTTTTAATACTTCTTGTCCCATTCAACAAATTTTGCTATACCATCTTCAATTGGAGTATTTGGCTTAAAACCCATAGCATTAATCAAGGCATCAAGATCTTCATAAGTTGTATAAGTAATATAATTTATGATTAATTTATAAGATAGAAGCAGATCAAATTAATATACACGCTTAAAATTATTTGAGTTTAGGCTAAATCAATTAACAAAATTTTAGAATTATGACAAATGGATTTTAAACTAAATACTTATTAATATGATTCAAGTTGACCGCCTAAAAATAAAAACCGTTACACCATAGGCGTACAGGTAAAACGGTTATTAAATTTGTGTTTTTTATATCGCTCTCAGCGGGATTTCCCAAAGGGATGGCAAGCCAAATCCCGCTGAACATGGGAAAATTAAATAATTATGAACCGTTTCAATTTATCTAACGAAGGAAGACGGTTTACAAAAACAAGCGGTCAACTTGAGTAAAATGAAATGAATTCAAGATGAAAAGAACAATTAAGTTTTTAACTTTTGCAATAATAATCTTATCGTTGTTTGGTGCCCCGATACTTATTTATATAAGACCTGGAGGTTTTATACAGATATTTATTGCGGGAGCCTTAGGAGTCTTATTCGGTTTTTCATTATATCATATATTTATCAGAAAGAAAAATATTTTAAAGGTGT
>Ga0214473_10001667_pt1 | contig 28772 bp, 28 predicted proteins | sample RVTome_7_FD_203509 | JGI IMG/M metagenome (GOLD analysis project Ga0214473, IMG submission 203509) | Soil microbial communities from uranium-contaminated site in the Upper Colorado River Basin, Wyoming, United States - RVT98D197 | ecosystem: Environmental > Terrestrial > Soil > Contaminated >...
TAAAACCTTAGTCAGCCTCAACCCACTAATGGTTGAAGGAACAGGGATGTGCGGTGCGTGCAGAGTCACAATTGCAGGCAAGACAAAATTTACCTGCATTGACGGACCTGAATTTGACGGGCATGAAGTGGATTTTCAGGAACTGGAGAGTCGCCTGAGCTTTTATAGAGAAGAAGAGGAGAAAGCATATAAGCTGTTCCTAAATAAAAAATCAAAATTGAGGAAAATTTTAATTTAATATTAATTCCTTAATTTTGCCCGTCTCGCCGAGGTCTGTAAAGGCGGACATTTTGATATTTGAATTTTAAATTTTATATGCGGTATAGAAACCCACTCAAAAGAATAAAAGATTTTAAAGAGGTTGCACTTGGTCTGACTGAAAGACAGGCAGTTAAAGAGGCTACTCGGTGTCTTCAGTGTAAGAAACCTAAATGCGTTGAGGGCTGTCCTGTGGGGATTGATATCCCGAAGTTTATTTCTTTTGTTAAAGAGAAGAATTATCTTGGCGGGCTCAGAGTAATAAGGGAATTTAATATACTGCCTTCCATATGTGGCAGGGTATGCCCGCAGGAAACCCAGTGCCAGGGTAGATGTTTGCTGAGGAAAAAAGCAAAGCCTGTTTCAATAGGTGCACTGGAGAGGTTTGTTGCTGATTGTGAAGCATCACTGGGGCAAGCAGAGCTGCCTCGGGTGAAACCACCAAATGGCCACAGGATTGCGGTAATAGGCTCAGGTCCTGCAGGGCTGACAGTAGCAGCAGACCTTGCAAAATCAGGTTATGACATTACGGTCTTTGAAGCCCTTCATGAGCCGGGCGGGGTGCTTCTTTATGGAATCCCCGAGTTCAGATTGCCAAAAAAGATACTTCAGAGAGAAATTGATTATGTAAAAAACCTCGGTGTAAAAATCATAGTTAACTGGGTGATTGGAAGGACACAGACGGTTGATGAGCTTTTTGTGCCGACTGGTCGGCATGAGGCAGTATTTATAGGTGTTGGCGCTGGTTCTCCAAGATATCTCGGTATTCCCGGTGAAAACCTGAACAATGTCTATTTTGCATCAGAATTTTTGACAAGGGTCAATCTGATGAAAGCACACCGTTTTCCTGAATATGATACCCCTGTTAAAAAAGCCCGCAGGGTGGCTGTTATTGGTGGAGGAAATGTTGCTATGGATTCTGCCAGAACTGCTTTAAGGCTTGACGCAGAGAGGGTCTATGTAATTTACAGAAGGACCGAAAGGGAGATGCCTTCAAGGCAAGAAGAAATTGAAAATGCAAAAGAAGAGGGCATAGAGTTTTATTTTCTCTCAGACCCGAAGATGATACTCGGTGATGAAAGAGGTTGGGTACGGGCAATTAAATGTGAAAAAATGAAGCTGGGCGAACCTGATGAGTCTGGAAGAAGGAAACCAGAGCCTACAGGAGAGGAATTTTCTATTGATGTTGACCAGGTGATAGTGGCTATTGGCCAGCGTTCAAATCCAATACTTGTCCGTTCAGTTAAGGGGCTAAAACTCTGGGGCGATGGCTACATTGCTGCAGACAGGGAAGGCAGGACTAATCTAAAAGGGGTTTTTGCCGGTGGTGATATCACAACCGGTGCTGCTACTGTAATAAGTGCAATGGGTGCAGGAAAACGTGCAGCGAGGGCAATTGATGATTTTATTATGAGCCGCAGAGAAGTTTCCCAGCAGCCTCCTGAGCCAGTTCTGAGCCGGAGTAAGCCTCAATAAGAGTATCTGCTTTTAACTCATCAAGAAAATAAGGACAACAGAAACCTGCGATTACAGAATATCTTGAAGCTCTAACCGCCTTTTCAAGTATCGCGTGCAATTTTCTGCTTAACCCGCTCCTGCCTTTCCACGCAGATATTTTTGAGAAGACCGCGATAATAAGTGACGAGTGACGAGTGACGAGTGACGAATTTTTTAGCTGGGAATTGTTATCAACATAAAAAGCTTTTATCTTTTTGTATCTCTTTTTAAGGGCATTAACAAAGGGCTTACCTGACTTATTGTTATCATCATCAATAATGAGGACAAGAGGGTTATGAAGTGTCCTCAACTTCCCAGTAAGTTTTATAGATTTTTTATTAAGCATATAAGCCAAATCCCAATTTGACTTTGTACCAATATCTTGAATCTTGAATCTTGAATCTTGAATCCTAAGTAAGTCTTCTTTCGCTTTTATAACTCTCTGAAAAGACTCTTCAACTCTCGGCATTATCTTATCCCATTTTGAGGCTAAATAATCTATGACTCTCTCTGGTTTACTTGGATGAAGGACTATATCTGCCCCTGCCTTTATTGCTTTCAGGCATGCCTCTTCTTCTCTGAGCTTAATAGCTTTCATATTCATTGCATCAGTAATCACAAGTCCTTTAAATCTCATTTTATCTCTAAGAAGTCCTTTAATAGTCTTTTCTGAAAGACTTGAAGGGAATCTTGAATCAATGACAGGCACTTTCAGGTGTCCCACCATAATCATCTTCACACCTGCCTTTATTGCCTTTGTAAAAGGATATAGTTCAATATCATAAAGTCTCTTCAAATCCGCTTTTACAACTGGCAATTCTCTATGCGAATCAACAGAAGTGTCACCATGACCTGGAAAGTGTTTTGCGCAGGCAAGAAGTCCATGTCTCTGAAAACCTTTTATAAATTCTTTTCCAAACCAGGCAACCTTTCGGGGATTATCAGAGAAAGCCCTTGTGCAGATTATAGGATTTCTGGGATTTGTATTTACATCAAGGACAGGAGAAAGGATGATATTGATACCTGTAGCCTTTGCCTCCTGCGCAATAATGCCTATGGATTTTCTCAATAGCCTGATATCATCTTTGCTTTCCGGTTTAATCGCCTGTCCAATAGCCATAGCCGGAGGGAAGATGGTGCCGCCTTCGATTTGCTGGCCAAGCCCCTGCTCAAGGTCAGAGGCTATAAAAAGAGGGATTTCAGCATTTTTTTGCAACCTCTTTATTGCCCTGCTTATTTCTTTAGATTTTCCACCAAAAACAATAAAACCGCCGATGCCTTTTTTTACAAGTGATTCATAGTATTTAAATTTTTTATTGATATCCTTTCCATTAATCCTCACAATTATAAGCTGTGCAATTTTTTTCACTTAACCGCTGCCTCTCTTACTGCCTTTCTGAACATAATCTGTCCTTTTTCCATATCTACCTCTATGACATCGCCCTGCTTGAACGTTCCATCGAGCAGTTTTGTAGCAAGTGGGTTAAGGATTTCTTTCTGGATTGTCCTTTTAAGCGGTCTCGCTCCATAAGCAGGGTCATAGCCAATTTCAGCAAGATAAACCTTTGCGCTGTCTGTAAGCTCAAATTCAACATATTTGTCCTTCAGATATTTCTTCATCCTCTCAAGCTGTATGTCAACTATCTTCATAAGCAATTCCCTGTTAAGGGCGTGGAAGATTATGAGCTCATCTATCCTGTTTAAAAATTCGGGTTTAAAGAACGTCTTCAGGTCTTCAATAACCCCTTTACGTATCTGCTCTTCATCGCTCCATTCAGTGAGCATTTCCTGAATATGCTGGCTTCCGATGTTTGATGTCATTATGACAACAGTATTTCTAAAGTCAACCGTCCTTCCATGTCCGTCTGTAAGTCTTCCATCATCAAGAAGCTGAAGTAGTACATTAAAAACCTCGGGATGGGCTTTTTCAACCTCATCAAAGAGGATTACAGCGTATGGTCTTCTCCTTATCGCCTCAGTTAATTGCCCTCCTTCCTCGTAGCCTACGTAGCCAGGAGGTGCTCCTATCAATCTTGATACTGTATGGCGCTCCTGATATTCTGACATGTCAATCCTTACCATCGCGGTTTCATCATCAAACAGGAATTCTGCAAGCGCCCTCGCAAGCTCAGTTTTTCCCACGCCTGTGGGTCCAAGGAAGATAAAAGAGCCAATCGGTCTGTTCGGGTCCTGTATCCCTGCCCTTGCCCTTCTTACTGCGTCGGAAACCGAGGCTATCGCCTCATCCTGCCCAACCACGCGGCGTTTCAGCCTTTCTTCCATTCTCAAAAGTTTCTGCACCTCTCCTTCAAGCATCCTGCTTAAAGGTATGCCTGTCCATTTTGCTACAATTTCTGCAACGTCCTCCTCATCAACCTCTTCCTTAAGCATCCTGCTTTTGCCTTGTTCTAAAAGTCTTTTGTTTTCTTCTTCAAGGTTTTTCTGAAGTGCGAGAAGCTTCCCGTATCTCAGTTCCGCAGCCTTATTGAGGTCGCCTTCTCTTTCAGCCTTTTCAGACTCAATCTTTGTCTTCTCAATTTCTTCCTTGATTGAGCTTATCTTCTGTATTGCCTCTTTTTCTCTGAGCCATTGAGCTTTGAGGATATCCCTTTTTGTTGTAAGTTCTGTAATTTCACCCTCAAGATGTTTAAGCCTTTCCTTTGAAGCCTCATCCTTTTCTTTCATCACTGCCTGTTTCTCAATCTCATGCTGTCTTATTTTCCTTTCAAGTTCATCAAGCTCTGAAGGCATGCTGTCTATCTCCATTTTCAATTTTGACGCTGCCTCATCAATTAAATCTATAGCCTTATCAGGCAGAAATCTATCTGATATATATCTATTACTTAAGACCGCTGCGGCTACAAGTGCCGAGTCCTTTATTCTTACTCCATGATGAACCTCGTATCGTTCTTTCAATCCCCTGAGGATTGAAATTGTGTTCTCTACATTCGGCTCCTGCAAATAGACAGGTTGAAATCTTCTCTCGAGTGCCGGGTCTTTTTCTATGTGTTTTCGGTATTCTGAAAGTGTGGTTGCTCCTACGCATCTCAAATCGCCTCTTGCGAGGGCAGGCTTGAGCATATTGGATGCATCTATTGCCCCTTCTGCTGCACCTGCACCGACAACTGTATGAAGCTCGTCAATAAAGAGAATTATATTACCCTGTGCCTCCTCTATCTCTCTTAAAACTGTCTTGAGTCTCTCTTCAAATTCTCCGCGGTATTTTGTACCTGCAACGAGCGCTCCCATATCAAGGGCAACAACCCTTTTGTTTTTGAGACTCTGCGGGACATCACCTGATGTTATTCTCTGCGCAAGCCCCTCTGCCAGTGCTGTTTTACCCACACCCGGTTCTCCTATAATAACCGGGTTATTTTTTGTTCTCCTCGAAAGCACCTGTATAATCCTTCTTATCTCATCATCCCTTCCAATTACAGGGTCAAGTTTGCCTTTTATAGCAAGGCCTGTCAGGTCTCTTGCATATCTCTTAAGTGCCTGATATTTATCCTCAGGCGTAGGGTCAGTGACACGCTGTGTTCCTCTTATTTCACGCATTGCAGAGAGAATTTTATCAGCAGTTACCCCAAATCTTTTTAGAATCTCCTCCGCTGTGCTTTTTGTGCCGATAATTCCAAGAAGTAGATGCTCCACACTCACAAAATCATCCCTAAGATGTTCTGCCTCTTCAAATGCTTTATCAAATACATCTTTTAAAGTCTGGGTAATATAGAGCTGTCCCATCGGGGTTGGGCCGAGAACCTTCGGGAACTTTTCTATTTCAGCCTCTATATCCGTTTTTAATGTATTTACATCTACCCCGAGCATTTTGATGATTTCCAGTGCAATGCCTTCTCGGAATCGAGTCGATCCGACTTCTATAAGAGTCGAGTCTCCGACAAGCAGAACATAAAGAAGGTGTGCTGCGTCAACCTGCTGGTTGCCTTTTTTCTGTGCGAGCTGCTGGGCTTTTTCAATAGCCTCCTGACTTTTGATTGTTAATTTATCTGCTCTCATCTACTTCCTCCTCAAACATTTCCCTTATTCTTTTTTCAAATTTTCTTCTTATATCCCTTTCAAGGTAATCCATCATTTCCCCCATCTCTCTATGCAGTGTCTCAAGTCTTTGCCTCATCCTCAGGATTATATCCACTCCTGCCCTATTTACGCCGAGGTGTTTAGTGAGACTCAATATCATCCTGATACGTTCCAGATCTTCCTGTGAGTACATCCTTGAGCCTCCTACCCTCCGTGGATGTAGAAATCCTTCTCTTTCATAAAGTCTAAGAGTCTGCGGATGAATATTAAACATCTCACAAACCACACTGATCATAAATAATGGCCGTTTTCTATCTTCCATACGCCTTTTCCACCTCTTTTAATGCCTCCTTTGCCTTCTCCGTTACCTTCCTTGGCACAACTATTTTTATAACCACGAACTCATCACCCCTGACACCTGTTCTTACATTGGGAACACCTTTACCTTTCAGTTTGAATTTTTTCCCGCTGTCTGTACCCGGGGGAAGGGTCATTGTAACAGTGCCATCAAGCGTTGGAACACTGACCTTACCGCCAAGAATAGCCTCACTTACCCTCACAGGAACATCTACATAAATGTCGTCTCCGTCTCTTTTGAATACAGGATGTGGCTTTACATTTATTTCAATATAAAAATTGCCTGAGGGACCACCTCTTGCACCTGTGCCACCCATACCTCTGAGTTTCACCCTGCTTCCGGTATCTGCTCCTGGAGGAATCTTAACTTTTAGAGTTTCTGTAGTTACTGTGCTACCCCTGCCTCTGCATGTCTTACATATCTTTGTTGCGGTTTTGCCCCTTCCTTGACATGCAGGGCATGTCTGGCTAAGCCTGAAGACTCCCTTTTTCTGTTGTAATGACCCTGTGCCTTTGCAATTAGAGCAGTTTTGAAAAGCCTCTGCACCACTGCCTCCGCATTCTTTGCACGGGACCTCCCTTGTCAGGGTAATTGGTTTTGTTGCTCCTCTGTATGCCTCTTCAATAGTAATCTCGAGATTTGTTTCCAGGTCAGGACCTTTTAATGGGACTTCCTCTCGTCTGAAACCACGGAACAAATCAGAAAATATATCTTCTGCGCCGCCAAAAGGACGCTTAGCGTCCCCAAAACCAGAATCAAAGTCAAAGGGACGGAAGCCCTCTCGGAATCGAGCCGTATCTTCAAAAGGAGGGGCTGTGCCGAACTGGTCATACTCAGCCCTCTTTTTTTGGTCGCCAAGAATCTCATATGCCTCGTTTATTTCTTTGAACTTCTGTTCTGCTGTCTTGTCGCCTGGATTTAAATCAGGGTGGTATTTGCGCGCAAGTCTTCTGTATGCCTTTTTTATTTCATCCTGCGGGGCATCTTTTTTTACTCCCAGTATTTCGTAATAGTCTTTAGTTGTAGTCGCCATGTTGATTCTCTCGTAAAAAATTAAAAAAGAACAAAAACCTAATTAACCACCGATGAACACAGATTTATCAGCCACTGACTTACACAGACCTGCCTGACGGCAGACAGGTAAATATTAAAGAAGTTTATTTTAAAAAGTCTGTGCGAATCTGTGGCTAAATTTTATAATTTCCTATTTTCATTTGTTTATATCATATCACTTGATAAAGTTCGTGTCAAGTGGTTTTATATGGGATTCTTTACAAATCTCCTTGAGAGTATCTCTTTAAAACACGGATGATTGCGGATATTGTCATATGTCTTTGATGTCCTCAGGTAGTTCCAGTTATTGTATCCCTTCTTAATGGCAAGCCTCAGCCATCTGCACGCCTCGGCTGGATCGTTTTTTATAGCGTAAAGTTCAGACATACTATTTAAGGCATAGATATTATCTGCATTGAGTTCAAGGGACTTTCTAATGTCTTTTTCTGCTTCTTTTAGCCTTCCCGCCATGAGATAGGCAAAACCACGGTTGTTATATGGCATTCCATTCTTTGGCCTTAATTCTATCGCCCTGGTGCAGTCAGCGATTGCAAGTTCATATTTGCCTAATTGCTGATAGAGATTTCCCCTGTTATTGTATGCAATAAAATACTCCGGGTTTAATTCTATTGCCTTGTTGTAATCAGCGATTGCAAGTTCATATTTGCCTAATTGCTGATAGACATTTCCTCTATTATTGTATGCCTGAAAATTGCCAGGATTTAGTTTAATGTGCCTCGTATATCGGGCAATATCAAGCTCGTATTTCCATGCCTTTACCATATGGAGCCCTTATAATTATAGCAAATATAATCTTTATACTTGTATTTTTTATTCACATTTGTTGCACAATAGACACAGAGAACAGGAAATAGTGAACAGCGAACAGCAAACAGTGAACAGTGAATAACATATTGTAATTTATTGATTTTTAACCGAATAACTAATAACTAATAACTGATAACTGATTAACTGCCTTTCTGGCATATTTATTGCTTTTATATGCTTGAAGTTTTTTTAAATAAAAGAGTAACGGGAGTTGAAAAATTTAACAGTAATAAAAAATTTTTTACAGTGTTAAATTTTTTTCCCCTTGACAAAACGGGCATTGCATGTTATAGACTTTTCAATTATGCAGGGCAAGGCATTAAAATATTTAGAGAACACAAAGGAGGTGGTGCGTGGAATAAGTAATAAGTAAGAGGTAGGAAGTAAGAAGTAAGTAAGGAAGCAAAATCCGCCTTTGGCGGAGAAAAAAATACTGAACCAAAACCGTAATGCGTAAAGCGTAATGGGTGTTAAGAAAAATACTCATCACGCATCACGGAATTGGGAAGTAGGAGGTTTAAATGAACCGATTTTTAGGAATAGTTTTATCAGTGTTGTTTGTTTTTGGTCTTGTTGTGGTGGATTATATTTCTGCTGCTGACCTTACCACAAGCGGCTCAATAAGGTTCAGAGGTGAGGCAACTAACAATGCAGGAGATTTTAATGATGACAGGGGAGACAACAAGTCTGCTTATGACGGCAGGGTGAGGCTCGCGATAGATGTTAAATCTTCCGATAAGACGACGGGGAGAATTCACCTTGAGTCAGGTTCTCTTAATACTGATACCTACACATGGGGTCAAGCTGGTTCAGATGCTGAAGGTACTTATGGTGAAGGTAATGGTAAAAGAGGCACTTTAGACATCCTGGAGGCATGGATTCAGACAAAGGATGTTCTTGGGACACCTTTAGGACTTAAAGTGGGTCATATGCCTTTAAAGGTCGGCAATGGGCTGTTCTTTAACCACTCAAAATACGGTGATGATGCCATTATCCTCTTCGTAGACCCAACAAAAGAACTGCACGTTGCATTGATAAATGCAAAATTAACTGAAGGTATCAATCTCAACGCCAATGATGCAGGTGGTAGCGCAGTGGCCAACAATAACTCCGATGATACCGATGCCTATGTAGCACTTTTTGCTTACAAAGGCGCTGGATTTAATATCAGTGGTGATGTCGCGTTATTGAATGACCAGAATTTTGTAGTTAGTGGTACCCTCAATGAGGGACTTCAACTCTGGAACGTTGGTTTAAGAGCTGACTCAAAGATTGCAGGCATCGGTCTTAAGTCAGGTGTTGAGCTCCAATCAGGTGACTCAAAAAATGCTGCAGGGACTGAAACAAAATTCAAAGGTTATGCAGTGCTTATTGGAGCGGATTACACTGTTAGCGATGTAACTCTGGATGCTGAAATGGCGGTTGGCAGCGGTGACGACGATGCAAATGACAATAAGATTAAAACCTTCCAGACTGCTCAGTCCGATGCCCAGAAATTCACCTATGTTTATGATTACAGGGTAAGGACTGCAGGCGTAAATGCACCAACAGTTGCCAGTGCATCAGCACTTGGTGCTAGAAATACCGGTATTGCAAATACCACCTATTATAAGATAGGTGCATCAGCAAAACCAACAAGTGACCTCAGCGCAAAACTTGATTTATATCTCCTTAAAGCCACAAAGGCTGTAAGCACATCCAGCACTAACTCTTACAATAGCAAAGACATTGGAACAGAAATTGATGGGAAGTTAACCTGTAAGATTGACAAAAACCTCGTTTATTTTGTTGAGGGTGGTTATCTCTGGGCAGGAGACTTCTATAAGAACATTACCGCGGGCGCTGTGGACCCTGATAAAGCCTATGCCGTCAGGCATGGTGTTGAACTCACATTCTAACTATACCGTAATGCGTCATGCGTAAAGCGTGATGCGTGAATGACAAATTAAAGGCGTCCCGACAATTCGGGACGCCTTTTTTGTTTGCTTCCTTGTTGCCTTTCTTTCAATCAATCACTTATAATCCTTTTAAAATAATTAGCCACAGATTTACACGGATAAACACAGATAATATTAAATACAATTAGACAGGATTTACAGGATGAAACAGGATATGTAATAAATAAAATAAAAAATCTTGTCCAAAGGATGCTTCGCATAAATCATGTTAATCCTGTCAAAAAAAAGAAAAAATATCAGTGAAAATCTGTGAGAATCTGTGGCTTAAATCAAGTTTTTGCTCTTAATGGAGTATTTTAGACAATGTCAGGACATTCAAAATGGTCGCAAATCAAGCACAAAAAAGCTGCTACTGATTCAAAGAAAGGGAAAGTCTTCTCGAAGCTTTCCAAAGAAATAAGCGTTGCTGCAAGAATCGGCGGCGGGAATCCGGAAATGAATTCCCGTCTCAGGCTCGCAATGGAAAAAGCAAGGGAAGTAAATATGCCTTTTGACAACATCAAGCGGGCGATACAGAAAGGCACAGGGGAACTCCCCGGTTCACATTATGATGAGATAATGTATGAAGGCTATGGGCCCGGAGGAGTGGCGCTAATGATCGATACCATGACAGACAATAAAACAAGGACTGTCTCTGAAATCAGACACATCCTGTCCAAGCACAGCGGCAATATGGGAGAGGCAGGATGCGTTTCTTGGATGTTTGACAAAAAAGGCTATGTGCTTGTTGATAAGAAGATTATTGACGAGGACACTTTGATGTCCATTGCACTTGATGCAGGCGCGGAAGATATGAAAAATAACCCTGAAGAAGAAAATTACGAAATTATTACAGCCACCGGAGATTTTAAAAAAGTTAAAGAAATACTCGAAAAGAAAAACATTGTATTTAATCTTGCAGAAGTAACCATGCTACCGAAAAGCTATGTGAAACTTGGAGCCAGGGAGGCTGAGCAGATGCTGAAATTGATGGATGCCATTGAAGACCATGATGACATACAGAATGTTTACGCAAATTTTGATATTCCTGATGAGGTAATGGCAAAAGCGAAATAGTATTTAGCCACAGACTTACACAGACTTCTTATGGACCAAGAATTCTTATATGAAGATATAACAAAGAAAATTATTAGATGTTTTTACAATGTTTATGATGAATTAGGAATAGTAAACTTTGGCGAAAAATTAGAATTTAAAAGAAGAATATTTTAGTCAGTGGCAGAGCAAAATAAGAGAGCTTAGCCACAGACGGACACAGACTAAAAAAAGAATTAAATCTTTTAAAAATATTTATGATGTCTGTGTTAGTCAGTGGCAAAAAATGTATTTAATCAGTGAAAGTCTGTGGCTAAATATAATGCGCATAATTGGCATATATCCCTGTTACGTTACCAATTTTTAAATCCTATCAAACTTTATAGAATGTTATATTTAAATATAATTATTTCTTGACAATTATATTTTGTTATAGTTTAATATAATCATATGGAAAAAGAGATAACTTTAGAGAAAGAAAAAAGACTTTTAACAATTGATGAAGTTGCCGAGTTTTTGCATATGAATCCAATGACTGTTTACTCCTGGGTTAAAGATGGGAAAATACCAGCTTTTAAAATAGGGAAAGTCTGGCGCTTCAGAAAAACAGAAATTGATGAATGGCTAAAAAAACAAAAGTATAAAAAATAAAAATAGGAGGTAAAAAGTGGCTATTATAGGCATTTCGTGTGATAATGATAACATTTCGTATGTTGTTATAGATGGAACAGCAAATTCTCCTAAAGTCCTTGACTGTGAAACCTATCCACTTAAACAGATTGAAAAAGGCGAGCTTCTTGATTCAGCAAATCATAGAATAGAAACTCTAATAAAAAAGCATCAAATAACTAAGGCAGCTATATTAGTCGTAGACAAAATAATAGGAAGCACTAAAACACATCCAGTTAAACATCAAATAGAAGGTGTCATAATCTACAAATTCTTCAAAGAGAGAATACCATGCATTGAATACAGTAGGAATAAAAAATTAACTACAGATTTTAAAAATAAATTAAATATTTCAATTGATTTGAAGCCGTCTAAGATAGATAAATTTATTGAAGAAAGATTTTCTGAATTATGTAAAAAAGACGTGACCAATAAAAACCAAAGAGAAGCTTTTGCTATAGCTCTTACACAATTATGATTCTTAGTAGAAATAAGTATGAAATAAAAGATAGGTTGGGAGGTGGGTCGTTTGGCGAAGTCTTTCGCGTGCGGCATAAGCATTTAGATAGAGAAGAAGCTGTTAAGATTATAAAAACAAATAAATTTAATAGAACATTTAGAACGAATTACAGACCGGATATTTCTAAAAGGCTTATAAAGATAATAAATAGAGCCTTGAATATAAATCCTCTTAAGAGATATCAGTCTGCAAAAGAAATGCTAATAGAGATAGAATATCAACTTAGACCAATATAGAAGAATAGGCAAATATTGTTTTTTTGAAAAATCTAAGAAAGAAATAAATGCGTGTATTCAAAAAACAATATCCGGAATAGACTCGAGATTTGATTTATGATTATACTCGGCATAGACCCAGGTTTAGCCAGTACAGGCTTTGGAGCAATCAAATGTGATAAAACCACATCTTCTCTGCTAAAATGCGGTTATATTAAAACATCTCCAAAAGAACATATCTCCAACAGACTATTCCAGATTCATTCTGACATAAATCATCTGATACACACATTACAGCCCAATTTGATTGCTATAGAGAATGTATTTTCTCTGGTAAGATACCCCAGAGCTGGTATATTATTAGGTGGGGTTTTAGGTATCATATATCTATCTGTTTTCCAAAATAATGTCTCGATGGTTGAGATCACGCCAAAAGAGGTAAAAAATTCTTTAGTGGGATATGGTGGAGCAGATAAATATCAAGTTAAAGAGACCATAAAGAAATTGCTTAAGATCACTGATGTTAAATCCTTTCATGCTTCAGATGCTTTGGCTGTAGCTTTAACTGCATTTTATAGAAAGACTCCGAGGAGAGAGAGATGATATCTTATTTGAAGGGAGAATTGGTAGAAACTCATGATGACCGAATTACATTGCTGGTAAATGGAATTGGTTATGACATATTAATACCAGCATATTTGATGAACGAAATTAAAAAAGATGAGAAAAAAGGAGTTAAGGAATTGAAATTGCATATCTCGTATAACCAGACAGAAAGACAGCCCAAACCAATTCTTGTAGGATTTAAGCATCAATTAGATAAAGATTTTTTTGAACTTTTCATATCAGTTGAAGATATAGGCCCTACAGCTGCTATTAAGGCTCTCATAAAACCCGTTGGAGATATAGCTCGTTCTATAGATGAAAAAGATTCTAGAGCTTTAAGACAGTTAAAAGGTATCGGGGAAAGAAAAGCGGACAAGATAATTGCTACTCTTAAAGGAAAAGTAGGAAGATATTTATTAATGCCAAAAATTGAAGTAGCAGCTGAAGTCGTAGAGGATTTCAGGAAAGAAGTTGAGGATGTTCTTGTGAGACAATTAGGACATAAATTAATAGAAGCACGGAAGATGATAGAAGAAGCCATGAAACGCAATCCCCGTATAAGTTCATCTGAAGAATTATTTGAGGAAGTATATAGAGGGCAAAAGAAGTGATACACGAAGAAGCAAATAATATTCCTGAAATCTTAAAAGAAAAAAGTTCTTTAGATGAAGATAACTTAACCTTAAGACCAAAACGGCTTTCTGACTATATAGGACAAGATAAAATAGTAGAAACACTAAAGATTGCTATAGAGGCGGCGTTGCAAAGGAAAGAACCTATAGACCACATCTTGTTCAACGGGCCTCCTGGGTTGGGAAAAACAACATTAGCTCATATCATTGCTAATGAGATGGGTACTAAGATTATTACTTCTTCTGGCCCAGCATTAGAAAAAGGTGGCGATTTGATGGGTATTTTGACACATATGGAAAGAGGCGATGTGTTTTTTATTGATGAAATCCACAGGCTCCCGAAAACTGTCGAGGAATTCCTTTATCCTGCAATGGAAGACTTTGCAGTGGATTTTATATTCGATAAAGGTGTACATGCAAGAACTCACAGATATAGGCTTGAACCTTTTACATTGATCGGTGCAACAACCCGATCCGGCCTGTTATCATCACCCTTGAGAGAAAGATTCGGTATTACAAGAGATCTGGATTTTTATAATGAAAAAGATCTGATCCAAATTGTAAAACGTTCTTCAGCAATATTAGGTGTTACTATAGAGCAGGATAGTGCTTATGAAATAGCACAGAGAGCGAGGGGGACGCCAAGAGTCGTAAATAGGCTATTAAAACGTATACGTGACTATGCGCAAGTTAGGGCTCAAGGAAAAATAACAAAAGATGTCGCCAGGGATGCATTAGCCCTCGAAGGTATCGATGAGTATGGTTTGGGAGAAATAGACAGAAAATTGCTGAAAACCATTATCCTGAATTATAAAGGCGGACCTGTCGGCATAGAGGCGCTCGGTTCGACTCTACAAATAGAGACAGATGTTTTATTAGGTGTGGTTGAACCTTTTTTGTTGAAATCTGGCTTTATAATCAGGACATCACACGGAAGAAAGGCTTCAGAAAAAGCATTCAGCCATTTAAACATCCCTTATAAGAATGAATTGGGATTATTTGAAGGAGCTAAAAACAAAAAACATGTGTAAAACCATTGCTGCCTCTGTACGCGAAGAAAAAGAAACAATAGAGGATGTCTATGAGCCATATCTCCTGCAGGAAGGCTTTATTGAAAGGACATCAAGGGGGCGGGTGGCTAATAAGTCATGAAAATTCTTCTTCACATATGCTGTTCAAATTGTGCTATTTATCCTTTTAAGCTTCTGCATGAGGAAGGACACAAATTTACAGGGTTCTGGTTTAACCCGAATATCCAGCCCCATCAGGAATATGAGTTAAGACTTGATTCATTAAAAATATTAGCTGATAGATGGTATATTGACATGTTTTATCTGAATGAATATAAACCTGTTGATTATTTTAAGACGTTGGTGGACGCAAACTTAATCCATTCTGACAGTTTGAGCGATTTGGATAATTTTAGTCATACCTGTAAAATTATTCCTCCATCACCTGAACGATGCAAGGCATGTTACAAATTACGGCTTGAAAAAACCGCTGAAGAGGCAAAAAGTCAGGGCTTTGATGCCTTTTCAACAACATTGTTAATAAGCCCGTATCAGAACTTTGAACAGATTGTGAGTACAGGCAAAGAGCTTGAGGATAAATATAACGTTTTTTTCTATCTCAGGGATTTCAGACCTCATTTCAGGGCTTCTATGGCTTTTGCCAAGAGGGAATTCGGGCTTTACAGGCAAAAATACTGCGGCTGTATTTTTAGCAGGGAAGAGAGATTAAAAAAAGTAAAATTAAAAAATCAAAATTAAAAATTATGGAAGAAATTATAAACATATAAAATAAAGAATTCCTTAATTTTGCATTTTGCACTTTGCATTTTGAATTTTAAGCTTTATGCATGACCCTTTACAGTATATAGGAAAATTTCTAATAATGCTGGGTGTAGTAATCGCTGGTGTGGGTGCTTTGCTGTTGTTATTCAGGCACACAGGTATTCCGCTGTTATGGAAACTTCCAGGTGATGTTGTAATCCAGAGGAAAAACTTCACAGTTTATTTTCCTATTACAACGAGTGTTATTCTGAGTATTATATTGAGCCTTATCTTCTGGATTATTGGGAGGAGATAATGAAAAGTAGTAAGTGGGAAGTAGGAAATAGGAAATACTGTTTACTGTTTTACTTCTTATTTCTTGCTTCTCATTTCTTACTTCTTACTTCTCCTTCTCTTGCTGAGGATACTATAAAGGTTCTTATTCTTGATGGTCCTGATAGCCCCATCCTTACTGAAGACGCAGAGAAAATCGGGGACGTAAAAGGCGAAATCTTTATTAATGGCTACCGTTATAATGGATTTATTGATATAAGGAGAGATGAGAATGGGCTTCATTTTATTAATGAGCTTCCATTTGAGAAATACATAGAAGGGGTTGTTGCCGCAGAGACAGGAAAGAACTGGGCTATAGAAGCCCTGAAGGCTCAGGCTGTTATTTCAAGGGCATATGCTTCTTATCAGAAGACTCTCAATGCAGGGAAAGATTACCAGATTACATCCAGTGTGCTGCATCAGGCTTACAAAGGCGACAACACAAACGAAGCAATCACCCGTGCTGTGAAAGAGACCTCCGGAGAAATACTCATTTATGAAGACAAGCCCATAGAGGCATTTTATCATTCAACCTGTCAGGGTAAGACAGAATTACCAGAGGAAGTATGGGGAAAGAACTATCCTTATCTGAAGTCTGTTCCATGCATGGATAAAAACTCCCCTTATGAACACTGGGTAAAAAGATTTAGTCTTGATGAAGTAGAGAAGGTACTCGGGATAAACAGAATAAGAGATATACGTATTACCTCTTTTACCTCTACTGGTAGAGCCAAAATACTCAAGGTGGTTATCGGAGATTCGTACCGGACAGAGGATTCCGAGATAGAGATTAAGGCAACAGATTTAAGAAAACTCCTGGGATATAGAGGACTTCCAAGCACTCAATTCTCTGTGATAATAGAAGGCAGAGAGGTTGTTTTTGAGGGCAGTGGTTATGGACATGGAGTTGGACTCTCTCAGTGGGGGGCACTGGAATTAGCAAATGAGGGGAAGAGTTATAAAGAAATTCTTGAATATTATTATCCAGGAACTGTACTACAAAAACAGTGATGAGTAATGCGTAATGAGTAATGAGAAAAAACAAAATACACATAACGCATTACGCGTCACGCATAACGATCCATGAAACTCTCAGAATTTGATTATTACCTTCCAAAAGAACGGATAGCACAATACCCTCTGGCTGAGAGAGATTCCTCCTGCCTTATGGTTATTCACAGAAAACATGGGGAAATGGAACACAGAATATTCAGAGATGCAGTTGAATATCTTTACCCCGGTGATGTTCTTATCCTTAATGACACCAGGGTTATTCCAGCCCGCCTCTATGGCAGGAAATCTTCGAGAGGAAAAGTTGAGGTCCTGTTACTAAAAGAATTATATCCAAATAAATGGGAGGCGATTGTCAGGGGGCTACGGTGCGGTCAGGTCGAGACGACTCGATCCCAAGTGGTATTTAAATATGGAATTTGCGGGCATGTATCACGTAACAATGGAACCGTTACAGTTGAATTTACTGGTGATGATATAAAAAAAATATTAAATAAAATTGGTGTTATGCCACTTCCTCCTTATATTAAAAGACCTGCAGAACAGTCAGATGTCAGGTGCTACCAGACGGTATATGCAGAAAAGGATGGCGCTGTTGCGGCACCAACCGCAGGGCTTCATTTTACGACAGAACTTCTTGATAGAATAAAAGAAAAAGGAGTTGAAGTTGTAAAGCTGACACTCCATGTTGGTTATGGCACTTTTAAGCCTGTTTCTTGCCAGGAGATAGAAGACCACAGGATGGAGGAAGAATATTATGAAATTCCCGTAAATACAGCAGATATTATTAATCGTGCTAAATCCGAAGGTAGAAAAATAATAGCAGTTGGAACTACTGTTACAAGGGCACTTGAGACGTCAGTGTGTGAAATAAATGGGAAATGGGAAATGGGAAATAGGATTAAAATTAAGGCTGGGCAGGGAAAGGCGTCAATCTTTATCTATCCTGGTTATAAATTCAGGGTGATAGATGTGCTTATTACAAATTTCCATCTGCCTAAATCAACTCCTTTGATGCTGACCTCTGCTTTTTCCGGGCTACAGCTCCTTCGGACAGCCTATCTTGAAGCGATAAACAGGGGCTATAGATTTTTCTCCTATGGAGACGCTATGGTGATAATATAAAAAGTAGCGAGTAGCAAGTAGAGAGCCTGCCTGTCGGCAGACAGGTAGAGAGAAAAATCGGTGTAGTCAAGTGCCGTTGGCACTTTGAATTTTCTCTGATTTCTTGTTATGCTTAAAATATAGGGGAAGTTGATAGTAGAAAGGAAGAAAGCATACGGTTAAGTTAGAGTTAGATTTAGACCAGGAAAAAGACCTTTCGTTGCTTTCTGGGTGGCTCCAGAAATGTCTTAAAGTCATAGAAGATTCCCTCCATCTTGAGGCTTCTATCAGAGGCAGTAAAGTATTCATCAATGGTGAGGAGGGATCTGTAAATACAGCAGAAAGGCTTATCAGGGAATTAGAGTCTATAAGTGCAGAGGGGTACACTATAAGACCTGAGGATATAAGATATGCATTAAGGGCTATAGAGGAGTCTGACTCTGCAGAGGCTGAATTTTCCCTTAAGGAACTATTTCTCAATACAATCCCCGTTTCATCTAAAAAGAAATTTATAGTTCCAAGATCAAAAACTCAGAGGCAGTATATAGAGTCAATAAAACAGTATGATATGGTGATCGGTATAGGTCCTGCCGGTACGGGTAAAACCTATCTTGCAATGGCAATGGCTATAAATGCCTTTCTTAAGAAGCAGGTAAGCAGGATTATACTTGCAAGGCCTGCTGTTGAAGCAGGTGAGAAGCTTGGTTTCTTGCCGGGTGATTTATACGAAAAGGTAAATCCGTACTTACGACCGCTTTACGATGCGCTTTTTGATATGATGGAAGCTGAAAAGGCACATAAACTCATAGAGCGGGGAATAATTGAAATAGCGCCGCTTGCGTTTATGAGAGGCAGGACATTGAATGATTCTTTTATAATTCTTGATGAAGCTCAGAACACAACCTCGGAACAGATGAAGATGTATCTGACAAGATTAGGATTTAACTCAAAAACAGTCATCACGGGAGATGTGACCCAGATCGACCTTCCAACAGGGAAGGCTTCAGGGCTTAGAGAAGCAGAAAAAATACTGAAGGATATTAAGGACGTATGTTTTATATATTTTACTGAAAAGGATGTAGTAAGACACAAACTCGTTCAACAAATAATCAAGGCTTATGAGAAATTTGAGAGCGCAAGAGATGAAAAATAACAATCTCAAGAAAAAGAAGATAATCGATACGATTAGTTTCCGGAAAGGATTTAATAAGACAACAGCAATAAACATCTCCCTGCTTGTATTATTCGCAGCAATCCTCAGCATCTCCATCGCAATGGATAAAGAACTCACGACTGAAACTATAACGGGTATATTCTTTATTATTGCGCTCCTGCTGGTTCTTCTGTATAAGGATTTAATGCGGTACAAACCGTCAATCTATAAGAATTACACGACAATGTTACTTATAGGTGTGCTGCTGGCAGGTAATTTTATGATTGGGCGGATTTTTTATTACGTTTTAGAAGGCTTTACCATGTGGTTTGGCAATATAAACCCTCAGTTGCCAATTTATGCCATCCCGCTTGCTACCGGTGCAATGTTAACTGCTCTCTTAATAGATATCCATACAGCTATTGTCTTTTCTGTTATAACTGCTCTTCTCGCAGGAATATGGATTGGCAATCCCTTTTATTCTATTTTTAGTTTCGCAGCAGGCATGACAGGTGCCTTTGGTGTGATAAGGTGTAAAAGGAGGTCAGCGATATGGAAGGCAGGATTTTTCGTTGGGCTTGTGTGTGGTTTTACATCATTGATGATAATATTCTTTCAAGGGCAGATGTTAACGATGGATGCCCCTATAGCAGCGGGGTTAGCTTTTTTAAATGGACTTATAGTGGCAACCCTGGTTTCAGCTTTTCTCCCACTTCTTGAATACCTCTTTAAACTCACCACAGATATAAGCCTTCTTGAGCTACTTGACCTTAACCAGCCTCTGATGAGAAACTTCCTGGTGCAGTCTCCTGGAACCTATCATCACAGCATTATTGTCGGCAATCTTGTAGAATCGGCTGCTGAGGCAGTAGGGGTCAATCCCCTTATGGCGAGGGTAAGCGCCTATTATCATGATATAGGTAAGATAAAAATGTCCGACTATTTTATTGAGAATCAGAGCATGAGTGTAAGCAGACATGACAAACTTACACCGCGTATGAGTAGTCTTATTTTAATCTCTCATGTAAAAGAAGGGGTTGAACTTGCAAAACAACACAACCTCCCGGAATCTATAATAAATATTATTCAGGAGCATCACGGGACATCAGTTATAACTTATTTTTATCAAAAGGCAAAAGAACAGCAGGGAGATGCTGCCTCTCCACCGGCAGAGAATGATTTCAGATACCCCGGACCAAAGCCGCAGAGCAGGGTTGCTGCACTTGTGCTTATGGCTGATGCTGTGGAGGCAGCTTCAAGGACACTGACAGACCCTATCCCTGCGAGAATTCCTGCCCTTGTTGACAGAATTATTAACCATTTCTTTCTTGATGGCCAACTGGATGACTGTGAGCTGACCCTTAAGGACCTTCGGGAGATTAAAAGCCATTTTGTTTATCTTCTTACCAGTATGTTCCACAGACGTATTAATTATCCAGGCTTTGAAAATGCATAGCGAGCGTAAGCGCCTGGCTGCCGTCAGGTAGGAGCGAATGTAATAATAATTTAAATCCTTACATTTGGAAGATTCCAGAGGAAGATTTCAAATAAAAGATGAGGATTCTGATAAACAATCAGCAAAACCACAGGCGGTTAGACAAGACAAAGATAAAAAGGGCAGCCCGGAAGGCACTTTCCCTCTTAGAACAGCCCACAGTTGAGTTGAGTATTTTGTTTGTGGATGATAGGAAGATGCAGCAGTTGAATGCTGCCTTCGGGGGGATATCCAAAACCACCGACGTCCTCTCTTTTCCTCAGATAGAGTTCGGAGTTCAGCGTTCAGTGTCCAGCGTTAAAAACAAAGACAAAATTCAGAATTTAAAATTAAACGCATCACTGCTTTTGGGTGATGTAGTCATAAATGTATCTAAGGCAGAGATTCAGGCAAAGATGGCAGGGAGGAGTTTCTACAATGAAGCTTATCACCTTCTGATTCATGGTATTCTGCACCTTCTTGGATATGACCATGAAAAGTCACGATATAAGGCAAGGGCAATGGTGAAAAAGGAAAAGGAGATCTTAGATGCCATTAAGAAAATGGGTTGAAAGTGCTAATTATGCTATTGAGGGCATCCTTCATGCCGTAAAAACCCAGCGGCACCTGCGTTATCATTTCTGCACAGCGTTATTAATACTGCTTTTGAGCCTCATTTTCGGTATAAGCCAGTCTGAATTTATAGCTATAGCAATTGTAGTCATGATAGTGCTCGGGGTGGAGATGCTTAACACAGCAGTTGAAGCGACTGTGGATATTCTCTTTAAGGAATACGACGCCAGGGCTAAAATAATTAAGGACATTGCCGCAGGAGCAGTTCTCACGGTATCTGTGGGCGCTGCGGTGGTAGGATATATTATATTTCTACCTTATGTTACTGATGTCTTCTCCAGCGGATTAAAGATAGCTAAGCACGCAGGAGAGGATATAGCCATTATTGCGCTTATAGTAGTGCTAATACTGGTGATAATAACAAAGACATTTTTTGGGAGAGGTTTGCCTCTAAAAGGCGGAATGCCAAGCGGCCACGCAGCGGTTGCGTTTTCTGTGTGGGTGGCTGTCACCTTTCTCAGTGAGGCATTCCTGCCATCCTTTCTCATCTTTATACTCGCTGTCCTGATTGCGCAAAGCAGGGTGACTGTTGGTGTTCACAAGCCATGGGAGGTTGTCCTTGGAGCACTGCTTGGCTCGGCGGTAACTTTTTCCCTTTTTAAGATATTTTTATAGTAAAAAAATTCCCGTTACGAGGTGGGATGAGATGGTTAAAATTTTGGTGGAGGTGAACGGGATCGAACCGATGACCTCCTGCTTGCAAAGCAGGCGCTCTCCCAACTGAGCTACACCCCCGACCCTGGTGGGCCTAAGTGGGATCGAACCACTCACCTCACGCTTATCAGGCGTGCGCTCTAACCAACTGAGCTATAGGCCCGAATCTTCTAAATTGCAAATTACAAATTAAAAACAACAAATTCTAAAATAACGTAAAAAAATGCTGAAAGTCAATTAATGTATCTAAAAATTATCGAAGTTCAACTTCGATAATTTTGGGCATTCAACAGACCTCTACTTCTTTTCCTGAAAAACCTATTCTTAGCCTTAAAATAATCCCTTCAACAAACTTTTCATCGAGCCATTTCTCTATATGATATTTCTCATAGAGCCACTTAATTTTGTTTGCGTAGTTCATTTTGTCAATAATAATACTGTTGACATAAGGCTTTATCTGTTCTGCAACAGATTCAGGATTCATGGGAAGAACAGGACCTATAAAAACGTAGGTTTTAATCCCCTCTTTATGAAGTTTTCTCAATACCTCTATACGTGGCTGAATCGGAGGAGCATTAGGTTCAAAAACCTTTCTTACCTTTTCGTTATCAGTTGTTATGGTTAAACCTACCTCAACGTTTTTCAGTTTTGAAATTATGTCAATATCTCTTAAGACAAGGGGTGATTTAGTGAGAATGTCTACAGGGAATTGATATAACGCAAGTACTTCAAGGCATTTTCTTGTAATCATATATTTTGCCTCGATGGGTTGATAAGGGTCAGTTACAGAGCTCAGTATTATATCGTCTTTCTCAGCTCGCTTAAGTTCTTTTCTGAGTACCTCAGGGGCATTTATCTTTACGTCAACAAAACTCCCCCACGGCTCTATATGTCCTGTAAATCTCTTCATAAAAGTTGCATAGCAGTATTTGCATGTGTGGGCACAACCTACATAGGGGTTTATGCAGTATTTCCTGCCGGGAATACCTGTTTTTGAGAGGATAGTTCGGACTTTTATTTCTTCAACAGTTGGTTTCATTGATTTGCTCCGAATATGTCATTCCGAGTCCCGATAATTCGGGACGAGGAATCTTAAAGATTGCTTCACCCCATTGAATATCTTTCTTCCTTTAAGTACTATAAGTTTAAACTAATGACACAGGAGTATCCAGCCGGGGCATATGATAGAGACAATGGCACAAATCGCATCCGTAGTAAGTGCATTAGCTGCTGTGACCACTTCCCTACGTGCACTCGGGAAATCGCGTGAATATTCTCAGCAAGAGCCTCATGTAATTCGCAAAAAACTTTCGTCCTACTTTGCAGTTACTATTATCTGGTTTGTCCTGTCAATTATTTTTATCATTCCGACATTAATCCAGAAATGGATTGATGACAAAGACATCTTACTGTCCCTGTGGGTATTACTGTTTTTGTTGCTTGGTCTGGTACTCCGGTTAATCTGGCGGCGAATCATGTTTCCAAAGAGCTAATCTTTGAAATTGTAAACAAAACATTTAGGAGGTATAATGAAAAAATCTTTAGGTGCAAAAACAATACTTTATCCAACTCCTGTTCTTGTTATAGGTACTTATGACAAATCCGGAAAACCAAATGTGATGACCGCCGCCTGGGGAGGGATCTGCTGTTCAAGCCCCCCCTGTGTTGCGGTTTCCCTCAGAAAGGCTACTTATACCTATGGGAATATCATGGAGCAGAAGGCTTTTACAATCAATATCCCTTCTGAAAATTACATAAAGGAAGCTGACTACTTTGGCATTGTTTCAGGGAAAAAGAAAGACAAGTTTTCCGCTACAGGACTTACCCCTGTTAAAAGTGACATAGTGCATGCACCATATGTTAAAGAATTCCCCTTTATCCTGGAATGTAAATTGCTGCATACCTTTGAGATAGGATTGCATACTCAGTTTATAGGTGAAATAATGGACATCAAAGCTGATGAAGCCGTGCTCGGGGAAAATGGACTTCCTAATATTGAAAAGATAAAGCCTTTTATGTTTGTGCCCGACAGCGGAACCTATTATGGAATTGGTGAATATCTTGGTAAAGCCTTTTCCATAGGGAAGGATAGGTAAACATTTCTCTACAGCGGCCAGAGCTTTGCTTCAATTGCAGTGAGCAGTCTGTGGAATGTATCGGGTCTTAAAGCTGAGATTGAAATCCCCACAAATCTTTTACATATACTTTCAACCTCTTCGCTATCAACCAGGTCTTCTTTGTTAAAAACTAAAAGCTGGGGTTTTTGTGAAAGCCCTAAATCAGATAGAATTTTCTCTACGGATTTAATGTGCTGTTCAAATCGGGGATTTGAAATATCTATAATGTGTAAGAGTAAATCTGCATCTTCAAGTTCTTCAAGGGTTGCCCTGAAGGCTGCGAAAAGGTCATCAGGAAGGTCGCGTATAAAGCCAACAGTATCAGTGATTATTACGTCTCTTTCTCTGGGGAATCTTAACCGCCTGCTTGCGGTATCAAGGGTTGCAAACATTTTGTCTTCCACAAAGGTTTTACTCTTAGTAAGGTTATTAAGCAGTGTTGATTTCCCTGCATTGGTATAGCCTATTATTGATACTATAGGGATACCCTTTTCAACCCTGTGCGCCTTTCTCTGTTTTCTTGCACGGCTGAGGGACTCAAGCTGTTTTTCAAGCAGGGTAATCCTGTCTCTGACCCTTCTTCTGTCAACTTCGAGTTTCATCTCTCCGGGACCCCTTCCTCCAATCCCTCCCATTAATCGGGACATAGCAGTGCCTTTACCTGTTAACTTTGGAAGCCTGTAACGTAACTGGGCAAGCTCCACCTGGACTTTTCCGTCCCTGCTGTGGGCACGGTTTGCAAAAATGTCTAAAATTAGCTGCGAGCGGTCTATAACCTTTAGTTCTGTGATGTCGCTGATAGCTTTTATCTGTGAGGGGTTTAGGTCCTGGTCAAAAATTAATAAAGTAGCGCCTTTGTTCAGCGCATTAATTACAAGCTCTTTTATCTTACCTTCTCCCATGAGATACTTGGGATTAATCTCTTTTGGTCTCTGAAGGACTGTGTCAAGGACTATAACATCACTTGAGTTTGCAAGCTCTTTGAGTTCATCCATGGAGTCTTCCTGCTCATACCTTGACCCTGTTGAGACACTGACGAGGATTGCTCGTTCTCTCTTGTCTTTTATGTCAAACCCTGTCCCTGTGCGCCGGGACTGAAGCTCGTTTTCTATTGAGGAAATCAGGGTATCGAAATTGTCAAAAGCTGAATCAAGCTTGTGGAAAGAAACAGGGGTGTTTATTTCATAAGTTATTTTTGAATCAGAGGGTAGCAGGTGAGCCAGATAGATGTTTTCAGGTCGCCCGTCTTTTAATCCTATAGCTATAAGGGCATCGAGCCTTAGCAGTGAAAGGTCTGTGATATCATCCTGATTTATCTGTTCATTCTTTAGATGCGTATGGATTAGCCTGAGTCCGCGAAGCACTTTCCTGCCGAGCGGGTAATCAGTGAGTTCGGGGATAAGCAGCCCTTTTGCATCGCCTACGATTACATAACTGATGTTTCCATTCCTGTCTGCAATAGCACCTATCTGGCGCCCGATAGAAGAGGAACATTCAGCCATGTATCTTGCAAGTTCAGCAGTTAGTGCCCTATCTTTTGGTATACGCCTTCTGTAGATTCTCTCGAGTGCTTTAAGTTCGCTCTTTTTTAAACCCGAAATGTTACCGTAAACTGTTGGAATAAAAACCTCCTCTATTTACTGCTTACTCCCTACTTTACACTATAATTTTATTCTCGCTACTTGCTACTCTCTACTCTCTACTTTTTCTCAATGTGCCTCTGACCAGTTTTTGCCGATGCCGATGTCAACTTTGAGCGGGACAGAGAGTTTTACCGCCTTCTCCATTTCTTCTTTTACCATTGCTCTGGTTCTATCTTTTTCTTCTATCGGTACTTCAAATAATAGTTCATCATGCACCTGAAGGAGCATTTTTGTCTGAAGCCCTTCTTTTTTTAGCCTATGCCAGATATTTATCATTGATATTTTTATTATATCAGCTGCAGAGCCCTGGATCGGGGTATTCATGGCAAGCCTCTCTCCTAGCTGTCTTGTGTTTTTATTTGTGCTTTTAAGTTCTGGTATCGCCCTTTTTCTGCCGAATATCGTTGATACATAGCCTATTTCGGATGCCTCTTGGATTAGTTTTCCTATATAGTCTTTGACCCCACCATGTTTTGCGAAATACGTATCTATATAAAGTTTTGCCTCTTCAGGGGTTATACCGAGTTCCTGGCTCAGACCATAAGGGCTAATACCGTAAACAATACCAAAGTTTACTGTCTTTGCCCTGCGTCTCATCTCTGTGGTCACGTTTTCAGGAGTGACTCCGAATAATTCACAGGCGGTCATTGTATGTATGTCACCGTCATTTTTAAACACCTCAATCAGCCTTTTATCCTGACTCAGATGTGCAAGTATCCTGAGTTCTATCTGCGAATAATCAGAAGACAGAAGCAGATGCCCTTTTTCTGCTATGAATGCTTCTCTTATCCTTTTGCCCCATTCACCCCTAATCGGGATATTCTGGAGGTTTGGGTCAGAGCTGCTTAGCCTCCCTGTAGCTGTTACAGTCTGGTTAAAAGATGTATGAAGCCTGCCTGTCTCAGGATTAATAAGTTTTGGTAAGGCATCAACATAAGTGTTTTTGAGTTTTGATAGTGTCCTGTGCTCAAGGATCTCTTTTGGAAGTTCATGCTCAAGCGCAAGCTGCTCAAGTACATCAACATTTGTTGAAAATCCTGTTTTGGTTTTTTTTATGGTTCTGAGTCCAAGTTTTTCAAAGAGTATTTCCTGAAGTTGCTTTGGAGAATTGATATTAAATTCCTCCCCTGCAAGAAAATATATCCTCTTTTCAAGGACTGTGAGTTCTCTCTCAAGTTCTTTTGAAAGGTCATTCATTAATGGCAAATCAATTTTTATCCCTGCCATCTCTATGTCCGCAAGTACCTCAATCAGGGGCATTTCTATTTCATAAAATAATCTTGCGAGTCCTTCTTTTTTTATTGCCGGTTCAAGAAGATGTTTGAGTTTCAGGGATACCACCGCGTCTTCCCCGGAATATTTAGTAGCATCTTCTACTGAAACCTCGCGAAAGTTTTTTTTGCCTTTGTCAGTGACATCGTTATAAGAAAGTTTCTTTAAGGCAAGGTGGGTCATAGAGACATCTTCAAGATTGTGGTTTGTCTTGTTTGGGTTTAAAAGATAGGAGGCAAGCATAGTGTCAAAGGTAATGCCTTTTAAATTTATTTTTTCATTTTTTAAGATTATAAGGTCATATTTTATATTGTGACCAATCTTCCCAATTTTCGGATTTTCAAAAATATCTCTTAGCTGCCCGAGCACATATTCTTTTGATAATTGCTCTGGCACGCCTATATATGAGTGTGTGAGGGGTATATAATAGGCGTTCTCAGTGTTTGCCGCCTGAGGCGACTCGCTGAGGCGAGAAGATAGAGATGTCCCCACAAGTTCGGCTGTCATCGGCGACTTAGATGTAGTCTCAGTATCAACAGAAACCTCTTCCTTTATGGAGGCTATGGCATTTTTTAAGGCATCTTTATCAAGGATAGTTATACAGTTTATTTTCTTAATTTCATGTCCCCGGGCTTGTTCAGGAATCAACTTGAGCAGGGCACTGAACTCAAATTTACGGAAGAAATCCAACAATCTTGTCCAATCAGGTTCTTCCGGTTTTAGCTCTTTTATTGACGTCTCAAGAGGCATGTTCGAATCAATAGTTGCAAGTACCAGGCTGAGTTTGATGTTTTCTATGTTTTCAGCTATTGCTGCTCTGAGTTTTGGTTTCTTTACCTTGGGATAATTTTTGATAAGATTATCAAGGCTGCCAAATTCTTTTAAAAGTGCTACCGCGGTCTTTTCCCCGATACCCGGGACACCCGGAATATTGTCTGAAGCATCTCCCATCAATGCCATAATTTCAGGTACGCGCGAAGGTTTGACCCCAAACCGCTCAATAATATCTTTTTCCTCTGTGATTTTATTTTTCATTGTGTCATAGGTCTTGATATTCGGACTTAAAATCTGGTTTATATCCTTGTCTGCTGTGATAATGCAAACATCCAATCCTTCTTTTTCAGCTTTCTTTGCAATAGTTCCGAGTACATCATCAGCCTCATAGCCTTCTATCTCTATGCTCGGGATATTAAATGCATTGATAATCTCTTTTATAGGCTGAATCTGGGTTCTGAGTTCATCAGGCATACTGGGTCTGTGGGCTTTATATGCTTCGTATATCCTGTGCCTTTCAGTGGGAACAGGTGAGTCAAAAACAACTGCAAAATAGTCAGGATTTTTTTCTCTCAGGACTTTCAGAAGCATGTTGGTAAAACCAAAAATTGCATTTGTAGGAAAACCACTGGACGTAGTAAGTCCTCTTATTGCATAGAACGCCCGATAAATATAAGAATTACCATCTATAAGATATAGGGTAGGCATCTTATAAAATATTCATCATGTAAATAGATATAAAAAAGACTTTCTCAGAAACTCTGAGGCAAATATTTGTGTACTATTAAACTTGAATTTACCATATACTAATTTTTATGATACGTTATTATAATGTCTTTATGAGGCAAAAAACATTATTAATTGTTTTTGTGTCATTCCGCACTTGCCTGTCCTCACGAAAGTGGGGAATGCGGAATCCAGTAGTTCCCTGCTTTTGCAGGGACGGCGTCTGGATTCCCGCTTTCACGGGAATGACATCTAAACTAAGCTTAAAAACAGAAATTAAAAAAGGAGTTAGACAATGGGTAAAATCTTAAAACTCGGGCTTCCAAAAGGAAGTCTGCAGGAATCAACCCTGAAGTTATTTAAAAAAGCAGGCTACAATATATCCCTTGACTCACGCTCCTATTATCCTGTCTTTGATGACCCGGAGATAGAGGCAATGCTT
>Ga0214473_10001668_pt1 | contig 28735 bp, 25 predicted proteins | sample RVTome_7_FD_203509 | JGI IMG/M metagenome (GOLD analysis project Ga0214473, IMG submission 203509) | Soil microbial communities from uranium-contaminated site in the Upper Colorado River Basin, Wyoming, United States - RVT98D197 | ecosystem: Environmental > Terrestrial > Soil > Contaminated >...
GCGTCGAAGCCGATCTGACGATCACACGCCTGGCGCAAGAGCGCTTCAGGGTAGTCACCGGGTCGGGTTTCATCGGAAACGATATGGGCTGGATCAAGATGCACGTTGAGCCGGAAGACGGACCGGTCGAAGTACAGAACGTGACCGAGGAGCTGGCCTGTCTGGGCCTGTGGGGGCCGCGGGCGCGTGACATCTTGCAGGCGGTCGCCGAAGACGACGTATCCAACCAGGCTCTTCCCTACATGTCGTCGCGAGAGATCAAGATCAAGGGTTTTTCGGTGCTGGCTCAGCGCGTGACTTATGTCGGCGAGCTGGGCTGGGAGTTCTACATGGCGTCAGAGCGCGCCGTCCAGGTCTGGGACGCACTGGTCGAGTCCGGCAAGTCGCGGGACATCGATACCGGCGGCTACAAAGTGCTGGACTCGCTGCGGCTGGAAAAGGGCTACCGCTACTACAGCATGGACGTCACAACGGTTGAGAACCCCTATGCCGCAGGGTTGGACTTCGCCGTTCGTCTGGGCAAGGGGAGTTTTATCGGCCGTGAGGCGCTGCTCGAGATCAAGGAACGCGGCCTCGACTACAAACTTTGCACGATCACCATCGGAGATGAAGGCTACCTGTCCATCTACGGCGGCGAGGCCGTGTCGTCGGACGGCGCCGTTGTCGGCCGACTGCGCAGCGCGGGCTACGGCCATACGCTCAAGAAGAATATCGCATATACCTATCTGCCGATGGCGCTGACCGAAGCCGGCACGCCACTGCAGGTGGATGTCTTTGGCCAGGCTGTCCCCGCCGAGGTGACCGCCGATGTGTTGTACGATCCCGAAGGCGCAAAGTTGAGGGTGTAGCCCCAACACCTCCCTCCATCATCGACACGCGGGCGTTCATTATAGGAGTACGCTGTATGCAGGTGACGATCGAACAGGTCATCGGCGAGATTCCCGACTGGCGAGGACGCGACGTGCGCGTCGAACCGTTGGCCGGCGGTCTTACCAACACCAACTACCGGCTCACCATCGACGGCGCCCCTTGCATCGTGCGGCTCCCTGGCGCGAGCACCGAGCTTCTGGCCGTGGATCGCCCGAATGAAATCTACAACTCCAAAGCGGCAGCCGAGGCCGGTGTCGGACCGAAGATACTCTACGAGCTGCCAGACTTCGACGTGATGGTCCTGGAATTCATCGCCGGTGAGACAATGTCGATCGAAAGCCTGCAAGCGCCCGGGATGCCGGAAAGGATCGCTCGCTCCCTAAGAATGCTTCACGGCGGGCGCCGCTTCCTCAAGGATTTCGACATGTTCAGGCTAGTCGAGTTCTACCTGGCGATCGTCGACGAACACCAGGTGCGCATCCCGGATGATTACCGAGACTACCTGTCGGTCGTGAACCGAATCGAGGCCGCAGTCAGGGCTGCCGCCCTGCCGACCGTCCCATGCAACAACGACTTGCTCGCCGAGAATTACATCGACGATGGTCAGCTCCTGCGATTGATCGACTTCGAGTACAGCGGCAACAACGACCCCTGCTTCGAGCTCGGTAATACCTGCCAGGAGCTGCAATACGACGACAGCCAGTACTCCGAGCTGTGCTCGGCCTACTTCGAGCGGGACAACCCGATGCAGCTTGCCAGGATGCGTCTGTTCGCTCTGATGTCCGACGTCGGCTGGACGCTCTGGGGTGCGATCCAGAACAAGATCTCGAAGCTGGATTTCGACTTCTGGGACTATGCCATGACGCGTTGGAAGAGGGCCTTGGATGTCTTGAGTGCCAGCCGACTGGAAGTGTGGCTGAGAGAGGCTCAGCGCGGAGACTAGAGAGCCGACCTGACCCGGGACCCCTTTGACAATTCGACTCGAAAACCAAACGCAGCCCTATGGGCTGCGTTCTTTTCTCCGTACCGGTCTTGCCGCGGGACCGGGCTTCGACTATGTCGTTTCGGAACCGTCGGATGCGAGCCCGCGTCGACGCGCCCGGCGGGCTTCCCGCGCCGAGCCCGCCTCCGAGCCACGCCGTTGAACCTTCAACCAGGCCTGGCAGTTCTCGTCCTGGGCTCGCATGACATTGCCTGCCATAATCGCCAGGCAGATCTCCTCCTCAAGCGGGTTCGTTATGGCTGCCGTCAGCCCGGCCGCCATTGCCATTGTCAAGAATGCGACATTGAGACGGCGTCGATCCGGGAGCCCAAAGGAGATATTCGACGCTCCGCAGATCGTATTCACCCCGAGTTCCTGGCGGACACGCCTGACTACCTCGAACAGCGCCAGGCCGGCGTTGGCGACCGCTCCCACCGGCATAGCCAGTGGATCGATCAGCACATCCTGGCGTGGGATCCCGTATGCCTCGGCTCGCTCGACGATCTTCTTAGCCACGGCGAAACGCACGGATGGGTCTTCAGAAATCCCGGTTTCATCGTTGGCCACCCCTATGACGGCCGCGCCGTATTCTTTGACCATCGGCAGCACGGCCTCGAGGCGCTCGTCCTCGCCTGTAACCGAGTTCACCAACGGCTTCCCGCGATAGGCCTTCAATCCGGATTCCAATGCAGCCACCACGGATGAGTCGATGCTCAACGGAACATCGACAACGTCTTGCACGATCCGGATCGCTTCGGCCAGGATCCCTGGCTCGTCCGCCAGTGGAATGCCGGCGTTGATATCTAGGATGTGGGCCCCGGCAGACGCCTGGGCCAGCGCGTCTTGCCGTACCCGGGTGAAGTCGCCGGCGGCCATCTCAGCCCCCAGCCTGGAGCGTCCGGTGGGATTGATGCGCTCGCCGACAAGAACAAACGGCAAACCGGGACCGATCCGGACTTCGCGTGAAGGTGAGGTGATCACGGTTTCCATCAGGTTGATGCGCCTTTCGTATCACTTGGTTGGGCCTGCCTCCCGGAGCGCCGCCTCGGCAGAAGGCCCGACTCCTCGATGATCTCGGCCACCAATTCTTCCTGGCGGTAGGCCATGACATGTACCCCGCTCACACCCTCGATCTCTTGCAGTTCACGGATGATCTCCACGCACAGTTTTCTTCCCTCCCCGCGCTGTTTCTCGGCTGGGACCGATCGCAGCCTTTGGATCACCCCATCGGGGATCACCACGCCTGGTACGCGGGACCGCAACCACTCGGCCGTCTTGGCCGAGCGCAGTGGACCCACGCCTGCGAGGATGAAGACCCGCTCATGCAGACCGAGATCGCGCACGGCGGCCATGTAGCGGCGCATCAGGTTCAGATCGAAACAGAACTGGGTTTGGAAAAACTGTGCCCCGGCTTCGACTTTCTTCGCAAGTCTCAAGGGTCTGAAGTCGAGTGGCGGCACAAACGGGTTCGCCGCCGCACCGAGGAAGAATTTCGGTGGAGTCTCGATGACCCGTCCGCTCAGAAACCGGCCATCGTCGCGCAGGATCCGGGCCGTGCGAAGCAGGCTGATCGCATCCAGGTCGAAAACCGGTTTCGACTCGGGCTGATCGCCCGCTTGAACGCCGTCCCCGGTCAGGCACAAGAGGTTGCGCACCCCCATGGCGGCCGCACCCAGGAGGTCACCCTGAATGGCAATCCGATTTCGGTCGCGACAGGATACCTGCATCACTGGTTCGTAGCCGGCCCGCGTCAGAAGAGCGCATACCCCGACGCTCGACATGTGGACATTGGCGCCGGAGGCGTCGGTGGCATTGATCGCATCACAGACAGAGGCCAGAACCAGCGCACGATCGTACACCGCCTGCGGGTCAGCGCTGTCGGGGGGATTGAGCTCTGCAGTGACGGCGAAGCGGCCGGAGCGCAGGACACGTTCCAACCGTGAACCGGAGTTCATTCGTCCCACCCCGCCGGCTCCCCGCTGCCGATGCCACGGACGTCGTTGATCCAGGCCGAGCTGTCTATCAATCGTCGATCGACAGGGGGCAGTATGTTGAGGATTTCTCGGCCATGATCCGGCATGCGCTTTGAACGCTCCCAGGCCTGCGTCCAGACACACATCATGTCCGGCAAGATCTCACACCGTCCGTCCGGGCGCACACCACCGCACGGCCCATTCCGCATTTCCTTGGGGCATGTCATGGGGCAGGTCATTCCGGTCTGATGCAGAACGCATTGGCCGCACATCCGACAGTCGAAGACCGGCCCTTTGGTGAGGCGCTCTCCGAAGACAAAAAGGCGTTCCACGTTTCCGCCAGGTGCAAGCCAGCGTCGCAGCGGGTTCAGTGCTCGGCGCGTCGCATCGTAAGCGAGCTCAAGCATGTGCGGCCGGCTCGGAAACACAGACACCTGGCCTTCCTCAATCACTCGGCGGCTCAACTCTCAAGCCCGCCTCCGGCAGCCAGCCTTCGCAGACGCGTGTCAGGGTATTCGCCCTCCAACCTGGCGGATGTCGCCTCGGCTGCCTCCGTGGCGGTCCCATCCATTCTCTCCCAGGCGGACGTACGCCAGGCGCCGAGGTAGTCGTCCGAGCCAGCCATCCCGGCGACCATGGCCGCCTGGTCGATCGCCTGCTGGAAGCGATCGCTCAACGGTTGGGAGGCTCTGGTCTCACCCGAGCGAGTCTTGACCTGCGCCGGGATGTCGCGCCAGTAGACGATTTGCATTTGTGCACTCATCGCATGAGCTCCAACAGCCGGGACTCAAGCGCGCCAAGCCCGACGTAGCGGACTTCGAGCGGCAGATGAATCTGATCTGCCGCCCACTGCGCCTTTTCCCTGAGCAGCGCGTCATCGGTCTGCGCTAGATAGACCGCGCGGGTGTAGTTTCCGAAGTAGTCCTGGCGAAGCTCCGGATGACGGTCGAGGCCCAGGCCCTGGATCACCAGATGATCGAAGGACCTGACCAGGAAGTCGGTCAAAAAGAACGTGCCCGTCGCCTCTTCCATTAACGTCTCGAACTGGTCGCCCGCATACATCTCATAGCAGTGTGGGCCGGTCACCCGCTCGACACCTTCCGCCTCCAGCATCCGATCCAGCAAGCCGCCCGTGCCGCAATCTCCGAAGACCACCACCACGCGGGCGTAACTCGACCGGGCTTCGCGGATGCGCTTCTGAATAGCCGGAGGGATGCGGTCCGGGCGGTTGTGCAGCAGTGCTGGGACGCCGAACACATCCGCCGGCCACTTGTACTTATCCTTCAAGGCAAGGACCTCGCGCGCCAGCGCACCGCAGGCGATGATCGCCGTCGTCAGTCTTTGGTCAGAGCGCGGGTGCCCTTTACTCACACGCTAACCTTCTACCCGACCAAACATCAAATCCCACGGGTTTGCCTCTCGCATTTCCCCCACCCCGGTAGGATCATCCGGGGCGAACGGCCCCCTCGATCCCCTCCCCGGCCATCGGCTTGCAGTATTAGCACAGTAGGTGACGCGATCCGGGAAGGGGTCACTTTGACCTCGCCATGCGGTCGCCCAACGCCGCACTCATTCTATTCAGGTGTGCCGGGGTGCTGCCGCAGCACGCCCCGATAATCCGAGCGCCAGCTTCCGCCGCCTGCACCGCGTAGCGTGCCATTTGGTCGGGCCCGGCGTCGTAGGTGGTCTTGCCATTCATCCACTTGGGAATTCCGGCGTTCGATTTGGCTACAAGGACTCTGTCAGGCGCCACACTATGCATCTTCGCGATGACGCTCAGGATCTCATCCGGTCCGTTTCCACAGTTCCCGCCAGCGGCTGCGACTTCGAGATCCTCAAGAGCCTTGATAGCCTCTTCAGGAGCGACTCCCATCATCGTCCTTCCGTGGGTGTCGAAGGTCATCGTAGCGATCACCGGAATCTGCGGCGAAATCCCCTTCACGCCTTCGATCGCCGCCCGGAGCTCGTCCAAGGCCGAGATCGTTTCGATCCAAATGACGTCGGCTCCGCCGCGGATCAGCGCCTGTGCCTGTTCGGCAAAGCCGGCGACGGCCTCGGCGAAGGTCAGGTTGCCAAAAGGCTCGAGCAATTCCCCGCTCGGACCGATGTCGCCGGCAACCAGAGCCCCGCCCCCTGCCTCATCCACGGCTTGACGGGCCAGCTCCACGCCGACCCGGTTGAGCTCAGCCGCTCGATCCTGCAAGTTGTGAAGGCCAAGTCGGAATCGGTTGCCGCCGAACGTGTTGGACAGGATCAGTTGTGCGCCGGCTTCAAGATACCCCCGATGGACAGAGCGGATACGGTCTGGCTGATCGACGTTCCACAATTCGGGTGAGGCGCCATGTTCGAGCCCAAGATCCATGAGCATCGTGCCCATTGCGCCGTCCGCCATGATCACACCCGAGCGGCTGAGCAGTGTTTGCAGAGGGTCCATGGTCATCCTGCCTCGGCCGCGCCGCGCTTGATCGCCACGAGTGACTTCGCCGTCTGGACCGCCACGGCCGCATCCCGGCAGTAGGCGTCGGCCTCGATCTCCTCGGCGAAGGCGGCATTGAGGGGAGCGCCCCCGACAAGGACGATCACGTCCTGGCGCATCCCGGCCTCCTTCAGCGCCTTGATGACGACGCCCATGTAGGGCATCGTCGTCGTCAGAAGTGCGCTCATTCCAACGATGATCGGCTTGTGCTCGCGGACCGCTGCCAGAAACTTGTCGGCGTCGTTGTTGATCCCAAGATTCACTACTTTGAATCCAGCGCCTTCCAACATCATCGCCACAAGATTCTTGCCGATGTCGTGGATGTCTCCTTTGACGGTGCCGATGACTACGGTTCCGATTTGCGGTGCACCGGTTTCCGCCAGGAGCGGTCGCAGTATTTGCATCCCGGCCTTCATCGCCTTGGCCGCCATCAGAACTTCCGGCACAAACAGAATGCCGTCACGGAAGTCGGCTCCGACGATGTCCATCCCGGCCACAAGCGCCTGGGTCAGAACATCGTATGGCGTCATGTCCCGGTGCAGAAGCTCATTCACGCCGGCGACGATCTCGTCGGCGAGACCATCATACAGGTCATCTTGCATTTGCCCAATCAGTTCAGGCGTATCGAGTTTGCTCAGATCAAATTCGTCGCTCATTCGTCCCTCTCTTGGCGGATTGGGGTTGAACGCCGTTTCGAACGGCGCAGTTCGGATGCGGCTGCTTTCGGCTCAGGGATCATCCCCGCCAGATGGGGAAATGCGTCGCCCGCGTGAGGCAACCCCAGCGCGGCGACGAACTCTTCCTGGAACTCGGGGCTTATGGCGATCTGAACGTGCTGCACCCATTTCGCCAGTCGGGCGGCTTCGAGGCGCTGAGCCCGGCTCAGCAGAGCGATACGGGCCCCATCTCCGGCCGCGTTCCCTGCGGCGAACACGCGCCGAAGATCGCAATCGGGGATCAATCCCAGGACCATAGCGTGGCGCGGGTCAATGAAAGTGCCAAACGCACCGCACAGGATGATCCGATCGACTCTATCGACACCTTTCTCGGCCATCAGCAGCTTCGCCCCGGTATACAGGGCGGCCTTGGCCAATTGAATAGCGCGCACGTCGTTCTGAGTGACAACGATCGGTTGGCCCGTAGCCGAGTCCTTGGCATCGACCAGGCAGTACTCGCCGACGCGGCCCGAAAACCGAAGGCGGGGTGAGCGTTCGACAAGGCCTGGTTCGATGCGCCCATCGGCCCCGACGATCCCCGAGAGAAACATCTCGGCGATAGCTTCAATGATTCCGCTGCCACAAATCCCTGTCGGCCTGGCGCTCGCTGGCACGGGCTCCGTTGCCCCTGGCTCGACCCACTCCGGGTGGCCGATCACTTTGTAGCGGGGTTCAAGGGTGTCCGGGTCGATCCGGACGCGTTCAATCGCTCCAGGAGCAGCCCGCTGTCCGTGGGTGATCTGCGCTCCCTCGAACGCCGGACCGGTCGGGCTCGAGGCGCACACCAACCCCCGCCGGTCGCCTACCGATATCTCGGCATTTGTGCCGACATCGATCACCAGCACGGTCTCTTCCGAATCCTGCGGGGCCTCAGCCAGAAGCACGGCCACGTGGTCGGCGCCGACGTGTCCGGCGATGCACGGCAGGACGTGGACCATTGCCGCCGGATTCAAATTCAGCCCGACCTCGCGCGCCTTCAGGTCCAACGGAGCCGCAACCGCCAGAGCGAACGGGGCACCGCCAAGCTCCACCGGGTCGATACCCAGGAAGAGGTGATGCATGATTGTGTTGCCAACGACGACCACGTCCATGATGTCGGTCATGGTCAGACCGGCCACGGCGGCCGCCTTCTCGGCCAGCTCGTTCACGCCTCGCACGACGGCCCGATGCATCCGCTCAACCCCTTGAGGGTTCATCATGCCGTAGCTGACGCGGCTCATCAGGTCTTCGCCGTAGCGCACTTGCGGGTTCATCATGGCTTCCGTCGCAAGCACTGCGCCCGTGCGAAGATCACACAGATGAGCCACAACGGTCGTCGAACCCACATCCACTGCCAGCCCGTAGACTCCCTCGACGTACCCCGGCTCGATCCGGATGACCTGTCGATCTTGCCAGAGAGTTAGCGTGACTGTGTTGGCTCCGGCGTGCAGAGCCGACTGGAGCCGAGGCAGCACGCTCGGATCAATAGTCATGCTGGCGAGCTCCCACTGCTCGGCTATGGCAGCCTGCAGCCGTTCCCAATCCCCGCCTTGGCTTTCGAGCGTCGCCGCGGGAACCTCGACATAAATCTTCCGCACAGCTGGATCGACAACGATCACGCGTTCGGTGGCGGCTTTGGCGATGATCTGCTTACGCGCTTGACTCTCTTCTGGGACAACGATCAGCAAGTCACCCAGGACGCACGCGGCGCAAGCCAGGCGCCTGCCTCCCAGACCATGTTTGTCGGCATAGTCGGCCTCGGTAGACTCTACCGGGGTGAGGTGGTCGACCGCCGACGAGATCCCGTGCTTCGGGAATTGCCCTGCCTCGACGATCACCTGGCACTTGCCGCACGTCTGACGACCACCACAAATGGACTCGAGCTCAACGCCGAGACCTCGGGCAGCATCCAGCAGGTTGGTCCCATGCGCGACGCTCCCCCGCAGACCGGAAGGCATGAGGACCACCTGATGCACTCTCTGATCGACCTCGGTCATTCAATCACCGGTAGGAACTCTCGTTACTCCACGCAATCATCGCCTAACCCAGAATTGCGACCGCGGCGACGCCGGCGGCGACAAAACCGGCGGCCAGGATCCGCATCGGGCTGCCGTTCTCCTTCAACACAATCACTCCGAAGGCGGCACCGAGCACCACGCTCACCTCACGCACCGCCCCAGCGTAGCTTGCCGGTGTTCCCCGCCGCATCACCAGCAGCACCAGCGCATAAGCGCTCAGGGTGGTGAAGCCTGCCAGGACGGTACTCCAGCGGGACAGCCACAGCTCCTGGGTCACCTTCCCCCATCCGATCTTCCACATCGTCCAGGGCGTCAACCACACGACGCTGAACCACAGCGCCAAATATGTGTAGAGCAGCGGTTCGACGATCCCGATCCCAACCTTGTCGATCGCGGTGTAGGCGGAGATGCATACGCCGGCCAAGATCGCCCAACGCGGCCCGGGAGCCCGCAGGGCGCGCAAGGGTTCCTTCCACGCGCCGAGGCGCGGCAGGTTCACCGTGTACAGCCCCAACGCGATCATCCCGACTCCGAATACGCCTCCGACGCTCAGATGCTCGCGCAGCAGTGCCAGTGACCACACCACAAGGAGAAGCGGTCCCGTTCCTCGGGCCAGGGGATAGACTACAGACAGATCGGCGCCACGGTAGGCTTCGGCTATTGAAACGAAATAAAGCGCCTCGAAAACCGAGCTCAACACAATCACCGCCAGGCCAAGAGGCGGGATGGCTTTCCAGCCGATGATCACAATCGGGCTGAAAATCACCCCGGCCCAGACGAGCATCCACCAGACGAAGGCTGCCCGCTCGTGGCTCCGCTTGAGCGAGACATGCGTCACGACATGCAGGCATGCCGACACCAAGAGCAAGAGCAAACTGGAAAGGCTCATGGGGGTGAAGTTTCAGTCTGCCTCGGCGCTTTGGGGTCTCAGTTTCCCACAGGCGTTGCGCGAATCCCATCCCGAATACCTATAAGCGACTTCTCTTCGAAAACGACAATCAATGGGCTCAAGCTGCTTCCCCGAGCGCTCGACGTAGACTTTCCTTCGTCCTCTAGCCTGTCATTCACCTGCCTCGGTACCCCTTTGTATACGCCGACGACCGCCCCTGGCTCGGCGCTCTTGCCGCTCGATCGGCGTCCACCCGGTCGGCGGAACCAGATCCCCGGGCACAAGATTGGCGAAAGCTGTGCGAATCCGGCCCTCCTCTTCGGACGTGAAGCCGGCAGCCGATTTGCTTGTGAGAATGTCGCGCACGCGCTCCATGGCATGCGCTTGCGAATCCTTCCCGCCGCGCTCGAGCCAGAGCTGGCGCGGATCGCGGTCGGCTACCTCAGGCAGGACTCCTGTTGTCTTCATCCGTTCTAGGGTGTGGAGGTTATCGGCATACATTCCGCCCGGGCCGACCTCGGCAATCACATCGAGCGACAGGTCCTCTTCGCTGAAGGGCAGACCTTGCTTGACCTTCTTCAACATCATGGCGATCTCATTGTCAATCACCGCTTTGGCAAAATCGAAAGCCATGAGCGAGTCGAGCAAGCCGGCCATGTTGAACATATCCACACCGGAAAGCACACCCGCCACTGTCGACATGCCTGTCTCATACCCGGACTGGGCATCGTTGACTTTGGCATTGGTCAGCCCGATATACCCGCCGCTCGGCACGTTGTAGAAACGCGCCATCTGGGCCACACCGGCGAACAGGATCCCGGTTTCGATCGCGCCAGGCGCGTAGGCCCCGGTGCGCATGTCGGCAACGGTGGGGAGGCTACTGTAGATTGTCGCCTTGCCGGGGCGGATCATTTGTTCAAGCACCGCCGCGGCTAGGAATTCGGCGTTGCCCTGGGTGAGCGTCCCGACGAGAGTCAGCGGGGCCGTCAGTCCGGCGTTAGGGACGATAGTCGGGAAACAGGGCAGGTCTTGGTCGCTGAAGAACATCAACATCTCGGTCGAGTCGAAGTCCATCGTCAGCGGCGAGACGACCGGGCAGTAGTGATGGGTTACAAACGGATGATCACGGTAGGCGGCTTCGCTACCGGCAATGAGATACAGGAGCTGGAGGATCTTCGGTGTATCTTCGGGCGGGCCGCTCCCGCGCAGGGGTTTCAGGCAGTTTTTCAACGCCGGGTAGAACCGCGAAATGCTGAACAGCCCGGGCGGCGCGTCGTCGGCCAAGGTGGAGATCGAAAAGACGTCGTAGCCCGGCAGCTCGTTCACCAAGTGGGCGATGCGGGCAATGTCATCCGAACGCGCCCGGCGCTCCTGACCACTGATCGGGTCGATGATGTTCGGGGCCGAGCTCCCGGTAACGATCAGCGGACTGTCATCGGGGATGGTGCGATCGAAGGCGGGATTGCGGCCTCGGAAGGTGAACTTGGGCGGAATCATGGCCCTGAATTCCTCGACCACTCCGCTCGGGACCTTCACGATCTGGGTCTGTGCGTCAACTTTGCATCCGTGCTCGGCCATAACGTCACGCGCCCGCGCGTTGCGTACCAGCAATCCCACTTCGCCGAGGATCTCGAGCGAAGCCTCGTGGATTCGTTGCACCTGGTCGTTGGTCAGCAGTCGGACGTAGTCTGGTATCATCTCGTTTCATCCTTGGCGCCTCGGTAAGCAACACGCGCTCTCGCGCACGGATCGCTCGCCAGCGGCCGAGATGAGCACGGCGGCCGGCGTTACAGCTCCAGAGGAGCGATCTCCGTAACAAATCGGAATCGATCGCCTCGATACAGATCCTTCCCGTGTTCAACCGGCTTGCCCTTCTCGTCGAAAGACAGCCGACGTTCCAGCATCAATGGGGCTCCGGGATCGACCTCCAGCAGCCGGGCTTCGTACTCAGTCGCCGAGACGGGTTCGAGACTCTGGCGCGCTCGCCGGACCGCAATCCCATATTCCTGTTCGAAAACCTCATAGAGTGAACGACTTTCCAGATCGAGGCGTTGAAGCTCCGGGAAGGCATCGGCGGGGATGGCGTAGCGTTCCAGCAGAACCGGTTCGCGGTTTAGCGTTCGCAAGCGGTGTATCAGATAGACCGGAGCCGAGGTCGGCAGTTGGAGTTCCTTTGCCAGGGCGGCATCCACCGGGGCCTGTGTGAAGGAAATAATCTTCGCGCCGGGGGTGTATCCGCTCCGTTGCATACCTCGAGTGAATGAAACCAGGCTGCCGGCATGCCGCTCGATTTTGGGCCTGGCGATGTAGGTGCCTTTCCCCTGGCGCCGGATCAACAACCCGTCGCCGGCGAGCAGGCGCAACGCCCGGCGCAGGGTGAGACGGTTGACCCCCAGCATCTCACTCAGGGTTCGCTCGGGAGGCAGTCGATCTCCGGCCGACAGCGCGCCGGATTCGATGCGCGTCTTCAGGCTGTCGGCGATCTGGATGTAGAGCGGCACGGCAGAGATCAGCCGGTTGACGGGTGGATCGACCATCGGCCCGGTGAGCGCTTCAACCGACATGGTGCCAGGCAAGCTCGTTGGAGCACCAGTGGTATATTGGTGTATACCAATTCATCCAGGGCAGAGTAGCACACCTTCTGGGGCCTGTCAATCGAAGCGGAGCCGGAGCCCTGCCTGGCGCCCCGGCGCGGGTGTAGGGGGATTGGACCTCATTCTATTGCTCAAGAGATTCCGCCTGGCTTCCGCGTGCCGCCCGCTTCGAGGCGCTTGTTGGGTCGTATTCCCGCGGAGAAGCGGCCTGTTGAATGATCCGCCAGGTCCGCGCAAAGCCGGGCGCGTCCACGGAAACCCAACGCCAGCAGGAGAAAAAAGAAGAAGGAAGACGGTGTCTCAAACGCCATCTTCCTCGGCGACTTCTACTCGTACACGGCGCTGGCCTCACGTCACTGGCGGATGCTTCATAGTCGAAGGGACCGGGATCTCCAGATAGTGGCACAATGTCGGGGCGATGCGCAGCTGTGATACTTGCGTACGGGTGTCCCCCAGCCCGTCTCCCGTCGCCGGAATCACATAGAGCGGAACGTGACGCACATCCGGTGTTGTTCCTCCGTGAAGACGGTCGTTGTTGATCCCATGATCGGCCGTCACCAGCACCGAGTATCCCTGGTTCGTCCAGCGGGGGACCACATCGGCCAACACCATATCCTGGAAGATGGCGTTGTTGCGATACTCCATCGAGTCCGCCCCATACGTCTCGCCCATATAGTCCATACCCATCGGATGGATCAAGACGTAGTCCGGCTCGAACCTGTTCACCAGGGAAGCCCCTGCGGCAAGGATTTCGCGATCGGGTGTGGCATCCTCGGTGTAGAAGCGGCCGTGCTGGATCGCCGCTTGCGGATCGTCTTGCTCACGGTCAGCGACGTAATCATACGGGGCGCGGATGTAGAGCTCCGAAAACCAGTAGTATGCCGCCGCGGCCGTCGAGCGACCGCTTTTCACCGCCTGCTCAAATACGTTCGGCATGTTCGACCGGCGCACGACGCGATTGTTGGTCACCCCATGTTCGCTTACGCCTACACCGGTGTGAAGCGTTTCGTAAAGCGGGCGCGACATGGTCGGCAACTCGGCGATCACGGTGTAGCGGCTGGCGCGTTTCGCCTCCACCAGATGCTCGAGATAGCCCATCTGATTCGCCGCGGTGTCATCACGCAGCGCGTCTGAGACGACCATCACGACTTTGCCCACGCTTCCCTCCTCAGAGCGCCACATTTGCGCCCGTATCAACCCGACTGGTGATGTTCCTCAGGCGTCGAGGCGCGTGGCGACTTGCGCACCACACCACCGCTCGACTGATGGCCATGCCCGATCACGACAAACGCCTTGGGGTCGACCCCGCGAACGGCGCTCTTAAGGGCGTTGACATCGGGCCGATTGATCGTGCAGAAAAGCACCGTGTGTTCGGCCTCGGTGAACATCCCCTGCGCCGGCCAGGCCGTGACGCCCAGTCCGAACTGCGCAAATACCGCCCGTGTGACGATGTCCGGGTGATCGGTCACGATGAACGCGGTGCGGACTACGCTCGGACCTTCCAGGATGTAATCTGCCGTGAGACCCCAGACGAATAGGGCGAAGAGAGCGTAGAGCGCGCTCTCCCATCCGAAGACCAGACCGGCCAGGATAATCACACCGCCATCGGTGATGAAATAGACCTGTCCCATGGGGATCCCGGTCCGCATCTGGAGGACGCGGCTGGCGACGCCCGTCCCGGCGGATGTCCCACTCCCCCGGTACACAAGACCGGTTCCGATCCCGCCGACGACCCCGCCGTACAGGGCGTTGAGCAACGGATCGGCGGTGATCCCGGTCGCAGGCAGCCATCCAGCCAAGAGATCGACGCCCAGGTTATAGACAACGACAACGAAGGCCGTGCGGATCAGAAAATGGAAGCGACCCAGGCTGAAGAATCCCAGGACCAGCATGGGGATATTCAGAACAAGCATCGTCAGGCCGATCGGCCAGCCCGCCACATGGCGCAAGATGATTGCCAGCCCCGAAACTCCCCCTGGGGCCAGGTTCGCCGGAACCAGGAACAGGTTGACATTGACCGCCAGAACCAGACCGCCCACGGCCAGAAGGACGATGTCGCCCAAGACCGATGACCAATCAACCTGCCTAATTCTCCCGGTCGCGAGTGGGCTGCTCTGTTTTCTTCCCTTGACTGACATCGGGCCTAGCACATCCTTATCCACGGCGTTCGCCGAGATAACAGCCAGATCCCCGCTGCATCAACCTGCGCGGCGGGGATCCGTATGCGGACATTCTCAAGTTTACCTCTGGTGGCTGCTAGATTTCGGCCATGACCCAGCAGGCGAGCGGCGGGAACGAGACCTCAATCGACTCCCCCACCCGGGGAATGGCGAGTTGGCGCTCATTCAATGTGTCAAGGGTGATGATCGAGTCGCCGAGCTTCGTTTGGATGCGCACAACCGCCCCCAGGAAAGCTACCGACTCGACCGTTCCCTTCAAGTGGTTTTCCCCCTGGCGCGTCCCAAGGTGCATCTCTTCCGGGCGAAGCATAATCACGATCTCCTTGGCAGTCGCCTTCACAGGGGCGCTGGCGTTGAACTCCTGCCCGTCCAAGGAGAGTCTGGCGCTTGCTGCGTCGACAACTCTGCAGCGCAGCTGGTTCAGCGTGCCGACGAATGAGGCCACAAAAGAAGTGTGAGGATAATTGTAGATTTCGAAGGGGGTTCCGATCTGTTCAACATGACCGGCATTCATCACGACGACTCGGTCGGAGAGCGACAGTGCCTCCTCTTGATCGTGGGTCACATAGATCGTGGTGATGCCCAACTTTTGCTGGATCCGCCGGATCTCATAACGCAGCTCGACCCGTATCTTGGCGTCCAGCGCCGAGAGCGGCTCATCGAGGAGAAGGACCTGTGGCTGGATGGCCAAGGCGCGGGAGAGCGCTACGCGCTGCTGCTGTCCACCCGAAAGCTGATACGGAAAGCGATCCCCCAGATCCGGCATCTGAATCAGACTCAACATCTCTTGGACGCGCTGCCGGATCTCTTCGGCTGGCCGCTTATTGACCTTCAGGCCAAAACCGACGTTGTCGGCGACGGTCATGTTCGGGAAGAGCGCGTAAGCCTGGAAGACCATCCCGACGTTGCGCTGGTTGGGCGGCTTGTTGGTGATGTCTTTGCCATCCAAGCGGATCTCCCCATCCGACGGAATCTCGAAGCCGCCGACCATCCGCAAGGTCGTCGTCTTGCCGCAACCGCTCGGTCCAAGGAAAGAGACAAACTCGCCTCGTTCGATTTCGAGATTGAAATCGACGACAGCCTCCGCCTGGCCGAAACTCTTGCTCAGGTTGTGTAGTTCCAGAAAAGCCATTTCAACCTCGTCGGTTTAGGTGCTGGCTCGAAAAGCAGTGCACAGAACGATCCCTAGACCCCGTCAGTGGGTGCTTTTCCCGCCGCTGTACGGCGGATCGATCCCGACTTCCATGTCGATCGACCGGCTAGTGCGCGCCGCCGACCTGTCCCTGGCTCGGCACACCCCGGCCCAGCCACTGAATGAGACCGATCGATCCCCAGGTCAATCCAAAGCTCACCAGTGCCAGAGCCTGCGGTGTATAGGCACGCATAGCTCCAATCTCTTCCATGTACGGCCCGAAGGCCGGCCATGACAAGAGCGAGGCGAAAGTGAACTCGCCCATCACGATGGCGAAGGTCAGGAAAACTCCGCTTAGCAGCGCAACACGCAGGTTGGGGAAGATCACCCGAAAAAGGATTGTCCCCCAGCCTGCACCCAGGCTCAGGGCGGCTTCGGTCAGCGTGCGCACATCGATCGCCCGCAAGCCGGTGTCGACCGCCCGGTACATGTAAGGTAAGGATAGCACCACATAGCCGGCGATCAGCAGAATCGGACTACCGATAAGGACAATCGGCGGAGCCCCATAAAGCCGGATAAGGCCAAAAGTGAGCACCACCGCTGGAACCACGAACGGCATCAGCGTCACGAACTCGACCACCGGCCTGAGGCGTGGCATTCGAAGATGCACCCAGTAGGCGGCCGGGACCACCAATGCCAGACTCCCAATGATCGTCAGGACACACCACATCAGGGAGTATCCAAAGTTGCGGACAAAGGCCGGATCCATGAAAGCCAGTCGGTAGGCCTCGAACGAGTAGCGTCCTTTGATGGCCCTGAGGCTGAACTCGAAGGTGGCGATGAGTGGAATGAAGAAGTAGAGCAGGCCTATGATGAGGATCACCCAGGCCCAGATCGATGCGCCGCGTTTCATCGAACCCACCTCGCCGTCCGCTGTTGCAGCCAGCTGTAGCCGGCCATGGAAAGGCTCATGATCACGATCATCCCCAGGGCAAGCGCGTTGCCCAGGCCGGGGTTGTAAAGGACATCGCCTTGAATCTGAGCCCCGATAAGGATCGTCACCAGATTGATGAAGCTGCCCGAAAAGGCGTAAGCCGTGGCATAGGCGCCGAAGGCATTGCCGAACAGAAGGATTGCCGTCCCCAGCAGGGAAGGCAGCAGGATCGGCAAGGCTATAAAGCGCCAGTAATGGTACGAATTACCACCCAGGTTCTCGCACGCCTCACGCCACTCACGGCGAAGACCATCCAAAGCCGGAGCCATGATCAACACCATCAGCGGGAACTGGAAGTACATGTAGACGATACTCAGCCCCCAGATGCTGTAGATCGTGAACCCGGTTTGGTGGATGTCGAACCCCAATACCGACTCTAGCCAGCGGGTGATCAAGCCGGCGTTGCCAATGGTCGCGATGAAGGCGAACGCCAGAGGGACGCCGGCGAAGTTTGAGGCCACTCCCGAGAAGGTCGTCAGAAAGGTCCGGATCGCCCTCGGCAGGCCACCCATGATCACCGCGTAGGCCAGCAGGAAGCCGAACACTGCCCCTCCCGCCGCCGTGATCAAACTGATCTTAAGGCTGGCCGTGTATGCATTGATCAGACTACGTTCGGTGAAGATGGCGATGACGTTGTCTAACGTGAAGGTATGCTGTGGGCTCTCAAAGCTTCTATAAACGATCGACATGGAGGGCAAGAACAAGAAAAAGACAGCAAACGCGAAGAACGGAACGACCCCAATCCAGTCCTTCCAACCTGGACGGAGCCCAGGGGGACGCGCGGGCTGCGCGTCCCCCTGTGTTGTCGAAAGAGAGTCGTTCCGGATCGAACTTTCCGGCGCCATTCCGTTCGGCTCCTACTCTCCGTAGACTACTTTCCGCCAGTTCTCGGTAATGTAGGTCTTGGTGGCGGTCAACTGCTCAATGGTCGGGAAGACAGCCTTGGCGTAGTTCTCCGCCGGCGGAAGCTTGGCGGCCATCTCCGCCGGGATCACCCCGCGTGCAGCCATATCGGTGTAGCGGATCGGATGGGCGTATCCCTTGAGGTACAGGAGCTGGCCCTCATCCGACATCACGAACTCCCACCACAAGCGGGCGGCATACGGATGGGGCGCGTAGGCGGAGATGCCTCCGGCATATGGGCCGGCAAGCACACCCGAAGCCGGGACGACGATATCGAGCTCGGGGTTGCCCGCCAGAGCATCGCGGTTGGCCAGCGCCAGGTAGTCCCACTCCATCACGATCGGGGTCTCGCCCTGGGCGATCTTGCCCTGGTCGGCGATCACTGGGATGAAGTTCCCGGCGGAGTTCATCTCGGCCCAGAACTCCAACCCGGCCTTGGCGGCTTCGACGGCGCTGTCGGTTGTGTCGCCAAGAGTCCCCACACGCGAGATGCCGGACGCCAGCACGGTTTGCACAGACTGGTTTGACTTCAGCACGTCACCGGCCATGGCGACCTTGCCCTTGTATTCCGGCTTGAGCAAGTCTTCCCAGTCCTGGGGTGTGTCAGCGATGTCGGGCTTGATAACCTCGAACGCCAGTACTCCGTAGTACTCGGCCCACCAGTAGCCGTCGGGATCCTTCATCGGAATGGTATCCCAATCAGCGACCTTGTACTTGGCGATTAGGCCGTCAGCCATTGCGGTTTCGGTGTGTCCCACACCGACGTCGATGACGTCCGGCGCCTGCGGGCCTTTGCTGTCCTTGTTGGCGCGGATCGCTTCAAGCTCGTCTGCCGAACCCGCGTCCGGGTTAAGCTCGTTCACGGTCAGACCGTACTTCGACTTGTAGGTCTCGATGATCTCACCGTAGTTGGCCCAGTCGTGGGGCAGAGCGATCGTCGTCAACCCGCCTTCAGCCTTGGCGGCTTCGAGCAGTTGATCCAGGGGTATGGAATTGCCGCTCGTCAGGTCGGGCATGGCGGCCGGGGCCTGCGTCGCCGCCGGCCCGCAAGCTGCCAGCAACGCACCGGCGCCGGTGATGGCGCCCATCTTCAGGAAGTCGCGGCGGTTGAATCTCTTATCGATGCTCATTTCTCGATTCTCCTCTTTGCGGACATGGGGGGAGCAATGGCTTCACGCGCCTCAACAAACCTCCAGGTGCGGCGCCCTGGACCAAGTGGCGATGCCAGGCTCCGGGTGTGGGGTGGCGGGGGCCCCGATGATCAGCGTTGAGCGACCGGGGATCGTCCCGCTTCCCTTGCGGAATGGGAAACGCTCTGTGTTGTTGACCTGATCGGCACCTCCATCAGATACAGGCTCAAGACCTCGGTTGGTTGGATCCTGGGAACGTGAGATGGCGCTGCAATACCATGATTGTTGCGATCACCGATCGGCGAAGCCGCTGGTGATCACTGCCTATCCGGGCTTGGCCATCTACACCCGCAGCCCGTGACCCTTCGCTTGCTCGGTCGCCCGCCGCGGGGTGATGAACCGAGTCTAATTGGCTCCCTCCACAAAGTCAATCACCCTGGGCCTGCGAGAGGCAGCTGCCCCGAGACCAAGCCTCCCAGGCCGGTAACCACCAGCCGTGAAGGCCCTCGCCAGCGGACAATTGCAGGCTGGCGAGGGCCTTCACATTATTCGACCGGGATCTCCTTGTACACCTTGTCAATCTCGATCCCCTGGTTTCTGCGGTAGGCGCTGAAGCCGAAGAAGATCGCCGCCGCCAGTCCGTACATGATCACCATAAACAGCATCGAGGTGCTGTTCTGCCAACCGATGCCGTATAGGTAGTCCGGATCCCAGAACCACACGACGAGCAGCCAGTCGAGGAAGGCATAGAACACCAATCCCGCCCCGACAGTCAGCGGGAGGGTATCGCCCCCCAGCAGCTTCCGGATCACGAAGTAGGCAACGTAGAGCAGCACCACGGCGTTCACCACGCTGAGCACAGCGATGATTGCGATCATCAGCTGGGTCAGCCCGGTCTGATCTCCCCACTGGGCGAACACTCTGCCGGCATAGCTGTAGGTCAGGTAGATCAGGTATAGCGCGCCGAGGGAGTAAGCCGCCGTCACAAGCCAGTTCAGCCAGCCGGCCATCTGATACTTGGACACCGGGGAGCCGTCGAAAATGCTCTTCTGCCTCCACGGCAGGAAGATCGCCGCCAGGGCCGAACCGAGGAAGGTGATGGCGATCACCAGCGTCGCGTCCAACACGATCGTCTGCATGCTGACGATATTGTAGGCATACATGACCGAGATGATCACCGACGGTATGACCATAAGCAACAGCGCGTTAACGGGAGTGCGGGTGCGGGTGTCAATCTTCGAGACCCACTCGGGCAGCATTCGGTCAAGGGCCGCAGCGAAGATCACTCGCGTCGACGAGAGGAAGACTGTTCCCGACCAACCGAACCACCAGAAGCTGACCAGGAGCACAACGATGAATTGCAGCGCCCGACTCGTCGTCAGGAATGTCGCAAATTGCACCGGGTAGGGCCAGACCGGGATCGGGACATCGGTGCCGTAGAAGATGTTACTCCAGAACGCCCCGTTGGCGTTCATGTAGAAATCCCAGCCCATCGTCTTGTTGATCAGGAGGAAGAACACCAACGCCAGCCCGGCGGTGACGATGACCGCCCAGGCCATCCCCCAGAAGTTCTTCTTATAGTCGGAGGCTCCGCGCACCTCGCCGTACAGCGTCGAGCCCCAGTTGGGCCACAGATTGAAGAATACAATCATCGGGATCAAGGCGAAGCTGGCGCCCAGAGCTATGGTGCCCAGTCCGCCGAAAGTGACCCCGGCGGCTTGCCCGGCTTCGATGGTCGCGTTGTAGTAGTCGCCTTGAGGCAGGCCGTACAACGCCGGAATGTTGCTGTTCAACCCGGCGGTGAAGCTGGCCTTGTTCCCAAAAAGCAACAATGCAAAAACGATCGCAAGGCCGACCATGCCGGCATAGAAGCTGAACTTCTGGACGCGGGCATAAGCCTTCATGCCGATGGCGATATAGATGAAGACGATCAGACATACAAGAAGCATGCTGAACAGAAGACCTTCCGAGGTGCCGGTGAACCACACCGCCGTCTCCGGCGCGCCCAGGATGGCGGTGATCGGGGTGAGGAACTCATAGGCCAGCATCTGACCGTAGAGTGGCACCCAGAGCCACAGGATGAACCACCAACCGGTCACGCTCAGGATGAATCCCAGCCCCCGGCCCAGGATGCGGCTTTGCCAGACATAGTCGCCACCCGCGCGGGGCATAGCCGAGATCAGGCTGGCGTAGACGATGACTTCAAAGATGGTGAAGACACCGCCGACAACCACCGCAGTGGCCAGGTTACCCGAGAAGTACCAGCAATACGAAAAGATGAACAGGCCGAGAGTGATTAGGTTGATCGAGAACGTGGCATAGATGAACGCGTCAAAACCGGACCACGATCGAACCAGCCCACTCGCCTTACGAACAAAGAGCGTGGCTTCGCTCATGGAAATGCTCCTTTTCTGGACATAGGCTCGGGGATCAGGGGTCATTTCCGACCGGATCCCGTCAGCCGGCCGCTTGATCGGTTCGGAGCGCCGCGCGCGGTATTCGTCTCGATAATCTCCTCCTTGCTTAATCCGGTTTGCCTACAAGAAGTCGGTCAGCCCGTCATCAGAACGTAAGTCCCTACTTTGTTCTTCTTCAGTTCGACCAGTGCCCCATGAAGGACACCCTGCTCGTACATGCTCCCGGGATTCAAGCACAACGTCCGACCATACTTACGCGCGCCCTTTCCTTCATGAATATGACCGTGCAGTGTGAGCAGCGGCTTGTAAGTTTCGACAGCCTTGAGCACGGCCTTGCTCCCGACCGAGACCATCGACCGACCAGCATAAGCCAGCCGGAGGTCCTCGGTCAGTTCCGGCGCCTCGTCAAGCCCGCTTCCGTAGGGAGGCGGGTGGAAGTTGAAGACCGCGTTGGACTTGTCCTGCACCTGGCTGATGACTGACTCAAGCCGTTTCTCCAGTGCCTCCTCCGGCTCTTCCCGATGGGTGTCCCAGGGGGTCGGGTTCGACCAGCCGGAGCTGGCCATCTCGTGGTAGTCATCCAACTGGATCACCTGCCCCTCGACCGACCGAACGCTCTTCGATACGGCGATCGCCTCATCGATCTCGAACATGTCGTCGTTGCCGGGGCAAACGTAGCAGCGGACATCGGTGCCTTCGAGCTTGGCATCGGCATACTCCATCCAGCTCTTCACCGTCGCCATCGCCTCTTGAAGGAAGAGCTCGTCCGAACGGCCGGGCGAGCCGGCGATCTCGGCCGTTTCGTCTGGATTGGTGACGTATGGATAGTAGCCCCGGTTCTTGATGGTTTGGACCATTTGCTCGACGGCTTCATGCGATTCGAGCATCGTTTCTTGTTCGAGAAGCGTGACCTTGTGCTTGCCGTTGCCCTGGTCGATGATCGGGATAATCGCCTTACCGGTCATGTCTCCACCCAGAATCAAGACCTCGGCCCCATAGAAGCCGGCGGCACTGATGAACTTCTTCCAGCAAATCTCCGATCCGTGAACATCGGTCGCGAAGAAAATCCGCATCAGGCGCTGCCTCCGATATCGGGCATGGCGCAGTCCGACAACCTGGCCGGCCATTGACAGTGCAGACCACGTCGTCGGGTGATTGCATGTTGGGGAAGGAGGGACTTGGAGCCGGGAGTGTGACACGGGAGAGCAGTCAAAGGCGAGGACCAGGGAGCTTTCGGCCCCGCCCAGGGCCGGTGTGAGGATCTGAGTCCAGGCCTCATCGCGTCGACTCACTCACCTGAGGGTGGTCCCGACTGCACCCGACGAAACGCAGTCGGAGGATCACAAACGTTCAAGAGTATCACCGTGGGCTGACCGGGAAGGCTCACCGGACCAGCAAGGAGGTTGCTTTCGCCCGATGTCGGTGGAGATGAGCCCTAGGCCAATGCATGACAACGCCGTCACCGGCAATGGCCCTGTCCTGACAGGTTGAAGCGCGCCACCGCGACCAGGGTTGACCATCGAATGAGGTGAGCGCGGGAGGGATCCGAGACTGGAGATGAGGGATTATGACAAAGTATAGCAGGGTTCCAGCCGAGGTCAACTTCCAGTCGCTGCGGCCGTTGGCCGGCACGCGCCAACCAGGATCCGCGCACGGAAGACTTGCGACCCCGCCGGTTATAATCGCCTCATGCGGCCAAGCCGTGCATCCGCCAGCGCTGTAACCCGCAGGCTTCTTTCGGCCTACGGCCATGGCGTCTGGCGCAACCCTCTCCCGCCGATCGATGAGCTCGTCTCGACCATACTGTCCCAAAACACCAACGACTTGAACAGGGACCGCGCCTTCGAGGAATTGAGGCGACGTTTCCCCACCTGGGAGGACGTCCGTGACGCCGAGAAGGCCGCGGTCGTCGAGGCGATCCGATCGGCCGGCCTGGCCAATCAGAAAGGTCCCCGCATTCAGGCTGTCTTGAGAGGAATCACCGCAGAACGCGGCGATCTCGACCTGGAATTCCTGCGAGAGATGCCTCCCGGCGATGTCCGCCAATGGCTGCTGAACTTCAAGGGTGTTGGGCCAAAGACGGCCGCTATCGTGATGCTTTTCTCCCTGGGCATGCCGGCCTTCCCCGTCGACACGCATGTCTTCCGGGTCACCGGCCGGCTGGGCTTGCGCCCCGAGAATGTGACCGAAGAAGCGGCGCATACCATTCTCGAGGGCCTCTTCCCGCCCGAATCCTACACCGACGCCCATCTCAACCTCATTCGTCACGGCCGCCAGATCTGCCTGGCCAGACGCCCCCAGTGTGCCGAGTGCGTCCTGCGCGACTTGTGCAACTACTGGCGCAAGCTCTCAAAGAACTGATCCTCCACGGACGCACGCAGGTGGCAATGACCGCATTCAGCGAGACTCATGATGATCTGCCAGGAGGAATACGCCCCGCATCCGGCAGCCTACGCCTGGTCGGCGTCACCTGCTTCGCTTTGGCGCTGGGGATGGCCACGAACACCCTCGAGCCTGCCGTCTTGGGCCACCGCGTCCTAGAGTTATTACCCGCGCTGAAGAACACTGCCCTCGGCTTGATGACGTTCGTTGGCCTTATTGTCGCCAGCCTGTGGCAGCCGATTGTCGGGGTCGTATCCGATCGGACCCGCTCACGTTGGGGGAGGCGGATCCCCTTCCTGGTCGTCGGAACCCCGCTGGCGATCGCCGCCATGTACTTCATCGTCCTTGCTCCCAGTTTCGCCCTGGTGGTCCTGGGCCTGGTGTCGTATCAGACCGCCGCCAACACGATACAGGGCCCGTGGCAGGCTTTGATCCCCGACCTTGTCCCGCCGCGGCAGCGTGGTCTGGCCTCGGGGATCAAGGCCGCTTTCGACATCTTGGCGTTCATCCTGGGCCGTCAGGTCTCGACCCGTCTTGTGGCAGACGGTCACGTCTCGGGGGCGGTCACCGCTGCGGCCGTCGGGTACCTCCTCGCATTGGTTCTAACCACACTCGCAGCCAGGGCCGACGGGCACGCCCAGCCGGCTGCTCCGCCTGGAACAACCGCCGAGAGCTTGCCTCGAGCATTCATCATTCATTGGCGGTCCGACCCGGCGTTCGTCGCATGGTTTGTCAATCGCTTCCTCTTCTGGGCGGGATTTGTCGCGCTGAACACATTCATGCTCTTCTTCATGATCGACGTCGTAGAGATGCCGGAGGCCGAGGCTCAGCGGTTTGTGGGCCAATTGTCCACAGTGCTCGGCTTGGCGCTCCTCCTGGTGACGATCCCATCGGGTTGGCTGGCCGACAGGTTGGGCCGTCGACCCCTCGTCGCCGCCTCGGGTCTGATCGCCGCCACCGGGACAGCTCTCGTCCTGTTCCTTCGAACCCCGGGCGCGATCACTGCGGCCGGTGCCGCCATCGGGCTTGCAGTTGGGACTTTCCTCAGCGCCAACTGGGCATTAATTACGGACATCGTCCCGGAAGCGGAGGCCGCGCGCTACCTCGGGATAGCCAACATCGCCTCCACCGGCGGCAGCGCCGTCGCCCGCCTCGCCGGCGGACTCCTAATCGATCCGCTGAACCGTTTGACCGGTGAGCCTGCGGCCGGCTATCTCGTCTTGTATGCCCTGACCGTCGTTGCCTTCCTGCTCGGGGTGGCCGTCATCCTGCGGCTTCCGCGCGCGCAGGACAGCCATCACCACGCTTGATCGAGGATCGTGTCGGGCCAGTGGCCAAGGATCCTTTGACGGGGAATACCAACGCTGATCAGCCCCCGGTGCCACGGACGGATCGGCCCCGCGGCCCTAACCCCGTTTTCTGCCACTCCACCCGCAATCGGCGAATACTCTCCGGAGCCGTTCCGCTGACGGAATTGGTCGGGCACTTCGGAAGAGTGAGTCAGGAGGTGCGCTCCGGATGACCTTGCCGGGGCGAGGCCGGGGAGTGGGCCCCACGATGCGAGGTAGATCCGATAGATCATCCTTGTCGGGGGAATCCCAGTCTGGTGACCAGTCGCCGCGCTTTCAGCAGGGTTCCTGCGAGGAAGCGGCAGTAGAATGGAACCAGGGAGGATCGTCTCCACCGTGGCGGACCGAGCGGTACCGAGGGGGAAGAGGAGGGCATGGCCGTGGAAAAGGACAAGCGGATCGGTGTTGTGACTCACTTCTACAACAAGATCCAGGTTGCTGTTGTCAGGCTCACCGACAAGGTTGCTCAGGGAGATCGAGTTCGTTTCCAGGGAGAGAACACGGACTTCCAACAAGAGGTTACCTCGCTGCAGATCGAGCATGCACCCGTGGACGAGGCTTCGGCCGGGATGGAAGTTGCCCTGAAGGTCGAGGGGCGAGTCCGACAAGGAGATGGTCTCTACCGGGCGACGCCGGACTAACCTCGCCTGGCCTTCGAGAAGATCCTTGCCGGGAGATTGAGGGTTGGTTTCGAACTCGGTTGCCAGCCAATCGGCTCAAAGCATGGCCAGGTCGGCTGTTGAGGCCTTTGGTGGATGATGTGGTTAGGGGAAATGGCGGGAGGCGGAGGGTTTGGAGTCTTCGGTCACGCGCTGCTGACTATAGAGGAACGGCGATGGTGAAGACGGAACCTTCGCCCGGCCCGGCGCTATCCGCCCAGACGCGCCCTCCGTTCGCCTCAGCGATGGCCTTCACGATTGACAGACCCAGACCCAGACCCTGATGCCGCCGGGTCATGTGGTTCTCCACTTGATAGAACTCATCGAAGATGCGCTCGAGCTCACCTTCGGGGATCCCCACGCCAGAGTCACCGACCCTGAACCAGCCTTCGGATCCCCGCCGCGTGAGGGTTAGCGCGATGCGACCTTCTTCAGGGGTGAAGCGCATGGCGTTGTTCAGCAAATTGGTCAGCGCCATCGTTAACTTGTGCGCATCGACGCGAGCTGAGATCGACTCTTGTGGAAGGTCCAGCTCGAAGTGCTGCCCCTTTGCGCGGATCAGACCGGCAACTTCCTCGGAGGCTGCCTTGGCGATGTCGCCCAGCGGATGAAGCTCGAATGCCATCTCACCTGATCCGATCTTCATCAGATTCATGTTGGTCATGTCTTCGATCAGCGCCCGCATCCTGAGCGCCGAGTTCAGCACCGCCGCCGCGTGCTCCGAGGCGGCAGCGTCTGCCTCCTCCTGAAGGATGGCCGCGTATCCGAGGATCAGTCCGAGCGGCGTGCGCAGCTCGTGGGATGCGATGGCTATAAAATCGCTCTTCATCCGGTCGAGCTTTCCCAGTTCGTCATAGGCCTTACGCAGAGCTTCGACGAGCCGCGCGTTGTTCACGGCCACCGCCGCTTGCGAGGCGATGATCGAAAGTGTTTTGACGTCCGTCTGGTCGAACTCACCCCGTTTCTTGTTGACCGCTTCCAGGACCCCGGTCACCTTATCGCGGATCCGCATCGGGACGCCTATCAAGCTGCGCGTTTCAAATTTGACCCTCTCCCCCACTTCGCGAAAGTGCCGCGGGTCGGCGGCGGCATCGTTGATGATCAGTGGCCGATCTTCGCGATAGATCGTTCCGGCGATCGAACCCTCCAGCGGGACCGGGATGCGGGCGAGCTCCTCCGGGTCGGAGCCAGTCGAGGCGGCGAAGTAAAGTTCTTGTGTTCGCTCATCAACCAAAAGAATCGACGCCCCTTCACTCTCAAGGAGATCGGCGGCCGAGTCGATGATGAATTGGAGGACTCGCTTGAGCTCGAGACTGGAGTTGAGGGTGACGCTGATCTCCACAAGGCGCGATAGCCTGGCGAGCATCTCGCGCAATCGGGGGTCTTCCAATCCCGTGTACTCTGGGGGAGACGACATCGATGCTAGTGTATGCGATATGCGCGACCTTGTCTACCAAACCTGTCAACCCGCCCGATTCCAGAGCTTCCGGCGCTCGCGGGAGGGTCATATCCCGGCGGGAGCTGCGGCGTAACCAGGAGACCCTTTGTCGGCTTCGGGCCTTCGATGTATACTTTTAATCCGCTAACCTGTCCCCCAAGGGCTCATAAACGATGAAAGTCTCCTGCCTCCAAGAGAACCTGTCACGCGCTCTCGGGAGTGTCGCCAGAGCCGTCGCTCCTCGCAGCACCTTGCCCGTCCTGGGAAATGTGCTGATCGCCACCGAGGATGGGCGACTTCGCCTATCCGCCACCAACCTCGAGTTGGGGATCACATGCTGGATCGGGGCCAAGATCGAAGAACCGGGCGCCACAACCGTTCCCGCCCGCACGTTCGTAGACCTTGTGAACACGTTACCCAACGACAAGGTCGAGATGGATTTGTCCGTCCGCACCCAAAGCCTTCACGTCGTCTGCGGGCCATTCACCAACGACATCAAGTGCATCGATGCCCAGGAGTTCCCGCCGCTTCCCCCGGCCGACATGGGTGGCGGGGTACCCCTCGACATCGAAGATCTGCGGGAAATGATCAACCAGGTCGCTTTTGCCGCTTCCGGTGACGATGCGCGCCCGGTGCTTACAGGTGTGCTGGCCGAGATCAAGGACGGCGTGATGACGCTGGCGGCGGCCGACGGGTTCCGGCTGTCGGTCCGGTCTTCCCACCTAACGTCGCCCGAGGCGGGGCCGATGCGGGCGATCATCCCGGCCCGGGCGCTGAATGAGCTGGCCCGGATCATCGCCGACGGTCAGCAAACCGTCTCGATGCACCTCCCTGAGAACCGCAGTCAGGTGATCTTTCGCACCAAAGACAGTGAGCTTGTCTCCCAACTGATCGACGGCAGCTTCCCCGATTACGAGGGGATCATTCCTAAGGCCAAAGCCACTCGCAGTGTGCTCCCGACATCGGCTTTTCTCAAGGCATGCAAGGCTGCCGAGATTTTCGCCCGCGAGTCGGCCCACTCGGCCCGCCTCAAGGTCGCCCCGGGTAGCGAACTCGAGCCAGGTAGCGTGGTTGTTTCCGCTACCTCGGCCGAAACAGGCTCGAACGAAACTCAGGTTGATGCCACGATCGAGGGCGATCCAATCGAGATTGCTTTCAATGTCCGCTTTCTAATGGACGTCCTCAACGTCATCGACACCCCGAATGTCGCGCTCGAAACGAGCAGCGCCGCCGCCCCTGGAGTGATCCGTCCCGTCGGACGGGATGACTTCCTGCACGTCATTATGCCGATGCATATCGGACGCTGACACGCGGCGCGTCATGTCCACTGCATTCCTCACCAGTGTTGCGTGCTTTCGAGCCGCATGCCGCAACAATCGTCGCCTCGGATCCCCTGGCAGTCCGTGAGGTTTTTTGCTGCCACGCCAGGCCGAGCCGATTTCACCTGCGGTAGGCCTATTCCCTGCCCCTCTCCACGGCTTTCATCCCCCTGTGCCAGACTAGACTCTCCGGTAAGGTGACACATCTCACAGTGGGGGGGGCTGGGGCCCGCCTGCCCCGCATGCTGTTGGCGCGGCCGTTCGCCCCGTGGGGGTTCTCCTTACGCGAGTTTTTTGGCGTTTTTGAAGGATAGGGGCGGCTTCCACCGCCCCTA
>Ga0214473_10001669_pt1 | contig 28734 bp, 29 predicted proteins | sample RVTome_7_FD_203509 | JGI IMG/M metagenome (GOLD analysis project Ga0214473, IMG submission 203509) | Soil microbial communities from uranium-contaminated site in the Upper Colorado River Basin, Wyoming, United States - RVT98D197 | ecosystem: Environmental > Terrestrial > Soil > Contaminated >...
TTAGAGGCAAGTACTACATTGAAGAAGGCGTTATCTGTCTTGATTGGTCCGCTGACTACTCACAAAAGAACCTATACAATCCTGCTAATGAGTCAGACACGATATACGTTGACCTCGCCAATCTAGACGAGAACTCGGAAGAAGACATCCTCTCCTTTGTGAACAAGTACGGCCTCCTGGGATATTGGGACAAGTCAGAAATAGGGTTTGTTAAACTGAAGGACTTCCCGCTTTCTTCTTGGCTAGCTCCTAAGAGTCAGTCAGTTGCCACTTTCCAAGTATGTTGTCGATTTGTGCGTGATGTCTTGAGCTTCTACGACGCAATAGGAAAGAAGCAACATAAAGAGATCCGCAGTCTAATCCCTGCACTAGCAGCCTATGAGGGAATTGAGACACTTCCTAGAGGTTATGAACTGCCAGCGACAAACGATAGCGCTCTTTTGGAAGTGAGCCAAGCCTATATGGTGCTTCTTGTGACGTCCTTGCTAAAGAGCGCACGGCTCTCACTGGACATGAACCCCCAACAAGGGACCTTTTCCCAAGTGTACAGAACGGACGGCATCGCAAATCTTCTCTCGACAATTTATCTGCAACTCTACTGGCTGATCGCAGGCAATAAGCGACTTACGCGGTGTCCAGGGTGTGACAACTACTTCATTCCAGAAACGGCACACAAGAGAAGGTTTTGCAGCAAGAAATGCAAGAACAAAATCAATGTGAGCGAATGGCGAAACGACCCGGAAAGGAGACAAAGTGGAAGAGTCAAATGAGTGGCCCCTAGCTGGCAGGGGTGGCAAATTGTTCAAACAAATGCATGAGATGGACAAGTTCATACACGTAGTGGCTGGTAACCCGCTTCCTTCAGATGACATGAGTAAGGCGGCGCTTGAGCGTGACGACGATCAGACCATGCAACTTGAATGGTTGTGGTTAAAAACTGTCGAGGAGGCAGTAGAGAAAACCGAAACAATATGCAGTCTCGCTGAGGTCGATTTTGAACAAGACGATCTTGATAGGCTCTTATATTTTGCGTTGGAGCTAAGAAAGGCACTTCGCAGGAACCCCTTTTTCTTAATTGCTCAAGCCGAAACGACAAAAAGAGACCTGAAGGTAGATATCTCGGATTCAAGAAACCTCGGAGAATTGATTGAAACGATTGGCACAGCGCTCAAGGCGAATAGAGCTGAGAACGGAGGTGAAACAAATGGCTAGAGGCTCAATTGTAAAACGTCCAAGCGGTAACTATGCAATTGTCTATTACGTCAATGGGGTACAGAAGTGGAAAAGCATCGGACCTATCAAGAAAGAGGCTGAGAAGGCCTTACGAGAGATCATGGGAAGCGTTGACGATGGGACCTACCGGGAGATGAAGAGCATTTCCTTCTCCAAGTTCTGCGACAAGTGGCTTGAACATAAGAGAGCCACCGAAATAAAGCCTACCACCTATGATTTCTACAGCGATATTGTACGGCTCCATCTCAAAGCCTACTTCAAGGACCGGCCAATCCATCAGATAAGACCCGAGAATATCGACAACTACGTAGCTTTCAAGACCAAGGAAGGCAAGCTATCAGCAAGGACCATCGGCTACCACGTAACTTGCCTGCGTATGATCTTCAAGCAGGCTGTTATCTGGGAGCGCATTAGCAGAAATCCGGCAAAACACGTGAAAAAGCCCAGATGTGAGAAGTTTGAGATGCAGATACTTACACCGGAAGAAACCCGGACTTTCCTTGAGCACGTTGACAAGTCCTACTATCCCTTCTTTCTAACAGCGGTTATGACAGGAATGAGGCTGGGAGAACTCTTGGCTCTGCGCTGGTCAGATGTCAATTGGTTCTCAAATCAGATTCACGTCCAGCGTGCGGTGTCTTTGGGTGAAGTGGCCGAACCTAAGTCAAAGAACTCGATACGAAAAGTTGATATGGCCCCGGTTCTTGTTGAAACGCTTCAGAAGCATAAGAAGCAGCTAAAGGTGACTTCTTTGTTCTCAGACGAGGACGACCTTGTCTTTCCAAACGAGAATGGCGGACTACTTGACCGGCCCAACCTTTATGCCCGTCAATTTATCCCTGCCCTGAAGAAAGCAGGTCTTCCGCTAATACGGCTACATGATCTCAGACACACCTACATTTCCTTCTTGGTTCATCAGGGCGAAAATCTCAAATACATTCAATCCCAAGCCGGCCATGCTTCAATTACGACAACGCTTGACCGCTATTCGCACCTTTTGCCGGATACCTATAACGGTGCAGGTGAACGCCTACAAGAAACGATCTTTAAAAGTCAGAAGAAAGAAAACGTCGAAGCAAACCTCTGCTAAGATACTGCTAATGCAATGGTACAAATCAGGGTGTTCTGAGGTACACTCACAACACTTAAGACCTTAGCAGAAACAACTAAAGACCAGCTCAGGAGGGACTCATAATCCGCGTGTCGTAGGTTCGAGTCCTACTGGGCCCACCTGGGGCAAGAGGTCAGAAATGGCCTCTTTTTTCCTTTGCTGCCAAGGATTCTGCTGGTGATTTTCTTCAAGTAATCAAAGCGACCAGTTTGTCTTCCAGTTTTTTCCTGGTGTCCGCGCATAGAATAGACAATAATCTATCTATCAGATAGGCCTTGTTACAAACGCGATAGATCACGAGTAGTGCAAAAGAGGATTAAGGAGTTGTGGGGCGTTTGAACATCAATCTCTGGAGGTCTGGTTGAAATCAAAGCATTTACCAGGACTGTTTTTAAGTCATTCAGGCAGTGACAAAGAGTTTGTTGAGGACCTTGCAAGGAAACTTAGCTCAGATGGCTTTTCCGTCTGGTATGATGACTGGGAAATCCATGTTGGTGACTCTATAGTTCAGAAAATAAACGAAGGTATTAAATCTTCTGACTTTTTGCTTATAGTCCTCAGCAAAAACTCGGTCGATTCAACATGGGTCAAAGAAGAGTTAAATGCTGCCATAGTCAAGAGCGTAGAATCAAAAGGGGCATTCATCTTGCCCATACTTTTGGAAAGTTGCGATATACCACCACTCTTGTCTGATAAGAAATACGCAAACTTCTCTAAGGATCCTGATATTGGCTATCAAGATCTCATCGAAGCTATTCACTTTCATTGGAACAAAACAAAGCAAGTTACAGTTAAGATGCAAGATGTTGAAATACCAGAAGAGGTGTCAAAATTGGCTGAAGTGTCTAATGAAAAAAACGCGGCGGCAATTGAAAAAGACTGGCTTGACCTCCTAGAAGATGGAAATCAGATCAGAATCAAGCGCCAAACTGAGGAACTGCGCAAAACGATTAAGAGCTCTTTTCCTGAAATCATAGAACTTGATGGCAATCCTGCATCGCAAGAAACAAAAATGAGGTTCTGGGCAACACTTGATCAAATAGCGATTTATTTCCTTGCTCTTATTAGATACAGACAAACACTTTTCAGAGAAGATCTCCTAAGTGTTTTGAGCCATGCCTATCGATTAACAGCAAGCTTAAATCAGCACGTACCTGGTGACTATCCAAGAGGAAAACAGGCCGATCTTTGGGTTGGAATCATTTCAAGAGTATATGCACTCGGTGCAGCCTGTCTGTATCTGGAAGACTATGAAGCCGTTAGATCGTTAATACAGGTTGAACCAACCTGGAGTGACTATTGGGCATCACACTATTGGGCGAGACATGCCTTGACCATGTATGCACGTTCTCACAGCAATGATAGGAAAAAGGGCCTTGTAGCATTTGCGGCTGAATATACGAGTGAATTGCCTTGGATGAAGGAAGACTACAAAGGTGAATTTGACAGTGACTTGGATCCTCTGTGCGGTTTTGACTTGCTTCAATGTTTGCTTGTTGCCTCCAAAAACAAAAATGCAGAAGCAAGTTATCCTAGTTTTGGTCAATACGATAAGTATCGTATCAAGAACATGTTGATAGACATCGTCAATAGAAGAAAATCCTACGACGTGGTATCTGAAATCCCAGACAAAGAGCTTGCAAAAATACTACTGGAACTAGATAGTATGGTCGCGAAAGAATTCTTCGGATCGGGACTTTGGATTAGAGGTAACTGGCCTCCCGAGGTTCAAAATTTTCTCAATGAGAATGCATAGGGAATTCTCCCAAGAAAGAGATTTCCAATTAATTACCGAATGAAAACTCGATAAGTTCGTTGCTGCTGACACCGATCTTTGTTGAGGTGCGTGCGTAAAGCAAAAGGGATTGATGGAAGAAACAGAATCTAGACGAAATCAATTTGAGCACGATGGTGGATTGAACTCGACCCCCGAGTTGGACCCGATCCGCCAGTCTGGGAAAGGGGGAATGCCTATGAATAATAGGTCCCTAATCTTGCGGCTGTCGGGTCTCGTCTTAAGAGCGACGGCCTCTGCCCTAGCTCGAATGTATCAACTTTGTTGCAGAATTGAATCGAAGGGATGGGGGATTTCTCTCATTCCAGGGATTCTTACCTGGAACATCAACCTTCGGGCTGGGGGGTCGGGTTGAGTCCACTAGTTACTTTGCAGGAGAGGCATTCAAGTGGAGTGTCAAGTGCGAAAACGTACAGCTGAGGAGAGAGGGATTGTTCACGGCCTTAACAACAAAACACTTGAGCAGTTACTAGAGGCAGGTGCTGAACGCCAAAGGGTCGAGTATTGGCAATCCTGTATTCGGAGTAAGCTTAGCACGGTGTCCGACACCGCATAACCTCCTGAAGGCCTCTAAGCATAGTCCAACTGCAGATTGCCACGCTAGCGACAGAGCCCCGGCCAGTTTTTGTATCGGCAGTATCTCCAATCATTGCCGAGAGACCAATGTATTTTAACTACATGAACAAGTGGAACGGGGGACATGATGTGATAGGGTATGCGCCGGCTTCATGGAGTGCATGATCTCTTAGTTTTTACAGCAACCTCCTTACATGGGTACCGGTACTACGATTGGTATGATAACATGTGCAATGAGAAGGTATGAAGTAAGTCGTGGAGGTGAAGCGTGGAAATAGCTCCAAGAATCAGCGTTAATGAAAAAGTGCGGTTTGGCAAGCCTGTAATTACCGGGACACGCGTTCCTGTTGATCTTGTCCTCGGCAAGTTGGCAGGAGGAATGACTTATGAGGAAGTCATGGCTGAATACGAAATTACCCGTGAGGACATACTAGCAGTTCTTGATTATGCAGCAAAAACTTTATCAAGTGAAGAAATCAGAGCAGTGGGTTAATATGCCGAGATCAACCGTCAACTTGTGGAAAGATTTAAACACTTCACAGAGGATGATTTCAAAGGCAATTTGATTATTATAGAACCAGGGAAGGCACGAATTAGAAGGAGGCAAAATTAAGGGTGAGCTGCTTCTCTAAACAAAGAGGGAAATTTATGCTTAAGCTGGAATCAGCGGGGACTATGAGTATAGCTTTCAGAAGCCAATAGCATCCTTACATGATTCTTTGGTTTGAGTATTTTCCTGCTAGGGACCTATACTTGATTCTGCGCGCAAGAATCCAGCATGAATCCTCAATGGATTCTCCCAGTTCAAACAACATGTTAATGGATTCGGAATCCAACAAGAAGTTCGGATACAAGCCTGTCTAAATTATACCGGGTACCCCGGGTGCCAATATTCTTCTCTCGTTTCTCTCGGGGCAAATTTGGCAGACCCAGTTGTCGGTGAGCAAAAAAGACAGCTGTTTACCAGGAATTTCCAGAGGATTTCTGAGATTTATGTCGAAATCCTTACATGCTCTTTGACAAGAGAGGGAAGCAATGGCGGAAGAAGCAAGGGGAGATAGTTCAATAAGGGTATCCCTACACGAAATAATTCAACCAGCTCATATTGTCAAGTAATATTTGGGCTGGTTCTTTGTTTTTTAGGAATCCTAGGCAGAATAGTTGGAGATCTCGAAGGGGGATAAAAATGAACAGTCTAATCCTTTGGAAGAAGTTAAAGCTAACCATCTTACTTCTCATGTTTGCTGCTTTTTCAATTAGAGTCCCCGTCATTTTTGCAGGTGCTGGATCCGAAAGCACTGATATTGTTACTTCCAATTCTTCCAGTACTTCGACCAACGAGGAAAATGCCTACGTCCATCTCTGGGAAGTAATGGACAAATACAATAAGTCTTTTGATGTCTATACCGAGAGAGATGCAGGAGGAAACCATTATACTCCTTCAGGTTGGATGGGGGATTGGGAAGACATAACCTTCGATGACGATTGGACAACCAATCCTAAGTCAGGACCAAATTGCACAAAAATTTCATACTCTGCGGATTTCTCTGCGGATAACCATTATACTCCTTCAGGTTGGATGGGTGATTGGGCAGATATAGGATTTGATGATAGTTGGACAACTAACGCCCACTCAGGAGCGAATTGTACAAAGATTGCATATTCAGCAGAAGGTTCCCAAGGAGAAGATTGGGCTGGTATTTATTGGCAGGACCCAGAGAATAATTGGGGTGACAAGGTTGGTGGTTTCGATCTGGCCGGAGCAACAAAGCTTACTTTCTGGGCAAAGGGTGAAAACGGTGGAGAAAAAGGAGAGTTTAAGATGGGAGGTATCAATCGCTTTCCTTACAACGACCCTGACAAACCTTACCAGGATTCGTGTGATCCTTTGAGTACCGGAATTATCGCTTTGACAGATGAATGGAAACAATATGCTATTGACTTAGCAACTCCAAGCAATCTTGAAGTCTATACGGACAAAGATGCAGGAGGCAATAATCATTATATCCCTTCCGGATGGTATAACGGCAGCAACAATATGACTCTTGACGATGAATGGACTGACAATCCACATTCAGGGTCAAGTTGTATGAAGATCAATTGGGATGGGACTCCTGGTAATGATGGCTGGAAGTGGAACGGTATTGCCTGGCAGCAGCCAGAAGGCAACTGGGTTGGAGATTCCGGATTTGGCTATGATCTCACTGGAGCCACAAAGCTCACTTTTTGGGCCAGAACCGATGAGCCTGAATTGGAAGTAAAGTTTTTGGTAGGCTATTGGGATGATAGCTCAGGTGAAGTGTTGATAGATGAAGATGGATGGGTAAGATTATCCAATGTCTGGACCAAATACGAAATCGATCTGTCGGACAAGGACTTATCCGATATTGTCTGTGGGTATGCTTTTGCCTTCAATGATGCTCATGATCCCAACCCTGATGGTTGCACATTTTATTTAGATGACATCACGTATGACAAAGAAATAGAAAAAGATCTAAGCCATATCATAGGAGGATTCTGTTGGGTTACTAATGCAGAGAGTAATCCTAACGGCTGTGCGTTTTATTTGGATGATATGCGATATGAATATGGGGACAAGGTTTTTAATGTTTACACCGAGCCGCAACAAAATTGGGCCGGTATCTATTGGCAATACCCAGAGGAAAATTGGGGAGATAAATCCGGTTATGATCTTACGGGAGCAACAAAGCTTACCTTTTGGGCAAAAGGCGAAAATGGCGGAGAGAAAGGGGAGTTTAAGATAGGGGGTATTAATCGTCCTCCCTATAACGATCCCAGTAAGCCCTATCAGGATTCATGCGGTCCTCTAACAACGGGAGCTATTACTCTGGCAAATACATGGAAGCAGTATACCATTGATTTGAATGGTGAAGATTTGAGTTGCATCATTGGAGGATTCTGTTGGGTAACCAATAATGCTCAGAATCCCAATGGCTGTACAATCTACCTGGATGACATAAGATACGACAAAGAGCGGCTAGATGAATTAAGGTTCTTGGTGAGCTATGAAACTACTTCTAGCCCAGATGATAAATATGTTAAGAACACTGCTTTTATATATGACAATGCCCTTGCAATGCTAGCCTTTATGGCAAGAGGAAATGAAGGAGATTGGGAAAGAGCAAAGACTTTAGGGGATAGTTTTGTTTATTGTCAGAATCATGATCGATATTTCCCTGAGACTGATGGTCGCTTGAGAAATGCCTATCAAGCTGGAGATCTTATAGATCAAGAGACCAGAAAAGCACGTCTTCCCGGTTGGTGGGATGACCAAGAACAAAAATGGTGTGAAGACAAATACAATGTTGGCACATCCACAGGCAATTTGGCTTGGGTAATGATCGCTTTGCTCCACTACTATGAGGAGAAAGGTATAACGGAATATCTAGAGACTGCCAAACGCATGGGTGACTGGATAGCAGACCCGAACAAATGCTACGACACTCTTGGAGCAGGGGGATATACAGGAGGCTATGAAGGTTGGGAGCCCAATCCCACCAAATTCTCATGGAAATCAACTGAACACAATCTCGATGCCTACGTGGCTTTTACGCAACTTTACCAAATCACTGGTGAGGAAGTATGGCAGGAGCGAGCAGAGCATGCCCGAGAATTCGTAGAAGCAATGTGGGATTCTTCGAAGGGGCATTTCTGGACTGGGACGCTGAATGATGGCGTAACGATAAACAAGAAAGTCATACCGTTGGACATTCAGTGTTGGGGACTAATGGTTTTGGATGATGTTAATAAATATGGAACTGCAGTAAATAATTGGGCACAGAATAATTGTTCTGTCAATTGTGATGGCTTCACAGGATTTGACTTTGACACTGACAAAGATGGAGTGTGGTTTGAAGGAACAGCTCATATGTGCCTTGCCTATCAACTCAAAGGTGAGATTGAGAAATCAGGCGAGTATATAAGTGAGCTACGCGAGGCTCAAGGTTCTGCAAAAAATAATAATGGGAAAGGTATTGTGGCAGCTTGTCATGATGGCTTGACCACAGGTTTTGATTGGCTGTATTACAACCGTTTGCATGTTGGTGCTACGGCCTGGTTTATCTTTGCCGAACGTGGTCTTAATCCTTTCTGGAGTACGAGCATAGATACGACACCACCCAGCACTCCAGCAAACCTTGAAGCTACTGCGACAAGCATAAGCGAAATTAATCTTACCTGGACAGCTTCTACCGATACAGGAGGTTCAGGTCTTGCAGGATACAAGATTGAAAGAGCGAAAGATGTCTCTGGTTCTCCGGGAACGTTTACCAAAATAGATACTTCTTCAACCAATTTCTGTTCGGATACAGGACTTTCTTCCAACACTAAATATTGGTACAGGGTAAGAGCTTATGATGGCGTCGGACTTAACAGTGACTACTCCAATATTGCCAATGCTACTACATATTCCCTACCACCTCCAGGGAGTACACCAGGAAAGGTAACCGGCGGCGGCCGCATTAATCCCAAAGGCAACAAGTGTACTTTTGGATTCAATGCAAAGTATGCAGAACGCAATCAGGCACTAACAGTGGAGCTCGAGTATATTGATCATGGTGCCAGGATGAACATGCACAGTGAGTCCCTGACCGGCTTGGCCATATCCGATGATAGAATCACTGCGGCTATCGAGGGAACTTGCAGCGTTAATCATAAGAGCGGATATAGATTCGAAGTAGTAGTCGAAGATAATGGTGAACCTGGTAAGAATGATACTTACCGCATTGAGATCACGGCACCTGATGCATCTTTATTCTACACCGCAAAAGGTGTTCTGAGTGTCGGCAACATCCAGATACATAAATAGTATTAACCAATCATGAGGGCCGATTATTTCGGTCTTTCTACCAACAATGGTGCGTCCTGAAAATTATTGTCTGGATAATTGCGAGAGGACCACAACCGGTCTTCGAAATTAGCACTACGGCATGACGTTTCGCGGTAGCTGAAGTGATGATCTCAAAGATAGAGCCGGGCTGGTATTATAAAACCTCACCTATGTGGGGTCATTTCTATACGAAGTTGTGAATGTGTGCTCGTTTCCCGGGGGGATGCGGGACTTTGAAGAGGGGCAGAACTTTGAGTGCCAAAAGAGCAAGAATAAGGCAGCAGCATGCGCCAGGATGGTCTACAGCTGCAATGCAATTCTAACGGCGTATGCTGAGAACGCCCAAAAAGTAATTACTCTGCGGTTTTCAAATAAGATCGAAAGTTGACAGCGTAATAGAGTCCGGTATAATAAAGATGCAGTTAAAAAAAGATTGTGGCTTGATTTTTGTTCGGTTAAGGCCTTCAGGGATTTTCTATGATCTTGAAGGGCTATTTTTTTGGGAGGTAAGAATTGGACGATAAGAAGAAACTGTATGTCGGTAGCCTCGCCTTAGAGGTCACCGAGGGAGATCTTCAGGAGTTGTTCGGCGGGATGGGGAACGTAGAGTCTGTGAGCATATTTAAAGACCTTCATTCCGGTCGATCCAAAGGATTTGCATTTGTGGAAATGACTTCGGAAGAGGAAGCCAATGAAGCAAAGGATAAGTTGAACGGTCACTCGCTCAAAGACCGCGATATCGTGGTTAACGAAGCCAAGCCTCGCCGATACAACAGAGGTCTTAGCAAGCAGAGGCGATTTGACCGGTTCTAGTGCTCGTTACTCTCTTACTGTTTTGATGAAGAGAATCTATGCTGAGTAGTCTACGCTACCCAAATCCCCGCATTTCCCCCAAAGGCGGTAGAATGTGATATACTACAAGAAGGTCTACACACTACATTTGGAATAATGGGTGCAGCAACTCATCCATTAACTCTTATGGATGGGGTTTTATTTTGGAGAAAAAAGACAAGGGGGAGGGGCAAAATGGGTAAAAGGTATGCCATGAGTGGGGTTGCAGATTGGCTTGAGGCAACGTGGCTTAGAAAAATCAGCGCCAAAAAGAATGAGAAAGAGCAAGAAAGAGAGAAAGGTACTAGAGAAGACCACATAAATGTTGGGCTAAAGGGGCAAACAAGACTCGCTCTTACCAGCTAAGGCACTTTGATGGCAAATTTCGACGCTTGTTCGGGTGAGGCTTTCATGGGATGTTCAATTATCTCGGGGGGCCGTGTTTTTGGGAGGTAGAAAATTGGTTGAGAAGAAGAAATTGTACGTGGGAAACCTATCCTTCGAGGTCACCGAAGGAGATCTTAAGGAGTTATTCAGTGAAGCTGGGACTGTAGAGTCCGTAAGCATGATCACTGACCGTCATTCCGGCCGGTCCAAAGGATTTGCCTTTGTGGAAATGAGTTCGGATGCGGAGGCCAAAGAAGCGACAAGCAAATTCAACGGCTACTCTTTCAAAGAAAGGGAGCTAGTAGTAAATGAAGCTAGACCCCGTTCTACCAGTAGAGATTCTGGGGCTAGGAGCAGATACTAGTAGAGCATACAAGAACAAGAGCTTTTTGCAGAACGCGCGGAGAGAACCCTTGGAGATGCGCGGAGAGAAGTGACAGAGGAGATCAGTTGCAGAAAGACTAAAGGGGTCCCGGGGAGTAAAGGAGACTCATAATCGAGATACTAAAGGTCTCATCAAAATCCAGTCCCAATTCAGTAGCAGGAGCTATAGCTGCGGTGCTACGAGAGGAAGGAGCTGCAGAGGTCCAGGTAATCGGCGCCGGGGCTTTAAATCAAGCCGTCAAAGCTATTGCCATTGCCCGGGGGTTTGTAGCGCCCAGTGGTTTCAATCTAATGTTTGTTCCGGCTTTTGCTGACGTTATCGTGGATGGCGAGGAGCGTACAGCTATCAAGCTGTTGGTCAAATCCCGCGACGCCAAGACCGCGTAATTGAGCAAACGCCTATTTTTTGAAGACTAGGAGGGGTGATTATGGCCAAAGTATATAGGTTGGCCGGAGATTGGAAGGACAGACAATTCGATAATGGATTTGTTGAGGATAATTCCGGCAACCTTATCAAGGAAGACAAAAGATTCAAAATCGGCAATGATTATGTAAGATTTCAGATGATGATAGATGGAGAAGGATGGACGACAAAAGCTATATTTGAGCTTTTGAGTCTACAGTGAGGAATTGAAATCCCGATAGTTGTTTCTGAACCTGCAATGTCGCCTCTGCTAAAATCCCGCTAATAAAACCGGCAAAACACCCAAAAGAAGATGTCTCGCCTTTTTCCCTGCCAAATTATACTATCATGAAAGACTGTCAAGTCCCTGGAACACCTCAAGATAACTCATAATCTGCGACCCCCCCAATTGTTTATTCTGAATATTCGTTTTTGATCCTTGGAACTCGGATGACTTCTGCGCGTTCAAAGAGCGGGTGATCTCTTCGCAGAACACCTGCCGAGCCATCCACAGTAAGGATTGTTTTGGGCTGAAAAAGTATCATCGGAAAACTACTTTGGTTTGTGCCTCCTTGGGAAAATCCTGCCGGATCAAAAAAACATCAAAAATCTACTATACCCTGCGAGAAATCTAATATATTCTATAGGGAGAACTAAACCCGAAGAGGAGAGTTCTTGATCGACGGGGGGTACCGTGTGTAGCGGTTCGAAAAAACTCAAGTTTAAGACTACAATTCTCACTCCTGAACCATAATCGGCCTTGATTCCAATGATCTTCCTATTGGCTGTTGCAAAAATCATATTCCTTGTTTTGTTGGTCGTTGTGTGCCTAATCCTGAGCCTACTCTTGGTTCTGGTGATGGTTCCTTTCTATTTTCACGGCAGGTTCAAACGGGATGAGGGGTATGAGGGCGAAATAGACGTCAAATGGCTTTGGGGTGCGCTTGGCCTGGAGTTTAATCTTTCCGGCAAGAAGAAATTTGTAATTCTCAGATTGTTTCACCTAAAGATATTCTCATTCGCTATTAAGCCCAAATCAGGGGAAGCAAAGGAGGAAAAGGCTCTCAAGAAATCCGAAAAGAAAACAAAGAAAAAAGAGAGAAAGAAAGAAAAAGAGCTGTCTTTCGGAGAACAGCTTGGGCAGGTTGCAGACGCTGTTCAAATGCTATCCACGGATGCGTTAAAAGAGGTGATGGTATGCCTGAAGCGTCTCTTTCATTCGTTAAGAATTAAGATTTCCGGACAAGCGGAGGTTGGTCTGTCTGATCCGGCGGATATGGGAACGCTGCTCGGATTGTTCTATTCGATCAGCGGAATATTTGGAATAACCAGCTTCGAACTCATCCCTAGGTGGGACGAGAAGGTGCTTAAGGCAAGGGCAGAGCTCCAACTAAGGATTTGGCCGGCCGACATACTAGTAATTGCCGCAAGAACCATTTTTAGCGGGCCAATCAGGAGAATCTGGTGGCCGTTGATCAGGGAAAAACTCAGATTCGCGAGACTGCCAGGACGAGCAAGACCCCAACCTACCGGGCACTAACAACAAAAAGGAGGAGTTAAGAATGGCTGAAGATCAAAGCAAAATGGAGGGATTTGTAAAAATCATCTTTGATGAGCTAAGACAGATGGCAACGACTGAGACCGTAGTCGGAAACCCGATACAAATCGAGGGCAAGACTATTGTTCCCGTCATAAAATTCTCGGTTGGCTTCGGCGTCGGCGGCGGCGAGGGCACGGGAGAATCTCCGTCCGGCAAGGAGAGCAAGACCGGTAAGGGTAGCGGATACGGACAGGGCGGTGGTGGTGGAATTAAAGTGGATCCCGTTGCTTTCGTAACGATCCATGAAGGAAAAGTCACCTTGCTGCCAATCACCAAGACCGGCGCTAACATCGAGAGACTGGTTGATGCGGTTCCGGACTTGATTGAACGAATCAAGGCGGTAAAAGAAAAAGAGGATAAGAAGGAATAGTCCTGCAAAGGGAGACGCGCGGCGCTGCAAAGAAGGTGAAAAATGTCCAGTCTGAGGCAGGATCCGACAACCAATGAATGGGTTATTGTTGCCCCGGATCGCAAGCGGAGAGAAATGCAATTTAAAGAAGAAGTCAGGCATTTGATTTTGCCTGAATTTAGTGATGTCTGCCCATTCTGTCCCGGCCACGAAGATAAGTCTCCGGATGTAATTCTTTCCTTTCCTGAAAAGAGAAAAAAAGGAGAAGGCTGGAAGGTGCTGGTCCTGCCCAATAAATATCCTGCTCTTAGGCCGGAGGGGAGCTTGGAAAGAAGGCAGGACGGTTGGTTTCGCCGCAGCATGGACGGAGTCGGGAAACACGAGGTAATAGTTGAAACACCTCTCCACAACCGCTTTATCTCGCAAATGGACTATAGCGAGGTGGAGGACATTATCTGGGTTTTGCAGGAGAGATACGATGAATTGAGCACGGATCCTCGCTTTGCCTTGATCATGATTTTCCAAAATCACGGTGGGACAGCTGGGACTTCCCTCATACATCCTCATTCTCAGATCATCGCGACGCCTGTTGTACCGGCTGAAATAAGGCAGAAGCTTGAGGTGGCTACCAATTACTACGACGATAGCGGCCGCTGCGTCTACATTGATATAGTGGTCGATGAATTGGCTGCCGGGGATAGGATTGTCGCCGAAAGCGATGGCTTTGTAGTTTTTCAGCCCTTCGCCTCCCGGTATCCTTATGAGACATGGATTGCCCCACGCGAGCACTGTGCGTCTTTCGGCCAGGCGACCGATGATCAACTGAAGGAGTTGGCCCGCGTCTTAAGGGACACCTTAAGACGACTGTACATACTTTTGAATGATCCCGATTACAATCTTGTTATCCATACGTCCCCTCTCGGGGATGAGAACAAGCAGTACTACCTGTGGCACATCCAAATAGTTCCCCGGCTGACGACGCCGGCGGGTTTTGAGATGGGTTCCGGGATGAACATCAACACGGCTTTTCCTGAAGAGACGGCTGCGCAGCTGCGAAAAGTTGAGATATAATTCTTCAAGTGCAAAGCGGTGATGAATCGAGCTCTTTGTAGAGCTCTTCGATGTCCCTATAGACGGCGATAGCCCCGGCTTTCTTGAGAACATTCTCCGGAATGCCGCCGGTTAGAACTCCGACCGGCGCGATACCCAGCGTTCGGGCTGCTTCCATATCCCAAGCCGAATCGCCGACTACCACTGCCTCCGAGGGATTGCCTTCCACCACGGCCAAGGCCAAATCAAAAATCTCCGGATCAGGCTTGCTCTTTTTGACCTTCGATGATGTGATCACGCCGTCGATTAGACCTCTTATCCCGACGAGATCGATATTAGAATTTACCACTTTTTCCTTGGCTGAGCTCGCTAAGACGATTCTCTTGCCCATCGCTCTTAGTTTCGTGAAAAGCTCCCTTACTTTGGGGAAGCCCTTGGCGTCTTTGGCGAGATTGCCGTAAATTCGGCGGTAACTATCTCTTATTTGCTCCTTGACATCTATTGATGCATTATGACCCATGAACTTAGCGATTATGTCATCACTTGACCGGCCGATTTGAGACAAGACATCCAGGGCGTCAACTTCCGTGCCGAATTGACCGAAGGCTTCTTGCCAGGCCTTGGTGTGCAGCCAGTTCGTGTCGACCAATGTCCCATCTATGTCAAAAATAATTACCTTTTTCATGTTCCCGCTTTCGATAGTGCCTCAAGAGCATCTGGGGCTATGTATCTTTCATATGATGCTGCATGAGGGGAGCATTGTCAATTCTGCCAAGAGGCTCTATTGCCAAGATTAAGGAACCGGCGCTGGCGGCGCGACCGTTCGCCGACCGGTTCGTTCGGGGAACGAACCCTACGACATTGCAACATGCTTTATGTAGGGCGCGGTCCCCAGACCGTGCCATGATGGGCATATTTCCAGCCTATCCGAAGATCAATGAAAAGTTTTTTCTCCAAAAAGAGGATTTCTTGATCACAAGTAGAATATAATAAATAACAAATGGCCACGAAGGTCACATTCCGGTTCGAAAGCCGGAGGTATTCGTGGTTTTTTTATTTTCCGGAAACGGATCTCGAAGATCCTCTTGGTCCTGCTGCAGCAGGATGCGGATTCTTACAAGACCGCCATTCAAAATGCTTGCAAAAGGAAGTAAACTGTTTATAAGGAGAGCGAAGAGATGCATATTCCGGACGGCCTTTTGGATGTAAATATTTTGGTGACGACAGCGGTTATCTCGGCGGCCGCCGTTGGTTATGGAGTCAAGAAGGCAAATAAAAATCTTGGGGAGAAACAAGTGCCGCTTCTGGGGCTAACGGCCGCCTTTATCTTTGCCGCCCAGATGCTTAATTTTCCGGTGGCGGGAGGGACCAGCGGCCATTTCTTGGGGGCGCTTTTTGCGGCTGTTCTGCTGGGCCCATGGGTATCGTGTTTGATAATGACCGTTGTCTTAGTTGTTCAGTGTCTGATTTTTGCTGACGGCGGACTAACGGCGCTTGGAGCAAATGTCTTTAATATGGGAGTTATCGGGGGGATTCTCTGTTACTATTTTTTTACCGGCCTGAAGAGCATTCTACCAAAATCCAAGCCTTTTTTTATTTCAGCCGTCGCAGTTTCCTCATGGCTCTCAGTTGTGTTGGCGTCATCGGCTTGCGCGGTTGAACTTGCTATCTCGGGCAGATTTCCGTTGAACGTAGGTCTTCCGGCCATGGCCGGCGTTCACATGCTGATCGGCATCGGTGAGGCTGTCATTGCTTCAACGGTAGTGTCCGTAATCTTGGCTGCGCGTCCGGACCTCGTTCAGACTTATTCAATTGCTCCTTCATCGCTCGGAGGTGTGAGCCGTGGCGTCCAATAAGAGAATGAGGGGCTTCATTCTTATCGGCCTTCTGGTGGTGCTGATATTGGCGGTTGCAATCTCGCCTTTTGCATCTTCGTGGCCGGATGGATTAGAAAAGGTTGCCGAGGATAAAGGTTTTCTGGAAAAAGGCGAAGGACCGCCGGCCTGGAAATTCCCGTTGATGCCTGACTATGTGATGCCGCTGATAAGAGAGAGCAAATTGGCCGCAGCAATAGCCGGACTGGTTGGGACGGTGTTCGTATTTGTGATGAGCTGGGGTCTGGCTCATCTTCTCAAGAAAAGGCCGAAGAGTGCTAGTGGTCCTAATAGGGAAGAAGAGGCGGTGAAAAGATGAAGCACTCCTATCTGGACAGCTTCAGTAATCTGGACAGCTTTATTCACCACCTTGATGCCAGGGCAAAGATAATCATGTTTTTTTCACTGGTGATTTTGGCGGTCAGCACGCCTGCCCACGACTACTATGCCTTTGCCGTCTACTTCGGCATATTGTTTTTCTTGTTGTTGATGTCCCGGTTGCCTTTGGGTCATGTTTTTAAGAGGTCGCTGGTAGTTGTGCCTTTTGTCTTAATGGTTGCCGTTTTTATACCGTTTTTCAAAGCAAATACCGGGACCGGAGGATACAATATCGGCGGCATCAATATGTCCAAAAGCGGCCTGCTGGTCTTCTGGAACGTAGTCGTCAAGTCATATATCGGGGTTATTTCCATGATCATTCTTTCTTCTTCAACTTCTTTCAAGGATTTGATGAGAGGATTTGAACGGCTGAAAGTGCCGCCGATTTTCACCGCCATTGCATCATTTATGTACCGGTATTTGTTTGTCGTGGCGGATGAAGCTATGAGAATGAAAATAGCCAGAGATTCCAGAAATTTCTCGGGCAAGTGGATTTGGGATACGAGGGTAATCGCTCATATGATTGGAAGCCTCTTCATGCGCAGTTATGAGAGGGGAGAGAGGGTGTATCTGGCAATGGTCTCAAGAGGGTATGACGGAACAATGAGAGGATTTGACGATACGCAATTGTCCCGAAAAGACCTTCTCTTTGCAAGCGGGATAATCCTGGCCATCCTTTTGATCAGGCTGTCTGTACTGATCAATCTTAAATTAGTCAATTGAGGTAGGAATATCTTGTTCATGCCGTCATTCTGAGGCCATTGGCGGAAGAATCTCAATCTGAAGGTGGACTTGTGCCTGCCTTCCGCCGACAAAAAAGAGAGACAAAAATGCATCATCACAAGGCTATTGAAATCAAAAATCTATATTTTTCTTATCCTGACGGAACCAGGGCACTGAACAAAATCAACCTGAGCATCGAGAACGGCGAGTCCGTCGCTTTACTTGGCCCAAATGGCGCAGGTAAGTCAACCTTGCTTCTACATCTTAATGCAATCTTGCAGGGTCAGGGCGAAATAAGGATCTTCAATCTTCCGATAGTCTCTGAAAATATCAGGGAGATTCGAAGACGCGTGGGTGTTGTCTTTCAAGACCCGGATGATCAGCTCTTTTGCCCCACGGTCTTTGATGATGTTGCTTTCGGCCCCATAAACATGGGTCTTTCGCGGGAAGAAGTGAACAAGCGGGTTAAAAAGGCGCTTGGAGAAGTTGGAATGAAAGGATTTGAAGAAAAGGCGGCCTATCACTTAAGTTTTGGCCAGAAGAAGAGGGTGGCAACGGCGACTGTTCTTTCGATGGAACCGGATATTTTGGTCCTGGATGAGCCGTCCAGCAACCTGGATCCGAAGGGAAGGCGCGAGCTACTCTCGATTCTCGTCTCGATTCCGGTGACTAAGATTGTCGTGACACATGATCTGCTTTTTGCAATGGAGCTCTGCGACCGGGCAATAATCATGGATGACGGCAAGATCGTCGCCGACGGATCAATTGATGACATCTTAGCAGATGAAGACGTGCTTGATGCTCACGGGTTGGAAGCTCCCGCCGGAATTGAGGAAATAAAACAAAGGGCCAAAGAGCGCTCTAAAGTTCACAGGCTGAGAAGCACCGAGGCTTGACCGGGTTTCTGATTATGAACAGCAGTGACCAGTACATTATCGGGTCAGAATTGCCTGACATGCACCGGTTCCATGAAAAATGCAAAATGAAAAATGCAAAATGGTTTTGATTTAGGTTTTCGAAATTTTGAAATTTGCACTTTGAAATTTGCACTTTGCAATGGATTGAAATGGACGATCAGTGTTGCCGGCGGATAACTAGCCAAAAAAGACTTCCCCTAGGGTCAGAACTCCGAATACCACAAAGAGCATTCCCGCTGCAAACTTGATGGTTTTTGCCGGGAGGGCGGTGCCCAGTCGATTTCCGACAATGATTCCGGCGATATTGGCAAATCCCATCCCGAGGGAAGCGCCCATCCAGACGTGAAGTGGTTTGTTGTATCGAGCGGCAAGCGCTATCACCGCCAGCTGAGTCTTATCCCCAATCTCGGCAAGGACAAACGCACCAAAAATTGTCCAAAATGAATGCGCCGCCCGATTTGCCTTGATCTCGGATCCGCTATTGGACACAAGAGTCCAGACCCCAAAGATCAAAAAGAGTATGCCCGCCCCGATCTTAATTGCTGAAATCGGCAAGTAGAGGGTAATAAACTTTCCCAGAACGACCGCCAAAAGATTGAGCACAACAGTTGCAGCCAGCACACTGCTAAGCACAGTCGATAGTTTGCAGTACGTCGCAAAGCTAAGCGTCAAAAGCTGGGTTTTATCACCAAGTTCGGCGGTAGCCATCAACAAAAAGGCCGCCATGATCGGCAGAATATGCGGACTGATCTCAGATAGGATCATTCTGGTTTTTACCTCCGGGGGCAATATCCGGCAAATCAATCAAACGTAACTATTTTATCCGTTTGCTCATTGAGTTGGAATAGCCGCAAGTTCTCAAATCACTCTTCTCCGGCACTCTCCGCTTGAGGTGCTGACAGGGGTTTTGTGAGTAATAAGCGATTCGCACCATATTGTTGTGACAAGCTTGCTTTGTCCTGGGTATATTGAGCGGCGCAGGCTCGGCAGCTGGGTTTTGGGTCGCCCGTTGATTAAAACAAAAAGAGGAGAAGGGCGGACAGGTGAAGAATACACACTTCTGTGATCTAGACGTCAAAGGACTATTCAGGCAGAACCAATGGTGAAAGTAAAAGAGATAATTGATATTGTCGAAGAATTTGCTCCGTCGACCGCTTGCGCTGATTGGGACAATGTCGGACTTCAGGTAGGCAAGAAAGATGATGAGGTAAACGGCATACTCTTGACCCTGGACGTCACTCAAGAGGTGATAAGAGAGTCATCGGAAAGGGGAGCGAACCTAATAATCTGCCATCATCCTATTACCTTGGGCAAAATCAGAAGCATTGATGTTGATGATTTCGAGGGCGGTAGACTATGGGCCGCCGCGAATTCAAACATCAATGTTATTGTTGCTCACACAAACCTGGACGCCTGTCCCGGTGGCGTAAGTGATGTTCTGGCTGAAAGAATAGAGTTGAAAGAGATTGAAATCCTATTTGACCGAAAAGCCCCGGCTCGATTCAAGCTGGTCTGCTTTGTACCGCCTGCCAACCTTGAAGAAGTTGCGAATGCGATTGTCAAAGCAGGAGGTGGGATGATCGGAGAATATACCCATTGCACATTCAGAGTCCGCGGCACGGGAACTTTCAAACCCGGGCGAACGAGTAAGCCCTCAATCGGGGCGGGCGGCAAGGTAAACGAAGTCGAGGAGTTCCGGCTTGAGACCCTTGTCCCAAGTGAACACTTACCGAATGTCATAGCCGCGATGATCGAAGCTCACCCTTATGAAGCCGTCGCATATGATGTTTATGGGTTGGAGGACGCGCCGGCGGCTGCCGGAGAATCGTCTTCCTTTGGGCTGGGGAGAATAGGAAATTTGAGGCGTCCCCGTCTTCTCAGTGAATGTCTGAGAATATGGCGGGGCAAGTTGGGCTTCAGCGATGCCAAGGTCAGCGGCGATTTGTCGAGGACAATTGAGCGGGTCGCGGTTTGCGGAGGCAGCGGTGGCGGCATGATTGCCATTGCTGCGGAAAGAGGGGCTGACGTGCTCTTGACCGGGGACGTAAAATACCATGATGCACAATTGGCTGACTTCTTGGGATTGGCGGTGGTCGATGCAGGTCATTACGCAACCGAATACCCGGTTGTTCCGAAGCTGGCATCCTTGATCGGACAAAAATTGAAAGATAAGGCGGAAGCTGTTAAAGTTATGGTCTCGGAAGTTGATACGAATCCCTGGAATTCATGATGTTAGGAGCAGCTGGATGAATGAATACGAGCTATTGAGGGACCTGCAAAAGTTGGACATAGAAATCGATGAACTCACTCACAACCTGGCGAATCTGCCTCAGCAAAAAAAGGCCGAGAAGCTAAAAAACGATCTTCAAAGCCTGGATAAGCTGCTCAAGAAAGAACAAGACTTCTTAGTATCGGAGCAGGGAAAACAAAAAAAGGCTGAAGGAAAACTTGAGCTTCTGGATCTGAAGATAAAGCATGAAGATGATAAGCTTTACAGCGGCACGGTTGCAAATCCCAAAGAGCTTAAGAGCATCCAGCAAGAAGTCAACTTGCTAAAGGTGCAAAAAGATGAGATGGAGACGGGACTATTGGAGTTGCTGGATACAATGGATAATATCGGCTCTGAAATAAGGATGCTCTCCCGCAAATCTCAGGATTTGGGAAAAGAAGTCGAGCAAGCCGAAAAAGAGTACAAAAAAATGGCAGATGAAATAAAGAAAAGGCTACAGGACCTGAAAGCAGCGGGAGATCAATTGAAGCAAGGGATCTCGTCGGCTATGTTGTCGCTGTATGAAAAAATCCGGAAGCAAAGAAAGGAAGCGGTTGTTGAAATCGCGGAGAGCATTTGCCAAGGCTGTTTTATGGAGTTACCTGCAGAGGAAGTTGATAAGATGCTCCAAAGCGATAAACTCTGGCGGTGTCCGCAATGCAGAAGGATAATTATTAGATGAGTGATGAGTGATGAGTGATGAGTGATGAGTGATGAGTGATGAGTGATGAGTGATGAGTGATGAGTGAGATGTTGGGCAACAGGATAGTTGAAGAACTAGAGGAGACAATGGGAGGTAGGACACGCAAATTGATATTACACATTGATGGAGCGGCTCGCGGCAATCCCGGTCCGGCCGGAATCGGCGGCACGGTGAGCGATGAGGGTGGGGAATTGCTCCTGGAGATCAGTGAATACATAGGAGAGACAACCAATAACGTTGCAGAGTATTCTGCTTTGATATTTACTCTGCAGTCACTAGCCAAGTTTCGCGGAAAGGAACTCAGGGTTTTTTCGGACAGCGAGCTTCTTGTTCAGCAACTTAATGGAGCTTACAAGGTGAAGAACCAAACGCTGAAGACTTACTTCGGAAGGGTCAAGGAGCTGCTCCAAGCGTATACAAGGGTTGAAATACTTCATGTTGCCAGAGAAGAAAATGCAGAAGCGGACAAACTAGCCAACGAAGCGATTGACGCATTTCTTGCAGGAGAAAAAGGACTGGTGACTCTTGATGCCGTTCCGGAACAAGGGCAGTTGTTTTGAGACCAAGGTCTTTGAGGCTCAGTTTTTCAAACGGGAGGTAAGAATGCAGGAAAAATGCAGTGAGTGCAAGTATCTTTCAAGAACTGAGATCGGGTGCATTTTAGGAAGAAATCCGCTACTTTGCGAATCTCGAAAGGCAAGGAGAGGGGATGAAGAGCTTATTGACCGGCTTCTGAGCGTTGATGCCGAGTCATCCGCGAAAATCGCCGAGCAGTAGATGCTCCTTGAAGCCTTTCTTCTTTTTCCGGCGCAAACGTATTTTTGAGCTTTGAACAGCAACGAAGGAATTTGGCAAGGATTCAGTGGTTGTCTGATCTAGTCTGCGTCATTCGACATTTCCGGTATTTTGGGGCTCTGTACTCGAAGCAGCCATGTATTTGTGCATAAAAAATCCCCCCAGTGGATTTTCGAGACCCTGCCTCTGTTAACCTTGGGGGGTAAACCTATCAGATTCTAAAAAGATCGTCCCAAGAAACCTTTGAGAGATTCTCCTACCGACAAGCTTCCTTTTCGCGCTCCTTCAGCGGTCACCTACTTTGATCAGTCAAACGACCAAAACATTTCTGCTTCCACTGCCAGAGCCGCAACTGGTGCACTTGCTTTCGCAAGTCGCTCTTGTGGGGCCTCTTGGGACAAGCCTAATCGTATCACAACGAAAAGTAGTGTCAAGCAAACTTTCACAAAAATGCTCGGTTGGATTTCTCTTTCAAAAACGCCTTAAAACCTGCTAAGATAGCTATTGGGCGAATCAAGAAGACAACGAGAATCTTGGGCAAGAGTGTCTTTTGGCATTGCGCCCGCAAAAAAGGGATGCGCGAGAAGGAAGAAGAAGTTTGAAGAAGAAGGTAGTATCGTTTTGACGTCTGATGTTCCGTCTGAAGTGAATGTAGAATTTGGCTCCTCAAATACTCCCTTTCCCGTGAGGCCAAGGCCGGTTCCTCACATACTCGTGGAGAAATCTCGGAAAAAGCTACATGGGTGGTGGCCGGGAAAGAGAGAATGCACGGCAGAGAGAATGCTTCTAAATCCCTATAACGGATGCACTCACAACTGCGCTTTTTGTTATTCAAACGCTTTTTGGGGCTATTTTCAGCTCTATGCTTCTCAAGGGATCATGGCCGTCTTTAAGGATTTTGATAAGGCCGTTGCTCAACAGCTTGATAGTCTTGATATAGCCAGTGCCGGCTATCTCTCTCCGGTGACAGACCCATTTCAGCCAATAAATCAAGAGTATCGCCTCTCGGAAAAAATAATCAAGGTCTTTGTCGAAAGAAATTTGCCTATTGAATTCATAACAAAAGGTGAGATCAGCGACGAGGCGTTGAGCCTTATGAAAAACCAACCACATTCATTTGGTCAAGTGAGTATTTTGACGGTTGATGAAGGTTTAAGGCAAATGCTTGTACCGGGTGCAGTGAGTACAGAGCAACTGTTTGGTAACTTAAGACGGCTGGCTTCGATGAGAATTCACTCTGTTTGCCGGATAGATCCAATTATTCCGCTGATCACGGACAGCAATGAAAACCTTGCCGGATTAGTCAAGAGAGCCGCATTTGCCGGAGCAAAACACATCGTGGCAAGTTGTTTGGACATTCCAAGAAAAACCAGAGGCCAGATAGTAGATGCACTCTCCAAGCTTAACCCTCAAGTGGAGCTTTACTACAAGCAACTATACAGCGAAGAAATCGATGGTTGCTATCATGCCAACGCGGGATACAGGAAGAGGCTTTTTTCAAAGCTGAGGAAGATTTCCGACAAAATGGGCTTAACCTTCGCTCTCTGTATGGAGTATGAGATAATCGGCGGAGAGCCGATCGGACTTAATTCTGAGTTTATGTCTTCAACCAATTGCGAGGGAATTGACATTCCTATCTATCTGCGGCGAAATGGAAAATTTGTCCCTGCGACAATCTGTGCGGGAAATTGTCTTCATTGCACCGAGGCAATCTGCGGGATTTCTGATTTGGCAATGGGGAAGACGGGAAGCAAAAAAGATTGGAAGCTTGAGGACTATCGCAGGTGGACCAGGAACCTAAGAGAGAAGTCTGGAGGGAGTCTGGAGGGATAAGTCTAAAGGGATAAGTCTGGAGGGAGAAGGCAATAAATATTTCTCTTGTTAGACTCCAGACTTATCCCTCATGCCTTCCCGTAATGGTTGACTTTGTGCCCTTCATCTGCTAGATTCTAACAGGGAAGTGGATCGGGTGGTCGCTCGCATAGTGAAGAAGTGAAGAAGTGAAGAAGTGAAAAGGTCCAAAGACCGGATCACTTAATCATGTGCTCACGTGCTCACTTGCTAGAGGAAAGTCCGGGCTCCACAGGGCAGGATGGTCGCTAACGGCGACTGGGAGTAATCCTAAGGAAAGTGCCACAGAAAAGAAAACCCTTTGGAAGTGAAGAAGTGAGAGAGCGAGGAAGTGAAAGGGTGAAGACCCAAATCACTGAATCACTGGCTCACTTGAATCACTTTTTTTGGAGAGCTGAAACGGTGAGGTAAGAGCTCACCAGTCTTGTTGTGAAGCAGGAGCTTGGTAAACCCCATCCGGAGCAAGGTCAAATAAGAGAGAATGGTTTCGCGGGGCAACCCGGTTAGCCTTACAGCGGCCCGCTGTGTCTCTCGGGTAGACTGCTCGACCCTAATGGCAACGTTAGGGCTAGATAGATGATCACCCAAGGGAAGTGAAGAAGTGAGAGAGCGAGGAAGTGAAGGACTTAAGAACCAGATCACTCAATCACTAACTCACTGAATCACTTTCTTGGACAGAACCCGGCTTACAGATCTGCTTTCCAAAAGTTTTTGATTTTTGTCCTCTTTAGACCCGAATATTGCAATATCCGGGTTAAGAATACAGCTGACGTCAAAGACCCGCATCAATCCATCATAACTACCAGGTTCTTTCTTCAAGGGATAAAAATTGATCCGATGGTGTCCGGATTTTGTGACCTTTATCACTTCACCCTCTCTTTGATTCTGACATTATTAAAACTGACGATTTTGGGGGTTTGAGAATGAAGATTATGCGCGTATCATCCGCATCTAATCCGAATTTGGTTGCGCAAGCATTATCAAACGAGCTTAAGAAAAACGGCGGCGTTGAGATCGAGGCTATCGGCGCCGGAGCAGTTAATCAAACAATCAAAGCTATCGCAGTGGCAAGAGGTTTGCTCAAGCCGTGTGGCTATGACTTGTTTTTTCGGCCCGAGTTCATAGAAGTTGAGAAAGAGGGTCACGTACGAACGGCGCTGAAATTTCTGATTTCAAAGCGAAGCTAAAATGCCTGGCCATTGGCTGGTTTAGAGTTTCCATAGAGAAGTCCCGGCGGCTTCTGGATTTCCTGAATCTACGGAGAATACAGTTTTCCGTAGATTTTTTGTTTCATCATGCCTTCAATGATGCAATAATTTACATCAGAAAAGATCGATTCGAAATGCACGAGGTGTGAAGATGCGAGTTCTTGGAATAGCCGGCAGTCCGCGAAAGGGAGGAAACACGAGGATTTTGCTGGAAGAAGCATTGGCAGGCGCTGAAAGCGCGGGTGGAGAGGTTGAAGAAGTGGTTCTCAATGATCTCGATTTCTCGGCTTGCCAGGAATGCGGGGGCTGCGATGAGACAGGCGAGTGCATTCAAGATGATGATATGCAGGCCTTATATCAAAAACTGATGGATGCGGATCGATTCATCTTAGCTTCTCCTATATTCTTTGGAAGCCTGTCGGCTCAGACAAAGATGATGATAGACAGGTGTCAGTGTTTGTGGGTTGCCAAGTACATACTCAAGAAACCAATGCCGGACAAAAGCGGAAGAAAAGGCATCTTTATTTGTGTCGGTGGAATGAAGAGAGAAGACTTCTTTGAAAGTGCCAAGAAGTTGGTAAAGATATTTTTTGCGAATCTAAACATTTCTTACGTGGGAGGTCTTTTTTACCCGGGTATTGATGAAAAAGGCGCTATTCTAAATCACCCGACAGCTAAGGAAGACGCCTTTGAAGCCGGCCGAAAATTGATCTCGGACAATTACTAGGCTTTTGAGGTGACTCTTGCAAGGCAGGGTTTGTTTGGCGAGTGGACCTTTGGGAAAATCCAACGCAGTCGGGGAGCGTGCTTCCGGAAAAGTATCTATGTCGGTACCAAGGTGAGCATGGGTTTAATGTCCCTCCTGTAAAAGGTTTTCGGATGCAATGCCCGAGTTCGGAAAACCAAGACTCAGCGGCCGAAATATGATATAATACTACCAACAATAAAGATTAGGTATAGCTTGACCAAAATTTATTTGCGGAGGGGCTTATAAGTTAAGCTCCTTTTTGTTTTGCCTTTTTTAGGGAGCTGTTACAACCTATCCCAAGCCGATAGGGGGTGAATACAAAGTAATAACCAAAGGTATTTAACAAGCATTTTAGATTTCAAACAGCCTCTTTGAAGAAAGGAGGTGAAAAAATGATTAGATTTTGGAAAAGGGCGGCACTGGTTGTTTTGCTCGTTGCTGTAATGCTTGTCTGTGTTGGGACGGCTATTGCGTTGGCCGAAGATAGTCCGCAGGCGAATTCAGATCCTTTGAATACGGCTGTGGTTAATTCGGACTCAAGCGCCAGCATGCCTGTTGATGAACAGAATGGTCTCGTCAACAATCAACCCGAACAAGCAAGTTCGACTTCAGCGATACAGCCTTCGACCAGTGCCAACGAAGATACTCTGCCCGATTCAGCTAACTCGCAAGACAGCCAAGTGGAAACTGTGGAATCAGAATCTGTTTCAAGTACGTCGATTTCACAAGATTCACAAGAGAGCAACTTGCAGAGCCAGACAAGCAGCCCACAAGTATCAACCGATAAATCTGATTATGTGCCAGGACAAACGGTATACATTACCGGTGAAGGATTTGCGAGCGAAGAGTCCGTAGAGAGTGTAATAAATGATGCACAGGAAACGGAGGTGTTTCGAGGCATCACATCTACTGACTCCACGGGTTTGTTCCAGACATCCTACACGCTCCCTCTTGAGGGAAGCAGCACGCTTTACAATGTTCGGGCAACCGGGCTGAGCTCGGGTCTTCACGCGTCAACCAGTTTTACTGATCCAGCGGCAACGGTGGAGTTTGTAGCATCACCCTATATTCTGGACCCGTCAGGCGGTGGGAACATCGGAGACAAGGACGGAGAACCACCTGTAAGTTCGAATGCTGATCCTAGTGTAGCTATTGTTGGTGCAAAGATCACTGTTGCAGCAGGGGAGACGAATGTGACCGTCTCTCTGAGTGAAAACGACAATGATGGGGTTGATGATTTTTCCATCAATCCGTTGGGTAGCAGCAGAAGCCTGGGTTCAATAGGGCCCGCTCCGCAAGATTTCTACGTTTACTGGGCGGTGTATAAGAACCAAGCTGTGGCGACACAAGGAGACACAGAGCAATTTGTTATTACTGTTACGTCTGATTCAGGTTCCGTTTCCAGCAGTCAAATTGTCACTCTTGTCGGTTCCGCCTCCATAAGCCAAAGTGATCTTGATTGGCAAGAGACTTTTCAGTCGGCGGCCATCGGTGAACCCGGAGATGTCCTAACCCTTTATGTAGCCTCCAACCAAACAAGCGCGAACGCATTGACTTCTCTTGCGGCACAAATCTATTACAACGGTTTGATTAACGCCGGACAAGTGGCCCCGACAAATGAGATTCTAATACTCACCGAAGTTGATCTTTATTATTACAATGATCAGACTTTTGTGCCGGGAAGTCTTGAATCTTCCGGCGGTGTCCCGGCCGGCTGGAACCAGTCTTTTCTGCAAGATCCTTATCTTGATTCCAGCCAGATTCCTTCAACGTCAAACAACAAAGACTACTGGGTTTTCAAGTATAGCTTTGAAGTTGTTGAGACCGGGTCGACTGTTATCGCACCTTATACGCAGACCATTGGATCCGGCGCGAACTGGAAGATGGACAGCGGTTACAGCGGTTTTGGATCCGCTGTTTCAAGTATCTCAGGATACAAGTTTGAAGACATTGACCACGACGGCGTGCAGGATCCTAATGAGCCGGGAATTACCGGTGTGACAATCCAGCTCAACGGCGGCCAATATCAGACTGTAACCAACGGAAACGGTCATTATGGATTTACGAACCTTCCCTCGGGACAGTATGTAGTAAGTGAGATTGTGCCGACCGGCTACTTTCCGACCACTCCCGCCAGTGTCTCGGTTAATCTGGGACCAGGGGAGAACAAGCGGGTTGATTTCGGAAATGCGCTTAAGATACTGGCCATTGAAGTTACAAAGGAGGCGACATCAACAACTGAAATCAATGGACAGGATACCGCTCACCATGAAGAGACGGTCATATATACAATAACTGTCAAAAACAACGGCAACGTTGATCTGACTCCCGATCCGGTGAACCCATATATAGATAGTCTTGGAGGAGTTCTTGGTTCTCCTACCGAAGAAGGAACGCCTAATGGCATTCTTTCGGTCGGCGAGACCTGGACCTTCAGCCTTACCTATACAGTTCCTGCTCATGCTCAAGGTGAGACAAACGATCCTCTGGTTAATGTTTTCACCGCAAATTTTGTTGATCAATATGGTGACGCTGCTACCGATTTCGGTTCCGATGAAATCGATATTCTGCACCCGGCAATCGATGTTGAAAAGACGGCAGACAAAACACAGGCCCATGAGGGAGATACGATCATCTACACAATAACGGTTACAAACCAAGGTGATACTCCCTTATCCGTTGTAATTGATGACAGCCTTA
>Ga0214473_10001670_pt1 | contig 28706 bp, 20 predicted proteins | sample RVTome_7_FD_203509 | JGI IMG/M metagenome (GOLD analysis project Ga0214473, IMG submission 203509) | Soil microbial communities from uranium-contaminated site in the Upper Colorado River Basin, Wyoming, United States - RVT98D197 | ecosystem: Environmental > Terrestrial > Soil > Contaminated >...
GACGAAGTCGATGCTGATCCCAAATTGGTGGCAGCCTATGGCGATGACAATTACTACCACTTACTTTGGAACTCCCCATGCCTTGGTTGGGGCGATGAAAACCTCACGAACTGTAATCCTGCAACTTCCCGTAGCGACATCGGCGCCTACGGTGGACTGGAGTTGGATCCGGCGGACAAAACTATCCTAATATCTCTATACAAACCCTAACCCCTGAAGCCTCACTCCTGGATTTCTCAACACTTCCCATATCCGAATCCCTTCAACAGCGTTCTGGTCATCCCTTTCTCTTTACCCATCGAACAGGAGGTGATAATAAACGTCTACAATATCCTGGGTCAAAAGGTTCAGGATTGGACACTTCCCCATGTCGCACCAGGTGTGCATCGAATAACATGGAAGGCGACCTCCCGTGCGTCTGGGATATATATTGTGCGGATGATGTCTGCCGGCAAGGAACTTAATCGGAAGGTGGTTTTGCTGAAGTAGCTGGTGGCACGGGCTTCCAGCCCGTGCGCATGGGCAAGATGCCGTTGCCACAGAGTGCACGGCGCAGCCGGCACCTACGCGAGATCAAGACAGCACCCGAACTCATTCGGGTGACGGAAGAACAGATGTAGCCCCCCTTTTGTTCCCCCCTGCAATCCACCATAGGCGGACAAGTAGCAGGGGGAAAGGAAGATCCTTCACTTCGTTCAGGATGACACAGCCGGGACGCCCATGCCAATGCACTGTCCCTTCTCAAGCAAAAGCCACTGGTATTATTAACCAATGGCTTCTAAGCGAGGCTGACGAGACGTTATTCGAACCTGATTTTCGCACCGACTGAAGAGGAAAAATCGGTCATGATTGCGGTATCAGCATTTCTTGCGGCGTAGAGATACCGGTACAAGAGGTTCGGTATTTCGACGGTGACATGAAAAAAGATCATCTGCTGAAAAATGGCTTGATTTGGAGGGAATCGGAAGTATATTGGCGACTGAACTGAGTGGATGGTAAGGACCTATCTGCGGGGAAATCTCACGAGGGGACTTGTTCCAGATCGTCATGGCGATTGTAACAAGTTCGCTTTATCTGTTTCAGGAAAGGCAGGTAGGGGGTCATGAAAGCAGGATCGGTGCGGATATTGGGCATCTTTGTGCTGGCGGCGGGGACGCTGATGGGGATGTCGTCGATAGGCTATGGGCAGCCGGACGGACGCGTTTAAAACCGATCTTGATGACCTCTTTGTGCACCGTGCTCGGGCTCGTGCCGATGGCGTTTGGGCTGGGAGGCGAGAAGACCCAGGCTCCGTTGGCAATTTCCGTTATCGGCGGCTTGACCGTCTCCACGATATTGACGCTGCTGCTCGTTCCGACTGTGTACACCGTCTTCGAGGAGCGCTTCAAGAGAAAATTGGCTTCAAACAACAAATCTGAGGAAAGGCAATAAGTATGGGGTTGCGTTTGGAGCGGATTTCCAACATGAGCGAATCGCTCGATTCGATCCTGCAATAGAAAGACCGGTCGGACTTGTTCCGACCGGTCTTCACTCAATTCGACGGTGATGAGTACACGAGTCTCCAGCCGGAGATTGGCTGGATTGGCTCACCTATCATTTGCTGGGAGTCTTACCCTCTGTGCTGGTGGTGTCAGACTGAGCCTCCCAGTTTCGCTCCAGAGTCTTGATCATCGTCTGAGAACCATCTTTCAAAGCATCATGTAGTGTGCCCGGGATGCCGGTAGTGCGTGCCTCCAACTTTGGCACCAGGCTGGCACGGAGAACGACCAACAATTCTCGATCCACGGTTTGCTGCAGGCTGTAGCCAAAAACATACCTGAGCCCCAGAACCCACCACGGCAGATCCTTCAAAAACGGAACACCCTTCCGCAGATCACGTGTGTCCCGCGAGTATAATCCGCCCAGAACCGTTGTCTCGCCGCTGAGCAGCAGCACCTGAGTATTCGCTTCCGACTTGTTGACGATCGTAGAAATGGGATCCGGAATGACGTTAGACCGTTCCATATGAATGGTCAGATGGACGAAGTCCACGTTGTTCTCGGTGTACACGGTGGGCTTGACGTTCAGAATCGTGCCAACCGAGTAGAATCTGTCGATGATATTTCCCGCAAAATCCAAAGTCTTGATGGAAAAATCTTGCCCGACCTGAATGCGCCCCTCTTTTCCGGACAGTACTATCAGCCTCGGATGAGCCAGGATCCGCCCCAGGTCATCCTTTTCATAGGCTCGCAACATCCCGTCCAGGTTAAGGTCAAACTGCCAATTCCCAATCTCAAGCCCATTCCCACGATACCTGCCTCGCGCCTCTGCAACGTTCTCGGTAACCTGACTGCCGCCTCTCATGATGATGCCGGTTGAGTCGACATTCCCCGTGCTTATCAAGGCGGACAAATCAACACCCACTTCTGCCATTTTCTGCAGGTTGGCTTCGAAGAAAATTGACTCAATCAGGATCTCCCGGCTGCCGAATGTGATCGGTTCGTCTTCGGGTTTCACCTTCACCGGCTCCCCTGTGATTTCGTAGAACCGCTCGCGCTCGACGTAAGCCAGGCGGTTCGCTTTCAGGATGACTTCCAGTGCTTTCTTCCACGGCAGGTTGACGATTTCCACGTCGATCTGCCCTTGATGCCTCAGGGGATCGATGATCGTCTTGCCTTCCTTTCGCTCGGAGATCTTGGAAAGAATCTCGAACGCCTGCTCGAATGACATGCTCGCAGAAAGCGTGATGATCTCATCCGCCGATACATAGGCTTGTGGAAGTTGAGTCTGCGAAAAGGATGCCGTTCCCACGAATACCGAGACAAGAATTACCAAGGGAAGATACCGCATACTATTATCCCCGTCCTTCCAGGTATTGGATCAGTTATTTGTTTCCGATGGACAAAGTCACTTTGCGGGGCGGATTCAGTTGGCTCAGGTAGAACACTACCTTGTTCTGGTCAGGCAAAATCTCTGACAGATAGCCCAGGTACACTTCGTCGCCCAGACTAAGTACCTTTAGTTCACCGGTCTGGTCTATAACATACGCCTGAGTGGGCGTCATGGCTTGCAGTTTGGTCTCGAATACGTTTGGCAGCTGCCGGGTATTCGCTGGCAGTTGCACCACTTCTTTCGCCGGTCGGTGGAATGGATCGTAGCCGAGAATTGGAGCGGAGACATCGATGGAATACTCCATTTCCTCGAGACCAGGGCGGTCGGCGGATATGGCGGTTATGCTGAGCTCGAAGCTCACCCATCGACTGCTTGCGCCCTCTTTCTTCTTCTGTGTCGCATGTTCGATTTTCACCGAATTGATGCGCAGAAGGGGCGGAAGATTCTCCAGATACCAGATGAAGGAGTACAGGTCTTCGAACTTGGCTTCGCCTAACACTCTGTAGGTCGCACTGTGCACACCCGCAGAATCCTTGATGTCCCCTTGCACGAAATCGAAATTCAAGCTGGTCTCGCGGCGCGTCAGTATCCTGTCGAAGTACTCGTAAGTCTGGTAAGCCTTCTCTGAACGGGGGATGACTTTGGACCGGTACATCCAGAGGTTCCGGATCGTCCCCAATGTCTCCTGCATGTTGACCGCTTTGTCAACCAAATCCTGCTTGACGACCAATTCGCTCTGCAGTTTGTCTTCGCGAACCTTCAGGGTCTTCTGCTTGTTCTTCAGATAGCCCTCGACATAGTAAGTCCCTACAAGCAATAGGAAGACCAGGAAGGCTCCCAAGATCAATGTGCTACGCCATGGATGCATAAGGTTGTAACCTGCTTGTTCGATGTCGCGCGTCTATATCATGGTCACAGACGGTCGTGATCCGGTGACCGATGTTATTGCCTCTTCAGTTGGGTTTGAGCGGTATCCGACAGCGCCGAACCCGTCGTGCCGGTCTGTTCCATTGCCCACTTTCCGTCCGGTACTCCACCGCTCATAGCTGTGGTGCGGGTGGTCTTTGGCGGCGAACTCTCCCCGGGCATTTCCGCCGGCGGGATGCCCGCGGTCAGTTCGAATTCGTACGTCAGTTCGCCCTCCTCCGATACAATTCGAGTCACGCGCTTCAGGTCTGCATTGGGCAACAGATAAGCCAGGCGAGGAATCGGCTTCCGATATTGTGCCCTCCCCACGATTCGGAATCCTTGTGGCACCGATTCGACATTCTCCATCCAAATCCGGCTAATCGTGGCGAAATCCCGTGTCAGCTCGGCAAACAATCGGCTCCATTTCCCCGGATCCACGATCTGGGAATCCAGAAAACGCAGGTTTGCCTCGTAATTGTCAATCTGTTCCTTTAGAAGCCCAACGCGACTCAAGTCTGCCTGAAGCGACACCAGTGCTTCCTGTTTCCGCTGAACGGATCTTTCCAGCGTGTTGATCTTGCCCAGGCGCGCCAAGGTGCCGTACGACAAGCCAACCATCAGCACGAAAATCAGCCCCAACACGGCGAATCCATGCCATGCAATCGTGAAGAACTGCTGAGTGCTGCGAATGGACTCCGGTGTCAAATTCAAGCGCAGGAATCGCGGATTTCGCCGATCCAGAGTCTCCCAAGCCATGGCGATCGGTATCGCAAACTTGGGCAAGAACCCGATGTCTTTGCTCTCCAGACTGGTAGTATCCAAACCGTCCACCGCCATAGGCTTGACATCGACTTCCGGAAATTGCTTCTTGAAGAATTCCACAGCTCGGGTCGTGCCGATTTCCCCCGCCAAAACGATATGATGGATCTCCGATAAATCGGATTCCTCCTGCTCCAGGAGAATTCTGGCGAATAACGTGTTGCAGACTCGTTCGGACAAGTAGCCCTCGTGGATTGTCTGCACGAAGGCTCGGGGGTGATCCCCGTTCAAGACGACGATACTGGAGAATTCCCTTCCGATGTAGATAAGAAAGGTGATTTCGTTGGGGACCAAATCCATCGTGGCGCGTGCCAGATTGACCAGAGCCACTTCATTGGCTTCAACCAACGAAAGGTTCAACGCTCCCCCGGGCAAGAAGGTGCGGACGTCCAACAATGTCTCTACCAGCGGAATACCGCCGCCGGAAGCCACTGCGGTCAATCCACCGTCGGCGGACTTGAACACATCCAGCATCTCGTTGCCGGCGACTTCCCCTGCCGGCATGCTTATCGCTTCGCGCACGCGGTGTCTCAGCGCCTTGCCCTTTAGCCCAAAGTCATCTTTGAACTGGTGGAAGGAAACCTGATTGTCCGGGATATTGACCGCTACCAGAGCATTCTTCAAAGGATACTTGGACAGCAGATTGACCAGAATGCCGGAGACGTCGCCGGCTTGTTCCTCTCCAAAGCCTTCGGAGACCAGGGAGTCAGGGCTCACTCCGAACGGGCTCGATGTCTCGCCTTCAGTATCGAACGCTCTGTCGCTTGCGCCGCCCACCCGCCGTTGGAGTGTCGTTTGCTCCACTCCAAACACCGCAATCTTACCGTTCTTCCAGCCGAGATGTGCGATACGCAAATCTCTGCCGTCCAGCATGATTCCCAGAGCGTCTTTCTTCGCCATCGGGTTATTCATAGTTACCGTCAGCTAATGAGATTAGAGGCTATCATTATATCGGTAGGTTACGCCGCAAACTCAAGCAGTTCTTGCATCCGTTTCTTGTTGTTGGCGAAATTCATGGCTTGTTCGGCGGAGATCCGGCGATCGTTCACCAGCCGGCGCAGGTCTTGCTCCATGGTCACCATCCCCTCTTTGGCAGACTCGTTGATCATCTGGTAGATCTCACCGGTATTGTTATTCTTGATTGCCGCGCGAACGGACCCATTAACCACTAACACTTCCTTGGCTAAAATGCGTCTTCCATCCAGCGAGGGAACCAGTTTCTGCGAGATGATGATCTTCAAAACGTCTGATAGACGGTTGCGAACCCGGTCCTGTTCTGCCACAGGGCATTCCGCCACGATTCGATCGATACTTTCCACTGCCGAACCGGTGTGTAGAGTAGAGAATACCTTGTGTCCGGTATCGGTGATCTCCATTGCCGTGATAATGGTTTCCGGATCGCGCATTTCGCCGATCATGATGATGTCCGGGTCCTGGCGCAGGGACTGCACGGCTCCGTCTCGGAACGAATTGACATCCTTGCCGACTTCCCGATGGCGGATCAAGCACTTGATCGACTGGTGCACGCACTCCACCGGGCTGGCAATGATGACGACATGAGCGTTGACCGTACGGTTGTTGGCATCGATGATGCTGTCCAGAGTCGTGGACTTACCGGAACCGGTGATGCCGGTGATCAGGATCATCCCTTGCTTTTCGTACTCCAGCGACAGCGAACGGATGACATTGGGATGGAAATTGTAATCTCGGAAGGGCCAGATGAAGTTGTTGATTCGGCGCATGTTCAACGCCAGAAAGTCCAGATCGAAGTACAGACACCCGCGGAAGCGTTCCCGAATGCCCTTGTACTCCATCGAGAACGAGAAGTCCAGGTTCCGGTGGGCAAACAAATGCCTTGCCTGGCGCTGGGTCAGGACATTCAACGCGAGCGCGCTGAATTCATCCAGTCCCCAGGTCCCCAGTTCCGGCACCGGTCGTTTGTCATTGAAAACTCGCAGCCAGACCTGGCTCTGAGATCCCTGCCCACCGAAATCGATGTCGGATGCCTCCGCTTCGACCATGCGGTGCAGATAGGAATGCAGCAAGTCAAGGAGTGTCTCGCGGTCAGCGTCGTCCAGTGCCTGGAGTCTTTGATAAATCACCCTCTGCCGTTCGGATCCGATCAGATGGGGGTGCAGTTCGGCTTCAATTGAGGCGAACACACGACGCACGGCGGGAAGCCGGTCGTGGTCTTCCTTGGATTCAGCCAAGGCTGAAGGCATTTGCGTCATAGGAGTGGGGCTTAATTGAGATTAGGATGTTGTGTGTGTGGTTATTCCCAGTAATCGAGGACTGATAGAGTGGCAGTGCTCAAGACACCGTGGAGAGCCTCATCGAGCGCGATGCGCGAAAACATGACGTCCCCGCTGCCATTCCCGATACAATTGCCTTCCATTGGATCGTCCGTGAGGACAAAGACCGCCCCGAGAATATTGCAGTGGATGTGCATCATGTCGTCGGCGATGATCAGACCGCGAAACAGCGTACCCTGCATATTTTGCACCATGGCAGTCGTCGTGGAATTGTGTGCGATCAACAATCCCTGGCTGTCCGTTCCGATATCCGCCGGATTCCATTCTTCTCCGGGAGGCAACTCAATGTAGGTGACTCCGTGCAGCGGAAAATGCAGGTTGTCCGGATCTGTCACCCATTGACTGCCGTTGTACCCGCTGATCGCCACCATCCGGAAGAAACCCGGAGGTATGCCCGCTGCCTCGCCTCCCAACACTTCTTCTGGAGTATTGGGATAGGGTCCAGGCCAGACGTAATTCTGGAGCACGACTGGCTCCCATCCTGTCCGGCAAGGCGGTATGTCGATACCGGTCAGGGGCGTGCCACCGAGGAAAGTGTTGCCCCCCTGAATGTATGTCGCGGTAGTGACGACAGCATAGGTGCCATTGTTGGGAATGACATTGCAGTTCCAATCGTGATCTCGCCCGTCAACCGTCATATCGCCCAGTGTCTTGACATTGGTATTGCCTGTGATGGCTGAGAAGACCATGCCCAGGAATGACGTGAAGTCCATTGCTACGGTCAGAATCACATCGGCAGTGTCTTCGCCGATCGAGCCCTGGGCTGCGATCCGAAGCGTGTCTTGTCCCAGAGTAGAGTCGCTGACGTGGTCGAACACTTGCACATCCACGCTGGCGCCAAACAGGTCGAGGTTGTTGTATCCAGCCCGCCATGCCGGATCTTCATGCAGCGTGTTAAGTGCCAAATTGGCTCCGCTGTGCGCCGCATTGCGAGCAGTGTTATCTTCGTAACGGTCGTACGCAATCTGGCTCACGGATCGCTCACCCCGCTGCAGCGACAACCGCATTACCCCCGTAATGATCGCGAATCCGACCACAAGTATCAATGCATTTCGTCCCATCTTTCGCTCCCGATTGCTATTCTTGCCTTGCCTTAGTTAGTAATAGCATCCGTATCATTGTCATTGAAGATTCAGCGGGTGGATCACACTCCGCCAGTTCGATCGTTCGTAGGTGGAATCCACCGCGAATGGGCTTTCGACCTGAATGAAAACCTCCACTGCCTTCACATCGGATGGCGTCCAGGTCGGATTCCCCGAATTATCATAAAACAACAAGCGAAAATCGGTCAGACCCAAAGATCCACCGGTTGTCGGTTGACCGCTTACCTGTCGGTAAAGCGCCCGGTCGTTGGGATTCTCGGTGCCCGGAACTTGATCCGGCGTCCCCAAGAAGTAGCTGACTGAATCTATCGTGCCATTGTTATCGACGTCAGCCATGAACGTGATCGAGGTCGAATCGCAAGCCTGGACTGCCCAGGCAGGATTGGGCACGTGATATCCGATCTTCCGGAAATCGTGCTGGATGATCTCTGTCCATTCGTCAAGATTTTCCTGCACGGTCAACTCAACGCTGCTGTCCAGAGCCACCTGGCTGACATTGGTGTAGGAACTCATCACCGCGAGCAGCAAGAGCCCGCCGATTATCACCGATCCAACTATGTCGAGATAGTAACTCATCTGAGAAATCTGTCAATAAAACGCATACAGTCGCTGCAAGCTGATTTGAAGCGAGTCTCTGGAAGCGGGATCGATCAAGTACGGACTTGTAACGGTCACGCGAAGACGTTTGACGAACGTCTGGATCACTGACGTCGAGCCCGGATTTGCCGGATCGATGTAATCCACCTCGGCAGATAATGTGAGCGGCACCGAGGAGAGCGTGGTCGTATCGACCAACGACAAGCTCGCAAAATCGTCCAGATCATCGTAATTGGGATAATATTCCCCTGGCTCAGCGCCCAATGCGACCGTCGGAGTCAATTGGGAGGCGTTGAGCGGCAGGGTCGTGATGCAGACTTCGTCGAATTCTAAAGTAGCCGCTTCCATCAATATTGCCTGCGCGGCAGCCATCGCACTATTTTCCACCTGCGTGACGATCCGGGTGGAATCGCTGGTGAAGATGGACTCGTTCAAAGAGGGCAGCAACACCGCGAATAGCACAATGGCGCCCAGAACCAGCACGGTTTGACCTGTATTAATCATTCTGATCTCTTCTGTTCGCGAGAACCGCTATTCTTCAGTGGTGGCGAACATGATTTCTTCGCAGGTCGTGAGTCCTTCCTTGATCCGTTCGCGACCGGAAGCTCTCAGGCTTAACATTCCGTTCTTGATTCCCACTGTGCGAATGGCTTCTTCGTCCACTTCGCTGCCTGCTTCCAGGATGATCCGCCGAATTTCCTTGGTAAAGTACAGCGCTTCCGTGATAGCGGCTCTGCCTTTATATCCATGAACGCAGGCATCGCAGCCGACCGGCTTATAGAATTTGGTCGCCTTGATTTCCGCATCCGTGAAGCCTAACGAGCGCGGCACCGCCGGATCGAGATCATCGATCACTTCCTTGCAATCGTCGCACAGTGTCCGAATGAGCCGCTGCGCCACGATCAGATTGATCGCATACGCAATCAGGAACGGTTCCACTCCCATCTTGAATAACCGGGAAATCGCGGACGGCGCATCATTGGTGTGCAGCGTCGAAAAAGTCAGGTGTCCGGTATTTGCCAGCTTGATTGCTATTTCTGCGGTGGTGCGATCTCGAATCTCACCTACCATGACGATATCCGGGTCGTGACGCAAGATACACCGCATTGCCCCATCGAAATCCAGGTGCGGTCCGATTTTGATTTGCCGAGCGCCGCGAACCACGTACTCGACCGGATCTTCTACCGTCAAGACATTGACCTCCGGGGTCATCACATGATGGAGTGCCGCCATCAAAGTAGTCGATTTCCCCGACCCGGTGGGTCCGGTCAGTATGACCATTCCCTGCGGCTTGCGTATGGCTCGTTCAAAATCGTTCTTGGCTTGCTTCTGCAATCCTAACTTGCTCAGATCGGTGATCACGTTTCGATCGTCAAGCACTCGGATAACGATGGACTCTAACCGGCGCTGATATTCCGTGTGGATAATGGGAAGGATGGATACACGGTAGCGGATGATATGACCGTCCACCTTGCGTTGAATAAAGCCGTCCTGCGCCGTTTCTCTTTCGAATCGGTCCACATTGCGCGACCGATCCTTAACCACCGCCGCCAGAGATTCCGGCTTGGCGAAATCGACCTCAAGCCATTGCTGGAGCTTGCCGTCGATCCGGAAGCAGAGTGAGGTATGATTCTCTTCGCCCGGAATAATATGGATATCCGAAGCGCCCTTTCGGACCGCTTCCACCAAGGCGCCCTCGATCAGATTAATCAGCAGGGACTTGTTGATCTCCTGGTCCAGCTTGAGCTCGTTGAGCGCCTCGGCTTCCGCTTCGGTATCTATGTTCTCGACCTTTGCCGTGGATTCCTCAACCGCTTTCAGAAATTCATTCATCGGAGGGTAAATGGCATCGCGCCACTTGCTCAAAGATTCCCGCCGTGAGTATGCCATGTCGATGTGCCGGAAGGGAAACTTGCGAGCCAGATTGAGCGACTCACGGTTGGTAGGATCATCGGTCAGCACTATCAGCGAATCCGGGCGATGCTCGGCAACCTTGAAAGGCAGAATGTTGCTCTTCAAAAGCTCGTCACGGGCTTCCTTGTCAACTTGCTCAAACATGCCCTTGACGAATTCCTTCTGTTCTTCCGTCAACGGTTCCGCTTCCAGGTCGATTTCCTTGAACGCGAAGACCCTTGCCATCTCACTGTACACGGTGTGCCGATCCAGTTCAAGGTCTTCGACCAGAACTTCCGCCAATTTGCGCCGGCGCCCGCCATTCTCTGAGTTCTGTAATACCAGTGCTCTTTCCAGAGTCTCTTCGTCGATCACCCCGCGATCCACCAGCATTCTGGCGGCACGGGTCATCTTCAGTATATCTGCACGACTTATCATGGATCACCTTATAGTTCTATTGTGTTGAGGCTTGATAACTGCCGTCTCTGCGCTCACGATGGTGATTGCCGTCATCACGATCAAGATCAAAATCGCGATACCGACCTGAATCATATCAATGATATTATGCAACTTATATGTGGTTTCCTTCTCATAATAGTTCGCCACCTGCAAAGCCATTTCGCGTACCGTTCCGCTTTCGGTACCGGCGTGCAGACGCTGCAGTGCGTTCTCGGTAAAAACCCCGGTTCTCTGGAGTGCTTCCACCAATCCCATGCCTTCCTTAAGCATCAATGGGATCGCGATGTCCTTCATCTGTTGCTCCATGTACGCGTTCCGGCATGCTTCCGCTGCAGTGCGGATCGCTTCCACGTTCTCACCGGAGCCGGAATACAGTGAGTAGAATACCCGGCACCAGATCTCAATGGAGGTCTTGTGCAGCAGCGGTCCGACAACCGGTATCCTGATCATGTACTTGGACAGCAAGAATCTGCCCTTCTGCGATGTCGCTAATCTGGCGAACACAATCAACGCGACCACACACCCGCCCAGCATCCACCAGAAATTCGCCTGCAAGAATTCGGACATCCGCATCGTGAAAGCCGTCATCGGAGGCATTTCGATGTCGAACTTCAGGAACATCTTCGCCGTCTCGGGGAAGATGTACGCGACGTAGAAAATCACCGCAGCCGCCAGAGCCAACATCACGATCGCCGGCATGATGAGCGCTGCCTTCATACTACGCTTGAAGTCGTCATTCCGTTCCACGAATTTCGCGGTCGCTTCGTAGATTTCCGCCATATTCCCCGATTTGGTCGCCACACCCAGAAGTTGAGCCGGGAAACGCCCCAGAATGTCTGCCTGTTTTCCGAACACCTCCTCACCGTCCTTGCCGTCCTTCAAATCCTGGTCGATTTCGCGGATCGCTTGTTTCAGCGTCGGATTCTGGATGTCATTGCCCAAAAGGAACAGGATGTCGTTGTACGCCATTTTTTCCCGTAGCAAGTCGGCGGAAAGGCGGATGAACATGACGATATCCCTGGAGTGCGGCTTCAGGTGGAAGTCTAACAGCTTCTTCTGCAGGGACAGTATCCTGAATCCCATTTTCTCGAGCGCTCGGCGCACTTCTTCGGCGGAGAAAGCCTTCTGCTGACCGCTGATTACCGCTTCTTGACCGCGACGTACTTTGTAAACAAAGGTGGCTTTGCGTTCCAGCTTCTGCACGTGGAACTTCTTGTGGCGCGCAATCTCTTCGACCCGTCTCATCGCGTCTCGGCGTCCGTTCGCGGAGATAACGCCCTGCATGATACGTCCGGTAAGGCTCATGCCCATGTAGCGGAATTCAGCCATGGTCTCTGATTGTACTCCTGATAATAGCTCAGACTCTGTGGGGCGGGCGGGTCTGCCGCCCGCCCCATTGCCAATTCTTGCTACCTGTTGGTCACTGCGACTCGAATCGAATCATTTGCAAAGACCGTGCAGGTCGCGGTGCAGTTGATTCCATCACGATCACCGTCCTGGTTGCCAACACCCGTAACGACGATCTGCTGACCACCGGTTGTGGTCGAGTACGCACCATTTTCATTGGTAGGCTGCGTCGTCAAATGCGAGAGAGTCATACCCGCAAAAGTCTGACCGCCGCCGCCCATCGAGACCGGGCGCACATAGTACTGCTGAGCCCGAGAGCCCAGGTTCATCAGGTCGTTGGTGACAGAGTCCAGGTTGGAGCTCGCTGCCTGGGAGTTGAACATCGTGATACCGACGACAATCGCGATTCCTACGATGATCACCGCCAGAACCAATAGCAGAAGTTGTTGCTGACCCATAGTGTCCTCCTTAATGGGTTTTGTGTGATTTGGGGTTCAGGAAATACAGGAGTTACTCGCTTTCTGATTGTCAATACGGACTGGCTCGAACTGAATCCAGTTCCGTGCGTCATATATATAAAAACCCTTGAGAGTCGGGTTCCCTCTCGTGCCACGCATCTCAAAGGGTCGCTTGCAGTCGTACGCTGGCTCATAAAAAAAGTTCCGGGTGCCAGCAAGCTATCCCCGTGGTCTACGCTCTCTCCTCTTTCCCCATGCAAACCAGTCGATTCTCTCCGAAAGACCCCGAAGCAGCAATCACCAGTTTCCGCTCAACCTTGTGAGTTCGAGGTCAGGATCGGCAGAGCAGCCGTCAAGATTCCGGCAGTATTGACCTTGACGTGAAAAAAGGCATATCCAATTCCTTCTGCTCATGTACATCCGTATATGCCCTCAACCTTCCGAATCTCAGCACGACAAGGAGGCTCACCCGGGGAAGAGCCCAACCGACTAACTATCCGTTTCTTGACACGGTGTGTACTTATACAAGCAATAGTAAATATAAAAAAATAATTCCACATTGTCAAGGGCAAGTTTGAAATAAGTGAGAAAAGTTCTCGAATGCCTTTTGCGCAACCGCTATCGCACCCGTCGACGTCTTCGAGCATCGATGGCATGGAGAAAACACAGTCTGCAGGCTGATTCTCATGGAATGCCGACCCCGGCTCCAAACTGGCAGCTATGAAAAAAACTGCATAGCATCTGCCTCAATCGAAGACCATACTCGCGTCCTTCTCAGCCCTGGTGGCTTGCGAAAGTCTGCTTCGCAGAGGGGCAGTGCGCAGTCGCCGAATGGCATTTCTGTGCTGGCATGGTGCGAACCATGCCACAAGGATCGCAGACACGTGGGGTGGGTAAGCGGTTGAGGCAGGCTTATTCAATGTATCCTAAGCTGCGAAGGCGTTCTCGAATGACCTCGTGCCCTTCTTGCGCCTGGAATGACTTGAATCGGTTGAATGAAATCGAGACGGTTTCGCTGAGTTGCCAGTCCTGCTCCAGGAATTGTTCCTTCGGCAGGACGGTTCGCATGGGCAACGCCGATACTTCCAGAGTGGCTTCATACATATCCCCTCGGTATCTGATGCCGGTGATTTTTCCGATCAAACCGCCGTTTGACAGATCACGGGAAATTGAGGTATCTTCGGGTCGCACCAGCACCACGACCTTGCCTTCTTCCATCAGGTCAAGACTGATCGGCAATTCCGCCTCGCTGTTTGCAACCGATACTTTGCCGTTTCGCACCGTTGCCTCGATGACGTTGGCGCTTCCGATAAAGCTTGCCACGAATTTCGTCCTGGGACTGTCGTAGATGTCCTCCGGTTTGCCGATCTGTTCCACCTTCCCGTGATTCAAAACGACAATCTCATCCGAAATCTGGATTGCCTCGTCCTGATCGTGCGTCACGAATATTGTGGTTATGGGAAGCTGCCGATGCAACTCCTGGAGCCACGTGGCAAGATTCTGCCGGACTTTGGCATCCAGCGCCCCGAACGGTTCGTCCAGAAGCAGCACCTTGGGCTTGGGAGCCAGAGATCTTGCCAGGGCAATCCGCTGACGTTGTCCCCCTGACAATTGCGAGGGATATCGATCCTCGAATCCCTCCAGCTTCACCAACCGCAGCAGTTCTGTCACCCGTCTCTGGATCTCGTTTCTGGGATGCTTCTGCACCTCGAGACCGAAGGCGATGTTTCTAAAGACGGTCAGGTGCTTGAACAAGGCATAGTTTTGAAACACGAATCCCACATTGCGCCTTTGAGGCGGCAGTGAGGTGACATTGACTCCACTCAGGTGCACAGTCCCGCTATCTGGTTCCTCCAAACCGGCGATGATCCTGAGGATGGTGCTTTTGCCCGAACCGCTGGGACCCAACAACGTCACCAATTTGCCCTGCTCCACGATGAAACTCACATCGTCTACCGCCAGGCAATCGTCGAAACGTTTGATCAGACAACTGATGGCAATCCCCATCATATCTCCTTAGTGCGCTTTTTCCAGTACTCGGTCAAGAGCAGCAACACGAATGAAATCCCTCCCAGAACCACCGATGCCGCATATGCGCCGTGATAGTTAAAGTCGGTAAACTCCTGGTGAACGTACAGCGTCGCGGTCTGTGTCCGCATGATGATATTCCCGCTGACCACCAGCACCGCTCCGAATTCCCCCAGAGAGCGTGCAATCGTCAACGTAATCCCGTACACCAGCCCCCAACGAATCGTCGGCAGGGTCACCTTCCAAAAAGTCTGCCACCGATTTGCCCCCAATGTGTGCGCAGCTTCTTCCGAATCTGTGCCCAACTCGCGCAGCACCGGAACTACTTCTCTCGTCACAAATGGCAGCGTCACGAACAATGTCGCGATGATGATCCCGGGCAGTGCATAGATGATCTTGACCCCTCCGGACTCAAACCACCGTCCCAATAATCCGTGCGGTCCGTACAGAACAATGAACATGAACCCAGCCACCACCGGCGAGACCGCGAATGGAAGATCCACGATGCCGTCAAACAGCGCCTTGCCGGGGAAATTGTGCCGTACCAGCAGGATTGCCAGCAGAATTCCCATCACGGTGTTGATGACCACCGCCAGAACGGTTGTTACCAGCGTGAGAAAAAATGCATGTCGGACAGCTTGCCCTTGCAATGCCTGGAAAAACGTAGCCGGACCGTGGCGAAACGTCTCTTCGACCAGTGCGCCCACCGGAAGAAGCACCAGAATCAGAAACCAGCCCAGAGTCCCAGCCAGAATTGCCCACCGTCCTATGGGAATCTGTCTCGCATCGGGGCGGGTCCAGGGGGCTGGACTGGTTTGTGATGCCGACACTCGCAGACGTCTCACACTAGGTCCCACGATCCCTCCCCCAATTCTGCAAGCGGTGGAGGAGCATCAAAATTGCCAGAGAGCAAACCAGCAGCACCAACGATACCGCCAATGCCCCGTGCGGATTATAGCTTTCGATTTCGCCATAGATGAATACCGGCGCCACCTGGGTCTTCATAGGGATATTGCCCGCTACCACCATGACGGAGCCGAATTCGCCCAATGCCCGGCTGAACGCCAGCGCCACACCGGTCAGGATCGAAGGCAGCAAATGGGGCAGTATTACTTTGCGGAAGGTCAGGAATTTCCGGGCGCCCAATGTGGCTGCCGCTTCTTCGATGTCTTTGTCCAATCCCATCAAAACCGGTTGCACACTGCGCACCACAAAGGGGAAGGTGACGAAAAGCAACGCCAGGATTATCCCGGGCTGTGCATAGATGACCTCGATGCCATGAGTATTCAAATATTTGCCCAACAGGCTCATGGGTCCGTACACCACAACCAACATCAATCCGGTGACGTTGGTGGGCAGCGCAAACGGCAAATCTATCAGCGCATTAACGACGGCTTTCCCCGGAAAAGAATATCTCACCAGAACCCACGCCATCAGCGTCCCGGTCACCGCATTAATCACCGCCATGGCGAAGGCGCACGTAATCGTCAATCTCAACGCATGAAAAGCCTGCGGCTCGAAAATTTCCGTCCAGAGATGCCCTAGACCCAACCCAAAAGCCTGAAAACTGATCACCAGGATCGGCAGAATGACCAGGAATCCGACATAACTGAAAACGGTCATCTTCAGCACCGCGTCCCCGGTCAGTATGACATGGGTGGGTCGCCTCTGCATCGCTATTTCCCGGTGGCAATTCTGGACAAAATCCGAGTCCAAACGCCGTTGCGACCATAAATGGTCTCGAATGCGCCGGACCACCCGCCCAGATAACTGATGTCAAAGAGCAGCTCGGGCTGTGGGAATTTGCTTTCGAATTCCTGGAAAACCGCCGTCAAGACTGGTCGCAGACCGAATTCGGCGAATGACCGCTGAGCCTCCTCGGTCAAGCAGAATTCGACGAACGCTTCCACCACGACTCGAGTTCCGTGCTTGTCCACATTCCTGTCAATCACCGCAATTGGGTTTTCGATCAGAATTGTGGCTCTGGGAATCACAAACGGGAAGTCCCTTCCCTCTAACTGTCTCAAGAGTACTTCGTTCTCGTATGTAACAATCGCATCGCCCGTGCCCATCTCGAAAGTCGTTACCGATTCTCTGCCGCTCTTGTCCATCACCTTCACATTTTTCTGGATGCGATAGAGCAGGTCTTCAGCGTAGGCTGAATCCGGCGTTCCGGTTTGTGCCTGTGTCGTTTTCAACCCGGCGCCGTAGATCGCATTCACGCACCACATGGCGCCTCCGGAAGTCCTTGGATTAGGATACAAAACCACCACTCCGGGGCGGGTCAAATCCTCCCAACCCCTTAGGTTCTTTGGGTTTCCGGGACGAAATCCGATGACGACCACCGAGCGGGTGACCATGCCCTTGGTATCGCCCGCTTTCCAATTATGGGTGATAAGTCCGGCTTCTGCGATTCTTGCCACGTCTCCTTCCAAAGACAACGCTGCGATATCCGCTTCGAAGCCGTCGATTATGGCTCGAGCCTGCGCCCCGGACGCAATATATGACTCCTGAAACTTGACTGTCTCACCAGTCTTCAGTTCCCAGTATTTCTGAAAGGCGGGGATGACCTCACGCTGGTAGGCTTCCTTCGGTACGGTGTAGGCGCCCAGGATGAGCGTCCGCGTCTGTTGCGCAGTCGCTCCATAGCACATCACCAAGCTAAGGCACTGTGCGACGGCGAATACGCGGAGCGTCCGTTGCAGACAAGAGTCCATGTGTCCCTCATGGTAATCAGCTATCGACGGAGTCTCGGTGAGTTGGGTAGATTGCTCGAAGTACCCCCGAGAATATCCCCGTTTGCCAACTGATTCCGTGATGTACGTCAAAATGCAGACATAAGCCAATACGGTGCTGACCGACTACATGTATCCCAAGCTCCGAAGGCGCTTACGAATCATATCCACTTCCCTGACGGTGAGATCGGCATCCAGGGTTTTGTCTGTCCGGGACACCAGGTCCCGAAGCACGTAGGTCACAAATTCGTTGACCGAACTGAATCCCGAAGGCTCAATGATCTCTTTGATCATGTTATAAATGGGTCTCGGGATTTTCAAAGTGACTCGATCCGATGGCACGTTGTACTCCTATTGTACTACAATTTTAGTACAATATAGTAACCACAATTTTTAATGTCAAGAGAAATTTCCGGATTGAGAAAAATTCTCTATGACCTTGCCAAAGATTGCTGTCACTCTCCGCCGAAAACTCTTGATTTCAAAAAATTCTGGGTTATATTATGGCAAGATGCCACGGATTATAGTTTCGATGTAGCGTCGCCCGGCTCTACCTGGATAATGATTGAAACATCTTTGATATCTCGAAATCCAAGATAATTGCAGTTGAAGCACGGTCATGAAAGTCTCCGATCTGTTCGTCAAATGCCTTGAAAACGAAGGCATACGCTACGTTTTCGGCGTCCCGGGGGAAGAGAATGAAGACCTGTTGTTCTCGCTGGAGAACTCGTCGATCCGATTCGTCGCCACCAGGCACGAGCAGGGTGCGGCGTTCATAGCTAACGTGTGGGGACGGTTGACCGGCAAGGCGGGTGTGTGCCTGTCCACTCTGGGTCCCGGCGCCACCAATCTGATCACCGGCGTTGCCGACGCCAACATGGACAAAGCCCCTCTGGTCGCCATCACCGCGCAGGGCGGGTTGACCCGGCTCCACCACGAAAGCCATCAGAACCTCGATATCGTCAACATGTTCAAGCCCATCACCAAGTGGAACACGGCGATATCCGCCCCGAATGTAGTCACGGAAGTAGTCCGCAAAGCATTCAAGATTGCGGAATACGAGAAGCCCGGCGCCACTCATATCGAATTGTCCGAAGACATGGCAAAGCAGGATTGCCTGAAGAATCTGACGCCCATTGTTCCGGAACGTGTCCGTCGCCCCGGTCCCGACTACAAGGCGATCAACCGTGCCGTTGAGTTACTGCGGTCGGCGCACCGACCGATTATCATCGCCGGAAATGGTGCTATACGGAAACTTGCCAGCAAGCATTTGACGGCAATGGTTGAATCCCAGGGTATCCCGGTGGCATCTACCTTCATGGGCAAAGGCGCCGTTTCGGACAAGATGGAACAATCACTTCTTTGCATCGGGCTCGGATTCAAGGATTACGTACATGCCGCCGTGGAGCAAGCGGATCTGGTGATCACGATCGGCTATGATATCGCCGAATATCCTCCTCAAAGGTGGAACGAACGCGGCGAGAAGGTGATCATCCACATCGACTTCGTTCCCGCAGAGGTATATGCGATGTATGAACCGCAGGTCGAAATCGTGGGCGACATTTCCGGAAGCCTCTGGGAACTCAACCAGAAATTGGCAGGAGAGAAATTCGGATTCGAAAAGGACTGGTACAAGCCAATCCGAGAACGAATCCTGGACGACATCCGAAGTTATGATCTGAAGGAGGGTGATGCTTTCACCATTCCTGGGGCGTTGAATATCATCCGTAGCTTGATGGACGACTGCGGGCTGCTGATCAGCGACGTGGGCAGCCACAAGATCTGGATCGCACGGAATTTCCCCACCTACTGTCCTAATGGATGTTTGATCAGCAACGGGCTTGCCAGCATGGGAATCGCACTGCCGGGAGCCATTGCGGCGTCACTGGTGGAACCCAAGAGGCAGATCGTTGCCGCCATGGGCGATGGCGGTTTCCTGATGAATTCGCAGGAATTGGAAACCGCGAAACGCCTGGGTGTCAAATTCACAGTGGTCATTTTCAACGATAATGACTTTGGATTGATTAGCTGGAAACAGCGGCTATCCCGGGGAAGATCCGTCTATACCAACGTATCCAATCCTGATTTCAAAGCCTATGCCGAGAGTTTCGGAATCAAGGCGTACCAGCCCGGGACTGTGGCTGAACTCAAGGAACAGTTGCTTGAAGCTCTTGGCTCCGGACGGCTTTCTTTGGTGGAGATCCCGATCGAAAATCGGGTGAACGACGAATTAGTGGAAAAACTGAATACATATTGGAGGGATAAGTCATGAGCATCGTTGCCGTTAATCCCGCCACTGGCGAGACCGTCAAGACATACGAGGAAATGACTCCGGACCAGGTTCGAATCTCCATCGAAGAATCGCATCAGGCTCACCTATCCTGGCGAAGAACGACTTTTCCCGAGCGGGCAGCGCTCATGAGGAAAGCCGCTCAGGTGCTGCGAGAGCACGTCGAGAACTATGCCAGACTGATGGCGATAGAGATGGGAAAACCGATTCGCGACGGCAGGACGGAGACCGAAAAATGCGCCTGGGTGTGCGATTACTATGCCGACAACGCCGCCAAATTCCTGGCGCGAGAGATGATAGAAACTGATGCATCGCGAAGCTTCGTTTCGTATCAACCAATAGGCGTGGTGCTGGCAGTCATGCCCTGGAATTTCCCATTCTGGCAAGTGTTCCGTTTCGCGGCTCCGGCTTTGATGGCAGGTAATGGCGGTGTCTTGAAACACGCCTCCAATGTCCCCGGCTGCGCATTAGCTATTGAAGACGTTTTCCGAAAAGCCGGCTTTCCGGAACATATCTTCCGCACTTTGCTGGTTGGTAGCAGACAGGTGGATGCCATCATCGAAAATCCTCTGGTCAAAGCCGTCACTTTGACCGGAAGCACCCCTGCAGGAAAAGCCGTCGCCAAGAAAGCGGGCGACATGTTGAAAAAAACCGTGCTCGAGCTGGGCGGAAGCGATCCATACGTGGTGCTGGGCGATGCGGATGTGCCGGCTGCTGCTGCAACCTGCGTGACCAGCCGTCTGATTAATTCCGGTCAGAGCTGTATCGCCGCCAAACGCTTCGTCGTGGTCGAGTCCGTGAGAAAGCAGTTCGAAGACCTGTATGTGCAGTACATGACCAGCAAGAAAATGGGCGATCCCCTGCGGGAAGATACCGAGGTCGGTCCTCAGGCTCGACAGGACCTGCGAGACGACCTGCATCGTCAGGTTGTAGAGAGCATCAAGCAGGGCGCCAAATGCCTGCTCGGAGGCGAGATTCCGACATCAAAAGGCGCCTATTATCCTCCGACCGTGTTGACAGATGTCAAGAAAGGGATGCCCGCCTATGAGGAGGAGCTATTTGGACCGGTGGCGGCAATTATCCCAGCCAGAGATGAAGCTGATGCGATTCGGATTGCGAACGATTCTGTGTTTGGACTGGGCGCCGCGGTCTTCACTCATGACTCATCGAAAGGGGAGAGGATCGCAGAATTCGAGATAGAGGCGGGGTGCTGCTTCGTCAATTCCTTGGTCAAGTCAGACCCCCGACTGCCATTTGGCGGAATCAAGGAAAGCGGCTACGGACGGGAGTTATCCCACTTCGGCATTCGAGAATTCGTCAACATCAAGACGGTGTACGTCAAGTAATCGTTCTTTCAGGGCATTTTCCCTATCGGATTGGCGGAGGGGATTTTTGTGCACTGCGAACCTTATCGATGGCACGGAAATCTACTTGCGAGAAGAAATTTCTTTCTCTCGCAAAGAATAATGCTTGACTTTGTGCAATGTATTTATTATACTGTACCAGCAGAATTGACTGAGGGGCGAATCCTGCCATTAGGGTGTGAGTTTCAAGAAAGCTGATCTTACTTGGGTTCCAAGGTACATCTGAAGCACACTCGATGATGGAGACAGCGGCTCAGTCGTACCTTTTTTGCACTCAAAATTCGTTCCTACCATATGGTCCAACACAGAAGGAGAATGTCATGGATGAGAGGAAATCACTTGTTACCCTGGTTCTGATTGGAACCGTGGGACTACTGATGTGCATTTCGTTGGCGGCAGCCCAAACCGATGTGACGACGCCAGGCAATGAGAAACAGGAGGATGTCATCAATCAGGACGCCTCCGCGGCTCCCACCATCGATCCAGTCGCAGACGCACAGTTTGAAACCAGGATTGCTCAGATACAGCAGGAAGCACAGGCACGAATACAGGAATTGCAGAGCTCTATTCAATCCGGCACCGATGTGAACTCAGAGGCAATTCAAAGCCAGATTTCCGACGTGAAGAAGGAATCGCAGATATCGATTCTGGAAATCCGGCATGAGCAATACGTGGCGCGTGGCGACGCCGAAATGGCAGAGAAATTCCAGCGTGCCGCAGACATGCTGCGAAATCCTGTCGCGCGGCAAGCCGCTGATCCGGCTGCGGATCAAGCTCGCAGTGAGCAGGTAAGAAGTACTCAACAGCCGACCACACGATAACCGCATTCCAGAAAACACAAAGGAGAAGGACGTGAATTCCCGAAGTTATTCGATTCGCGCCATCGCGGTTGTCGCAGCACTATTATGCTTGCTCTTTTCAACCGCGTTGGCTCAACAGCTCATGTTTCAGGGAAAGCCGGTCATAACCGGCACCTGGCAAGGTGAGCCTGCTCAATACATCGCCGGAGAAATCCTGGTGATGTTTCAAGATAGAGACGTGCCGGGCGCTGACATAGCTCGCACTATCGGGGGGACGATGGTTCGCGGGGTGGAAGATGATGGATTTGCCAAAATACAGGTGGAGGCGACTGCCGATATTCCAGCCTTATGCGAGCAACTCTATCAGAATCCATCGATTCGATTCGCCGAGCCGAATTTCCTTGCCTCCATCGGCGTGTGGAATCCCAATGACCCGTCTTTCACTAACGGGACTCAATGGTCCCTCAGGAATACCGGGCAAAATCCACCTGATGGCGTTCCCGATGCCGATATAGATGTGGACTGGGGATGGGACCTGAACCACGGCAGCAGCTCCGTAGTATTGGCGATCCTCGATTCCGGCATCGATATGACAATTCCAGGCTTGGTTCTTAACCACGTCGAACTGGACAATAACCCTACCTCCAGGATCATACTTGGTCCGGACTATATCGGAGACGGCAACGGTGTCGCGGATGAGAATAGCCACGGTACCCATGTGGCGGGTATTGCCGCTGCGGAGACCGACAACGCCACCGGTATTGCAGGAGTCGCCGAAAACTGCAAGCTCCTGATAATTCAGGTGTTTGATGAATTTGGCAACGGAAGCTACGAAGCGCTGCGCGACGGCATCAATTACGCCACGGACTACCAAGTCGCGAATCCGTCATATAACGTGGTGATGAACTACTCCGGCGGCGGTGGATCCGGCAGTGCCATTGTGCTCACGGCATTGGAGTATGCCGAGACGAATGAAGTTCCGTTCGTGACCATTTCTCACAACGACGCTTCGTCAACCTGTCGTTATCCGTGCCAGTACGAATCCGATTTGAACAACCTGATCTGCGTTGCCGCAACTGATCCGTGGGACGTAAAGGCGGGGTATTCCAATTACTGCGCGGACGTTACGGTGACGGCTCCCGGAGGATTCGGGGGGACTGCCGGTTCTGACGATATTTACTCCACAATCCCTGCAAATACCTATGGCTACAAAGCCGGGACGTCAATGGCGGCGCCGCATGTGACCGGGCTGTGCGGACTGATTATGGCATCGAACTCGTCCTTGACGGCATTACAGCTTCGTGATCGGTTGGAACAAACTGCCGACGATGAGGTCGGACCTCTGGCGACCGACCCGCAAGGCTACGACAACCGGTATGGTTGGGGTCGCGTCAACGCCTGGAGTGCGGTGGCGCATTCATACCTCACTCCCTACCTCCAGGGGAATTTGAGGTGGTCCAACACGCATACGACTGCCGGTCAATCCAAAGACTACCGACTGGCGCCACCATCCAACGGGAATTGGGAGATCGTCGCAACCCGTCCCCATACGACTCTCGATTTGGACTGTCGGTGGATCGACACGGACGGCAGCACTATCCTCGCCACCAGCGCTTATGGCAGCGATGAACCGGATTACGTCCTCGCGTACAATCGACCCACCAGCGGTAGCGACTACTATGGTCGAATCTATACTTATTTCGGAACCGGAAAATTCTCGGCGGAATACCAGCAGGCATCCGAAGTCTACATCGGATCGATGTACGATGCCGACTACGAATGGGAATCATCCCATGTCGTGCACATCATCCAGATATACCTGCAATACGATCATCGCTACACGTTCAAAGTGGATATGACCTCCGGTGAAGCAGACCTCGGCATGAGCTTGCACGGTGCCGGAATAGGCAGTCTGATCTTCAGAAGCCGCTCTGCGAATTATTTTGATATAGATGCAGGCGGCTCGGGAGCCGATGAGGCGACTTCCTATACGCTCACCGGCTCGACCGGCTGGTATGTCTTCGTTATCTACAACAATAACGGACGCAACGGCGTCATGGATATCTCAGTGGAAGAACTGCTGACTCCGGGAACCCCGGTGGCTTTGACCGAAGCCAGCAGTGTCACCGTGAGCGACGGCTATTTCTATAGCTATCTCAATGGCGGCACCACCATGGGAGTCCTGGGTGTTCGACCGAACACCAGCAACGACTACGATATCCACCTCTACAACAACAATCAATACAATTTCCACGGCGGCGGTGCCCTGGTTAGCTCCACATATGGTGGTTCAATCGTTGACTTCGTTTTGTACGACAAAGCCTTATTCACTCCCGGATGGTACTATCCGAATGTCTATGAGTGGGCTAACAATCCGGGGACGTCAGGCTATGTCTTGGATGGCGATGACATCGCCGAAACCCTGGCATTGGGCACCAATGGACCGTTCTCATTCTCCGCAGGTGAAGTTGCTGAAGCCTGGGATGTGTCCTTGACCAGCGGCGTGGAATATCAATTCACCGGCGACATCACGTCAGGGCTTCCGGATATCGGGATAGGGCTTTTCCGGAAGGATGCCACGTACAAGACCCGGAGTCAGTATGTTCTATTCGCCTATTCCGCAGGAGGCGGGGTCGATGAGACCTTCTCCTGGCTGTGCGACGCAACAGCCACCTACACTCTGGTCGCCTGGAACCAGAACGGAATCACCGGAGACTACAACATCCTGATTACTTCCTATCCCAATCTGGATGCCTATGTCGCCGCCGGCTGGAGCTACGAATTCGTCCCCAGGAACACGGGCGGCGCTTCTTACGCCAACTGCCCAATTACTGCCACGCTGCCCGGGAATACTACGGATACCCGCCTGAACTGGATTGTCCGCAACACCACAGCCAATGCAATTCCGTCTTCGCCGACATTTTACACCCATCTCTATCTGGACGGGTCATTCTTCTATGACCGTCCCTGGACCACCGGACTTGCCGGAAATTCCGAGCTGCATTTCACCAACTGGACAACCACATCTCAAATCCGGGGCGGAAAGCACACTGTCGAATTGAGAGAAGACGGCACCAATGTCATCACGGAATCCAATGAGTTGGACAACAGCTACCTCCGTCAATTTGTCTGGTCGCCTTATGTCCTCACCAGAGATGTTCCCGTGGATCGTTTGGCTCCGCCCGATTGGAGCTTCATGTTCCCCAGACCGGATTGCGATGGGTTCCAGTTCACCCAGAGTGCGGGCTACGCCTTTGCGGTGGGCATCACGCCTCGTGGTTCCACCGATGATTATGACATACAAGTCAGCGATGATTACGTAGGTTCCCTCTCGGGCTTCGATTCGTTGAGAGCGTATTCTTATATGACCGGGTGGTACACGGATTATGTGGTGGGAACCTACATAGGCGTCGCCTCGACGCTCTATCCGGGAACCATGACCTGGTCAGGCGGAACCGGAAACTACGTGATCGATCCACAAGATTCATACAACCGTCTGTTGAATCCGACGGATGAAACCAGGCGCGATACCATACCGGCTGATCATGTCTTAAGGGTCTATGAAGCCTACCTCGAGCAAGACTCAACCTACGTCATCACCTTGGACAATATCTCCGGCGGGGCTAACCTTGATCTGTCCCTCTATGGTCCCGACTACGGATACTATGGTTCCGAAGACTACGCGGCGGCTTCTTGGTCAGCATACCTGGACGAGCAGATTGTTTACACCGCCACTGCTACATCCTGGTATGTGATCACCGTTCATAAGACTGCGTATGCCGCCTTGCCCCTTACCAACATCTTCGACTTGACCATCGAATTCGGGCGTCCCAATCTTGCTACCACGACTCCGACCGGGTGGGATTTCGAATTCGTGCCGAGAGATGTTGCCGGCGCTGCACCCGGGGATTGTCATATCACTGTTACCTTGCCAGGCAACACTACCAATACTAACCTCAATTTCAGCGCCTTGAGTAACGGTTTTGTGGATGTGCCCCCGGTAACATTCTACGACCAACTCTACCTGGACGGCAGTTCTTTCTTTGACCGTCCCCGGAGCACAGGTCTCGGCGTAGGAAACACCCTGTATCACCTGAATTGGACGACCACTACTCCAATTCGAGGCGGCAGACATACCATAGAACTCCGCCTCGATGGCACCGACACCATTGACGAGACCAATGAACTGGACAACACTGTTCCGCGCCAATTCATTTGGTCGCCTCTGCAGCTAACCAATGAAGTCCCGGTGTTTCGCGCGCCACCTCCACCGTACAGCACGATGTGGACTCAGCCCAACTGCGATGGATTCAAGTACATCCGAACTGGTTCCTACGCCTACGGCGTCGGTATCTGCCCCGCCAGTAATCTCGACTACGATCTCAGGCTTTACGACGACTACACCGGGTCATTGGTAGGCTTCGATTCACTCCGAGTCGGCTCCTACTATGTCTCCGGATACACGGATTTCGTGGTGGCGACCTATACAGGAGTCGCAGGAACCGTGTATCCCGGTGCCTATGATTACCTGGGAACTGGCACCAACGAATACGTGATCGAAGCCATTGATGCCAATGGCAAAATCCTGAGTCCCGAAACTGACAACACGATGCGGGATACCTTGGGAGCTAACGAGATCCTGAACGTGTACGAAGCATATATGTCGAGCGGGATTCCATATGAAATTGAACTCGACAACATCTCCGGAACCGCGGATCTTGCTCTGGCAGTCTATGGACCGAATTACGGATACTACTCCAGAACTGAGCATGTGGCTTATTCCAACAACGTCGGTCCCGACGAGCTGATTTCTTACACTCCGGCAAGTGGTTCGTGGCATGTCATCGTTGTTTTCAAGCCAACTTATGACCAGTTGGCTCCGCAGAACATCTATGACATCAGGGTGACTCTGAACCAGAGGAATCTGACATCATCGACGCCGACGGGTTGGAGTTATCCGATTGTCCCGAGGAATGTCGGCGGAGCGACACCAAACAACTGCACGGTGACTGCTTCACTGCCCGGAAATACCAATAGCACTTTTTACAACATCTCTTCCTACAATCAGGGTCCCGGTCCGGTACTAGGTCAATACATGGACTATATCCACCTGGATAGCGTGTGGTTCTATGGAGCGGTGCAATCGCCTCCGATTCTGCCAGACGCATTTGGTCTTCGTCAAAACATCAGTGCGTCTCAGGTGGTCCGAGGCGGTCGCCATACCTTGGGTGTTTACATCGATCGGAATGATAGCATTCCGGAGACCAACGAAACCGACAACTGGTACGCGCGGCAATTCGTTTGGACGCCGTATATCCTGAGCGACTATACGCCAGTTACTCGCAGTGCCCTCCCACAGTACGGTTCCAGCACTTACCCGAACTGTGATGGCTTCGAGTACACTACCAATTGGTGGGGTGCAGTAGGAATTCTGCCTTTCAATGGCACGGATGATTTCAACCTGCGTCTCCATCAGCCTTGGGTCAACAGCGAAACCGGATTCGACTTGACGGAAGCTGGTTCCGGATGGGGATTGGGTCAAAACGACTTCGTGCTGGCAAGTGACATCGTCTATGGAAATCGAACCATGGATGTGGGTGCAGTCAAGGATCTATCCAATCCCGGCGTCGGTCAGTTCGTGATCCAGCAGGCTAACGAGCAATCCACCTTCTATTCCTATGGCACCTACGGTCCTTATACCATTGGAAATGGTAGTGTCATGGGTATGTGGGAAGTGTACCCGCCATCTCCTGGCTTCTATGACTTCGTAGTCGATGTCATCTCCGGAAACGCGGACATCGGGACGTCGCTGTACGATGGCGCGGATCCTTATGCCAGCAAGTCCGAGTACTATTCTGGCGCGTTCAGCAATTCGGCTGGCGGAGGTGGTGACGAATCATTCTCCATTGACAGTCCATACATGGGTATGTACTTCGGTTGGGCGGTCTGGAAGAACGGCGCCGCAGATCGTACCCTAACCAGTACCTTCTACTTGAGATGGGGTCCTTCAATAGCGCCGGTGCCCATGCCGGTGGACGACCTGGTCATCGTGCGGATCGACTATACCAATGACGTGAGGCTGATCTGGTCGCAAGTCACGCAGGATACGTCCGGTAGCCCGCTCGCGGTTAACTACTATCGGGTCCATCGGAATGTGGATCCGTACTTCACGCCATCGTCATCAGATTCTATCGGATTCACCACTCCTCCCGATACGACTTATGATGATCTCGGAGTGACGCTCAGCAATCTGATATACTTCTACAAAGTGATTGCAGTGGACACTGACGGCGTCGTGGTAAGTCAGCCGACTGAGCCTCAGAATCCGAGGATTGTCACCGGAATACCGCCTCGGGACGATGCTCCAGCCGCAGTTCGCAGTCGTTCTCAGCATTAACGGGTCTCACTGACCCATCTAACAGAAAACGGGAGGCAGATAATCTGCCTCCCGTTCCTCATGTTGGCAACGATTTTTCACGTGGTGAGGTATAAGTGCTCAATGAAACATCTGTGTCACGTGAAAGCCCGTCCATGACAGAATTGTCAGTGCAGCGAGAAGGGAAGAAGGTGAGGGCTGAAAAAAGTCTCTAAAAAAACGTAAAAAAGTCTTGACAACGGTCGCTTTGGGAATTATATTTATATAGCTCATCTACCATGCGTAGAAGGAGATCGACGGCGCCACCCGATTTTGGGTGGCGTTGGTTGCTCTATATAACCCTAT
>Ga0214473_10001671_pt1 | contig 28701 bp, 29 predicted proteins | sample RVTome_7_FD_203509 | JGI IMG/M metagenome (GOLD analysis project Ga0214473, IMG submission 203509) | Soil microbial communities from uranium-contaminated site in the Upper Colorado River Basin, Wyoming, United States - RVT98D197 | ecosystem: Environmental > Terrestrial > Soil > Contaminated >...
GGGAAAACGCAATTTCCCCCCTTCGCCCCCACGAAAAGGACCTGCCACCAAGTACGCTTGCATTCTTATCTGGCGCCTCGCTTGACGCGACCGATACGCGTAGGCTATACTCCGCCAGAGATCAATCCACAGCACGGGGAGTCCGGTGTGACCGGGCTGAGAGGAGGGCGAAGGAGCCCTCGACCCGCAGACCTGATCCGGGTAATGCCGGCGGAGGGATCGCAAGCGTCGTAGAACACGGCCCTCCGCCGAAGAAGGCGGAGGGCTTTCCCTTTGCGCGCAGTCATCTTTGCAAATGGAGAACTGAGAGAGCCCGAGGCCGCGCTGGCGGCACTCGAGCCAGACGACCGTCTGATCGCGGCCGACGGCGGGATGCGGCACCTGCGCGCCCTCGGGTTAACTCCGGCATGGATCATCGGCGACCTGGACTCTCTCCCAGCGACCGATCTCGAACGGCTGGAGTCGGGCGGGATCGAGGTCCTGCGCTTTCCTGAGCGAAAAGATCAGACCGACCTCGAGCTGGCGATGCAACACGCCGTGAAGCTCGGTGCAGATGAGATCGTGGTCTTCGGCGCGTTTGGCGCACGCTGGGATCATACGTTGGCCAACTTGCTCCTCAGCCTTCACCCTGGCATGCTCGGCGTCCAGTGCAGATTTGTCGACGGCGGTCAGCGCGTCTTCCCGGCTCGAGGGCTGACGCACATCGAGGGGACCCCGGGGGATGTCGTTTCGTTGATCCCGGTCGGCGGGGACGCATTAGGGGTGACCACCAGCGGTCTCGAGTACCCCCTGCACGACGGGAGGTTGTCCCTCGGGAGCACGCTGGGAGTGAGCAACGTGCTGGTCCGGCCGCCGGCCACACTCGAAGTGCGCCAGGGCCAGTTGCTTGTCATCGTCTCGCATGACGGGAATTATGGAGGTGGTAGATGAAGGAGACATCACGGATCCTGGTGTTCGGTTTATCGGCCGGCTTGATCACCCTCGGGCTCTACGTCCTGGCGGCTGTCGTGCGCGGGCCCGATGTCGAATTCATCCAGTGGAACCCCATCCACGCTGCCGTCCTCACGGCCTTCGGGCTCGCCGGCGGCGCGGCCTGGGGATCGCGCAAGGCCCTCGAAAACTGGAGAACGCTTGAGGTGATCCTCACCGCGAACCTGGCGCTGGTCTTCGGGCTGCTCTTCCTCGGGTGGGCGTTTGTGTGGGAGCTGGTCAAACCCCTCAACGCAGTCCTGCCCGGATCCCGCGACCTGTTCTACGGGTTCTGGTTCATCGCTGCGATCGTGGCACCTTACATCATTCGCAAACCGGGCGCAGCGCTGGCCGCCGAAACACTGGCCGCGCTGGCTGAATTCCTCGCAGGGGGCGAGTGGGGTCTTACGATTCTGATCTCGGGCCTGGTTCAGGGCGCGATGGCCGAGCTCGTCTTCGCCGCAGTGCGCCACGAACGCTACAGCCTGCCGGTCCTGGCGCTGGCCGGAGCCGCCGCCGGGGTCGGAAGCATGGTCGTGGATTACCTCTTTTGGTACTCTAGCCTGACGCTGGGCGTTCTGGCAGTCATGCTCGTCGCCCGTATTATTTCCGGGGCGGTTTTCGCCGGATGGCTGGGCAAGGCGATCGGCGACGGCCTCGAACGCGCGGGTGCCCTGGGGTCGTTCCGGATCTCTTACCAGGAATGAGGCGAGACTGAAACTCGACCACGGCTTGATCCAGGTCGAACACCTGACCGTGCGCTACCCAAAATCAGAAGTTCCCGCCCTGGCAGACGTCAGCCTGACGATCGAACGGGGCGAGACGGTCCTTCTGCTTTCGCCGTCCGGGGGCGGGAAATCGACGTTGGCACACATCCTCAGCGGACTGATCCCGCAGGATATCTACGCCTTCGTCGAAGGCCGGGTACGCGTGGGAGAGATCGACCCCACGACGGCTCCGCCGGGGCGGGTCGCGGCACAGGTTGGGCTGCTGTTCCAAGATCCAGAGTCAGGATTCGCTACGCTCACCGTTGAGGACGAGATCGCCTTCGGTCTGGAGAACCTTCAGGTGCCGCCGGGGGAAATGCCGTCGAGGATCCGACACAGTCTGGAGCAGGTAGGTCTGCCAGATCTCAAGGGGCGCCGGCTTGACAGTCTCTCCGGCGGCGAGGCGCAGCGGATCGCGCTGGCCTGTCTGCTGGCGATGTCGCCTCCGGTGCTCGTCCTGGATGAACCAACCGCTAATCTCGATCCCGCCTCGACACGGGAGTTCTTCTCCATCCTCGCCGGGCTCGGCCGGTCCCATACGATCTTGCTGATCGAACACAAGCTCGATGCGTGCCTTCAACTGGCGAATCGAGTCATCCTGCTGGACACTCATGGCCGGTTGACTGCCGCAGATGAGCCCGGGCGGGTGTTCGAACTGAACAGGGAAGTGATCCTCGACGCCGGGATCTGGATGCCGGACGACATGGCGGGCCCTTCACTGAACCCTGATTCGGGAGTGACCCGCGAGCCACCTCCGGCGATGGCCGTGCTGCCTGCCGTCCAAATCGAAGATGTGACGTTCGCCTTCCCACGCCAGCCGCCGGTCTTGCGGGATGCCAGCCTGAATATCCAGCGGGGATCGTTCTTCGCCCTCGTCGGACCAAACGGGTCGGGTAAGACGACTCTCGCTCGTCTGATGATGGGGTTGCTGCCTTCTCCGGCTCACGGCGAAATCCGCATCTTCGGCGATCCTCTGGAAAGATTGACGCTAGCCGATCTGACCGAACGCGTGGGGTTCGTCTTCCAGAATCCTGAACACCAGTTTGTGACGAATACGGTGCGTGATGAGCTCGCATTCAGTCTCAATGCCCGACACTGGCCCGAGACCGAAGTCGAAGGACGGGTGGCCGAATTGCTGTCGCGCTTCGAACTGGTCGACCAGGAATCGCAAAACCCGTTTACGTTGAGCCAGGGTCAGAAGCGGCGGCTGAGCGTGGCGACCATGCTTGCGGTCGGCCAGCGGATGTTGATACTGGATGAGCCTACTCTGGGCCAGGACCGACGGACGACGCTGGCACTCATGGAGTCCCTCTCCGCGCTGAACCGACAGGGAGTGACAATCCTCATCATCACTCATGACATGTGGCTGGTCGGGTCGTACGCTCAGCTGGTGGCGGTCCTGCTCCACGGCCGGACTGCCTTCGTCGGGCCGCCGCATGTCCTTTTCGAAGACAACGATCTGATGCACTCGGCCCGGTTGGCCTGACGGGAACCGCCACGGATGTTCACTTACCTCGCTTCTGCATCACCCCTGCACCGGTTGAACCCATCGGCCAAGCTGCTGGCGCTGGCCCTGGTTGCAGCCGGCGCCACACTGGCGTTCGACCCCTTCGTGCCTGCGGCACTCTTGGTGGGCCTGTGGCTGACGACGTGGATCGTGGGGAAAGCGCCGTTCTTTAGAATGCTCCGCTGGAGCCTTCCGATTCTGCTCCTCCCCCTTCCGCTGGTAATTTTCACTGCACTTTACGCCGACCTCAGTCGGTTCAATGCACCGACGATCCTTTGGGAATGGGGACCGTGGACCCTTGCGTCGGAGGGGCTCCTCATCGGCCTCGGGTTGGGATTGCGCGTCTCGTGTTTCATGACCACCTCCTTGCTTTTCATCACCACCACTGACCCGACAGATTTCGCTGTCAGTCTGATCCAGAACCTGAAAGTCCCATACCGCTTTGGTTACGGTGTTCTCATCTCGTACCGGTTTCTGCCATTGCTCAGGACAGAGCTCGAGACCATCCGCTTCGCCCACAAAGTCCGCGGAGTCGGCCGGCACACCGGGATCCTCGGGCGATGGCAGGATGTACGACGCCTGGCCTTGCCTCTGCTAGCCTCGGCGATCCGCAATTCCGAGCGAACTGCCCTGGCCATGGACGCCAAAGCCTTTGGGGCCGGATCCGAACGGACATATTACCGCCAGATGAAGGTCAGACCCCGAGATGGGTTGTTCCTTGTGGCGGTGATCGCTTTCATCCTGGTTGTGTATGCAGTCGCCATTCGTTCGGGTGTGGCCGACCTGCAGTGGATCCCCGGCGCGTGATGGCTTGCCATGTCATACCCCCACCCCCCCTCCGCTAGGCCGCGTGGGTTCACCGGTCGGCGCGTGGAGAATGTGAAAGAACCCCAATGACACATGATTCGTATACCGTCACTACGGTACACACGCGCGATTCGCAAAGGTCCCTACCCCCGGTAGAGCCATCCGGGGCGAACCCTGCCAATTGCATGCGGGGAAGAGGGCCCCCACCCCCTGCATCCCCCTCCCCCGGCCGCTGGCGAGGTTGATCCAGCTCCAGCGTTTGGCCGTGGGAGGAGGAGGAAGAAAGAACGGAGAAGGGGGGAAGCTTTGCTTCCCCCCTTCTCCGGAAACTTCCATCCCCCCTCTTCGCAGTTGACAACTTCGATGGATGGCCGGCCACACTGCGGAGAGGGGGGTAAGGGGGGTGAGGCGGTCACCGCCCTAGCCGAGATCGAATCGGATCGTGGTCGAAGAATGAACTTCCTTCGAGCCGATCACCTGAGATATGAAGAATCAATGCCTTTCGAGTGGCGCCGCCGACTTGTCAATACTACAAGACACACTGAGAGGCCGCATGCAGAATCCTGAGGCGATCACGGTCCATAAGCTCGACCACCAGGGGAGCGAGCTTTGGCGCTATGAGGGTACGCTGATGCAGCGGACCCCGTCGAGCCTGACCCTGGAGGCATCCTTCGATCGGGAGAGTGAGGCGATCGGAGGCATGACCCTCCGGCGCGGGGACCGATTTGTCGAAACGTTCTTCACCGACCGTTGGTACAACATCTTCGCCGTCCACGACGGGCTAGACGGCCCGCTTAAAGGCTGGTACTGTAACATCGCCCGCCCGGCTCGAATCGAGCCAGGACATCTCTTCGCGGAAGACTTGGCGCTAGACCTGATCGTCGATCGCCTGGGTGGGTGGGTCGTCGTCGACCAGGACGAGTTCGATGCGCTGGAGATACCGAAGGAGGATCGGGAGCGCGCCCGGCAGGCACTGGAGGAACTTCAGCACCTGGCCGCCTCGGGAGAGGAGCCGTTCACATTCCCAGGGTGAGTCCTTCGGGCAGAGGCCGAGCGGGTTTCTCGCGGCCCGGCATGGAGAATCCGGGGCCGCCCGCAGAACTGCGACCGGCCCCGGACATTTCTAAATTCAAATCAGATGAAAGCTAGGAGCGCCGGGATGAACGTGTTGAAATCCGAAGTCCCGGCGATGATCGCCAGACAGAACGGAATGGCGAACAGGGCGCCGAAGACACACAGACCGATCCCGGAGAGGGCGATCCCGATCCAGCCCAGAACGAGACCGGCAGTCGCCATTCCGCCTCCGCCATCCGCGCCGGCGCTATCGCGAATCTCCCGCCGGGCCATTCCCCCGGTGATGACGGCCACTATGCTGCCGATCAGCGGCAGTAAGGTCAGCCCGAGGATACCTGCGATGAGACTGATGAGCGCCTTGTTGTTCGTTGGCGGCGCCGGGGCGGCCCCGCTCGGCGGACTCTGCATGGACATGCTCGATTCTCCTCTTAGATGGGCGATCCGGATTAGGTGGCGCGCACGGCATTTGCCCGCCGCCAGAGTAGCCAAATAACAAGCGCAGTCAGGACGATGATCAAGGCCGCAACAAGGACCGGGATAACAACCGACAATATCGAGAGCCCCGTCGCAAGGATGTCTTCGGCCACGCTCACCGGTATATTCGCCGTTCCGCCCGTGGCGGCGGTTATCGCCGGCCGGACCGCAGCCGCCTTCACCGCGTGCACGCTCCCGGCGACGAGCAACCCGGCAATCATCGCCACGACAGGATGAATCTCGGTGACGACGCGCGTGCTGGCGGCAAAAAGGATGGCGCCGGCTGCCGGGCGGACAAAAGTCTGGATGACATCATTGACGTGGTTGACGGCCGGGATCTTGTCGGCGAAGAACTCGATCGATCCCAGGACGATCAGGCCTCCGATCACCCACCAACTGCTCAGTGCATCCCACGGTGGCGCAAGGTCGATCCAGTTTGTGAAGCGCGCCATCAGAGATACGATCAGAAGGGGAACATACGCATTCAGACCGGCGCTGACGGAAAGCCCGAACGCCGAGAGAACCCCCGCGACTCCATCCATCTTGTTCTACTCCTACAGGTGGAGGCCACCCCAAGTACCGGTAAGCCAATGTCGGACGATATCTGCGAGCCCGATTTGGGCGAAGGCTACAGTCAGACCGGCGAACCCTGGCGTGATCAGCCCTTTCCAGGATTCGACGCGATTCTCCTGCCGTGTGACCAAGAGCCCGATCATCGTATAGATCGACGCTAGCAAGAGGACGACCCCGAATGCACTCGTCAATGCCAGCGGATACAAGATCAGTGGGTTTTCGGACAATACGATCCCGATCAGGATCGCCATCAGGACGAGGAGCCTCCCCAGGTCACCCAGCGAACGCAATGCCGGCTCGCGCTTCCATTCCCGCCACACAGTCTGATTGAACCCGGCGTACACGACAGTGGTCATGACAATGCCAACAAGCGACCCGGTGATCAGACGCAAGGTGTTGCTCGGCTCGTAGAGACCTTTCACCCCGGGAAAGAAGTGTAAATAGGAGTTCGTACCATCTATTGCCCAGGCCAGAAAGAAGAATGCCAGGATACCGACAAGAGGCTTCGATGGCATCTGCCCGGCCCTGCCCCGGCCGCGAGCGAGGAAAAAGACAAACGTGAGCATCGCTCCCAGGTACATCCCGCTGCACCGAGCGCAGAGAGGCAGCGAGCGCACACCGAGATGGAAGGAACGCAGGTCGATCTGATGACACACGGCGTATCCGATGGCATTCGCCTTCCCCAGCAGACCCGACGGAGTGTTGAATAGCCAGGCGAGAAGGATGATCGCGGCGAATGCCCCGATCATTGGGCGCGCGAGGATCCGTGCCTTCGCCGGGTGTGCGGGGGCGACCATTCCATCCATGGGAACATTATAGCTGGTGTGCCCCTGAGCCGGCCAATCACGGACCGCATGACCCGGGGGTTGGCTGGGCTCTGCGATGCCGGGCTTGTCTCGGCCAAGCCCGGGTTTCGCGCGGGCCTTCGCCTCCAGAATCGGTCGTCTTCAAGCACGTGCAGACCATGAAACTTGACGCCTTGTGATTCCGCCCGGTATAATCTCGTCGCCTTCCTCGGTAGCTCAATCGGCAGAGCAACCGGCTGTTAACCGGTGGGTTGTAGGTTCGAGTCCTACCCGAGGAGCCTGCGTCTTCGGTAGCCGACAAACTTCTCTCCCTCCTCGGCAGCTGCGCTGCAGTCGGGGCTCTAGTCATGCGATCTCTTGGCAAGCGAGTTATTGTGCCTCCATCCAGTGCCAGCGGCTCCGGCTGAACCCGTTTGGCACCGCTCGAATGTCCAGGCCTTTGACTCTTACCGAGGGCACTCGCGGGAGCGCTTGGGCCCTGATCGCCGCACGCCACCGGGTGACTCTGACGCGAAGCTTGGATGCGACATGCATCCCCTATTTCTCTCCGGACTCGACACCCCTTCATTTGTATAAGCGGTTCGCGCCTGATAACCTGATCCAGGTTGTCGGTGCGATCGTTGCCATCCAATCCCGCGAGTCAATTCAGTAACGCAGGTGCCATCGCAAACCTGCCGGCGGGCAGCGTCGATCCCTCCCAGGCCAGTTGATGTCGGGGGAGGCGTCGGGCGCTCCACCCGTGTCCGACGCGCGTGAGAAGCCTGATCGGTCCTCTCTATTCCCGGGCATGAAGCGCGAGGATATCCATCGGCGCTCCATCGACGGGCCGATTTGAGAGCCCCAGATTCAGCGACGGATTACCTCTCGGTCGCTCGCGTGGGTTGAAACTATGCCAAGGTGCATGAGGAACCAAGGGCTCGGACAGGCGGCGCCAGGATGGGAAGGTATGCGTAAGCCAAGTGCCCAACCAGACGTTCCGCGGATGGGTTGGTTAGCCCGGCGTTCCTCGCCCCACCGGACGCTGTTCGAGATCGTTCCACGAGCCGAGGAACCATCCATCTTTAGCTGGTTTTGTCAGATTAGCCGAGACAACTTGACAACCTTGTGTAATTGTCGTCAAATGAGATTGTTCCGCACTACGAAACCGTACCGAAACCTCCGACGGCTCCGTCCAGAGAGACCCAATCAAGTGACTGATAGTTCGCGCCTTACGCGCCAGCCCGTCAAGACCGTTGAGCGGGCCTTTTCCGTTCTCCGGGCCTTCTCCGGGGGCGCAGTCACGGCGAGTGTCACTCACATCTCACAGCAAACCGGCCTGCATAAGAGCACCGTTTCCCGACTCTTGTCGACCCTTGAACATCTCGACCTCGTCGTGCGCGATCCTGAGTCGGACAAGTATCGGCTTGGGCCGGAGATCATCCAACTGGCCGCAGAAGTTCCCTTTCGCGATTTCCTGATCGCGATCGCCCGCCCCCTCGTCAGCGAACTGGCCGAATCCACAGGCGAGACGGTCAAGATCTGCTTCCCCGAAGGCGATCGCGTACTCCATTCCGACCAGGTCGAGAGCACATACCTGGTCGGTCGACGCGACTGGAAGGGGATGACCTGCCCAATGCATTGTGCGTCGAGCGGGAAGGTTCTTCTCGCTTACTGGACTGCCGAAGAAATCGAGCGGTATCTTTCCACGTCCCTGGAACGGTACACCGAACGCACCATCACCGACCCCGACCAACTGCGTCAGGAACTTGCCTCAGTCCGAAAGGAAGGCATCGCCTGGGGTCTGGAAGAGCTCGAGATCGGGCTGATCGGTGTGTCTGCACCGATCTTCGACAGCCATGGAAGTTCCATTGCTTCGGTATCCATGTCGGGGCCGGCCTACCGTTTCCCGCCCGAGATAAGGCCTGAACTGGCCGGGTTGGCTCACGACACAGGCACCAGGATTTCGGCCAAACTCGCCCGCGCGTGGGCTTAGGCCGGATGGTCCGGGCAAGGGTAGCCTGAATGAGAGCCGATCCTCGATCGTCGAGGCAGCCAGGCTGGTGGTTTCTTCGCTCCCCAGCCAAGACAAGTAGGTGGGCATTACGGTCATAACCTGAAGTCCGGGACCGATTGAAGATGCCTTCGAGACAACCGCCGAAAGCGATGGAGATGCTGCGGTCTTCCCCACCAGGCAGTCCCATACATGTGCAAGCCGGGCCTCTTCATCGGCCTCGGCTCTGGTGAAATCCGAGGCGGATTGCCAGAGGCCTGTCGTCGACCTGACATACGTCCGCGCTCTCTCTCGACATGACCGCAACCATGTACGCCACAACCGTGCCGCGACACACCGCGCCGCCTCATGCGGGTTTGGAGAAAGACGATGACCACCGATCTCCTTGAGCACGTATCTCCAGTGTGGAATCGGATATTCAACATACGCGTCGATCGAGGCGAGGGCTGTTACCTGATCGACATTGACGGGCGCCGCTATCTGGATTTCACCAGCGGCATCGGTGTCGCCAATACTGGGCATGCCCACCCTCGGGTGGTCGAAGCCATCCAAGCACAGGCGGCTAAGCTCCTCCATGCGCAGGCCAATATCGTCATCCACCAGCCGATGTTGGATCTGATCGAGGAATTGCTCCCGATCATGCCGCAACCGCTGTCATCCTTTTTCTTCTCCAACTCTGGGGCTGAAGCCATCGAGGCGGCGGTCAAGCTGGCCCGGCATGCGACCGGCCGCCCCAATATCATTGTTTTCCAGGGCTCATTCCATGGGCGGACCAATGCCACCATGGCAATGACGACATCCAAGACAGCTTACCGGGCCGGATATCAGCCTTTGGCATCGGGCGTGTTCGTCGCTCCCTTCCCGTATTTCTACCGCTACGGCTGGGATGAGAAGACCACATTGGATTTTTGCCTGAAGGAGCTCAAGCTGCTCTTGAAAACACAGACTGCCCCGGAAGAGACGGCAGCCATGCTGGTTGAGCCAGTCCAGGGTGAGGGTGGTTACGTGATCCCTCCAGACGGATTCCTGCCGGAACTGCGTGAGATCTGTGATCATTATGGGATCATGCTCATCGCCGACGAGATCCAATCCGGCTTCGGACGCACCGGAAAATGGATGGCCGTCGACCACTGGGGAGTCCAGCCCGATGTGCTCGTCATGGCCAAAGGTCTCGCCTCCGGTCTGCCTCTATCCGGCATCGCTGCCCGGCCTGAGGCTATGGCCAAATGGTCGCCGGGCACACACGGCGGCACATATGGCGGGAATGTCGTCGCCTGTGCTGGCGCAGTTGCTACAGTAAAAGTTATTCGCGAAGAGGAGTTGATTGAAAACGCAGTTGCGACGGGCCAGGTTCTGATCTCCGGCCTGGCCAAAATCCAAGAGGAACACCCTGAAATCGGCGACGTGCGCGGCCTGGGATTGATGGTTGGGACAGAGTTTACCTCACGCGATGGTGCGCCCTGGACCGAAGGGGCCAAGGCTGTGGTCCAGGCGTGCCTGGCGGAGAACCTCATGCTGCTCACCTGCGGTCCCTGGGACAACACCATACGCTGGATCCCGCCACTCGTAGTGAACGAAGCGCAGATCAAGGAAGCCTTGGGCATCTTTGAAAAAGCCCTGCAGTCGATCAAATGATTCCGGACGCAGGCACTCGTGCTCCCTAGTTGGCAGTGGAACAGCTGACAAACAACCTGACCCGGGGGACTACCTTCCATGTCAACCAAGTTCTATCACCTGATCAACGGCGAACGGATCGGCGGTAACGATTGGATTGTCCGACGCAATCCAGCCAACACGGACGAGGTCGTGAGTGAGTTCCCAAAAGGCACCTATGAGATCGCCCGTTCCGCCCTTGAGGCCGCCGCAGCCGCATTCCCCGCTTGGGCTACCATACCCGCTCCAGATCGGGGCGACATCCTTTTCCGGGCCGCGGAACTCATCGGTCAGCAGATCGAAGAGCTCACCGCAATCATGACTCGGGAGGAAGGGAAGACGCTGGCTGAGGCGCGTGGCGAAGTCGTGCGCGCCCGGGACATCTTCCGCTATTACTCTGCGGAAGGCCGCCGGATGAGCGGCGAGACGCTACCGGCGGACAAGACCGACTCTATCCTGTTAACCATGCGCGAGCCGCTTGGTGTGGTCAGCATCATCACGCCATGGAACTTCCCCATGGCCATTCCCGCCTGGAAGATCGGACCGGCTTTGGCAGCCGGATGCACGATCGTCTTCAAACCGGCCTCTCTCGTACCTCTGTGTGGCCTTCGCCTGGTGGAGATCTTGCATGAGGCCGGCTTGCCGCCGGGGGTCATCAACATCGTCGTGGGCGCGGGTCAGGATGTGGGCGATGAGATGGTCATCCACCCGGTGGTCAGAGGCATCTCTTTCACCGGATCCTATGGCGTTGGTCACGCAATCCAGCAGAAGGCGGCTTCGAACATGACCCGGACGCAGCTCGAGATGGGAGGCAAGAACCCTCTCGTTGTCCTCGACGATGCAGACCTGGAACTCGCAGTTAAGCTGGCAGCGTCGGGGGGGTTCGGCCTGACAGGCCAGGCCTGCACCGCGACCAGCCGGGTCATCGTCCAGCGCGGAATTCTTGCTCAGTTCAGCGAGCAGCTTGTCGCCCGGGCTCGCTCGATTATCCCCGGCGATGGGCTGCGCGGCGGGCACATGGGGCCCGCGGTCGACGAAAGCCAGCTGCAGACAGACCTTGAATACATCGAAATAGGACGATCGGAAGGAGCAAAGCTCCTTGTCGGAGGCGCCCGGGTCCAAGCTGAGACGCCGGGTTTCTATATCCAGCCGACGGTGTTTGCTGAGGTGCACCCTAGCATGCGAATTGCCCAGGAGGAGATATTTGGACCTGTAGTCGGGATCATCGCCGTGGATGATCTGGACGAGGCTATCGACGTCGCCAATAACATCGAGTACGGGCTCTCGGCCGGTCTGGTGACGACGGACCTGAGGAGCGCTTTCCGATTCGCCGAGCGCATTGAGGCCGGGGTGGTCAAGGTAAACCAGACGACGGGTGGGGTGGCCGTCCAGGCACCCTTCGGTGGTGTAAAGAAGAGCAGCAGTAACACCTTCAGAGAACAGGGCAAGACAGCCATCGATTTCTTCAGCCGTTCGAAGTCGATCTACATCGACTACCCTGCCGGGGCCGCTGGAGAAGCCAGGCCATGAGCGAGACGCCCCCTCTCAGTGTGACATTGAGAGTCCGCATGTCCGAGCACGATGCTCACTACGGTGGCAGGCTGGTGGATGGCGCCCGTATCCTGGCCCTGTTTGGTGACGCGGCCACAGAACTATGTATCGGGAATGATGGGGACGAGGGGCTGTTCCGGGCATACAGTGAGATTGAGTTCTTGGCACCGATCTACGCAGGCGACTTTATCGAGGTTGTCGCCCGTCTGACAGCCGTCGGCCGGACCTCGCGAAAGATGGAGTTCGAGGCCTACAAGGTCATCCAGGCTAGCTACACGGCGGACAACTCCTCTTCGGCTGTTCTGCTCGGCGATCCCATCTTGGTCGTGCGGGCGCAAGGCACGTGCGTCGTGCTACGTGAGAGGCAGCACAAGGAAAGGACTTGACAGGTGGAACCCCTGATCATCACCGCCGCGGTGGTGGGGGCCGAGTTGAACCGCGACGACACTGCCTACCTTCCTCTGACCCCCGGGGAAATCGCGGAGGAGGCCTGTGCCGCCCACTTCGCCGGAGCAACAATGATTCACCTCCACGCGCGCGCTGCCGACGGATCTCCTACACAGGACGCGCAGGTATACGCCCAAATCATCCAAGAGGTGCGCGCCCGTTGCCCGGATGTCATCGTCCAGGTGTCCACAGGCGGCGCGGTCGGGATGAGCGCTGAGGAGAGACTACAGCCGATCTCCCTCCACCCGGACATGGCCAGTTTGACGACTGGGACAGTGAACTTCAGCGAAGACATCTTCGTCAACGACCTGCCAATGGTCCGTCGCTTCGCGCAGGCCATGCGCCTGCAGTCGGTGACTCCCGAGATTGAGATCTTCGACACTGGGATGATCCCGGCCGCCCTTCGGCTTGTGAAAGAGGGCCTGCTGACCGAACCGCTCCACTTCGACCTTGTCCTGGGCGTCCCCGGGGGCGCCGCCGGAACACCGAAGAACTTGCTGCATTTGGTGGAGAGCCTGCCCGTCGGAAGTACATGGACCGTGGCCGGTATTGGCGCGGCCCAGCTTCCCTTGGCCGTGATGGCCATCATCCTGGGGGGGCATGTGCGCGTCGGCCTGGAGGACAACATCTACTACAAGCGGGGGGTGTTGAGTGAAGGGAATGCGCCCCTGGTCAGCCGGGTTGTCCGCCTGGCAGACGAGCTGGGTCGTCCCGTGGCCACACCGGCCGAAGCACGCCGGATCCTGCGCCTGGAGGCCACACGCGCGTGATCCCGGTCGACCGTTATGGGGCGCATCGTGTGTTGGAGCCGGTGGGGGAACTCCCCCAGGGGGCGCTGCGGCTGGACAACACTTCGCCGCCCTACGAGAACGAAATCGGCCTGGTAGTCTCGGCCCTCCACGTAACCGCCACTGCCTTTGAACGCCTTTGGTCGGAGGCGAACCGGCAACCGGAAAAGATGGCGGGGATCATCACTCGTATCGTAGCCGAGCGGGGAAAGTTCCAGGACCCGATCACCGGCTCAGGCGGCGTCCTTCTCGGCCGGGTCGACTACATCGGCCCGGCGCTGGCCCAGACGACAACTCTGGCGGTCGGCGAGCAGCTGGTTACGATGGTCTCACTTGCCCTAACGCCGTTGCGGCTGGACCGGATTCTGCGTATACACCCGAGCAGGCACCAGGTTGAGGTTGAAGGCTACGCCATCCTCTTCGAAACGGGCCTGTGGTCACGAGTGCCGCCTGACCTGCCTGCTCCACTGGCCCTCTTGGCCCTGGATGTCGCGGGAGCTCCCGCCTACGCGGCAAGGAGCGTCCGAGCGGGCCAGTGTGTGCTCGTCGTCGGTGCTGGCAAGGCTGGCCTGCTGTGCCTGCACGAGGTCAGGAAGCGCGCAGGTGTGACTGGGAAAGTCATCCTGGTGGAGAAAGATCCGGAGCGCTGCCAGGTGGCACTCGATCTGGGCCTGGCTGATGTCGCCATCCCGGCGGATGCGACCCAGGCCTTGGCCGTGGCGCAGCAGGTGGAGCGGGCGACGGAGGGGGCCCTGGCCGACCTGGCCTTCAACTGCGCAAGCCTTCCAGGAACCGAAATGGCGACGATCCTCTCGACGCGGGATGACGGCGAGATCTACTTCTTCAGCATGGCCACCAATTTCAGCCGCGCCGCGTTAGGTGCCGAGGGCGCCGGAAGACCGGTTCGCATGCTGATCGGCAACGGCTACACACCGGGCCATGCCGCAATTGCTATCCAGATCCTGCGGGAGAATGCCGCCCTGCGTGACTATCTGAGCCGCCTGATCCCGCAGGCTCCTTAATAGCCTATGCCGGAAGAAGAACAGGTCTTCACGTCGAGAAAGGAGGATGTCAAGAAAGAGGTCTAGATATCCGGCAAGTCAATGCCCGTTGAACAGGGGGACGGCTGATCGTCAATACTTGTGAGGAGGAAAAGAAGATGAAACGCAACAAGTTTTTTGGTCTGCTATCTCTGATTGCCGCGCTGTCACTGCTGGCCACCCAATGTGCAGCCCCGACGGCCGCGCCAACGGAGGCTCAACCACCCGCGGCGGCTCCAACCAGCGCACCGATGGAGGCTACCCAGGCGCCCACCGAGGCGCCAGTTGTCGAGGTGCCAGCCATCCGCGTTGGCGGTCTGTATCCGCTGACCGGTGATCTGGCCAAGTTGGGTGAGGAGAACAAGGATGGTCTGCAGCTTGCTATCGATGAGATCAACGCTGCCGGAGGGATTAAGTCCATGGGTGGCGCCCAGATCGAAATTGTCTGGGGCGACACAACGGGCAAGCCCGAGGTAGGCATCAGCGAGGTTGAGCGACTGGCCCAGCAGGAAAACGTGGTGGCCATCATCGGAGCTTACCAGTCAGCGGTTACCACCCCGGCCACCCAGGCCGCGGAGCGCCTCTCGGTGCCCTTCATCGTCAGCATGGCAGTCTCCGACCAGATCACAGAGCGCGGTTTCAAGTACACATTCCGCGTGTGCCCCAAGGCGAGTTGGTACGCCAAGGACCAGGTGACCTTCCTCCAGGACCTGAGTGACTTGGCCGGGCTCGATGTCAAGCGTGTCGCGCTCCTGCATGAGGACACGGACTTCGGCGAGTCGACTGCGGCCGGCCAGAAGAAGTACCTTGCGGAGGCCGGCATGGAGATGGTCCTGGAGGTCAAGTATCCTGCCAGCGCCGCCGACCTAACGACGGAGGTGTCGAAAGTCAAGGCGGCTGATCCAGACGCGGTGCTGACGGTGACCTACCTGAATGACTCGATCCTGATCGCCCAGGCACGCGAAGCGCTGGGCATGATGAACATCCCGTTCGTCGATGCCGCCGGCGGAACAGTCGACCCAGAGTTCATCAAGCGCCTCGGCGCAACCGCCGAGGGGTGGTTCACCGAGATCGAGTACACGAAGTACGCCGCTGGTGCTGAGGACCTGAACAACCGCTATAAGGACCGCTTTGGCGTAGACATCACGGGCAACGGCGCCTACGCCTATCAGGCCGGATGGATCCTGGCCAATGCCCTTGAGCGTACCGCCCAAGCTGATCGTGCAGCCGTGCGCGATGCCCTAGCGACGACCGATATGCCGAAGGGCCCGGATATGGTCTTGCCCACGGACCACGTCTACTTCGACGAGCAGGGGCAAAACCCCAACGCGCCGCTTTTCATCGTTCAGGTGCAGAACGGGGAACTGATCCCTGTCTGGCCTGGGGACTATGCTGCGGCGCCTGTCAAACTGACCCAATGAGCTAGCCATTTCTGGGTGTCATGTAGGGGCGCCGTCGACGGCGCCCCTACATGGACCATTCTTCGAAACCCTGTGGCAGAGAGTCCGATCCGGCAAGGTGCTTACCGGGATACTTAGGTCAGGGAGGCCCCATGATTTTCTCGACAACTTTGCTGGCCCAGGCGCTGGTCAGCGGGACTCTGATCGGGGGAGTATTTGCGCTAATCGCCGTCGGGCTGACCCTCATCTGGGGCGTCATGCGGATCATCAACTTCGCCCACGGCGAGTTCTTGATGATCGGCATGTACATCGCCTATTTCCTTGTAGCCACAGGCCACTGGAACCCCTACTTGACTATCTTCGTCACCGTGCCGGCGCTCTTCCTGTTCGGGGTAGTCATATTCAGGACCATCATTCATCCCATCCTGAAATATCCCGCCATGAACCAGATCATGCTCACCCTGGGATTATCGCTTATCCTCCAGAACCTTGCACTGGTTATCTTCAAGGCCGATGTCCTTACAGTTCAGACCCCCTACAGCCGGTTGACCATCCCGCTCGGGGAGGTGATCGTCAGGGTGCCTCAGGCTATCGCCTTCGCCGGATCGGGAGTGGCCGCGGTAGTCCTTTGGCTCTTCTTGCAGAGAACTGACACAGGCCGTGCCATTCGGGCCGCCTCTCAAAACCGCGACGCCGCCATGCTGATGGGGATCGATGTAGAGCGGACATTTTTGCTCGCCTTTGGCATTGGCTCAGCGTGCCTCGGCGTCGCGGCTTCGCTCATGGTTCCCTTTTACTACACGTCGCCTACCGTTGGCCTTTTCTTTGGACTGATCGCCTTCGTAGTGGTTGTCCTGGGTGGAATGGGGAACTTCCTAGGAGCCCTGGTAGCCGGTCTGATTATTGGCCTGACCGAGGCCGTTGGAGCTGCCCTGTTGCCAGGCACGCTCGCCCGTGTGCTCACCTTCGGAATATTCACCCTGGCATTGCTCTTCCGGCCTCAGGGCATTTTCGGAGGGAGGCAGCAATGAGCACGTTGCGCAAGCCCTCCGTTTTCGTCCCGGCGGTGCTCTTCGCCCTGTTGCTCGCATTGCCTGGCGTGGCTAGCGAGTACGTCATCCACCTGAGCGTTCTCGTCCTGATGTATGCATATCTGGCAACCGCCTGGAACATCCTGGGTGGTTATGCGGGTCAGCACTCTCTCGGTCACAGCCTGTTCCTTGGAGTGGGGGCCTACACCTCCACCTTTCTCTTCGTCCAGATGGGTGTGACCCCCTGGCTGGGGATGTGGCTGGGGGCTATCCTGGCCGGTGTGGTTGGATGGTTTGTAGGCTACTTGTGTTTCCGCTACGGGATCAAGGGCCCCTACTTCGCGCTGGTGACAATCGCGTTAGCCGAGGCAGCCGTCTATATCACAAGCAACGCGTCGTTCATCGGTGGGGCGAGGGGGCTCGAGGTGACGTGGCTCGGCAGCCGCCCTGATCTGATGCAGTTCAACAGCAAATCCGGCTACTACTACATCATCCTTGTGATGACCGCATTGGCTATCATTCTGACGAAATGGTGCAGCCAGCGAGGCTTCGGGTTTCGTCTCGTTGCCGTTCGAGAGAACGAAGACGCTGCGGAAGCCCTGGGGGTAAACACCCTCCGAACCAAGATCCAGGCGAGCGTCCTTAGCGCGGCGCTGACGGCACTCGGGGGGAGCTTCTTCGCACAATACTTCACGTATATCGGCCCCAAGAACGTCTTCGGCGAGGTGCCTTCTGTTCAAATCCTGCTCTTTGCCATCATCGGCGGCCTGGGCACGGTGTGGGGGCCCGCTTTGGGCGCGCTCATTCTGGTACCGGTCGCCGAATTGGCGCGCGGCTGGCTCGGAGGCAGCTTCTCGGGCGCGCATCTGCTGCTCTACGGCACCGTGCTCGTGGTGGTTATGCTCTTCATGCCCAAAGGCATCATCGGCCTGCTAGGTAGGATCCGCCTCCGGCCAGTTAGACGCAGGCAAGCACGGGTCGAGGACGATGTGACATGAGCCTACTTGAGATCTCTCGGTTGACGAAGCACTTCGGCGGCCTGACGGCCGTTAATGACCTCTCGTTCTCGCTCGATCAGGGCGAAATCCTCGGGCTCATCGGCCCCAACGGGGCAGGGAAAACGACCGTCTTCAACTTGGTCTCCGGCTTTATCCCGCCCAGCTCGGGAACTGTGACCTTTGATGGGCGGTCTGTCACGAATCTCAGGCCCCATCAGATCTGCCAGCTTGGCCTGACCCGGACATTTCAAGTTGTCCAACCTTTCCCAGACATGACCGTGCTGGAGAACGTCATGATAGGCGCCTTCGTCCGCCATGGGCGGCCGGCAGAAGCCGAGAACAAGGCCCGGGAAGTGCTGAAGAGGGTAGCGCTCGACCACAAAGCGGCCACCCCCGGTCGTAGCCTCACGCTCCTCGAGCTTAAGCGTCTGGAGATCGGCAAGGCCCTGGCGACCGAGCCTCGTCTGTTGCTCCTCGACGAGGTCGCCTCCGGTCTGAACATGGTCGAGGTAGAGGATGTTCTCGCACTCGTCCGCCAGCTCAACCGAGAAGGCATCACCTTCTTAATTGTCGAGCATGTGATGAAGGTCATCATGAGCCTCTGCCGGCGGATCATTGTGCTCGACTTCGGAAAGAAGATCGGCGAGGGCACGCCACAGCATGTCAGCCGCGATCAGGCTGTTCTGGAGGCGTACCTAGGTGAGGAGGAGTACCTTGCTTAAGGTCGAGGATCTCAGCGTGATGTATGGGGCATTCCGCGCGTTGAACGAGGTCTCCCTTTCGATTGACAAAGGCAATGTCGTCAGCATCGTCGGAGCCAACGGTGCCGGAAAGACGACTTTGATCAATACGATCTCAGGTGTCTTGAGGCCGGTCAGCGGCCGGGTCATCTTTGAGGATCGCGACCTCACCCACACAAAAGGGCACGAGATCGCGGCCCTCGGTGTGGTACAGGTCCCCGAAGGACGCAAGCTCTTCCCTGAAATGACTGTGCAAGAAAACCTGTTGCTCGGAGGCTACAGTCGGCGGGCTCGACCGCTGCGGAGCCAGAGCATGGAAGAAGTCTTTGAGCTCTTTCCTGTGCTGCGCCAAAGACGACTGCAACTGGCCCGCACCCTTTCCGGCGGTGAGCAGCAAATGCTGGCTATCGGTAGAGCGATGATGGCCCGCCCCAGACTGCTCATGTTCGACGAACCTTCGTTGGGGCTGGCGCCTCTGCTAGTCCGCAGCATCTTTGACTCCATCCGGCGCCTCAAGGCCTTGGGGCTGACCATCCTTCTCGTCGAGCAAAACATCCGTCACAGTCTCCAGATCTCGGATTATGCCTATGTCTTGGAAACGGGGCGCGTGGCCCTCGAGGGGACCGGACAGGAAATCTTGAAGAATGCCTACACTCAGCAGGCCTATCTCGGTCTTTGATCAAGTGGAGGAAATCCATGTCCAGGCAAACTGCCTCATCTGAAGTTGTGGACCGTGATCAGGCCGTCGTCACCCCTGCAATCTACCGCTACACCGACATCGTGTTCGCCCGCGGCGAGGGAGTCTTCCTGTACGATTACGAGGGCCGTCGTTACTACGACATGGCCGCCGGGATCGCCACCATGGACGTCGGCCACTGCCACCCGCGTGTGGTCCAGGCCATCACTGACCAGGCCAAGATCCTCATTCACGGCGCCTCCCACATCGGCTACATGCTGCCTTACATTGAACTGCTCGAGCGGGTTCTGGGCTTGGCACCCGCGCCGCTTACGCAGGGCAAGGGCCTGCTGATGAACAGCGGCGGCGAGGCCGTCGAGACCGCCGTCAAACTGGCCCGCGCAATAACCGGACGATCGATGGTGCTCGCATTCCTGGACAGCTTTCATGGCCGCCCCATGGGAGCGCTGGCGCTGACCGCCAGCAGCAGCGTCTACCGTCGCCACCTCAGCCCTCTCCTGGTCGGGGTCGAGCATGTGCCCTATCCCAATTGCTACCGTTGTCCGTTTGGGCATGGAAGCCACACCACCGACCAGTGCTGCGGGAGCTGGCGGCCGTTCATCGAGATGACGCTGAATAAGCTTCTGCATCCGGATGACCTGGCGGCGATCATCGTCGAACCCATCATTGGTGAGGGGGGCTATCTGGTGCCGCCGGACGACTTCCTGCCCGCATTGCGGGAAATCTGCGACAGGACCGGAGCATTGCTCATCTGCGATGAGGTCCAGACAGGTCTGGGTCGAACCGGTAAGTGGTTTGCCTTTGAACACTGGAATGTTCTGCCCGATGTGATCGCACTGGGTAAGGCTATCGGTGGCGGCTTACCACTGGGCGCCGCCATCGCCAGGGCCGAACTCATGGACGCCTGGTGGCCTGCGGCTCACGGGACCACCTTCGGCGGGAATCCTATCGCCTGTGCGGCCGGGCTGGAGACGCTGGCCATCATCGAAGAAGATGGCCTCCTGGACAACGCCACCGCGATCGGCGATCATATTCAGGCGCGCTTCAGGGCGGCGCAGTCCGAGTTCGCCATCATCGGTCAGGTGCGAGGCAAAGGGTTGATGATCGCTGTAGATCTGGTAAATGCAGCCGGCGAGGCGATCACCACCGACCAGGTCAAGCACATCATTAAGAAGCTAGGCGGACGCGGCGTTGTCATGACAAAGTGTGGTCAATCCGCGCTGCGCATCGCTCCAGCGCTCAACCTGGCCCAGGATCAAGCAGACGCCGCAGTGGACATTATCCTGGAAGTCCTGAGAGAGGTCAGTCCAGAGATCCTGGAGGCCAAAGAAGCTGTGTTATGACGCCTCAAATGATGGCGGTGGTCAAGGAAGGGCCAGACCCCGGCTTTGCGCTGCGTGAGCTGCCGCTTCCCGAATTGAAGCCCAGGACTGTGCGTGTCCGTGTGCGCGCCGTGGGCATCTGCGGAACGGATCTGCCGATCTTCGAAGGCATCCGGCAGGTGGCCTATCCTCTGATCCCCGGGCACGAGTTCGCCGGCGAGATTGAAGCTCTCGGCAGTGACGTCTCGGGCTGGAAGGGCGGCGACCGGGTGGCGGTGGGCCTGGTCGTTGGCTGCGGTGAGTGCTCTGCCTGCCGGCAGGGCGAAGAGAGCCGCTGCCCGAAGATCAGTGAAATCGGGATCCATCGCGACGGCGCCTACGCCGAATACGTGCGCGTTCCGGCGAGGAACCTTCACCGGTTGCCTGACTCGATGTCCTTCATCCAGGGCGCCAGCGTCGATCCGCTGGCCTCCTCGTACCGCGGCATCCGCCGGATGAACCCCCAACCTCAAGACCATGTTGTGCTCTTCGGGGTCGGCCCGATAGGATTGTACGCGCTCCAGGCCCTGCGTGCCCAGCGAGTCGCAAGCGTTACCGTCATCGGGCGAGCAGGCGGGCTGAGAACTCAAGCCGCCGCTGAACTTGGTGCCGAACGTGTGCTCGACGGCACGCGGGAGAATATCGTCTCGGCCGTCGCCGGGGTCACGGCGGGCAAAATGGCCAGCCTTGTTGTTGAAGCGACGGGGAATCCGGGCGTTCTGAAAGACCTCGCAGCCGTATCTGCACCCGGCGGGCGGGTACTGCTCCTGGGCATCTTTCACGAAGAGGCCGCGTTTGCTCCCGCCCCCCTGGTCAGGGATGAGCTGCGCTATGAAGGGAGCTTCTGCTATAACTGGATGGATTTCGAGCTCAGTCTGGACCTGCTCGCACGGGGCCTGGTCTCGCCACAGCGGGTTGTCACCCACATCCTCCCGCTTTCGGAGATGGGAAAAGCCCTAGAGCTGTTGCGCGCTCGGCAGGCGATCAAAGTCATCCTCGAGCCTTGAATCGTCAGCTCCCTCGGATGCCCGGGGATTACAAGGCATAGACCTCTCTTGGGGAACACGTCCAGCTCACGCGGCTGACCAACGCGTATCAGTGGAAAGCTGGCGTGTCCGCATTTCTGTATAGCGCTGGAAGGCGGCGCAATGGATGTCTCTCGTCCGCCATGGAAGGGCCTGAGGTGATTTCTGAAGGCTTGCTCCACGGGATCCGTGTAATTGATATGAGCCGGGTCCTGGCGGGGCCTTACTGCACGATGGTCCTGGGTGACCTGGGCGCTGACGTGATCAAGATTGAGGCACCACTCATCGGCGATGACACACGTCACTGGGGTCCTCCTTTCGGCAAGGGCGGCGAGTCGGCCTATTTCCTGGCCATCAACCGCAACAAGCGCAGCATCACCTTGAACCTCAAGTCACCGACCGGGCTAGAGGTCCTGCGGGAATTGATCCGCCACGGAGATGTCTTGATTGAGAATTTCCGGGTCGGCACACTTTCGCGGTGGGGGCTTGGATACGACGAGCTTCGAAGTCTGCGCCCCGGCCTGATCTACTGCACGATCACGGGATATGGTCACACCGGGCCTTACGCCGAGCGTCCTGGATACGATTTCATCGTCCAGGCGCAAGGCGGGATCATGAGCGTGACAGGCCCCGTGGATGGGGAGCCGACGAAGGTCGCCGTGGCCATCACGGACATCACCGCCGGCCTGTTCGCCGCCAACGCCGTTCTTGCCTCACTCCTCGCCCGGTACACGACGGGCGAGGGCCAGAGAATCGATATCTCCCTCCTCGACTGTCAGGTCGCCTGGCTGGCGAACGTCGCCAGCAATTACCTTATCTCAGGGGAAGTGCCGGCGCGCTACGGCAATGCGCATCCCAACATTGTCCCCTATCAGGTCTTCAGAGCCCGAGATCGTCACTTCGCCTTCGCCGTGGGCAACGATCTCCAATGGAGGAGGTTCTGCCAGTCGATTGATCGCTCACATTGGGCCTCCGATGAGCGCTTCTCGACGAACGCCCACCGGGTCGAAAACCGCGAGGCCTTGATTGCCTTGCTGAACGAGCTTTTCGCAGATCGCGACGCTGAAGACTGGCTGAGGCGACTTGAGACGATCGGTATCCCGTCTGCCCCCATCAACACTGTCGACCGCGTCTTCGCCGATCCTCAGGTGAAAGCTCGACAGATGCGTTTGGAAGTCGAGCATCCGACGGAGGGGATGGTTCCGCTAGTCGCATCCCCCCTAAACATCCCGACCGCGCCTACGGAAGTACGCTACCCACCTCCTCTGCTCGGCCAGCACACGGATGAGATCCTGCGGGCCCTGCTAGGGTATGACGAGGCAACAATCGCAAGACTTCGCCAAGACAACGTAGTTTAGCGTGCAGCGTCGCAATCACGCCTTGCCGAGACCTGAGGCTGACAAGTGTCCGCCCGGGCGAAGCCATAATCCAAGTGAGGAGTAGGGATGGATAACAGGGAACAGTATATTGTACGCCGCGGTGATCACGCCATCACGGATCAGGCGACGATGGATTCGCTCCTGCGCTCGGCGCAGGTCGGACGTGTGGGCGTCGTAGCCGAGGGTGACCCGTATATCGTGCCCATGAACTTCGCCTACGAGCCAGGCCGGATCATCGTGCACGGGGCGGATCAAGGGCGCTTGTTCCGCGCCATCCAGAGCAACCCAAGAGTCTGCTTTGAGGTTGACGAGTACATCGCCACGCTCCAAGATTCAGTGTTGTGCCACTATGACACTGCCTACGCCTCCGTCATCTGCTTCGGGACGGCTCGTGTCCTAGAAGGCCTCGAAGACCGCACGGAAGCGCTGCGATCGCTGGCGCGAAAGTACGCCAGTGAAGATGAGGCGGAGAAACTGAAACTAGGCACCGTCGAAGACTACCGGGGGAAGCTGGGGGCGCAGACGGCAGTGATCGAGATTTCCATTGAGGTCATGACGGGAAAACACCAGCCACTCATTAGAGCTGCGTAACCTCCAGGCAGGCGTTGATGGCCAAGTGGCATCCCGGGTCGCACGGCGGCACCTACGGAGGCAATATCGTCGCCTGCGCCGCGGCGGTCGCCACTCTCCAGGCCATGCGCGATGAAAACATGATCGAGAACGCGGCGTCAATGGGAGTACTCCTGATGTCGGGGTTGAGGCGATTGCAGGAGGACCATCCTGAGATTGGCGATGTGCGCGGGCTGGGCTTGATGGTGGGGACCGAGTTCACCTCGCCCACTGGAGCGCCCTGGACCGAGCGCGCCAAGGCTGTGGCCCACGCCTGCCTGGACAAGGATCTCATGCTGATCACCTGCGGCACTTGGGACAACACGATCCGCTGGATCCCGCCCCTGATCGTGGATGATACCCAAATCCGCCAGGCGCTTTCCGTCTTCGAGGAGGCCCTGGGAGCCGCGGCGGCCTGAACCTCTCTGCACGCCACAGACCTGTCTCGGAGACCAAGCGGTCCCGCGGGGACGCCTCGGTGATCGGATTGGGGACGGAAGACTCGGCAGAGAGCCTACATGAGGAGATGCGCAGGGAGCCCCCGGGGCCTGCCTGCGGATCAGGCGGACACCACGGCCCCGGAGGCAACCGGGATGATCCGTCCATTCGCCTGGCAGCTCGGACAGTATCCCTCGATACATAGACAGGTTCGCTGGAGCGCCCAGCCTCGTGCCGCCTCGAGTTCGCTTCGCAGCTGCCTGATCCGACGCGTCTCGAACTCGATTACCTTGCCGCAACCGAGACAGGTCATGTGGTGGTGCTCGGGGCCCCGCACCGTCTCGTAGAATTCACGACTGTGGTCGGAATCCAGGTAGCGCTGTTCGACGAGCCCGGCTTCGGTGAGGGCAGCCAGGGCGCGGTAAACCGTCGCGAGACTCAGGCCTCCTTGGGCCCTCTCCGCCCGCTCATGGATCGCCATCGCGTCGAGGTGGCTGCCTTTTTCGAGGATTTCGAGCACGAGCATCCGTTGAGGCGTAACCCGCAGCCCCGTCTCTCGCAGTCTTTGTCGAAGATCACTGGAAGCGGTGTCTGGCATGCGGTCTCCTCTCTCCTTCGACTTGCACCAGGATCGTGTGGGCGACATCCGAGTCGACAGCAAACTGGCTGAACCCGATTTGAAAGACATACCCCGGAGATCGACGCTGGATCACCAATCTTGCGCCGGGAAAAATGCCCATGGCGATCAGTTTCTGCGTGTGCCGGCCGGCTCCATTCTCATGGACCACGCCGACAACGCGCGCCGGCTGTCCAAGAGGTAGATCGGCCAGAGTAAGGGGTCCGACCCTGTCGATCGGCTTGTGTTGCTGAAACGCCCTACGCTGTCGACCAAGACGCTGGACCCAGGTCACCAGCCGTGATTCGGGAACATTGTCATAGCCGCAAGATGGGCAGCGGACGAGGCCGCAGTTGCCGACGAGTGGACATCCACTGCAGGACCGATTGGCAGTATCAGCCTCGAATTCGGCCGCACACATGCTGCATTTCACAGCGGCAACCGCAACAGACTCAGCACCTTGGATAGGCCCCAGCCGACGATGAAAGCAAAAGGAATGATGAACGCGATCGCCCCAAGGGCGATCTTCCAGCCGCGCTCCTTGAACATGACCGCCGCCTGGGCGATGCACGGGACGAAAAGGGTGAGCGTGACAGCCGCCACAGTCAGCTGAACCCCGTCCAGCACACCTCTAAGATCGTACAGACCCGCCGCCCCATAATCCCTGCGGAAGAAACCGAAGAGGATGGCGGCGGTCGCCTGGCTGGGAAGCCCGATCCATCTGACAACCGGATCGAGGGCTGAGAGCGCGGCGTTGAAGGTCCCGGTGATCTGGCCGATCCAAATCAGCACGCTCGCCAATACGAAGAGCGGCAGAACTTCGCGCAGATACCATTCCATTCGGGTATATGTCTTGACAAGCACGTTCGAGAGTCGTGGGAGCCGGAGCGGAGGCAGTTCCATATAGAATGCCGCCCGCTCCCCGGGGACCAGTCGGGCAGCCAGGAAGCCCACCAGCATGAAAATCCCCAAGACGACCATCGCCCAAATCAGCAGCGCCAGAGGTCGGTCGGCCAGGATGGCGAAGATCACCCCCAGCTGAGCCGAGCACGGGATGGCCAGGGCGAGCAAGATGGTGGCGATCACCCGCTCCCTGCGGGTCTCGAGAGTTCGGGTGACGATGGTCGCCATCGTGTCGCAGCCGAAGCCGAGGACCATCGGGATAACGGCCCGACCGTTGAGACCGATGGCTTTGAAAAACCTGTCGATCAAGAGCGCCAGTCTTGGAAGGTAGCCGCTGTCTTCGATGATGGCGAACGCGAAGAAGAATGTCCCGACGATGGGCAGGATGATCGCCACGGCGTAACGGATCCCCAAGGTGAGGATTCCATACTCGCCGCCGAGCAGGGTCCGGATCACCGGCCAAGGGATCAACCGCAGAAGAAGCGAATCAACCCATGGGTTGACGAACCGACCAAAGATGCCGTTCTCGAGCCACCCAACCAGGGTTTGGGCGCCAATGACACCGACGAACACGTAAAGCGCGACCAGGGCTGCCAGCAGAATCGGTACGCCGGTCACGGGGTTCATCATCGCCTGGCTAAGCCGCTCCGCGAATCCGCCCGCCCTTCCGCCATGCTCCCGGACAATATTCGGGAGAAGACGCTCGACCGTCTCTTGGCGCTGGGCCGCCAGGACGTAGGATAACGGCTCCGGCTGTCTTGAGCGCGCCTCTTCCACCAGTTCGGCAATTCTCGGCAAGGCCCGACGATCCCGATCCTCGACCGTCGCCCGGACCTCCTCATCCCCGGCGAGCAACAGCAATGCCACTGATCGTGCCGACAGCGGATATGCGGCCTGTAGCTGTCTGCCTATCGCGTCGATCGAGCGCTCAATGGCAGGATCGTATTGCACAAGCTGGGTGGACACTGTTCGAGATCCGATCCTTTAGGATTTCAAGCCCTTTGCCGTTTATGCCGACGGTGCTTACTACCGGGATCCCCAGGGCGCACTCGAGGCCGGTGAGATCTATGCTCAGCCCATTGAGCTCCGCCTCATCCATCATATTCAGGTCGAGGATGACGGGCAGGCCGGCTTCGATCAGCTGCAATGTCAGGGGCAGCATCCGGGTCAGGTTCTTGGCGTCGATGACATTCAGGATGAGACACGGCCGCTCTTCGAACAGGATGCGACGGGTCACCCGCTCATCCTCGGAGGTCGGCATCAAGTCGAACATCCCGGGGGTGTCGATGACGTTGAGGGACCCGGCGCAACATGGCAGTCGGACGTGCCCCCTGGCCACCTCGACCGTGGTCCCCGGGTAGTTCGACACGGTCACGTAGGCGCCTGTCAGGCGGTTAAACAGAAGGCTCTTGCCTACGTTGGGCTGGCCGACGATGGCCATAACGGGCTGGCCGTCGGCCACCACTTGAGCCGGACTATGGCAAGAGCCTGGCTGATTCGTGTTCCTTCGGCAGAAAAACCGCTTCACGCCACCGCCTACATGAGAACGATTCGCATCTTCATCCTATACGCAGGATCTTCCGCTCGGAACGGCACGTTGTCATGCCTCTGGGGGACGATCGTCACCCCTCAGGCGAGACCCGTCAGAGTCACGACCTTGCCCGGCGTCCGGGGAGCCCGGCAGCCTGCCTCAGAGCCGGCCAGCGATCTCTTCCGGTGGATCTATATTGAGTGCGTTGGGAGAGGGAGGCGGCTCGGTGCCCCGTCCTCCTGGAAGGATCGAGATCCTCACGAGTCGCCCGGGGTCTAAGGATCAGGGGAAGCCTGATTCCGCTTGGAAAGCGGGGACGCATACGGTCGAATGTCTAGGGGGCTTTGGTCTTCGTTGATCTCGGCCGTGCCGAGGGGGGAGGACCGTGTAGCTTTTCCGTTCCGGCAGGCTTGGGGGTGCTCTCTCCCGATCTACCCCGGTCGTCGTCCGACTTCCCCGCGGGACCCTTCGGTGTTTTCTGCTGCCCGGGTGCAAGATCGCTCGGACTACCGCCGCCCACGAGTTGCTCGATTACGGCCTGATTGTGACGCGAGCGTTCGATCGCTTTGTCGATGTGCACCTGGGCCGCGGATGGGGAATGGGAATTCACACCGTTGAGGACTTCAATATTACGCTCGAGGTCGGCCTGCAACTGAACGAGCGACCCGGGTCCCACCTGCAACCCGGATGTCTCCGCCAGCGCGGTCAACCTGTCAATCATGTCGTCGTAACCTGCCAATGCCAGCCCCAGATCGTCGGACCGACCAGCGGCAGCCATAGCCGAGGCCTCTGATAACCTCTCATCGGCGTACGCCTTCATGAGCCCGGCATCGCCGGAGGCGCTCCAGGTCAAGGCTAAATGTGTCTCCTCAACCGCCCGCTTGACGACGTACAACGATCCTCCGGGCAAGGCCTGAGCCGAGGCCTTCACCACCCCCGCGCCGCCCAACAATAGACCCGAGACGAGCAGAATAACCGCCAGCGCGTAGGCCGGGCGCCATATCGGTCGGGAGGACTGAGGCTGTTTCGGCAAAACCTGCCGTCTGCCCCGGCGTGAAACTTGGATCCGATTGAGCAGCCGGGCATGGGAAGTGTTAATGAACCCTCGCTCCGGATCTTCAGGCGCCAGCACTTCCCGGACACGGTTGGCCGTACCCAGCAAGGTCCTCAGCGTCCCGGCGAACTCGGGAAACTGGCTGGAGCTCGCTTCAACCCCTGCCCTCCCGAGTTGGACCTCGGTCAGACATTGATCAAGCAACTCGGGGGAGACCTCGCCCCTATTCCTGGTCAACTTCTTCCACCTTCTTGCGCAGGGCTTTCAACGCCCGGTGCAGGAGCACTCGAACCGAACCCTCACTCCGGCCCATCCATTCCGCCACGGAAGGCGTTGGGAGAGCCATCGCCACCCGCAGTCGGATAACCTCTTGGTAGTCAAGGGGAAGGGAGAACAGGGCCTCCAGGACAGCCTGATCACGATCTTTCCTGATTACACCGTCCTCCAGCGCCGCCGGCTCGCCCTCTTTCAGG
>Ga0214473_10001672_pt1 | contig 28697 bp, 24 predicted proteins | sample RVTome_7_FD_203509 | JGI IMG/M metagenome (GOLD analysis project Ga0214473, IMG submission 203509) | Soil microbial communities from uranium-contaminated site in the Upper Colorado River Basin, Wyoming, United States - RVT98D197 | ecosystem: Environmental > Terrestrial > Soil > Contaminated >...
CGCAAATTGTCCATGCTATGAATAATTTGAAAATGGAGCGCCATTTTTTTATTGTCCCCGCTCAAAAAGAAAAGTATAATCTTTCTTGACCGGAGAAACAAGGTCGAGTCTCATTGAATCTGATTTAGACAGGAGGTTAAGGGAATTCTATGATCAGAGCATTTAATAAACACTATCGGAAGGCAATCGATCTCTTGGACCAGGCTTCAGGCAGTGAAAAAATCGAGGTGGCTGAAAAAGTGATGGAATGGCTGGGAACGTTGCCTGAAGAGTATCTCATCGCCTTGGCTCTATTTTTCAACGAAGTTATTGACGATCTGGGGGATGAAAGCTTGGAGAAGATTGATCTGAGAAAGAAAAGAAGAAAGAAAGAGCCTATCGAGGAGCAAGAAGAAGAGGAGGAGGAAGAGGAGGAAGAGGAAGAAGAGGAAGAAGAGGAATTCGACGAAGATTACGATGACGACAAAGAGGATTATTGACTCTTATTTTGAGGCCGGGATTGCCCGGTTATAAGCCCAACGTTCCATCCTTCCAATCTCTTCTCTCATAGTGATAGAAAGAGGAACGATGTTCCCCGCAGAGATTACGATATCCTGCTCGGTGAGAGGATGCCCGAAATGGAATGCCTCCATCATCGCCCCATTCACGGCTTGCTCAATTTCAGCTCCATTGAAGCCTTCGGTGACTTTCACCAGCATATCCAGATTAATATTTGAAAGGTCAGCTCCTTTTTTTGTCAAGTGGATGGATAGAATAGACTTTCTCTCCTTGACATTTGGCAAGGTGACGAAGAAGATCTGATCAAAACGGCCTTTGCGTAAGACTTCGGGAGGCAGGAGTTCGATCACATTTGCTGTAGCAGCAATGAAGACAAAAGCAGTTTTCTCTTGCATCCACGTGAGGAACGAGGCAAAGACCCTGGATTGTGTTCCGCCTCCTGCCTTCTGGCTCTGAATGCTAATCCCCGCTTCAATCTCATCAATCCAGAGGACAGAGGGAGCAACCGTTTCAGCCGTCTGGAGGGCCACTTGCAAGGCTTCTTCAGGTTCGCCCCTTGTCCCATCATAGAGACGGGCCATATCGAGGTGAAGCAAGGGAATTCCCCAGAACGAGGCAAAGACCTTTGCACAGAGACTTTTGCCGCATCCTGAAACCCCTGTGATTAATACCCCTTTCGGAATGGGAATCCCCCGAGTCCTTCCCTCCTCGCTCAAAACGCCAGTCCTTTTTCGAAGCCACTCTTTGAGATTCTCCAGGCCTCCAATTTCATCAAGAGAAGGCCGATTCGTGACCAGTTCCAGGATTCCGGATTTTCTGATCAGCTGGCCCTTCTCTTCAAGGACCGAATCAATCAGGGACGGGTCAATGAGGGTCCTTCCAATCAGGGCGCTCCGAAAAGCCCGGGCAACCTGGTCAAGAGAAAGCCCAAGGGCGGCTTTCACCATCCGGTCCCGCAGCTCAGGGGTTAAGGATTCGCCGAGCTTCGAGGCAATGGGGCTTGCAGAGATCACTCCCATCAGCGTCCGCTCTACTTCACCTGCATCCGGCATCGGGAGTTCATAAACGAGCATATCCCTGCGGAGTTCTTCCGGAACAACGAGGTAAGGCGCAATCATAAAGAGCGTGGCATATCGATTCCGGAGAAAACGGTGAAGATCCTTCAGCTTCCGAGGAACAAGAGGGTCCGTCTTCAGGAAAGGGTGAATTCCCTCAAAGAGATAAAGTGTTTGTTCTGTTCGTTCAATCACTCGATCGAGAGCGTCAAGAGGCTTGACAGAATGATCAATCTTTTCATTCTCTCCGGTTAGACCATTAAAAGGACTCCAGGTGAAGAATTTAGGCCGGGGTTGGAATGTAGCGCAGAGCTCTTTCAGAAGTCCTTCCACCCGGTCCTCTTCATCCGATAGGATGTAGACAATGGAGGCCTTGGATAGAACGATCTTTCTTAAGTCCTGAAGGATCTGCTGTTTTTTGGAGGCTTCATTCATTTTCGGATGGGAGAATTATACAAAAGTTTCTTTGAAACTTCAACGACCAGGAAACCGACAGGGCAAACAGGTTGTTATTGCCTTGCCTTTTTTTGTCACTAAAGCTGCGCAAAATCTTCCCAATGATACCAAAAAACCTTTAAAAATCCATTATATTCATTTGTGACTATATGGTATAAGAAATGCATTTCAGCAGGCACCCCCCACCCCAACCCTCCCCTCACAGGGGGAGGGTGAGGGTGGGGGGAAAACAAGGAGGCTCTTATGAATCTAAGACGGTTACAAATTCTCGCGGTTTTTGTCTTTCTACTTTTCGGTGTTTTGACTTCTTCAGCTTCTGAGATGACTCTCCTTCGCGATTTGTCCGAGTCAGTGTCCGAGTCAGTGCGAGGAGATCTAAGAATGTCCTATCATTCGGGCACCGGGAAGTTGCGTTTTCTCGGAACCCCACCTTCGATCACCCTTCCTCAGCCTCTGTCGATTCATCCTGACGCCATCCCGGAGGTTGCAGCAAGAAGTTTTCTAAATGTCTATGGGAGCCTTTTTGGAATATCGGACCCGGAGAGGGAACTTCATGTTAAAAAGTCCAGGCAACTCAGAAATGGCCGCTCCGTTATTAAGTTCAAACAGGTGCATCAAGGCATACCGGTGATCGGCGGAGAGATCATCGTGAATATGGATAAGGCAAAAAATATCAAGTCGATCAATGGCGAGGTTTCTCCCGAAATCAGTCTCGATGTCACGCCGGTGATCGACTCCCAAGAAGCACGAGAAATGGCTATTGGGTGGGTCAGCAAGAAGTACGATTTACCAGCAAAGAATCTGAAAATTTTGTCCTCCGAGCTCTCCATATACAATCCCGTCCTGCTCGGCTTTCAAATGAACGAGAACTTCCTGGTTTGGAAAATCATTGTTCAGGCGAAGGGAGGTCGCATTAAAGAATTTGTCCTGATCGATGCAAAAACCAGCATGATCCATCTCCATTTTAATCAGATTCATTCCATCCTGAACCGGGAGATCTATGACAATGAGAATGATCCCTTTTGGGACATTCCAGGGTTGGGTCCAGTTAGAAGTGAGGGAGATCCTGTTTCAGATATTCCGGATGTTGATGATGCTTATGACTACCTTGGCGACACATATAATTTCTATTTTAATACCCATGGAAGGGATAGCATTGATGGTGCCGGTATGGAACTCATTGCTACGGTTCGCTACTGTCCAGATTATGCCAATTGCCCCTATCGAAACGCCTTCTGGAATGGCGAGCAGATGGTTTTTGGGGATGGTTTTGCCGCAGCAGACGATGTGGTAGCTCATGAATTGACCCATGGCGTCACTGAAGATGAATCGCAGCTCTTCTACATTATGCAGTCAGGCGCCATTAACGAATCACTTTCGGACGTCTGGGGCGAACTCATCGACCAGTGGAACGGCACTGGCACGGATACTGCGAATGTAAAATGGCTCATGGGAGAAGATGTGCCAAAGATCGGTGCCATCCGGAGCATGAAAAACCCGCCCGCTTTCGGACACCCCGATTCCATGCTTAGCTCACGTTATTACTGCGGGCTTAAAGATAACGGTGGGGTTCACAGAAACAGTGGGGTCAACAATAAGGCTGCATATTTGCTAACAGATGGAGATACCTTCAACGGCTATACAATCAATGGGCTCGGTATCGAAAGAGTAGCAAAGCTCTATTATGAGGTCCAGACGAACCGTTTAACCTCCGCCTCCGATCATCAGGACCTAGCAGACGCCCTCTATCAGGGATGTTTAGATCTTGTCGGGAGTGTCACGACAGCTTTAGACTGTAACGAGGTATTTAAGACAATAAAAGCCGTGCACATGGAATCCCTTCCTGGAAAATGTAAGAACATCGATGTAGCCCTGTGCAACAATCCCGATGCAACGGCAACCGACCTTTTCTTTGGTGATGTGCTGGATGATCCGGGGAATCCGGCAGGAGGCAACTGGATTTCTGGTTCATATTGGTACTATCCTCAGAACCCAAATCTCTACACAGAATTTGATGCTACTTACACAACGAGCGGAATCTATAATATTTATGGCGCTGAGTATTGGGACCCCACCGATTCCAATATAGCAATGAGCTCCAGTTATTTTCTACCGCCTATGAGCAACATTTTCATGCACTTTAATCATTCCTATGCGTTTCTATTTGCGAAGGCCTATCCTTCGGGAGCAAATATCAATCTAAACGGGGGTGTACTTGAATATACTACAAACGGTGTAAACTGGTACGATGCAAAGGACCTAATGGTAGTCAATGGTTATAATGGTAAGATAAATAATCTATACGGCTCCTATTATGGTAATAACCTTGCGGGAAGACCAGCTTTCGTAAAAGTAGGTAAGGGATATGTCTCGACAAAACTTGACCTCTCCTCTCTTGCAGGTATGAATGTTAGATTCAGATTCAGGATGGGGACAATTGATTCCTGTTGGGCTTTTGGGACTTACCCTCCCTACTGCCCGGTTAGTCTTGGATGGTTTATCGATGATGTTAGAATCTACTCATGCGACATCCCTGATCCTGATTCCATGATTCTTTATTCCCCTAACGGAGGAGAACCACTGAAACCTGATGACTTGGTCAACATCATGTGGGGTGGGCCTTCGGACATGGCTTATGTCAATCTCTCTTATTCCATAGACGGCGGCGTCACATGGAAAACGATCGAAAAATATGTCTCAGGAACGGAATATGATTGGATCATGCCCAGGCAGACTGGAAACAAGACAAAATGCCTTGTGAAAGTAGCTGGGTTTAATTCGAAAGGCGTTAGCATCGGAAGCGACAAATCGGATGGACAGTTTAGCATTGAGGTAGTAAAGTTGACCTATCCCAATGGAGGAGACCCGCCCCTGATTTCAGGAGTTCCGGTGGATATCACTTGGACAACGAATCAGACGAAGAGTTCTGTGGCAACTGTGAAATTGTTTTACTCCATTGATAATGGAAAGACATGGAAACCCATTCCTGGCACAATTACCGGGAATCCCGAATCCCACAGCTGGACACCCAGCGTGAGTACTCTGAAAGACAAGTGCAAGGTTAAAGTAATCTTGAAAGATGCTGCTGGCAATTCGGTTGGAAGTGATATGAGCGATAGTGTCTTCACGATCCAGGCTACATCTCCATGAGGCTACGCAAACCCACCCCCTCCCTCGCCCTCCCCTTGAAGGGGAGGGGATATTTAAGTTAGCGCTTATGCCCAACGAGGAGGAGGGGTTATGTTCTTTGTTTTCATAGTTCACCCCTGCCTGATGCACAGGCAGAGGTGACGCTTCGCATAGTCCAGCCACTTACTCCTCTGAAAAAGATTGAATCTTCATCCTGTCTTCAATTAGAATAAATAATTAGCGGGCCCCACCTTGACCTCCCCCCTGCCTACCGGCAGGCAGGCATCGATGGGGGGAACCTGTATTTTACCCTCTCCCCTGGTGGGAGAGGGCGAGGGTGAGGGGGGACGTTCATGGAGGAGGAGAATGAAAGTTGATATTAATCCCATCCTGATCGACCTGGGACCAATTCGGTTGAGCTGGTATGGCCTGATGTATGTTTTTGGTTTCTTTGCTTCGTATCTTCTCGTCCGATATCAGATGAAGCGGAAGGACTTCGGGGTCTCGAAACTGGAGATTGAAAATCTCTATTTCTATCTCATCCTGGGCCTGGTCATCGGGGCCCGCCTGGGCTATGTCCTCTTCTATGATCTCAAGATGTATCTTGCCGACCCCCTTGAGATCTTTGCAATCTGGCACGGAGGGATGTCCTTCCATGGAGGCCTGATCGGAGTGCTCATTGTCGGAATTCTATTTGCCTGGGAGAATAAGAAGTCCTTTTGGAAAATCGCCGACCTGATCATCGTAACAGCTCCTATCGGTCTGGGTCTGGGAAGAATCGGAAACTTCATTAACGGCGAGCTCTACGGCCGGGTCACACAAGTTCCATGGGGAATGATCTTTCCCAATGGGGGTCCCCTTCCGCGCCATCCGTCTCAACTCTATGAAAGTGGTTTGGAAGGAGGCATCCTCTTTCTCGTCCTCTGGCTAATTAAAAACAGGAAACTCCCCGAAGGCACACTACTTGCTCTTTTTCTTGGCTTGTATGGTTTGTTCCGTTTTTGTGTCGAATTTTTCAGAGAGCCTGATCCTCAACTCGGATTCATCATCGGCCCCTTCACCATGGGTCAGATCCTTACTTTTTTTATGATCCTCGGCAGCATCGCCCTGTTTTTCTATCTTCGGCGAAGGGAAAATCAGTGAGGTTTTTTCAGGTTGGGCCATGATGATCACGGCCAAGAAAAAAGTTAGCCCAGGAGGAGATCTGATCCAATGCCCAGTTTCTGGGCGGGGTATAACCCTCTTGAAGAAATTCCTCCTCCTCGTAGGGTCTTAGACGATTGTAGGCCCGGACATAGATACACCTCTTCTTTCCGGGGAAAACTTCGCACCATCCCCCTACCGACCCCCCACACTGGCCATTAAAAAGAAACTTCGGACACTGGGATTGGGGGCAAAGGAAAGCGACTTCAAGCAATGTGCAATCCCCGCATCGACGGCACCGGGAACTGACAAACTTGATCCAGTATTCCAGCTCAGTCATCGGTCCTTCGAACCGGGTCCCATCAATCTTTTTGAAGAACCATTGGGCTGGTTTATAAAGAGGCGCTTCGGGAGTAAAGGCGATATGATGGAAAAACCTCATCGTCATATAGCCCGGACTTTTTCGACGACGGCTTCGGCGCGGGGCTGGGACATCGGTATTGAGGCCTGTCTTTTTGTCTTCTTCAAACAGGTAGAAACCATTCTTCTGGGGGAACGAGAATTCGCGGACCCACTCTCTCCAATTGAGATCGAATTCTTTTGATTTTTCGATCACCCACTCGACGTCCTCATAGCGTAAGTTCGGCCCCCCGATATGAACGCCATCATAGCCTATCCCCTTCAAAACGGCGATCAGCTTTGCCGCTCGATTGAGCCGGGCCGCCTTTCCCTCATCGGGCTGCTGTCCCTCTTTTTCGATTAGGTGATACAGCTCATCCGTGACGACACAACCCGGGACTCCTTTCTTGTTCATCACCTTTGCAACTGGCCTGCTGAGGATATAAACGTTTCCCAACACCGGAATCCGAATAGCTTGATTTCGTACATAATGGAGAAGCTCATCAAACTTTCTTGCGTCAAAACCCAATTGAGTGATGATGAAATCCGCTCCCATGCTTATCTTTTTATGAAGCTTGTAATACTGGGCCATGACTTCGGACTCCAGTTTTTTGAATGGGGAGACGACGGATCCCTTAAAGAAACGGGTGGGAGGAAGGCGTACACCGCCTCCCGGGGCCTTTCCATCCACATCGAGTCCCAGGTTCATCTGGCTGATGAAGTGGAGAAGGTGAACCGAATCCAGGTCAAATACTGGCTTTGCCTTTCCTTCAAATCCGTATAAAGGGTAGTCACCGGTCATGACGAGCAGGTTGGAGAGTCCAATCCGGTCCAGCGCGTAGAGAACCGATTCAATCTGGTTTCGGTTCTTGTCTTTGCAGGTGAAATGAATGATGGGGTCCATGCCGAGGCGGGAAATCTCAAGGCCGATCAGGTCCGGGGCGAGGGCAGGGTGGCCTCCCGGATTATCCGTGATCGAAAGAGCGTGAACGATCCCTGCCTTAGCTGCCTTCTCGGCAATTGAAATGATCTCATCCTGGCTCTTTCCCCTCGATCCCCTTCCTGGAACCAACTCAAGGGTATAGATAAATTCTTTTCTTTCAAAAAGAGCCTTCTTAAATCGGGCTTTTTCCATAGACATGAAGGGAGAAACTTGGAAGAGTTAACCTGCCAGTTGCATAAATTAAATTCTAAAAGGCAGTCGGGTGTGCTGCAAGAGCTTTAGACCTGCCTGCGCGTAGCCGCTTCGGCGAAGGCAGGGCAGCACCTTTAAACGACTTATTACTTCGTTCCACAGCAGATAGACAACGTCACTTTAAGTGATAATACATGTTACCCATAAAACATACTAAAAACCTGCATTCTAAAGATCTGGAAGCATACTCGACTGCCTTTTCAATGCAACATTACGGTTAAATAAAAAAAAGGGGCCCGGAAGCCCCTTTCCTTAGATGGATCCTTTATATATGGAAAGATCACTCTTCATCTTTTTTATGTCCTTGATGCCCTTTAAAATCTCTTCCACTTGCTCTTTTTCGTCCTGAGAGCGCACCATCCCGTAAACGCGCACGGAATCCATATCATCCACATTCAAAAAAAGATAGGGACTCATGGCGCCCGCTTCCAGCAGAGCGGACTCAACTTTCCGTTGAAGGGATAGTTTTCCAAGGGTTGCGACCGAATCCATTCCACATGCCCTGATTTCATCCGATCTGGCTGCATCGACCACCACTTTCGTGGCAGCCTCGACACTCAATTTGTCCGTATTCAAGATCAGATCATACAGATGGGGATTTAACCAATCCTCATGAAAGGCAAATCTCAAGAACCCCTTTTTGTCACTATCTGATTGATGGATCATTTTTTCGGCAATCTCTTTCCCTACCATCTGCTCATCCATAACCCTCTGAATTCTCTTCTCGATGGAACCCACCACGAGCACATGGAGCGCGCATCCGAAGGAATTCAGAAGAAGATGGCTTCCTCTTCCGTGAAAGATTCCATTTCCGCTCTTGGCCACCGCATAAATGACGGCCTGGAGCCGTTCCAGAAAGACCTTTGGCTTCTCACTGAAGAATTGGTCGAGCAGAGCCGGACTTTTTTCATCCAGCTTTTGTACGTCGGGAAGAAAACCCATTCCTTCTGCCGCCCGAAGCAATTCCTTTTCACCATAAAACGTGTAATTCAAGTTTTCCGCTGCCTGCCTGGCAATCTTTTCACCCCGCGCACCCAGCATGTCCGCAAACGTAATAAAATACATATATAATCCCCTCCTTTCAATCAAAATATATCCATCAGGCAAATGTCTTGTCAACAATAAAATGATCCTGTTAATGAGTTAATAAGTTAATGAGATAATGAGAAAATCCTTTATCTCCCTTTTATTTTTAACTTATTCACTCATTCACTTATTAACTTATTACCTTTCTTTTGCTCTTTTGGACGGGGTGGCCATTGACTCAGGATCCAGAAGGCGGTCCAGTTCTTCCTCCGGGAAAAGCTCTTCTTCCTCTACAATCTGGCGAATCGTCTTTCGATGATCATAAGCCTTTTGGGCAATTCGGGCAGCCTCATCGTATCCGACCCTGGGGGCCAGTGCAGTGGCCAGGGCCAGACTTTTCTCAATCATCTCCTCACAACGGTCCCGGTCTGCTGCCAATCCTTCGGCGCATTTTTGGATAAAAATATTCACCCCGTTGGAGAGAAGGCGGATCGACTGAAGAGAATGATAGGCTATCAACGGCATCATCATGTTCAGTTCGAAATAGCTTCCCAGGCCTCCCAGGGTAGTGGTGAGGTCGCTTCCAATGACATGAGCGCAGACCTGAATAAGGGATTCGGGAATAACAGGGTTGACTTTGCCCGGCATCATCGAGGAACCGGGCTGTATTTCCGGAAGATGAATCTCACCAATCCCGCAACGGGGCCCGGACCCGAGCCAGCGGATATCATTTGCAATCTTCGTCAGGCTCACAGCCACTGATTTGAGCGTCCCGCTCAGATCTACGGAGGCATCCCGTGTCCCCTGTGCTTCAAAATGATCTGCTGCTTCACGGAAATGCCAGCCTATCGTTTCATTCAGTTTGGAAATCACCTTCCTTGCAAAGAGAGGATGGGTATTCATACCCGTTCCGACAGCAGTTCCTCCAAGGGGGAGTTGGGAAAGGAAGTCCAGGGCCTTATGAATACGATCCATGCTTCGTTCCACCTGCCGCGCATATCCTCCGAACTCTTGGCCCAGACGAATGGGTGTTGCATCCTGGAGATGGGTTCGCCCGATTTTAAGGATGGGATAGAACTCTTTGCTCTTCTTTTTAAGGACCTCATGAAGATGCTTCAGGGCAGGAAGGAGGTTGGTCCGGAGGAGGCTGACAGAAGCAACATGAATCGCCGAAGGGAAGAGATCGTTGCTCGATTGTCCCAGGTTGACATGGTTATTGGGGTGGACAGGCTGGTAAACCCCTTTTTTACCCCTGAGGATTTCATTCGCCCGGTTGGCAATCACCTCGTTTGCATTCATGTTCGTAGAGGTTCCGGACCCTGTCTGGAAAACATCCACGACAAATTGGTCATCCCACTTTCCACGAAATACTTCATCCGCTGCCTTCTGTATTGCCTCAGCGATCTTTCTATTCAAGAGCCCAAGTTCCATGTTCGTCCAGGCAGCGGCATACTTAAGAAAGCCTATGAAGTGGATCAATTCATTATCCAACCGCAATCCGCTAATCGGGAAATTCTGTACCGCCCTTTGGGTCTGAGCCCCATAGTAAGCCTCCTTTGGGACTCTCACCTCCCCCATTGAATCCTTCTCAACCCTGAAGTTTTTATCCAAGGCTCCCATATTTCATCTCCTTGTATCCCCATTATTTCAAATCGGATTGCTTGACAGTAAAAAACCCGTCTGGTAATCTAAGAACATGAAGATTCCAGAACCCGTAAAGAAGTTGATGACTCAAGAGCAGATTATTCTCGTTGCCACCTCGGACAAAAAAGGAAACCCACACCTGGCAGCAGCAAAAGGCATTCTGCTACTCGGTGAAGACCGTGTTGCCTTTGAGAACTGGTTCTGCTTTCAGACCCTTCGGAACATTACAGAAAACCCCAACATATCAATTTCTCTCATGGAGCCTAAGAGCGAGCGCGGGTTCCAGCTTATCGGCGCTGTTGAAAAGTCAGTGCCCACCGCCATGGTGGACGGTCTCACTCCCGAAGAGTCGAAAAGAGGCCCCTTTTTTCCTCAAACAGAATACCAGCTCCAGATCAAAGTTGAAAAGATTCTGGAACTCTCCGCCGGCCCCCACTCCGACGAACCTTCAGGCTGATCAAAAATACCCATCTGCGGCGTCATCCGGCCGCCTCACCGTCTTGGCGGCGTGCCAATCCCGCGATGCGCGGGACTAACTCGTCGCAACGGCACCCCTTGCTCTTCGTCATTGCGGCGTGCATTGTAGGGAACGGTTTCAAACCGTTCCCTACCAATGATTTCGGGCGCCCCCGCAAGTGAAGCGGGATTTCGCAAAGCTCAACTTGCATCTGCCTGCCTGCCGAAGCATCGGCGGAGGCAGGGGCATTTTTGATCAGCCTGAAAAAGATGGTTTTTCATATATCTATACTTTCTCTTTTTCGGATGGGACCACGGCATGGCCGCCGAACTCTCTTCGAAGAGCTGCCAGCACCCTGTCCGAAAAGGCATCTTTTTCCCGGGAACGAAATCTCTGGAAGAGTGAAAGGGCAATCACCGGCGCCGCTACTTCCATCTCGATCGCCTGTTGGACGATCCAGCGCCCCTCTCCAGAGTCTTCAACATACCCACGGATCTCAGAAAGCCTCGGGTCTTTCTCAAATGCGGTTTCGAGAAGCTCCAAGAGCCAGGAGCGAACTACGCTTCCTTGATTCCAAAGGTGAGCGACTCTCGAAAAATCGAGGGAACGACTGTAGGGAGAGGCATTGAGAAGAGAAAAGCCCTCTCCGTAAGCTTCCATCAGTCCATATTCAATCCCATTATGCACCATCTTAACAAAATGACCTGCTCCGATTGAACCGCAATAGAGGTACCCATCCCTTGGCGCAAGTGTACTCAGGAGCGGCTCAATATACCGGAAATCAGTCTCATTCCCCCCCGCCATTAAGCAGTAGCCTTCTCTTAATCCCCAAATTCCACCGGAGACTCCCATATCCATATAGTGAATTTCCTTGGGCTTCACCTGTTCTGCCCGGCGAAGATCATCTTTATAGTAAGAATTTCCCCCATCGATTAAAATGTCACCGGCGGAAAGAAGGGATGATAGAATCTCTACATGTTCATCAACGACGCGGCCGGCAGGCAGCATCATCCACATCACCCTGGGCGGCAATAGCTTGATGATCAAGTCTTCCAGAGACGCTGTGCCCATGGCTCCTTCCTTTTCCATTTGAGCCGTCTTATCCATTGTTCGGTTATAAACCACCACCGAATGGCCTCCTCCCAGAAGACGTCTCGCCATGTTCATCCCCATTCTTCCCAAACCAATCATTGCGACTTCCATCCCTTAGCTCCTTTCCTCATCATAAAAACACACACCTATTCCTGAGGTTCTGAATGCCCATGGAAATCATTATATCATTAAATCCTATTTCTTGTGCATTTTAGATTGAAAGGAAGGCGACGGGCTTTGCTTCGTGGAAGGTGTAACCATTACTTGAGAAGGTTTGCAATCTTTCTAATCTCGCTGGCCGTTTCTTTAATCTTCTTGACTTCTTTCACTCCGGGAATCTCTTCAACCTCTTTCTTTATATCGGAGATGACATTCTTTCCCTGATCTTCTTTCCCTTGCTTTTTTTCATCTTTCATCTTCCTTATCTCTTTAACAGTTTTTCCGAGCCCTGCCCCAATCTCAGGCAATCGTTTTGCGCCAAAGATGAAAAGGAAGATCACCACGAGTATCAGAATTTCTTGCCAGCCTAATCCGAACATGATTGAACTCCTATAATTTCTTAGATTATAAAGAAAGGATTCAGAAAAAGAAAGAAATATTTCTTGATTTTTTTGGAGATTTGAGAGATAAGGGGTGAGGAAATCATAAGGAATGGAGATACATATGGCCGTTGATATGGAATGCCCGCTCTGTGACGCTGAGATTCCCCTTGAAGGAAGGGAAGAGTCGGGAGACCTAATCGTTTGTTCCTACTGTAAAACAACCTTCAAGATCCTCATGAAAAAAGGCAAGCTCATCCTCACAGAAGATTTCGAGGAATAGTAATGGAAGTCCTTTTTTCATCCGATCTGCACGGGGAAATCCACCTTTATCAGCAACTTCCGGAATTAATCCTATCTTCATCCGTGGAGGTAGTCGCCCTGGGCGGAGATCTTCTTCCGTCTTTTTCCCCTTCAAGACATTACGAAGACATGATACCGAACCAAAGAACCTTCATCGATCAATTCTTCCTCCCTTTTTTTGATAAACTCGTGGAAACCACGTCTATTCAATCGATTCTCCTTATTCCGGGTAACTGGGACCTCGGTTATAGTTACCTTTTTCAAAAACCTGCGGCCAAGATCGTTGATCTTGATCGAAAAAACATTCTGTTCGAAAATGGGTATGAGCTCATTGGATATCCCTTCGTTCCTCCAACGCCATTCCGTCCAAAAGATTTCGAAAAAATGGATGATCATGATTCTCCGTGGCCCCCTCAGAAGAAACCCTCTTACATTCGAGCCCCGGATCGAGAAGGAGAAATCGCCCCCGTAGATCCCCACCTCTTTTTGAGACAAAGGGATACGATTCAGGATGATCTGGACCGACTACCGAAACCCCACCATTTCAGCAAAGCAATCTATATCATGCACTCTCCGCCCTTTGGTACCCAATTGGATCTCATTCAAGGAAAGAAATTCGCGGGAAGCCGATCCATCAGGACGTTCATTCAAAAGCAGCAGCCCTTGCTCACCCTTCACGGCCATATTCATGAGTCGCCCGAAATCTCCGGGACCTATCTTGACCGGATTGGAGAAACCCTCTCCGTTAACCCCGGGCAATTCTCGCTCTCGGACAGGGAGTCCCGGAGGCTTCACGCCGTTACCTTTGAGATGGAGAATATCGAAGAAACCCTCCGGCATACCTGCTTTAAGTAGGGAACGGTTTCAAACCGTTCCCTACACCGGCGATAGAACAAAACCTCAATGCAGAATTAGCAATGAGCAGTGATCAATTAGCAGTGAACTACCAAACAAACTCTAATACGAATATCTGAGCGGTCTTTTACCGGTTTCTTTGTTAATTGCTAATTTTGTCCCGCGAAGCGCGGGACTAACTTTGCAATTTGCAGTGATTATTATTTGGCATGCTCCTGGGACCGCATTAGCAATATTCTAGATTGCTAATTAATCATTGCTGATTGAGCATTTTGCAATAACACTTTATTTATTTGAGCAGAAGAAGGCTCAGGGAAGGAACATAGGTGATGATGGCCAATCCAAGGAGGAGGATGGCGATAAAGGAAACAGAGGCCTGAATCAGTTTCAAAATAGGCTTGTCAAAACGGATGCTCGAAATGAAGAGATTCATCCCCACCGGGGGGGTGGAGGCGCCGATCTGCAGGTTGGTCAGGAAAATGATTCCCAGGTGAACGGGGTGGATCCCATAGGCCAGGGCTAGGGGAGTAATAATTGGAACCACCACGATCAGGGCGGAAAAAATGTCCATCATGCAGCCCACGATCAAGAGGAAGAGGTTTAGAAGAATCAAGAAGACAATTGGACTGCTAATATGGCCTTGAAAATAAATCATCAGTTTTGCGGGAACGTCTTCATCAATGAGATAATTCGTCAAACCCAGGGCGGCTCCCAGAATGATGAGGATCCCTCCAACCAGGATCATGCTCTTTCTCATAATCTTCGGCAATTCTCTCCATTTGATATCCCGGTAGATGACCACTTCAACAAAGAGCACGTAAACCGCTGTCATCGCCGCAGCTTCGCTGATTGCAAAGTAGCCGCTATAGATGCCACCGAGGATAACAATGGGAAGCGGAAGTTCCCAGAAACCGGATTTAAAGGATTGGAATAGTTCCGTCCAGTTGAATTTCGGTCGAGGGACTTCCGAGGCTACAGCCTTCCGAATACTGAAAAGAGAAAGCAGGATGACGAGCAACAATCCAGGCAAAAGACCGGCTAAAAAGAGATCATTGATCTGGACTTTTGCCACAATCGCATAGATGATCAATGGGAGGCTCGGAGGAAAGAGAAGACCCAAGGTCCCTGAATTGGTCACCAATCCTATGGAGAATCTCTCAGGGTATTTCCCTTGCAGCAGGGCAGGGTAGAGAATCCCTCCCATGGCGATAATAGTAAGACCCGTCGCACCGGTCAGGGCCGTGAAGACTGCACAGACGACGAGCGTGATAATCGCAAGGCCGCCGGGCAGCCAGCCCAGGAGAGCATTGGAAAATCTGAATAGACGCTGGGGCGTCCGGCTCTCGGAGAGAAGATAGCCGGAAAAGGTGAAGAGGGGAATGGCCACAAAGATCGGGGTGGTGGCAATTCGGTAAATATCGATGATCATGGCCGAGGAATCGATCTGGTTGGTGAATAGGAGAAAAAGAGCTAACCCAGCGATGACAACGAAAAGAGGGGTCCCCAAAAACATGATGAAGAAGGTGGGCAACAACAGAAGAAGAGTCATGTCTCTCCTTCCCGGGGGTCCGTCCGAGTGGCGGAATTGACGGGGCGGGATTGAGAAAAGGGGCGGAAGGCAAATCTCATTGTCATGAGGGCCAAAGTCACAGGAAGAATCATTTCCGGAATCCAGACCGGAATTCCCATAAATGTGAGCCCTCCCGATTGGACCTCGTTCATAATGAACTTCAGCGCACCGTAGGTTAAGAAGCCACAAACCAGGGATGAAAACAGGTTTATGAAAACCTCGACAGATTTTTTCCCCGAGCCAGGAACCCACCGTGTGAGGAGGTCGATGTTGATATGCTTTCCCTCCCGCGTGGCCAAAGCAGCGCCAATAAAACCGATCCAGAGAACCAGGTTTCTCACCAGGGGATCCCCCCAGGAGAACCCCGTCGAAAAGAGATTACGGAGAAGGACTTGCAAAAAAGCGATTAGAATCATAAGACTCAAAAAGAAGGCAAGAAGGGTCCCTTCGATTCGGTCCACGATTCCATCTAATCGCTCCCATCGATTCAAGGCTTTCCTCCTTTCCGGTGATTTTCGAGGATCAAGGAGACCTCGTCCAATACTTTTTTTGAAAAGGTCTGTGGTCCCTGATATCGGGCCATGGCTTTTTGAGATAACTTCTTGAATTCCTCGATCTGCTCCTTCGAGGGAGTGACCACTTTCACTCCGTGCTTCATCATGACCTGGATGGCTTCCTGATTCTCTTTTCGGGTCATGTTTTTCAATTGGTTCGAATAGGCTCCGAAACTCTCATGGATGGTACTCTGAGTGGCTTGGGGAATTTGTCTGAAAACATCGTTGTTAATGATGATCCCTCCTGCCAGATAGCTCAGGGGGACGTTGGTCATATATTTCACCCGGGTGAACCATTGGAGTGAGATGGCTCCGGTAGGAGGGGTATAGACCGTATCCACCAGGCCGGTTTGAAGGGCTACCAGAACATCGGGGATGGAGAGAGGAATGGCCGAGACACCCGCTTCGTCGAGGATGGCTTTGGGCATGGGAGATTCTTCCCAGATCCAGACTTTTACCTTCTTCAGATCCCCGGCAGTGAGTATGGGTGTCGTAGACATCAGATAGATGAATCCGCCCTCTGACCATCCTAAGAATGTATATCCTCGGTCCTCAAGGCCTTTCCGGAAGAAGAGGTCCATTTTTGCCAGGACGGCATCGATCTCCTCATAGGTTTGAAAGAGAAACGGTATCTGGAGGACATCAATCTCATTGAACAGGGAAGAGAGTCCCGCAGAGGTGATTGCCGCACCCTGGATCTGGCCGATCTTCATTTTGCGGAGCATGTCTCGTTCATCTCCCAGGATCCCTCCTGCATAGATCTTGAACTGGACTTTATTCTCCGTCTTCTTCATGACCTCGGCATTCAGCTGATTGAATCCCTTTACCCAGGTGCTTCCGTCCGGAGCGAGAGTGGCGATCTTAATCACCGTATTCTTCTCGGCCCCCTGGGTCCAGGATACCCAAACGAGAAAAACCAGGAAGATGAATCCTAAGATTTTGAGAGTCCTCCTTTGTTTCATGTTTTTTCTCCTAATCAAAGTATTCTTCCATACGGTCCAACAATTCCTTGGCTTTCTTTTTTGCGACGGTGTTGAGGAGGGTGAGGTCGGGCTTGATGTCCGCCGGAGTGTCCATCACTTTTTGAAGGGTGGAGAGGAAGAGCTCTTTATCCAAAGCCTGACGCGCGTAACCGTCCGCATAATAGACGTACGACATCAAGAACTTTCCTTCCCCGAATGCAATGGCTTTCAAGAAATGGTCCTGAGCTCTTTTGAGATCTCCCCCGACCATTTTTGGCCTTGAGGCATACCAGATTCCCATAAAGAGGTGGGGACCGCCATAATAGTATCCTTCCTCAATCTCCAGGACCCGCTGCATGATCAACTCCACCCTCGGGAGTTCGGCCAAGGCCTCCATGGAATCCAGATTAAGCCTGATCCAGCTTCCCCAGCAGGTTGCAGCCCAGAAAAGGTATGGAACATCTTTCTTTCCAAGAGTTTTCAGTTTCGCACTGAATTCATCAAAAGACCCTATCACTGGATTCTTCAGTCCCCTTATTTCCAATAATTTTAAGGCATACTTTCTGCCCCGGTTGTAAAGTTCCAGGGCGTATTCCTTATTCTCCTCCTCCACAAAGGCGGAGGCGAAGGAGGCATAGCCTTGTGCACCTGCCATAAGCAGCTGTGCGTTCCCGGGCCAGGTTTCGATCATTCCGTCGAGCAACATCAGATAGGCAGGCATTCCTTCCCGAATCATTTTCATATCAGACTGCTTAAAAGACGCTTTTGAAACGTCTTCGAGCAATGACGCTGCTGCTCCTACGGTCAACTTCTTAGCGGGAAGGCAGCCCATAGAAAGTAAAAGAATCCATAGAAGAAGGAAGGACTTGCCCCCCATCCAATAGCGTTTCATTCTTCTCCCTCCATTTGAATCTCTTTTATAGTTCGAAACCCGCGGGTTGTCAACCCTTTAAAGTGGAGGCCTTTAAGTGGAGAGCCCTGAAAAACTACTTCTGGCTCTCTTGTTTTTACCTTGACAAATACAACAACAAGAGGTAAGAATTACACCACAACGGAGCAAATAGATGATTTTGGCAGACAACCGAAAGCGGGTGGTGATCACAGGAGTAGGGCCCGTAACTCCCGTGGGGATTGGGAAGGAGACATACTGGGAGAGCTTAATACATGGCAGAACGGGTTTCAAGCGGATCGAATTTCCCAACCGGGACATGGCCCAATACCGATGTCAGATCGCGGCTCCGATCGAGGGCTTCAACTGCTTTGACTACATCGACCGGACAAAACAATCCAGATATTTCGGGAGGACGTCCCAGTTTGCTGTTGTGGCCTCCTTACTCGCGCTGAAAGATGCCGGGATTGAGCTGGGAAGAAATGAAAAGGGGAAGGAGAACCTCTCGGACGGAAAAGGGCAGTATGAATTGGTAGGGATAGATCCTTTTCAAGTGGGAGTCATCTTTGGAATTGGCGGAGAAGCCATGGAGCTCATGGAACATTACCATGAGCGGTTTTTATCGAGAGGTCCCCGTGGAATCTCTCCTTTCGCCCTGCCCAATATTTACATGAGCTCCATCACCTCCCACGTCGCAGAGTTTTTTACGCTCCGGGGAACCTCCTTTGTCGTTTCCACGGCCTGTGCCTCGGCCACGCATGCCATGGTCAATAGCTTCATTCAGGTGAGGGATGGAATTGAGGACTTGATGGTCACCGGGGGGGCGGATGCATGTATCACTCCTTTTGTTTTTAGCGGTTTTGATGTCATTCGAGCCATGTCCACCCGAAATGATGCCCCAAAGAAGGCGTGCCGGCCCTTTGACCGGGAGAGAGACGGGTTTGTCATGGGTGAAGGGTCGGGCGTCTTAATCTTTGAAGAACTTGAACATGCCTTGAGGAGAGGAGCGCATATTTATGGAGAGGTGGCGGGCGTTGGAATGACTGCAGACGCCTTTCATATTACTGAACCCGATCCGGAAGGAAGGGGATTAACCAAAGCCATCCAAGATGCTCTTCAGATGGGAGGGATCCGTCCGGAAGAGATCGACTACATCAATCCCCACGGAACCTCCACTCCTTTAAATGACAAGGTGGAGACGAAGGTCGTCAAAAAGGTTTTCGGAAAGAACGCTTATCAGATCCCCATCAGCTCAACCAAATCGATTACCGGTCATATGATGGGATCTGCCGGTGGAGTGGAAGCAATTGCTATCGCCCTAAGCCTTGAAAGGGGAATCATTCACCCTACCCTGAATTACGAATACCCGGACCCGGATTGCGATCTTGACTACGTTCCCAACGAAGCAAGAGAAAAAGATGTACGAACGGCCCTCTCCATTTCCGCAGGGTTTGGAGGGGTGAATAGTGTTATCCTCATCAAGAAGTTTGAAGGCTCCCTTCCTATTTAACCTTTTGTCTATAAAGAGTCCATAATCCGTAATCAATAAATTCAAATAGGGATAAAAATCATATCAACAATGGAAAAGACGAGAACTCAGGTTTCACCGATTTGAAGAAATCATTAGATCTAATAAAATGGTAGCCGCAGCCTTCAGACTGCGATATTCGCAGGCTAAAGCCTGCGGCTACCTATTTTGGTTACGGATTATGGAAGAGTTTTAAGAAGTTGACACCCCTGGCGAAAGGTTTATAATGATCTTATCCTTTCCAAGTTAAGTCACTCCCTCGGAATAGAGTTGTCGATGGACTATTTTCAGATTGCCCAAAGGCTCGTCGGTTCCATAAGAGATACCCTAAAAGGGAAAGGATACGATCTTTCTGTTGAAGCCGTGACCGACATCACCCAGACCGTGCAGCAAGAGGTGATTGACCAGTATGTGGACCGGTTAATCAGCCAGGCCGAGACCATCCTTGAAATCAATCCCTCCCTGACAGAGCAGGAAATTCTCCAGACCCTGGCAGGAAATGTGGTCGAATTTCTGGGAGCTGAAGCTGCCAGCATACGAATCTACGACCCGAGCAGGGAAGAAATGATCTCCTTTGGAACGTATCCAAGGGTGGGAGAGGATCAGGAGCCCGCGATTCCCTTTGAGGATACCATCGCGGGAGAGGTGGTCAGGACCCATCGAAGCTATTTCGTTCCCAATATTTTAAGAGAAGATAAATATAAGAATAAGGAGAAGGTTCTCAAAAAGGACATTCATTCGATGTTGGCCATCCCGATTTCCATTCCCCGTTTCTCACTGAAAGACGTGGATACGGAAGGGTGCCTTCAGATTTACTTTAAGGATGAAGATAAGATCTTTACTCCCATGGAGGCGAAGATAGCAGAAATGCTCTCAAGAAGGGTGAGCTATGTCATTGCCCGAAAACGGATCCTAGGACTTCAGCAGTTGAACGTCACAAAGGATAAGATCGTCCAACAGATCTTTCTGAAGATCGGAAAACGGGAAGGGATCAAAATGAGGGAGGTCTTCAATCTGACCATTCCCGAGTTGGCAGCCATCATGAGGATCCAGAGATGCTCCCTTTTTTCGGTGAGTGAAGACCGGCAGAATGTCATCCTGGAAGCCGGATACCCTGAGGGAGAACATGGAATTGGGAAGACCTTTTCTGTTGAAGAACCTTATATTGATGCCGTGGTAAACCAGCCCGGTCCTCTCGGGGAATTCGAAAATGAGAATGTCTATCCCGGCTATATTCTCATTCATAATCCAAAAGGGAGTTGTCTGCTTACCCCCGAACTGAAGCGCTTTTTAGAAATTCAGCAGATTCACTCGGTTTTATATGTGCCTTTAAAGGTGAAAGATACCGTAAGTTACTTTTTAGCCTTCGATGCCCAGGCCTACCATCCTCGATTCACCCAGGAGGAAATTGAAATCCTTACCTTTTTCGGCATGGAATTGATGAAGGGGTTACGGCTCGAGAAAATGGATGATATCCTCCATGATTTCAAGAATCCGGCGATTGCAGCGGCCGGGTTTGCGAAGCGCATTCAAAAGATCTTGGAGGAGGGAGATTATCCCACGAAAAAGGAGAAGGTCGACCAGGCCCTCGATATCATTCTAAGAGAGACGTCCCGCATTCAGGAATTAGCCTTAACCCTTTATGGGGAAGGAAGGGAAGAGAGGGTTGACCTTACAGAGAAGCTGAGACGACGCTTTTTAATAAATGAGGAAGCCATCAAGGAAATGAAACGAGAGGGTGTTCGGTTGGTCGAGGGGGGCTTCGAGTCTCCCCTTTGGATTCGATGTTTCCCGCTCCATGTTGAGCGAGTGCTCGACAATTTGCTTAACAATGCCTCCAATGCCATTCCTGAAAAGGGCGGGGAGCTCATCATCCGGTCCTATCGACAGGATTTATGGGGCGTCGCAGAGATTGCCAATACCGGTCAGATCTCGGAAGAGGACAAGGACCGTTATTTTCTGGGCGACGGGAGGGGAAGGGGAATCCATATCACAACCCGGCTCGTCAAGCGGATGGGCGGGAAGATCGAGGTTGAATCGGGTCAAGGCCGGACCACCTTTCGGGTCATGTTTCCACTTGTAAAATAAGAGAGCTCTGAAAAAACACTTTTCGCTCTCTTGATTACAGAGATTTCAAGAAATGATTACATAGATTTTTCTTTGCTTTCAATCCTTCCTAATCGGTGTAATCGTTTCATAATCGTTGTAATCAGAGATTTCTGGGTTTTTTAGAAATCTCAATAATTGCTCTTGACAACCTGCCACTCAATGATTAAACTTTCGAGGAAAAATTCCATCCTGCGGATGTTTTGAGGAGGTAAAGCTATGTTGCGGATGACACGAGGTCGGATCTTGTCTTCCATTCTTTTGATTGTCTGGATCATGTCCTGTTTCTTGGTTTCTTCGCTCAGTGCCCAAGAAGAGAAGAAGGAGGATCTTAGGCCGGAGCGGGGGATCGCTGTCTATCCGGAATATTCCGGGGTCATTGTTTCGAAAGGCGAGGCCGTCCGGATGGACCTGATTTTGGAAAACAAAGGCCGGAACGATGAAACCATCAATGTGAAGATTTCCACGGTTCCGAAAGGATGGAAGGCGACCCTGAAAGGGACAAGCTATCCGGTCACAGGCATCTATGTTCCTAATGGCAAGACACGGAATTTGAGTCTCAATCTGGAGCCGGACAAGTCCATAGGGCCCGGAACATACCCCTTCCAATTTGACGCCCAGACCCTGGATGGGAAATTCACTTCCTCTCCCAAGCTGAATGTCGTCGTCGAGGAGCGGGTTGCAGGGGCGGAAGATATCCAGATTACCACCTCGTACCCTGTGCTGAGAGGCCAAACGGACGCTCGTTTCGAATTCTCTTTCGAAATCTTTAATAAAAGCGAGAGTGACCGGACCTTCAATCTTACAGCCGTCGGTCCCGAGAAATGGGAGATGAGTTTCAAACCCTCATATGAAGCGAAGCAGATTTCAAGCCTTCGGATCAAAGGGAACCAGAGTCAAAGTGTGGCCGTAGAAGTGACTCCCCCGAAAGAAGCTGTGGCCGGAGAGTATCCTATCTTAGTCCGGGTCAGCTCAGGGGAGAAGAAGGCCGAGGTCAAACTGACGGTGGCACTGACAGGGATTTATAAGATTGATGCGGGAACCCCCACCGGACTCCTCTCTCTTGAGGCCATTGCGGGTAAAACGGCCAATTTCTCCATTTTTGTAAAGAACACAGGGTCCGCAGTCAACCGGAATATCACGTTTTCCTCTTTCAAACCCGAGAATTGGGAAGTGACATTCAAACCCGAAAAGATCGAAGCCCTCGAACCCGATGCTCTCAAGCAAGTGGAGGTCACCGTCAAACCGGCATCCCAGGCCCTCGTGGGAGATTATTCCGTGGGTGTGATGGTCAACGGAGAGAAATCGGATAAGACGGTAGAAATTAGGGTGACCGTCAAGGCCTCAACGGCATGGGGCTGGATCGGAATTGGCATTATCATCATTGTGATCGCAGGATTGAGTGCGTTATTCATCTGGCTGGGGAGACGCTAACGTGGAACAACAACCCATCATTGACACTGAGGAATTAACAAAGGTTTATGGGGCCCAGATCGCTGTGAACCGCCTCAACCTCCGGATCGAGGAGGGCGAAATCTTCGGTTTTCTGGGGCCGAACGGAGCGGGCAAAACGACGACCCTGCTCATGTTTCTCGGGTTGACAGAGCCTACTTCAGGAAAGGTCCGGGTTTGCGGACTCGATCCTAAACGGGATCCCATCCAAATCAAGAAGAGGGTAGGCTATCTTCCTGAAAATGTCGGCTTCTATGACGACATGGATGCAAAGGAAAACCTTCGTTTCGTAGCGCGCTTGAACCAGGTCCCGGATGACGTTTCAACCAAGCGAATCGATGAATTGCTCGGCCTGGTAGGACTCCATGAGGAGGCCAGGAAAAAAGTGGGAACCTACTCCAAGGGAATGAGGCAGCGTCTCGGCATCGCTGAGGTCCTGATCAAGGAGCCCAAACTCATCTTTCTGGACGAGCCCACCATTGGATTAGACCCGGATGGAACGAACCGAATGCTTGACCTGATCAGCTCCCTCAGCCGGGAAAAGAGAATCACGATCTTCTTCTCCTCCCATTTGCTCGACCAGGTTCAAAGGATATCCGACCGGGTGGGCATCATGATCAGAGGAAATCTGGTGGCCGTGGGTCCCATTCAGGAGTTGGCAAAGAAAAAACTGGGGATCGAAAAGGAGCATTACACCCTCGAAGAGATCTACATGAAATACTTTAAGGAGGCATGAATTGCACGGCATCGTCGCGATCTTCAGAAAAGAGATGGAGGATCACTTCAGCAGCACGCGGTTTCTACTCATGTCGGCGCTGATTGTGATGGTGGGAGTGATCACGGCCTCGATGGTGGGGATGAGCATCCAGGAAGAGTTAAAAGGATTGGCGAAACCGACCCTTATCTTTTTATTGCTTTTCACCTCCACAGGAAAACTTTTTTCTTTTGTCCAGTTCATCGGCTTCTTCGGCCCTCTCATGGGGATCATTCTGGGATTTGATTCGATCAACCGGGAGCGCGCCCAGCGGACTTTAAGCAAACTGGCCTCGCAACCTATCTATCGGGACTCGATCATCAACGGGAAATTCCTGGCCGGTGTGGCGACTATTGCCATCGTGCTGACGGCCATCGTCCTGATCATTTCCGGCCTTGGAATTCGACTCATCGGGGTCGTTCCGGGCCATGAAGAAGTCTTAAGACTTGTCATCTATGTGATCGCAAGCATTCTCTATATCTCTTTCTGGATGGGGATATCGATTCTCTTCTCCGTTGTTTTTAAAAGCACCGCCACTTCCGCACTCGCTTCTCTTGCCCTGTGGATCTTTTTCTCCTTCTTCGTGAGTTTGGGGACAGGAATTCTTGCGGACGCCGTGGCGCCCATTAACCAAAGTGTCCAGAGCGGCGGTATCGATCCCACCATGTTAGAGAAGCATGAATTGGTGCAAAGGGTGAGTTCCTACTTTTCTCCCATGAGCCTCTATAGTGATGCAACCAACACGATTCTCGACCCCATGCGGAAGACTACCAAATCCTTAATGCTCATGGGGCCGATGGAAAGGCTTTCCTTGACCCGTTTCCAGGCGCCCCTGCCGTTTCTCCAGAGCGTTCTCATCGTGGTCCCTCTTCTGGTTTCGATCGTGGCAATCACCTTTCTCTGTTTCGGAATCTGCTACTATGCCTTCATGCGGCAGGAAATCCGAACGGTGTAATATCGCAAAGCGCAAGGCGCATGGCGCATAGCGAATAAATCACCCCCACCGTCCGGCGCCATAGTCCCAATGCTGACCCCAGCGTCATTATGACGGCTCTGGACGACGGTGCCCTCGCCCTCCTCCCTGCCTTCGCCGAAGTGGCTACGCGCAGGCAGGCATCAAGAGAGAGGGGATTGTTTGGGGTTTAAGGTATTTCCCTCTCCCCTGGAGACTGTGTCGTAATCATCCGTTCCCCCTTCGACACGCTCAGGGCGAACGGATAAGTCATTGATTCTTAATGCGGGGTGGTCCGTTCGTGGTGAGCTTGTCGAACCATGAATGGACTTGTGACACAGTCTCCTGGCGGGAGAGGGCGGGGGTGAGGGGGACCTCATGCCTGTTCAGAAGCACGAGATCTTTGGCTGGGCCATGTATGATTTTGCCAATTCGGCCTTTGCCACAACCATCCTTGCTGTCATCTTCAATCAATACTTTGCCATGGTCGTTGCCGGAGGGGAGAAGGGAGTTGAACTCTTTGGGATTCGCCTTCACGGCGCTTCGTTCTTTACCTTCAGCGTCTCTCTCAGCATGGCCATCTCTGCGGTGCTCTCCCCTTTTTTGGGGGCCGTAGCCGATGCCTCCGCCTCAAAGAAACGCTTTCTCATGGTCTTCTGTTTTACAGCCATTCTCTTTACAGGCCTGCTTTATTTCGTTCATGCGGGCAACTACTGGCGAGGCGCAATCTTCTTCATCGTTGCCAATATCGGATTTGCGGGAGGGAACGTCTATTATAATGCGTTTCTTCCGGAAATTTCGAATGACCGGAATATCGGCCGGATATCGGGCTTAGGCTGGGCGTTGGGATATATCGGAGGAGGGATGCTTTTGGTGGTCAACTTCATCATGTTGAAGTATCCCGAACCGGTCGGCTTTCCTACGGGCTATTTCACGGTCCAGGACTGTTTTCTTTCGGTCTCCCTCTGGTGGCTGATCTTCTCCCTGCCCACCTTTCTATTCCTGAGAGAGAGGGGGCAAGGAATGTCCTCCTTTTCGAAAAAAATCTCATTCCGCGCTGGTTATAAAAGACTTCTGCACACCTTTCGCCGTATCAAGACATTCAAAGAACTGACCAAGTTTCTTTTTGCCTACCTCATTTACAATGACGGGATTGAAACGGTTATCGTTATGGCCTCCATTTTCGGCGCCGATGTCCTGGGAATGGCAACCGAGGAGATCATTCTCTTCTTTCTGATGATTCAGGGAATTGCGTTTGTCGGATCTTTGATCTTTGGCTTTCTTGCAGACAGGATCGGAAACAAAAGGACCATCATGATCTCTCTTGGGATCTGGTGTCTGATTGTCGTCTGGGCTTTCCGGTTGGGAATCTATTGGGATCCCAAGACAGAATATTGGATTCTGGGCGTTTTGACAGCCATGGTGCTCGGTGGAAGTCAGGCGGCTTCTCGTTCTCTTCAGGGGATTTTTACGCCTCAGGAAAATAGTGCTGAGTTTTTCGGATTCTTTGCCGTTTCGGGAAAGTTCTCCTCTGTCTTTGGGCCCCTCATTTATGGAATCCTGATCGCAATCACCGGAAACGTCCAATCCGGCGTTCTCTCCGTTCTTTTCTTTTTTGTCATCGGGTTGGCGATCCTCTGGACCGTCGATGAAAGAAAGGGAATGGAGGAGAAACAGAATCCCGTCTTTTAGACACGCAAAGCGCATAGCGGTAATATTCCCAATTCCAAAAATCAATACCTGAAGCGAATTCGATATTTCACTTTTTCTTCCTTGTCCTTCGCCACAGGGACTTCGAAACGGATGAGGTGCGCGCTTAATTTCTCATACGAATGAGTTCTGGACAACATCTCCCAGTCACCGGGAATGGGCTCTTCTATAAGGACCTTGATATCCTCATGTTTATGATTTCTTAGGCTGACTTCAAAGGCCACCTCGAAGAGGTTAGAGGCCAGGTGTTTATAGTCGGTCTGAATTTTTTCTGCAACCACATCAAACGCTTCGCCTATCTTTATTTTGAATTTTTCGTCCTTCGGGGTGTGGTCAATTCGATCCTCTCCCACAAACTGAAGACTTCCATCCTTGTCCTCTTTGTAGACCCTCACGGTGCCCTTTGGAAGCGGGATTCCAAGGTTTTGTTTCGTTGTGTTCTCCAGTTCGAGAAAGACTCCCACTTTCTGTTTGCCCGAACCCTGGTCGTATCGGGTGAAATAAAAGTGGGAATGACCCGAGAAAATAAAGAGTTTTTTGATGGGGACCTGGTTCGCGTCGAGCAGCGTCATCTGCTTGGTTTGGTTGTCTTTGACGGTCGTCCTCCGATCCAGAGTATAGAGATGATATTCAAAGAAGGTTTCTTCTTTAAACTGCGGACTCGCCTCTTTTGCCGCAGACCGGGCGGCGGCATATTCCATCTTCAACTCGGGTTGGACCCGGTGAATATCGCCGGCAACCAGTTTCAGCAAGGCATTCTGATAGGTTGCTCCGCTCTTATTGTCAATGGTAACCCAGCCGGTCAGATCGGTGACCGTGTCCAGTTTATTCAGGACCGCTACGTAATCTGCCTTCCAATTGATGCCGGACGTCAAATAGGAGGCCTCCACTTTTTGAGATTTCAGAGAACTGTTTTGCAGGATCCAGACCAGTGTGGGTTGGGGGATAAGATTCTCAGGAATCCGTGACAATAGAACCCTTCCGTAATGACCGATATGGATTTTATCTCCGATCTGATAGATATTTCCTCCCTGAGTGGAAAGGAGTGTGGCTTCAACCATCTCCTCTTTTTTTGTTTCGGGATTCAGGGTAGCAAGCTGAACTTTCTGGCCTACGAACTTTTCAAGAAGTTTCTGGGGACTCAGGAGATCGTACTCGTAGTTCTGCTCTAAGACATTCAAGTCAGAGCCATGGTTTAGAGATTTAATGTGAACGGTGGTGGGGTCGATCTTTGCAGCCACATCCATGAATTTTAATTCATGGATGCCCGGTTTCAGGTCGATGAGGCGGGTGTCTTTGACCAGTCCCACGTTTGAATTGTAGATAGTGATGGCCATGTTCTGTTGGTCTTTGAGTGTGCTGGTCAGTTGTGCCGAAAACCCGGATTGAGCCAAAAAGAAAGCGAATAAGAAGATAGGAAGGGTTAACTTTTTCATGAGAATGACCTCCTTTTTTTTCACCCCCACCCTATCCCTCCCCCCCTTGGAGACTGTATCACAATTCTTGTTTTGTCATTGCGAGCGACCGAAGGGAACGTGCCTGCACGCCGAAGTGGCGTTACGGCACGCAGGCGTGGCAATCTCATTATTTTCGAAGCCTTGTGAGATTGCTTCGGTCGTTTTACTCCCTCGCAATGACAGTACGACACAGTCTCTTGAGGGGGAGGGTGGGGCGGGGGTAGTTTAATATTAAAGACAATGGGGAAAAGATTTTGTTCCCTGGAAATGCCAAACCCGCAAAGAATAAAAAATCATAACCCCTTCTGGGGTTGGAAAATTTGACAAATGGGATTGGCTTTCATAAACTATAATAAAACAGAGTATTGGAGAAAAGGCCATGGATGTAGACCGATTTATGGAAGTGACAAAGGACCTGGATAAAAAAAGAAAAGGCAAAAAGGAAGAGTTGGAAAAATTTCAGAGGTTTTTTGACCGGTTTCATCTTTTAAACCGGAATTATCTGGATAAGGAGGCCTTTGAAACGGCAAAGGCATCGATACCGTCCATGGCGGAGATGATGGCGAACACGATCCGCTTTCTCGATGCTGAAATTGCAAGGCTCCGAAGCAAGCGGATGAAACTCCCCTTTGAGAACTTGGAATTGAGCGATATGCAGAAGGCCCAGAGTAAGAATGCAATGCTACTAAAAGAGTATTTATCCGAAGGCCATGAATAATGAAATCGTAAGAAGTCGGAAAAGGCTAATGATCGTCATTCCGGCGAAAGCCGGAATCCAGTAATCTCAATCAATTATGTAAACACTGGACACCGGTTTTCACCGGTGAGACGACTTTTACGATTTCATTATAAATAAGGCTTCTATATTCAGTTTTACAGATCACCCTCCTGTAACACTTTCAAAATAAAAATTTCTGTCACAGGCGGTAAGGTCTCTTTACTGATGGTGAACATGTTACTATTTGAGAAACG
>Ga0214473_10001673_pt1 | contig 28694 bp, 17 predicted proteins | sample RVTome_7_FD_203509 | JGI IMG/M metagenome (GOLD analysis project Ga0214473, IMG submission 203509) | Soil microbial communities from uranium-contaminated site in the Upper Colorado River Basin, Wyoming, United States - RVT98D197 | ecosystem: Environmental > Terrestrial > Soil > Contaminated >...
AGATTCTCCAGCCAACCGCTCTGGCAGGAGAAGGCCCGACCGATCTCCGGACCAGCGACAACATGCAGCGCGACCGGTTGGCGCCGCTCCGCCAGTCCGTCTTCAGCCGCCTCGCAGGCTACAAGGAGGCCGACGACGCGGACCGACTTCGAGTCGATCCAACGATGCGCGCCCTTGTCGGGGGAGGAACGAAGATGCGCCTGGGCGCCTCCACGGGCCAGATGAGCCGGTTCGACACCGAGGCCTTGACAGCCCCCAAAGCCTCGAAGCGTTGATGAAACTGCCCGGCAAGTGGGTCGACCCACTACGGGGGAAATAGTCTCTCCGCCGATTGGTTGTGGACATGAACAGCTCGGTCAGCCCGACGCACGCCGACCAGGAAGGCAGGGCACAGCGGGGCCAGTCCGAGTGCAACTGCTATCATCCGCTGCTTCTGCTCAATCAGCACGGAGATCTGGAACGCGTGCTCCGTCGTAACGGCACCGCCCACTGCGCCGACGACCGGCGGCGCGTGATTGAGCCGGTCGCAACTCGCTATCGCAATGAAGCGTTCCTGGAGTTTTCTCGAGTCGATGCGGCGTTCGCCAGCCCGGAGGTCGACGAGTTTGTGGAACGTAAGTCGTTCTTCTGCGCGATCCGCCTACCAAGCAGCGCTGTGTTCGAAGCCTACTTCCAAGGTACCTTCTGACCAGGCCCGTTGCCGGTAGGCGTGTGAAGCACTGGTCGCTGACCACGCTGCGGAACAAACCGAACAAGATCGGGGCCAAGATCGTGCGACGTGCACGGTACGTCAGGTTTCAGTTAGCAGACGTTGCGGTTCCGAGGGACGTGCTCCGGGGGAATCCTCGCCAGCGTTGGGAGCTTAGCGGACACTGTGCCAGAACCGTCGGAAGGAGCGGCAGAATGGCCGCGAAGAAGGTGCACAAGCGGTGTCTGCGGCGGTACACCCGGATCTGCCCGGACCCGTCGCTTCCAAGCCCGTCGATCGGCGATTGGAACGAGCGGACGGCCAAGACCGTCGCATAACGAGGCGATGACCGAATGGGCGCATCGTCCTGGTCGTGCTCTTGACTTTGCGGGGCGAAATTCGTAGAAAAACGAGTTGATTGAAGTTCGCTTCAACCGTTTTGCGGCCGGGCCGGGCTGGAGTCAAGAAGCACCCATTCCCGTCGCAATCGTCCGCCGCTCTCGGCCGGATGACCCACGACGTTGGGGCGCCTCCCACACTTCCCCCCTGTGCCCATTGGAGTTTCAGCAGAATCAGCGGAAGCATCGATGCGCTAGCGTGTGTCGTGTGCGCGTGACCTGCGCGCCCCTCCGGGGCCCTGCCTCACGGAGAACGTGCTCGGTTTCACCCGTCACGACCGGGGGAGCGCATGCATACGCGTCGTCTGCGACTGTCGAGGAGGCGAATGTTAATGTGGTTCCGAAGTTTGACCTGGGCGGTGCTTGGGCTGTTGTGGCTGAGCGGCGTGACCGAGACGCAGGTCGTGGCCGCGCAACGGACGTGGATCGGCGGCGACAACGATTGGGTCGACGGCGGCAGCACCGCCAATTGGAACCCGGCCGACGAACCGGATTCCGACGACGAGGCGATTTTCAACACGTCGAACTCGGTCAACCTGGGGTCGAACAACTCGATCCTGGCGCTGACCCTGTCGAACGGGATTGATCTGCTTACGAACGATAATGATCTCGCCGTCAACGGCCTCGTGCAGCTATCCGGCAGCAGTACGAATTTGTTTGTGGGCGGCGCTGCCTCAACGCTCAGCGCCGACGACGTCACGATCAATAGCGACGGCACGGTAGAGCTCACCGGCGGCACGCTCACCGTGGCCGACTCCGACTTATTCGCAAACGGCTTTCTCACCATCAACACGGGTGGGACACTCTCCGGGAATGGTACGGTCAATCTCGATTCGCCGATTGTAAACGGCACGATGCTCAACAACAACGGTACGCTCACGGCGCTGTCTCGTCCGGAGAACATTTTGCTGCCGCCGCCGATCGGGACGCTGGTGATCAACGGCGGCACGTTGGCGTGGATCGATCTCGACGGCACCGGCGAGGGCGGCGAGGTCAACGTCAACCGCAACCAGACGCTCGATAACAACGTGACGCCGGCCGACGCCTTTAACGGCAGCATGAACCTGTTCCAGAATTCGACGCTCGACATCGCCAGCGCGTGGACCTTGGCGGCGGGGGGGACGATCAACGTCAATAACGGCGCCGTCGGCGGCTTTCCCGGAATCCCGGCCGGCACGTCCACGATCGCCGGCGGCACGCTGACTCAGACCGGTGGCACGATTTCGGTCGTCGATGCGGATGGTACACTCGAATTCACCGCCGCCTTCACCATGAACGGTGGGAGCTTCCCCAATAACGGCCTCGTCGTGTTCGACTCGAACGCCACGATCGGTGCCGGCGCCAACGTTACCATGCCGACCAGTAATTCGAGCATTACGGTCGGCGCCGGCCGAACCGTGACAGTCAATCAGACGGCGTTTAACGCCGACGGAAACGGAAGCGCTACCAACGTCCTGACCGTCAACTCGGGCGGGCTTCTCAATCTCAATCTCGGGTCCGGATCCGACGAGTCGCTGACCGGCCTGATCGTCCTGGACAGCGGCACGCTGCACGTGACCACGGTGGACGACACCTGGGCGATCGACGGCGATGTCGAAGTCGAAGCGAACACGCTTTCGCAGATCAGCGGCGAGGCGCTCACGATGTCCAGCGTGGGTACGACCATCGCCGCCGACGCCACGCTTCGCATCGCGGCGCCGCTCACCGTGGGCGCGGGCGCCACGTTTACCGGCACTGGCACGCTGGCCTTCAACGACCAGGTCAACGTGAACGCCGCCACGACGCTCAATATGGTTGGTGGAACCGTCGACCTCGACGGCGTTGATGCCGTCGGCGACGTCGTCACCCTCCAGGCTCCCCTGGTGATCAACGCGTCCACGATGTCGAGCTTTGGGCGCACCAACGTGGGCGGCGGCGTCAACGTCATTCAGATCGACGCCCTCAGCGCCGGCGCCACCGGCAGCCTGACCGTCAACCTGGACGACCCGAACGCCGAATGGACCCTCAACCCACAAGGCGCAATCGCCGTCGTAAGCACCAACGCCCTGCTGACCCTGCTGGCCGGGTCGGACGTGAATCTTAACGGCTCAGTGACCGTCACCGGCACCGCAGGTTCGGCCGCCCGTATCGACATCGGCGGGACCATGAACCTCCAGACTGCCGCGCCCAGCGGCGGTTTCATGTTGCAAGGCGGGTCGTTGGCCGATCCGAACATGCTGGAAGGCGGCGATATCAACGGCCCCGGCGAGCTCCAGGCCGTCAGCGGACGGGCCCTCGTGGGACACGGCACTATCGCCGCCCCAATCGACTTCGACGGTACCGCCGAGCTCGTGGCCGACGGCGGCCTGCTCGAGTTGAATGGGCCCGTTGAGGACGTGGGAACGATCCGCGTCCACGACCTCCCGGCCCTGCTGGACTTCGGCGTGGCCTTCAACACCGGCGTCACCGACGGCGGCATCGTCATGACCGGTGGAACGATACAGGGCGCTGCCGTAACCACCGCCCTGATCGAAAAGTCCATTCGCGGCACGGGAACGGTGACCAGCCCCGTGATCAACAGCGGCGCTATTGAAGCCCAGGGCGGAACGCTCCAGGTAAACAACCCGGCCAGCGACTGGGACGGCGACAACAACGCCGGCCACTTGCGGGCCACGGGCGGCGGGTCCTTGGAACTCACGGACGGTGTCTTTCCCGCGTTTACCGGAACGGTCATGGCTGTGGAAGGCAGCCGCGTCTTACTCAACGGTTTCGACTTCCACTTCGACCCCGGCTCTTCCCTCATCCTTGGTGACAGCGAGTTTCAATCGACCAACACCACGGACCTCGGCGGCGTTGTCTTCGTCAACGCCGGCGCCGAATCGACCATCGAAGTGCAGGTCAACCGCTTCCTCGATTTCGAGTCCACCAGTTCGACCACGCTTAACGGTGACCTGAGGCTCATCAACAACAACACGACCATCGAGGCCGGGGCCACGTTCAGCGGTACGGGGGCCCTGGTCATTCCCGACAACAGTCACTTAGTCGCCGACCCGGGCGCCGATGTCGATATACTGCTCGACCTACAGGGCACGTTCCGCCCCGCGGGTTTTAACACCGTCGGCCGCGTGGACCTCAGGGACTACCAGCAGTCTGAGACCGGCGAGCTGATCGTCGAACTTTCGGGCACGAGCCTCAACCAGTTCGATCGCCTGGTGGTCGATGGAGACGTCCTTTTGGACGGTTTGTTAGACGTCGATATGGACGGCGGTTTCGTCCCCGTGCCGGGAAACGCGTTCAACATCATCTCGGCCAACAACGTGGCGGGAACGTTTGATCAGGTCCAAACCTCGGGCATGCCTGCCGGGCTGTTCATCGAAGTGCATTACATGCCGACGTTCGTACAACTAGTGGTCGTCGGATCCCCGCCGGGCGACTTCGACTTCGACTTTGACGTGGACCTCGACGACTGGTTCATGTTCGCGCTGTGCCTCACCGGCCCGGATGTCCCCGGGCCGCCGCCGGGCTGCTCGCCCGCCGAATTCGCCATCGCCGACGTCGACGGAGACGACGACGCCGACCTGGAGGACTTCGGGGGCATCCAGGGCTGTTTCAGCGGCGAAGGTGTACCGGCCGACCCCGCGTGTGCGGACTGAACCTGACCGTCGTGGGGTGCTGCAGCCTGTGGCGCGGTCCGAACCGGTGCGGGGCCAGAGCCGAGACCGAGGGACTCTTGGTTCCAATCCGGGACGCATGAGCAGCACCACGAGGTGCGATACAGGTCACTGGCGAAGATTCGGTGTCAACCGGTGGGCGACCTTCGTGTTGGAAAGCGATCTCGAACTTTACGGCGGCTTTGCGGGGCTCGCCGGAACCGCCCCTGACGACCGGGACGCCTCCGAATACCGCCCCGTTCTGACAGGCGATGTTCCTGGTGACAACCGACCTGACTGCGCGCATAAGCTGGACAATACCCGCACCATCGTGGCCATCCGGAAAAGAACCGTAGCAGCCGATCTCAAGACCGACGAAGTCAGGCTGAAAGGCCGACTCGGAGCCTGTTCAGGATCGCGACAGCAACGCGCGATTGGCCTCGGACTGGTCGTCAACGCCGTGCCTCGGGCTACGGGCAGTCACCCGGATCGCTGAACGGATAGGGCCTCTGCTCGAACGCCAGCACGATGAACTGGATGTCGGCGAAGTTGATGACGTAGTTGGGCGGATCGACGGCCGGGGAACCGTCGTCGTCGCCGTGAAGATCGACCCTGGTCAACTCCGGAGCAGGCCGGCCCGGCCGACGTTCGAACACGAAGACCGCCGCAATAATATCATCGAAATCAGTTACGCCGTCGGCAGCAGGCCAGTCGGGCAAACACGGTTGTTCATCAGGGCACGGGTCGCCTGTGGGGTCGCACGGCGGACCGCAGGCGAAACCACCGCAGTAGAAGCCCAATGGTCCAACCGCATCGGCCCAGTATGCGTCGGCGGGCTTGCCGGCGGTCGCAATCTCGAGCCAACCAGACTCGGCGCCGGTGTCCACGTCGACCGACGACACGCCGTAGACCGCCTGCGGCACGATCTCGCAGTCGCCGACGTGAACCACCACGGGCCAGGCATCGCTCACCCGGCGCGAGGCGGCGTCGCTGACCAGCAGGTGAACGTCGTTGCCCAGCCTCGAGGCCGGGCCGACCCACCACCGGCGGCCGATCGATCGGGCGTGATCGTTCACGCAGACTTCGCCGGACGGAACACAGGCCTGATCGGGCGGCAGGCAATCCCGCATCGCCTCGATGCAAGGGGCACGCGTCACGCTGCACACGCCGCAATCAGCGTCGCCGAGATCCAAGCGGCAAGGCGCCCCGTTGCCGCTGCACGATCCCTGGATGAGCGAGCGCAACTCCACTTGATAGGCGAGCGGTCGTCCATCATCGGCCGAACCCCCCGTGGCAAACGAGATGTACCGGTTCCGGGGATGGTCGAAAGGACACGGCGCCCGCAGGGGCGGCGGAACTGCGGGCCGGCAGGTGTTGGGTTCACAGAACGGGCCTTCCCTCCACTGACCGCTTTGACATTCCGCTTCGAGCACAACCCGACACGCCCCGTCGGGCATGCAGCAGGCACCGGGCTGGGAGCACGGATTCGGTTCGCAAGCGCCTCCCTCGACCCAGGAAATGTCGCCACACGCGGCCTCGGGTGCTACGCGACAATCGCCCACAGAATCGCAGCAGCTTCCAGTCTGCGGACAGGCGTTCGGCACGCAGGCCTGGTGCTCGGTCCACGTTCCGTCGTCACATTGGCCCAGGAAGGTGATCTCACACGCACCGTCCGCGCGGCAGCACGCCCCCGGCTGGGGGCAGCGGTTCGGCTCGCAACGCCCGCCGACGAACCAGAGATCGGCGTCGCACTCCGCCTCCAGCACGAACCGGCAGCTCCCGTCGGCCCCGCAACACCGCCCGGGCCGCGGGCACGTATTCGGCTCGCAGGTTTGTCCTTCCGCCCACGATCCCGAACCACACTCACCCTCGAGCACAACACGGCAGGAACCGTCGGGCTCGCAGCACGCCCCGGGCTGCGGACACGGAATCGGTTCGCAACCAGCGCCCTCTGTCCACGTGCCCGCGGCGCACTCGGCATCGAAGGTGACCGAGCAACGCCCGTCCGCTTCGCAGCAGCTTCCCGGCTTCGGGCAGGGATTGGGTACGCAGGGCCGCCCTGCCGTCCACGCCCCCGTCGTGCAGTCGGGCTCGAGCGACTCGGCGCAGGCGCCGTTGCCGGCGCAGCACGATCCAGGCTGCGGGCAGGGATTCGGATCGCACGCCAGGCCTTCGGACCACACCCCTGATGGGCACGCCTGTTCCGCGACGAGGGCGCAGCCACCGCTCGCATCGCAGCAGGCCCCGAGTTCACACTCGTCGGGTATCTCGTTGCCATCGTCGTCGAAACTCAATCCGCGTTGCAGGTCGCATTCGTCCGCTATGCCGTTGTCGTTGCAGTCGCCGTCCACCGCGAAGATGAAGGAGACGCCAGCGTCCACCTCCAGGCCGCGATCAACGCCGCGACCCCCGATCACGGCGTGGCTTTCGCCCAACCCCACCGACCAGCCGAAGCGGTCACCAGCCGCGGCCTCCGGGGCGGTCAGCCTCGCCGCATCCGACCAGCCGACCTCGGTTCGCCGAAACAGAAACGCCGTCCCGGAATTGCACGTGGAGGTTTGCGGGCATGCGGCGTCGTTTCCCGGCGCCGCAACCACGATGGTATTGGCGTAGATCGCCACCGCGGTCCCGAAGTTGTCGTGCGCGGCGCTTTCCGGGGCAACGAGCTTGGCGTCCTCGACCCAGGAGTCGCCCGCCAAACGGTACACGTAGGCGGCGCCCGCATTCGGCCCCCGGGTGTCCTCCAGCCATGCGCCGACGACCACGGCGTTGCCGGCAGCCGCGACCGATCGCCCAAACTCAACGTTGTTGGCGGCATCGGAGGCAATGAGCTTAGCGGTCTGAATCCAGCCTTCGCCGCCGAAGGTGAAGACGTAGGCGGCGCCGGAACTCGAGCCGCCATCGTCGTCCCTCGGCGATCCCACCACGACACGGCCGCCGTCGATCGCCACGGTCTGCCCGAACAGGTCGCCGGCCGCCGCATCGCCCGCTGCCAGTTTCGCCTCATGCATCCATTCGTTGCCGGTCAAACGGAAGACGTACGCCGCACCCGAATCGCATCCATCGTCGTCGTTGCAGGCGTCGTCATTGCCGCTTGCCCCGACCACGACAACATCGTCCTCGAGGGCCACGGACACGCCGAACTGATCCAGATCTCCCGCGTCCGTCGCGGTGAGTACGTCGTCCTCGATCCAGGAGTCGTCGAGGCGCTTAAACAGATGCACTGCTCCGCCGCCGGACCGCCTGGGTGCACCGACCGCGGCGCGGTCCCCGCCGATTGCCACGCTCGACCCGAAATGGTCGCCGGCGGACACGCCGGTGCCGGCGAGCGTACGGCGCAGGACCCACGTCCCGCCGGTTCTCTCGTGTATGTATGCGGCCCCCGAATTCGCGGTCCCGCGCCCGGGTGCTCCGCTGATAACATGCCATCCGTCGAGCGCCACACTGCTGCCGAACTCGTCGCCGGCCAGCCCGTCGGGCGCAAACGCCAGGTCCACCGGGCAGACCGGCTCGTAGATACACGCCGAGGAGCAGCCGTCGCCGTCGAGCCGGTTGCTGTCATCACACTGTTCGTCGGCCTCGCCGTTGCCGTCCCCGCAGGAAGTGACGCACACGCTCGGCTCGCCGGTGCAGGACCAGGTCGGCTCGACGTGGCAGGTACTCGCGCAACCGTCACGGTTCTGCGTGTTCCCGTCGTCGCACGCCTCACCCGGTTCCAGCAGCCCGTTCCCACAACGGGCGATCCGGATGCGCCCCGATTGCAACACAACACCGTCGACAGGCCGGCCGGCACAGTCGTTCAGAAACGTGGCCACCTCGGTGCCGACAAAGCTCAGGGTATAAGTGCCCTGTGCGGCGGCCGGGACATCAACGATCAACGTCCCGGCGTAGTAGCTGTCCGCACCGTCGTCCGTCCTGCACGGCAGGTTCGCCACGGCGGCCCAAGCCGCGAAGCTGGTCGACACGGCCAACGTCGCCACCATGCCACTGAACACGAAGTCCGGGTTGTCGACGCAGAGTTCGCCAGGCCTGCACGGCGGCAACGGCGGATCCAGTGGATCGCAGCGCTGCCCGGTCGAGACAAAATCGCCGGTCGTCGCGCAGGTCTTGACCGAGATGAACACCCCGTCGGCGCCGCCATGAACCCCGGAGATGGGGTGCAGGTCCACACCGGGTATCGTGCCGTTGGCCACGTTGATCGGATGGCCGCCGGCCAGCAGCGCCGTGTCGAGCGCCGCCTGATACGCCCCGAGGGTAGGTGATCCCGGCGCCGTCCCCCAACGGCCGACGCGAAGCTCCAGTTCAACGCGCGCCCCGCCCGGCGGCACGACCATGTCGCTGCCACAGCGGGCGAAGAGGGTGTCGGCGCGGACCGGCCACCACGCGATCACCGGAACCTCGGCGGACTCGCAGTCATCCGGCCCGCCGGAGCCGTCACAGTCTTCGTCGCACTCATCCGGGACACCGTTCCCGTTGCAGTCGGGGCTGGCCCCGGCGCCCACATCACAGGCGTCGGCCACGCCGTTCGGCTGGCAGTCGGGCTGGCAATCGTCGGGAACGCCGTTGCCGTCGCAATCCTCGGCGCCGCCCTCCAAGATCTCGCACGGATCGGGCACGGCGTTGGGCTGGCAATCCGGTTCGCACTCATCGGGCACCCCGTTGGCGGTGCAGTCCGCGCTGGTGCCCTGGGCCAGATCGCACTCGTCGGCGACGCCGTTGGGTTGGCAATCCGGCTCGCATTCGTCCGGGATCGTATTGAAATTGCAGTCGATGCTTGCCCCGGCAAGGATGTCACAGAGGTCGTGCAGCCCGTTGCCGTTGCAGTCCGCCTCACATTCATCTGGCACGCCGCTGAGATCGCAGTCCGCGCTCGTGCCGGAAAGTAGGTCGCAGCGGTCCGGGACCCGATTGGCGTTGCAATCCTCGCTCGCTCCGGTAGACAGTTCGCACAGGTCGCAGAGCCCGTTGCCGTCACAGTCGGTCTGGCAGGGGTCCGATGGACTGCCGATCGTGCACTGGCCCTCGGCAAGCACGGTGAGCACCGCCGGCAGCGTTACCAATCCCGCGAGCCGTGCCCCTGTGCAATCGTTCAAAAAGGTCTCGGAGTCGTCGCTGCTGAAGCCGACGATGTACTCACCCGAGGCGCCGGGCGGCACCGCGAGGATCAGCGTGCCGCCGTAGGACTCCGCTCCGTCGTCCGCCGGGCAACGGTCGGCTACAAGTCCTCCGAACACGTAGGCGAGCGAACCGGTCGAGAGCACGGTGATGGGAAACAGGTCGGCGAAGACGTAATCAGGCCGCGTGACGCACGCCCCGCCCTCCGGCCCGCAGTCGGAGGAAGCGTGGCACCGCGCCCCGCTGCTGCTGCAGATCCGCTCAGCGATGAACGCGCCGTCGCCGGGCGAGGTCGGCCAGCCTAGCGGTACGATCGGCTCGCCCGCACCGCCGGAATAACCTGTCGGGTCGAGAGTGACTTGGTATGCGCCCAGCGACGGCCCGCCGGGAACCGCGCCCCAGCCCGCCAGGCGCACCTCCAACTCGACCTGCGCCGGCCCGGGCGGGATGGTCAATCGCTGATGATCAAGCTCGAACGGTCCGCTCGAACGAAGGGGGCGCAAGCTCGCAACTTGTCCGCGAACCGTGCCACCAGGTGACACAGCGGCGTACACCAGCAACAGGGCCGCCGTCCCCACAAACCCCGGCGACGCTCGACTTTGCCGGCGCTGGGTGTGGCGCACCCCCTGGTGAACCGGGTCGGAGCTCGAGGTCCGACCGGCGTCGTGTGCCCCAACCCGAGATGTGTGGTGAGCCCATTGGTCCCGAATCACGACAGCGACAGCCCGTGGAGTGCTCCGCACTTGCCCACGGCGTCCGCGGCCGGGCCGCGACGCCCCCAAAGCGCTTCGTCCCCCCTATAATAACACCGCGGCGCGACCGGCGACGGTAAGACCCACCACATAAAGAAACACCAGGATCCGCAGCACGTCGCCGATGTGACCACAAACTTCAGTGCCGCAAGACTCCACCCCACGTCGCGCATCAGTTTCTTCCCCTCGTTCGCCCACCCCCGCTGTTTCGCGCAACGCTTCTCACCCTACCAAGACCGAGCAGCGGATGTTCCACGTCCGGGGAGGCGCAGGCTCGCGAGTACCGCCACCATCGCCGGTTCAGCCACGCGAACGCCGCCCGGCAGTCGAGCGGGGCCGCGGATCCGGAGGCTGGCGGCAATGCGCAAAGAAATCGGCGAGGCGCCCGCCCGAAGGCGAACGCCTCGCCGGAAAGCTCCAGTCAAAACCGCGACGCCGCGAACGATGTTCGGGGGTCAGAAGCTGCCGAGGTACGCTTCCAGGTCCAGGGCATCCTGCGCGCTGATGTCATAGACAACATGCCCGCCACCGCCAGAAGTCGCCACAGTGATCTCGGCGGCCCTGGCGCCCTGGATGTTCGGGCCGATACCGCCGGTCGCGTCTGCGCCATGGCAGACAAGGCAGTTGGCGGTGTAGATCGTCTCTCCCGCTACGGCATCGCCGCCGCCGGGTTCTTCAGGCACGCACAGGCCGGCCACGCAGATCTCACCCGGATCGCAGGTGACGCCCTCGCAGGGGTCGACGGCCACGCACTGGCCGTTGACGCATTCTTCACCCGGATCGCAAGTGACGCCCTCGCACGAATCGGCGGCCACGCATTCGCCATCGACGCATTCCTCACCCTCGTCGCAGGTAACGTCCTCACAGGCGTCCGCACCCACTCGGATCAAGTCGAGCGGGCCCTGCGGAATCGTGACGGTCACGTTGTCGGTGACAGACACTTCGCGGGACAGATCGCCGTCGATACGGTTCTGATTGTCGCTGAGCGTACCGGTGTACACGGCCGTCGCGTTGTCGACCGGAACCTCGACCCGGACGTTGTCGCCGTTGACGGTGGAGGTCGCGTCGGGCACGTTCACGGTGATCGTGGCTCCGCCGTCGCCGGTCGTCTCGATCTCGACCAAGACGCCGACATCGTCGAAAGTCAGCGTGAAAACCCTTCCATCGGAAGCGGTCCCGGTCCAATCCCCGGCCAGGACGGCCTCGTCGGGGGGTGGCGTCGGTTCCGGCTCCGGGCAGCCGGTGAGCATCAGAGTCGAGCCGAGCAAGGCGGTAATACAAAGGACTCGCATGGGTTGGGTCTCCGTCAGTACTGGGTTCTGGTTTTCAAATCCGGTGCGCCAAGACTAAGGAGGCATTATCAGCGTGGCCACCGTCGCACGCAAGTCAACCAAGTCGCCGAGCCGGTGAGCTTCAGGAAACGTCCGGATGCCACATCGGCTACATCGGTCTCAAACTCGGTGCTCTGTTCGACCCAAGAAGGACTTTGACATGGGAACAGCGGCCTGCGCTAAGGGTCATGTCCGAATGATGGATTCGACGAGCTGTTAGTAAAGACGGGTAGAGTAGTCAAAATCGGTAAGACTAATCGCCGCCTAGTCGACGAGAATCGTAAGTACAGGCTACTCTGTTCGAGACTCGCGCCGACCCCGGAGTACAAAGCCAGCAATTCACGGCGGCGCGCGGTATCGGAGCAAGCGTTCAATCCAGACCATGCTGCCGATCGTCTCGTCGAGCATCGTGCCTGCCGGGGCGCGCGTGAGTACGGATCCTCGCATACGATTCAGCGCCCCCCATGTCCGTTCCGATCACGGCAGGGACCTTGGCCGTGAGCTGGGTTGGGCCGTGGCGGTCGACGCGTTGATCGCCGTAGAGTTGCCGTAAGGCCCCGCACGAGATCCGCACTTGGCGCCACCAGGCCGGTGCTCGCCGCATCGGTTACTGAATCCGGACGCAGGCCCGATCCCGGGGCAGCGGCAAGGCTGGTGCCGCCGCCGCCCGTGACAAGGACGACGGGCCAGCGGCCGATAAAGTAACCCCACAACTCGTCAGAACGAAGCAGGGTCGGCGCGGACCGCCTGGCCATCGCGGACGAACGGAACCGGATTGACGGGGTGTCGCTCGGCCCGCTACCCTTGGTATCGTGCGAACTTCGCGGAGCGACCTGCACTGATGAACCCTCAACGGCAGTTCCTTTTGTTGCTACTGGGCGCCGCCGCCTTGTCGATCACGGTTCCACGGGCTTTGGCTGACGATTGGCGCCTGCTCGAAGTGTCTCCCCCACAACGCGTCCGCGAAGCGCCGCTCGCGCCGGAAGAATTGCACCACTGGGTCGGCTGGCTCGTGGAGCGCGGCATGATGGTCGACCGATGCGGCATCGCTCCGCAGGCGGGCACGCTGGCCGTTGATATCAACTCCGACGCCCAACGAAACCTGCTTCTCGACGCCGGGTTCACCATCATGGGAGAGCAGGGGCCCGATCCGCTGGAGGGCGGACTGCGGACGCAATCGCAGTATTTCGATCCCACCGAAATCGAGATGATGCTGATCCAGGTCGCGGCGGATCATCCCAGCATTACCCGCCTCTTTGTGGCCGGCACAACCTTCGAAGGCCGCGAAGTCCTCGCCCTGGAGATATCCGACAACCCCGGGGTCGCCGAAGACGAGCCGGCGATCCAATTCAACGGGCAGCATCACGCTCGGGAAGTAGCCACCTCGCACGTGGTCATGGACGTGGTTGAGACGCTCACCGACGGGTACGGATCCGACCCGGTCATCACTCAGTGGGTGGACTCGTACAAGACCATCTGCGTGCCGATGGTCAACCCCGACGGGGTCCAATACGTCTTCGACATCAACAGCCTGTGGCGGCGCAACCGGCAGGTCTACGCACAGTGCATCGGCGTCGATCTGAACCGTAATTACCCCTACCTGTGGGGGCCGGGGTGCGGCTCAAGCTCTTCCTGCAATGACTTGTATCGTGGCCCGTCTCCCGCGTCGGAGCTGGAGACGCAGGCAATGATCGTCCTGGAGGACGAATACCATTTCGTCATGGCCACCTCCTATCACTCGTACGGGCGCTTCATCGACTACCCCTACGCGTGCAGCGACGGCTCCGAGAGCGAGCGGATGCCGGAACACGACGTGATCGACGAAATGATGCACGGCGTGGCCGACGGTATCTTCGACGCAGGCAGCGTCGTGTATACGGTGTACTCCCCTGTACCGTTCGGCGGGGTGAACGGGGACGACACGAGCTGGTACTACGCCCACCGGGGAACCTACGCCTTCATCATCGAGGTGGGCACCAGCTTCGAGCCACCGTTCAGCCAGGTGGCGGGCATCGTCGGCGAGAACCGCGGCGGATGGCGGTACCTGTACGAGCGCCTGGGCCAAGCCCGCATCGACGTCCACGTCACCAGCGCCTGCACCGGCCAGCCGCTGGAGGCCGAGGTGACGCTGACCGACTTCGCCTACGACACGGGGGAACTGCCGCGGACGACTTTCCTGCCGTTCGGACGATGGACGTTTCTGGTGGTGGCTAACCAGACCTATACCGTTCAGGCGTCGGCGCCGGACCATGTCTCCCAAGAGATCATCGTCGCCGTAGGGGACGCGCCGGCGGCGATCGATATCGAATTGTCCTGCGTAATCTCCGACCCGCCGGCCGCGCCGGTCGTGGCGCCGCCGCCGCACGATCAGCGGAAGAACCGCTATCTCTCCTTTGATCCTGCCAAGCCGCTCAACGACGGGCTCGACCTGGCGTTCTCGGTAACACTCAACGATCTGACTTTGGGATCCTGCAGCGCGACCGGGGCGCCCTGCCGGCTCGACCACGGCGGCGACGACTGCGGGGCGTGCAGCCTTACCGGGGCGCCGTGCATCAGCGCCGCGATCCACTGCGTCCCGCCGCCGCCGGCCCAGACCTGCGAGCCGACCGGGGACACGTGCATCAACGACCAGGCGAGCTCGGTCGGGCGGACCTGGTGGGTCGGACCGGAATCGTCGCCGGGCAACGACGTGCACTTGCTGGTCAGCGCCCCGTTCCGAAAGGTGAGCGACAACTGGCCCGCTGTCGTGCACGTGGGTGATTGCGAGATCGTGCCCCGAGCGGAATACGGCGTCCGGGCGGTCAACGTGCTCACCAATGACGAGTCGCCAGCCCTGAAGCTAAGCACGATCGCCAAGCCCGGCAGCAATGACTGGGCCGACGCCGTCGGCCCGCTCCAGCCGATCTGCAACGCGAGCGGCTCCGCGTGCCTGGTCAACACGGACTGCCCGCCGGGCGAGCTGTGCGGCGTGTACCTGGGTCCCGACGCCGTGACCAACTTCGACGACATCGGTGCCGCGGTCAAGGCATTCCAGAAGGCGCCCGGCACGGTCTGGCCGGAAACCACCTGGGTCGACATTCACGGGAATGACTTCGGCGACCCCGCCGTTGATCCACCGGATTTCGTGGTCAACTTCGCCGACGTGCAGCACATGGTCCTCGCGTTCCAGGGCGGACCGTACCCGTTCAGCGATCCGGGCGACTGCCCGTAGGCGCCCCACTTACGCCCGAAATTCAGCGCAAAGAAGTTGAAGGCAGGGCCTCCCCCTAAGGGAGGCACCGACCGACCGCGGCTACGCCGCCTCATAGACGACGGTAATCAGAACGTCCGAGGATGAGAACTTGCGTTCCCCGAGCGAACCGCCCTTGCTTTCTGCGGTCCCGGTCTGCGCGGCGATGTTCCCGAAAACGTCGACGACCTCGGCCTTCGACTCCCGGAGCCATCGGTTGATCCGCTCCTCCAGGGAGCTCAGATTGGATTCAAGGTCCACGAACATCTTGATCTGGTGCATCGATCCGCTCCTATGGCATGGCTCCACGCCGTTCCCATTCGCTCCAGGCCCATCCGCCGACAGGGCTTGACTCCGAGGCGCGCACGCCGCACCGCGTGAGCGGCGGCACCCCACCTCCTCCGCGGTCTTAGCGTTCCGCCGCAAACCGCGAGTCGATGCCCGACTTCACACTGCGAGGTCGTCGATCCGCATCAGCGCCACGTCGTGCCGGTATCTTATCGGAATCGCTTGCACGACGCGACTCACCCTCCGGTCCGCAACGCGGCAGGGCCCGACCTCGGGCTGCCTTCCCTGGCCAAGCCGTATCTTAGAGTTGAGGTGCCGCCACTCGGACGGCACGGAGGGGAAAAAAGATGCGTTTCCGGACGTTGTGGCCGTGCGCCTTCGCCGTCATCACCGCCGGCTGCGCCGCCTCCCGTTCGCACGTCTCCTCGGATCGGCACAACCCCAGTGGGACAACGCGCACGAGCATCGACGAGTCGTACCGATCGAGCGTCGAGATTCGTACTTCCCCCGTGCCTCGTTGGAGCGCCCTTAGCGTCGATGAAGAAGCCCAACTCGACGAAGCAGGACGACGGGTCGCCGCATCGGTCGTTCACGTTCGCACGGTCGTGCGACCGCCGGCCGAGGGAACCGCGGGATCCGGATCACTCGCGTCCACGTTGGCAGGGTTTGGTGGCAGCGGCTTCTGCTTTGCGGCGGACGGCCTGATCGTAACCACGGAACACGTGCTTCGCGACGCCACCTCCGTGACCGTGGTGCTGCCGGACGGAACCGAGCAGCCCGCGCGCCGATTGGTCGCGGACGATCGCTTCGACCTTGCCGTACTGAAAATCGACTCCGCGTCGCTTCCTTGGCTTGTTGCAGCTCAGGCGGCACAGCGTGCCGGCGATCTCGTCGTGGCGGTGGCGGGACCGAACCCGCGTCTGACCGGGCTGCGCCGCGGCGGAAGCATCACCCGAACCGGGCTGTCCCTTCAGGAAGACCTCGGTCCCGACGGGCGGCACGACTACGGCGAGCTCCTGGAAAGCACCGCACCGGTGGAAGCAGGATTCAGCGGAGGGCCGGTGACCAATCGCGACGGTCTACTTGTTGGCATCGTCGTCGCCGCCGCCGGAAGCGCGGACGGCGGCCCGGCGCGCGGCTATGCCCTTCCGTTGAGCGACGACGTCTCCGCCACACTCGCGCGGCTCATCGCCGAGATCGAGGCCGCGCCCTGAGGCGTTCACCGCGGACCATGTCCGATCGCTCGCTGCAGCATCTGTGACTGGAGCGCCAGCGGATACACTCCGTCACCAAGCCCGCCTAACCACTGGAAGGCGTACGACAACGTCGAGCGCGCCGGCGGGCGGTCAACTCGCTCCGCCGGGAAAGAGCTTGTCGAGCTCGTCGCCGAGCTTGGGTGAGATGTCCATGTCGAGCGCCGCCAGGTTTTCGTGCAACTGCTCGAGCCGGGTCGCCCCGAGGATGACGCTGGACACGCCCGGCCGGGAGACCGCCCAGGCGAGGGCCAGCCGGGCCCGGGTGAAGCCGGCCCCCTCGGCGACGAGCTTGAACCGCCGCACCCGGTCGAGGTTCTCCTCGACGCACAGTTTCTCTCGGAGCCAGTCGATCCTGGCCAAGCGGGAATCGGCGGGTACGCCGTCGTCGTACTTGCCGGTGAGGACGCCGGAATAAAGCGGGCTCCATACCACCAGCCCCATGCCGAGGCGTTCCGCGGCCGGCCGCACGTCCCTCTCGACCTTGCCGCGGGCCAGCAGGCTGTACTGAGGCTGTTCCACTTGCGGGGGGTGAAGGTGCCGCCCGTCGCAAAGGGCCCGCACGTGGTGAAGCTGGTCGCCGCTCCACTCGCTCGTGCCCCAGTAGAGCGTCTTCCCCTGGCGGACGAGATCGTCCATCGCCCGGGCCGTCTCCTCCACCGGCGTCTCCGCGTCGAACCGGTGGCAGAAGTAGAGGTCCAGGTAGTCGGTGCCAATGTTCTTGAGGGTGCGCTCGATCGATTCCATGACGTGCTTGCGCGACAGGCCGCGGTCGTTCACGTCCTCGCTCATGGGAAAGTAGACCTTGCTGGAGATGACCAGCTCGTGCCGGGGGAGGTCGCGGAGCACCCGACCCATCACCCGCTCCGCTTCGCCGTACTCGTACACGTCGGCGATGTCGAAGAAGTTGATCCCCGCGTCGAACGCGGCGTGCAGGATGCCGTGGATGGTGTCGGCATCGCGAACGCTCCCGCCGTAGGTGGTCCAGCCGCCCAATCCGAACGCACTCACCTTGGTCCCGCAGCGACCGAGCGGCCGATACTTCATCTCCGGGGCATGCATGGTACACTCCTGTGCCGGGGCTGGACCTTGGTCCGTGGCGAATCTCCGGCGCCCAGCAAAATTTCCGCGCGGAAGTTTGTCAAGCGCGGCCGACGCGGCGGGCGCCGTGAGCCGCCCAGGCCCGCACCACCGGGGCGACGCGACCTGGCCAAGCCCCGCTCGGCCCGCGCCACGGGCGCATCGCGATCAGGAGCGATCAACATGTCATGCACACGTCACCGGCGCTCGCCCGCTGCGCTGCTGGCTTCAACCCTCGTCGCCGTCGTGCCGGCCGCCCTGCCGGTGTTTGCGGACGAAGGGGCGAGCGCCCTGCTCCTCCACGGCGGCGGGATGATCGACCTGGAAAGTGGACGCCTGGTCGACGATCGCGCCGTGCTCATCGTCGGCGGCCGGGTCAGCCAGGTGGCCCCTGCGGAGGAGGTCCGCGTCCCGGCCGGGGCACGCCGCATCGACCTGAAGGGGTTGACGCTGCTGCCGGGGCTGATCGATCTGCATTCCCACCTGCTGCTCCGCCCGTACGACCAGGCGTCGTGGGACGATCAGGTGCTGCGGGAGTCGCTCGAGCTGCGAACCGTGCGGGCCGTCGCCGCGGCCAAAGCGACCGTCGAGGCGGGCTTCACCACGCTGCGCGACCTGGGAACCGAGGGCGCCGGCTACGCCGACGTCGCTCTGCGGGACGCGGTCGCCCAGGGGATCGTGCCGGGACCACGCATCTTCGCCGCCACCCGGGCGCTGGTCGCCACGGGCTGCTACGGCCCCGCGGGCTTCGATCCGCGTTGGGACGTGCCCATGGGCGCGCAGGTCGCGGACGGGGTGGACGGCGTCCGCCGGGCGACGCGCCAGCAGATCGCCGCCGGGGCGGACTGGATCAAAGTCTACGCCGACTACCGCCGCCGCCCGGGAGTCGAGGCCACGCCGACGTTCTCGCCGGCGGAGCTCGAGGCCATTGTCGATGAGGCCCGCAGCGCCGGGCTGCCCGTGGCGGCGCACGCGGTCACGCCTGAGGCCATTCGACGATCCGTCCTCGCTGGCGTAGACACGATCGAGCACGGTTACGGTGCGACGGACGAAGTCCTGGCCCTCATGCGCGAGCACGGCGTGGTCCTGTGTCCCACGTTGACCGCCGCGGAATCGATGGCTCGGTACGCGGGGTGGTCGCCCGGCGAGGCGGATCCGCCTCGGATCCGGGAGGCCAAGGAGATGTTCGTTCGAGCCGTCCGGTCCGGGGTGACCATCGCCTGTGGAAGCGACGTGGGGGTTTTTGCCCACGGCGACAACGCCCGCGAACTCGAGCTCATGGTCGAATATGGCATGACTCCGGTCGAGGCGCTGCGAGCCGCGACCTCGACCGCAGCGGCCGTGCTCAAACGTCAGGGTGCCTTGGGTTGCATCGCGCCTGGTTGCGTCGCCGATTTGATCGCCGTCCGCGGCGACCCCCGTCAGGACATCACCGTGCTGCGATCGCCAGCCTTGGTCGTGAAGGCCGGTCGCGTGGTCCTCGATCGTCGTTGACCCGACAACGCACCGTGCGGAACAGGCACCGACGGACACGCTGCGCTGTCCAGGCCGCTTGACCGACCTTTCGGCGCCGATGGCGGACGCTCAGGCCCGCCGTTTTCGGCTTGCAACGCATCCGGCCTGCCTGGCTTCTGTCAGCCCGTTTCGTCGCAGTTTTCCGAAGGGGACGCGAAGCGAGTGAGCGCGGCACGATCAGCCATACCCGCAACCGGAAATCAACTGCTCGCCGAGCGATACCACCGCAAGGCCAGGCGAAACACCGCCATGGACAGAAGAAGCATGACAAGCCCGACGACGAGCACATGCACCACCATGTAGGGCTGAAACGTGCGGACCACCACGCTGGCGGGCAGATTCGACACCATCAAGACGGGAACGACGAACACCAGGGCGAACCACAACGCCCCGCCCGCGAACCGGCGGTAAATCTCCGCAGGATAGCGGGCCAGGCTGACGGCGTAGAACCACAGATGGTCTACACCCGTCTGGCGGATGAGCCAAACGCTGGTCACCGCGAACGTAAAGAGCAGCGAGTAAAGCACCAGCACGCCCCCCCCGACCAGAAGCAAAAAGAGGAGCACCTTGTCGGCGGTCACCGGGGTGCCCTGACCCACCGCGGCGACGATGCAGATGGCCGCGCCGACCGGGACGTTGGCCAGGGAGGAATAATCGACCCGGTCGAAGCTCAGCAGAAACTGGGCGCTGGCCGGGCGGATCAGCACAAAGTCGAGATCGCCCGTCCGCACCAGATGGCTGATCCGCCAGCAATTCCCGAAGAAGAACGCCTCGAAGAGGCTGGTCACCAGCATGTGCGTGCCGACGAGAAAGAGATACTGGTCCTCGGTCCAACCGGCCACGTCGGGCGTCGTGGAGAAGATCACCTTGATGAACACGAGGAGCATGACCACCCACAGCAACTCGCTCACCACGTTCACCAGAAAGTGACCGCGGAAGGTCATCTCCCGCAGCAGGCTGTTCTTCCAGAACCGCGCCAGGATGCGACCGTAGCGTGCCCGCATCGCCGTCAACCTCCAAACGCGGCGTAGCGCCGCAGCCCCCGCGACCAGGCGATCCTCGTCGCCGCGGCCAGCACCACCACCCACACAAGCTGCACCAGGATGACGCGGACCATCTCGCCCGGGTCCAATCGCTGAAGCAGGATCAGCGTCGGATAGTAGGTTTCGTAGGCGAACGGGAGATAGGTCACCACCTGCCCCACCTGCTCGGGCAGCAGGCTCAACGGGAACATGTGCCCGCTGAGAAAATACTGAGCGGTCATGAAAACGTGCAGAAAACTGCCCACCTCGAGAAACCAGAAGCCCAGCATGCCGATCAGGCCGTTGATGGCGAACCCCAGGAGGAACGCCAGGACCAGAGCGATCACCGAAAGGCCCAGCGTTTCCCCCGCCGGCCATCCGGGCAGAAAGCGCCGGCACAGCCAGAACACCACCGCATACGGCGCCGCAGCCATGACGAAGTAGATCAGTTTGTGGGCGACCCGAAGGGCCAGGTGGTAGGCCAGGTAGTCGATCGGCTGGAGCAGGTACTTCCGCAGTCCGCCGTCGCGGATGTCGGCGGAAATGTCCGTGGCCAGGCGTGGCATCGAGCCGAAGGCCCGTGAGATCATCACGAACAGGTAGTACGAGACCATCTGGCGGTAGGCCAGCCCGCCGACCTCGGTCCGGTCGGCGCCGTCATAGATCGCCCGCCACAACAGGATGGTGGTGATGATGGGAATGAAACGAAGGAACGTGGCGATAAAGAAGTCGGCGCGGTACACCAGCCGCTCGGCCAGAGCCACGCGAAACACCACCCAGTACTTGCTCACGTCCTGCTCCGCCTCGCGGCCACCGGGCCCGTCGCGGGGCTGTCCTGGGGGGCGAGCCGAGCCGCCTCTGCATACATGCGGCTGATCACCTCTTCGATGGGGGGATCCTGGACGCTGATGTCGCTCACCGCGTATCGGGAGAGAAGCCTCCCCGCCCGTTCGGCGACGGCCTCGCGAGGCAACCGCAGGGTCACGGTGGGCCCGTCCACCTTGACCACTTCGCCCAAGGCCTCGAGGCGGTCCGGCATCGATCCTTCCGGGAACTTCAGGGTCACCAGCTTGTAGTCGGAGAATCGATCGACGATGTCCCGAAGCGGACCGTCGTGGATCAGCCGTCCCTGGTGGATCACCATGACGCGGTCGCACAGGGCCGCAATGTCCTGCATGTAATGGCTGGTCAGGAGAATGGTCACCTGGTTCTGCTGGTTGTATTCCCGAAGGCACCGCCGGATGCTCGCTTGGGCCACGACGTCCAGCCCGATGGTGGGCTCGTCGAGGAAGAGAATGCGCGGCGAATGCAGCAGGGCCGCGATGAGTTCCAGCTTCATGCGCTCGCCGAGGCTCAACTCGCGCACCGGCTGGTTGAGCAGGTCGCTCACCTGGAGCAGCTCGCTCAGCTCGCCTTGCACTCGGTCGAACTGCCGGTCCTCGATGGCGTAGATCTCCTTGTGCAGCCGGAACGACTCCGCGGCGGGAAGGTCCCACCAGAGCTGGTTCTTCTGTCCCATGAGCAGGGCGAACTGCCGGCGGTAAGCGTTCCGGCGCTCCCAGGGAACGAAATCGAGCACCCGGACCGTGCCTTCCGTCGGGTAGATCAGGCCGCCCAGGATCTTGAGCGTGGTCGTCTTGCCGGCCCCGTTGGGGCCGAGGAACCCCACCATCTCGCCGGGCTCGATGTCGAAGTCGATGCCGTCGACGGCGCGGACCTGCTTGTAACGGCGACGGAACAACGCCTTCACCGAAGCCGCCAGACCTTGTGGCTTCTGATGGACCCGGTATATCTTCCGGAGATCACGGACGCAGATCGCTGCCATCAAGCGACATCGTAACGCCGCGACCGATGCAGGAAAGGGGCGGGCAGGTCCGTTGAGCGATCCGGGCTGCTCAGGTGGAAGCCCGTCGGCGCCCCGTGCTCCGGCGCCGGGGTTTGCTCGCGGTCGGTGCGGGGTGGCGTTGGGATACGTGGTGGCGGCCAGGGTCGTGACCTTGCGGGTCAGTGACCACCCGATCCGGGCGCCGGCACACCCTGACCACCGCTGCGACCGTCGCCGTCGCAGCGGGCACGGTCATCCATTGCACGATGGCGATCGATCGACCCCTTCGGGCGAAGTGGTTCCAGCCTACGGCCATCCTCACGGACACTCGGATCGTTATCGTGAACTTCTACTGAGACGACGAGCAGACGGCGAGGGAAGGAATGCCCGAGCCGTTCCACTGGGGATGATCTGCAATGGGTGCGGTGATCGGACTGGGCGTATTCGCCCAACCGCTTGGCTGCGTGTCGGACCGGACAGCTCGCGTCGAACCACAGTCTGGGATCGCGCCGGCGACGAATCGAAGGGCATCGTCCGAACTTCAGAACGAGCGTGACGGGCGCGGACGTGTTCTAAACCGGCGGATCGTACACGAAGCCGGATGACCGCCCATTGCCCGCGCCGATCGCCTCGAGTTGCGAGCACAGGGCGCGGATTTCGCCGTCCTGCTCGACCAGGTGCCCATGCAGGGCCGCAAGATCACCGCGCACCTTCCGCAGCTTCTGCAACATTTCCGTCTTCAAGTTGTTGTCCCTCACTCGCTGAACGCTGTCGAAGAGGGACTCGATCGCTTCCACCGCAACCATGTCACTGGCCTCCGCTCTGGTGTACCCCGATGTTCCGACCCGTTCGCAATCTAGAGCAAGTTACGATATCCCCGGAGCGGGGGCGCCGCCGGGGTCGGCCGTCTTTTCCAGCCGATGTGTCGGCGATTGGCACGCAGCACCCAGGTTATCGCCCCGAACGTCCGTGTGGCAGGTGAATATCGGCCGATAATGCCGTAAACCTGAAGCGGAAGCGCTGGATCCGGGCGACCAGGTGAGCCTATCGCTTTTCGGGGAGCCGCCGGCGAATCTCGACGATCTGCCCGGCCGGGAAGCCGCCGAACGGCTCGACGGTGCCATCCGGCCAGGAAACGACCACATTCGCGGCGCTCCCGGCGCGGCCGAGGCCAAAATGCACGCGGGGGTCGTTGGCGGAGCAATAGCTGTAGGCGCTGCGGGCCTCGCCCTTGCGTCGCTTGCCGTCCACCTCGACCTCGATGACCGCCCCGATGGCCGGGGCGCCCTGTTCGTTGCGTAGGTCGAACATGATCCACTGGTTCTGCCGGTCGGTCCGATTGCGGAGGACGTACGGCGCCGCGTCCCGGTTGGAGACGACGACATCGACCCGGCCGTCGTTGTCCAGGTCCCCGAAGGCCGCTCCGCGACTGGCATCCACCAGCGCCTCGGTGGTGCCACCACGTGGCATTATCTCGCGAAAAGGCCTGCCGGTCCTCCCGGCGAAGAGCTGGTTCGGCTCCGCGTACCGGTTGCCCCCTCCCGGGGCGGACTCATCGATGATGACCCGGCCGTTGACCGCGTAGATATCCAGGGCGCCGTCGTTGTTCAGGTCCAGGATGGCCGTGCCGAACGCCGTAAACGGCTTGCTGGCCAGCAGTCCGTAGCGGAGCGTAGCGTCGGTGAAGTAGCCCGCGTCGTTGAGGTACAAGGTGTTGGTTTCGTCGGCGAAATGAGTCATGAACACGTCCGCGTCGCCGTCGGCGTCGACATCGTGCACGGCGATGCCCATGCCCGCTTGCACCGATCCGTCGTCGGCATAGGCAATTCCGCGCTGCAAGGCTTCGTCGCGAAAGGTCCCGTCGCGCTGACTGATCCAGAGCTGGTTGGGGGTCTCATCGTTGGCCACGCAGATATCGGGCCAGCCGTCGCCGTTCACGTCCGCCCAGGCCGCGCCCAAGCCGTTTCCGAACACGGCGGCAACCCCCGCCGACCGGCTGACGTCGGTGAAGGTCCCGTCCCCGTTGTTCCGGTAGAGCACGTCCGGGGCCGGGGCGTTGTAGTGAGTGGGCTTGCAGTAGTCGAGTACGCCGCTGCGCGTCCGGCACTCCAGCTCGGTGGCCGGTGACCACATGATGTAATTGGCGACGAAGAGGTCGAGGTCCCCGTCGCGATCATAATCGCCGAATGCGGCGCTGGCCCCGAAGGCATCGTCGCCGACGCCGGCCTCCTCGGTCACGTCGCTGAACGTCCCGTCGCCGTGGTTGCGGTACAGTACGTTGGGACCCACGTTGGTCACGTAAAGATCGGTGAGGCCGTCGTTGTCGTAGTCGCCACAGGCGCAGCCCATGCCGTACCCGGTATCGCCCACCCCCGCGGACGCGGTCACGTCCTCGAAGGTGCCGTCCCCGCGGTTGCGATACAGCCGGTTGCCGAAAGGGGAGCCCCCCGGCTCGACCAGATCGCCCCCCTGGACAAAGTACACGTCGAGAAACCCGTCGCCGTCGTAATCGAGCAGACCCACACCGCCCGACATGATCTCCGGCATGAACAGCTTATCGCCCTGTCCGGAGACGTGGCGAAAGTCGATGCCGGACCGGTCGGTCACGTTTTCAAACCAAGGGGAGGAGAAGTCGCCGGAAGCGGCGAGCCGTTCCGGGCCGTAGGCGCCGACCCCGCGGGAACGGCGGACCAGCAGCCCGGTCCCGACGCCGGAGAGCATCACTCCGACCACGATCGCGGCGTAGAGTACGGCGCGACAACGCTCCGGCAGCGAGTCGTCAGAGAAGCGGGATTCTCGCCGTGCCTTCATGGCTAAAGACCCGCTCCCCTGACTTCGACGGTTCCCACGCGGGATGGGGTCACGACCCACCCACGCCCAGCGGGAGGCGGCGCAGCGCCGCCTCGATTCGGGGGTTGCCGGGGTCCACCATGAGGGCGCCGCGGAGCATCACTGCGGCCTGCTCGAAGCGACCTCGCCGGGCGTACAGCCTGCCCAGGGCCTGCCGCGCCGCTATAGACTCGGGTGCCGCGGCTACGGCACGTTCAAATGCCGCCTCCGCCTCGTCCCATTGCTCCATAGCCGCCAGCAAACCGCCGAGGCTCAATTGGATCGCCGCACGGCGCAGCTCCAGGGCTGCGGCCCGGCGGAACGAATCGAGCGCCTCACCGGCCCGTCCCATCCGTCGGAGGATCTCCGCTTGGGTCGCGTGCGCTCCGCCCTGTTCCGGTGACAGGCGCACGGCATGCTCCGCATGGGCCAAAGCCAGAGGCAACTCCTGCCGCTGAAGCATGAGCTGGGCGTAGGTCAGTCGCAGGGCGAAATGCTCTCCGCATCGTTCCAGCGCCCGCCGGAGCATCCGATCCGCGTCCTCCAGGCGACCGGCCTTCAGATACGCCAGGGCCAAGTTGTTGGCCACCGGCGCGTTGTCCGGTTGCTCGTGATGAAGCGACTCCAGTATGGCAGTCGCCTCCGTCGCCTGGCCCCGGGCGCTGAGCTCCACGGCCAGCTCCGCCCGTCCCGTCAGGGTCACGCACCCGAGTGTCACGGCGGCCCCGCAGGCGTCTGGCAAAAGCACGCGTTCCGCCCCGCGCCTGAGCGAAAGCTCGATCTCCGCCCGCGCCGCACGCCCCAGCGCTCGGCATGCTCGCCCGAGCAGGTAGTGGGCGAGGGCGTTGCCGGGGTCGCGCTCCAGGGCCTTGCCGAGTTGAACCACAGCGGGCTGCCAGAGCTCCATGGCCACGTCCAGGGACCCCACGCCCACATACCCTTGCGGCTCTTGGGGCGCCAGTTCCACCACCCGCTGAAACGCCGCCAGCGCCTCAATGTGCCGGTTCTGATCCGCCAGGAGCCAGCCCATTCGCTCGTGCGCCGGAGCGTAATCCGGCTTGAGCCGGACCACTTCTCGATAGGCACGCTCCGCGCCCTCTCGGTCGCCCGCTCTTTCGACCGCCGAGGCCCAGTGGTACCACCAGCGCGGCTCCTTCGGCGCCGCGGAAACGGCGTTGGCATAGCAGGAAATCGCGTGCCCCAGAAAGCCGTGGGCCTCGTACAGAATCCCCAACCGCCCGTGCGCGTCCGCCTGTCGGGGACGTGATGCCGCCTCGTGGGTCAGTGTCAGAACGCGCTCGGCGAGTCGCCCGTCAACTTCTGCCAGAAACGGGGGAACTGGAGTCGCCTGAACGCGTCCGTGTCGATGTACGAGCACCCCGGAAGCAAAGAGCGTGGCACCGACGGCGAGGATGGCCCCTCCGGCGACATACGCGCGGCGCGGCCTCCCGGCCCTCGCCCTCCCTTCGGCGCGCCGCTTGCGGCTAACGACGGATGATCGCCCCATGGACCACGACTCCGCCAAGGCGAGATCGCGTAGAAACCGACGTGCCGGCACAAAGCAAGCCAGGGTGATGAGCCTGCCCCAACCGCATGATGAATGACCCCCATTCAGAGTGCGGGCACACGGCGGTCACACCGCCAGGCGCCAGATCGGCCCCGACCATGTGCTCGATTCCGCCGCCGGGAAGTGATCGAGAAAAGCGACTTTTTGCTAAGTGCGGCGGCGTCCCCACGATCATGTCGGGCGCGATCCGATGCATTGCAATATGCCACCCTGTTGTCGCCAATGCAACAGGATTCACTTCATGCGCCTCGCAATCCTCGCGAAAACGACGCGTCTTCGGCGAAAAACCAGGGTGAGCATACAAGTTTCCACGATCACGGCGACACGTCCCGACTCTCGCCCGGCGCGCACGCCGTACACCGGTCCGGCGTTTGCGCGCCATCCACCGCTTCGCGCGGCCGGGACTACTTCGGCGGCCAGCGCGGCTGGGGGCATGTGCGGCGCCGACATATGGCGCCCTCGTCATGTCATTCTGGCACAGCAGCCTGACGTGCGCGGAGCTTGAACGTAGCCGCGGCGGCCGCCCCCGATGTGGTGGCGTCATCGGCTCCCCATCCCCGCCGAGATGCCGGTGGGCCGGTTTGCAGCCATTCCGTTTGCCAGAGCCGGCCGAAGCGGCTGCCCCGCGGTGAGGTAGGACCTCGCGAGAGGGTCCGCGGCGCGCCGCGCAAAAATCCGTTCAGCTCCGCGTCGTCGCGTATAACCTAGTGAACACTCCCGGATGGCGACGCAGCCGGCCCCGCGCCAAACCAGATCATAGAAGCAAGCGGATGGCTCCTCGACGTCGCTGCCCGAGCCGGCAATCGGACGTGTCCACGTCAAGGCACCTTCTGCCGATAGGGGCGCCCGTCCCTGTATAGTTCCAGACGTCGACGCAAGTCCTCGAGAAGCTCGCTCTGGGCGGCGCTCGTCGCAAGCCCGATCGCCTTCTGGATGGTCTCGACCGCATCCCCATAGCCGCCATTCTCTGCGTACGCGGCTGCCAGAGCGTCAAGGCTCCGGACGTCGCTCCCCCCGGACAGCCGATTCGCCTCCCGGGCCAGGTCTAGAGCCTTCGTGCCCGAGCGAAGTCCCTCGTCAGGACAGGTCGCAAGCAGCCACGCTGCCGCGGTCAGTAAGCGCACGTCCGCCGGCGACACCTCCAGCCCTCGCTTCAACACACCGATGGCCAACGCGAATCTCCCATCCTCCGCGTACGCCTCCGCCACACGGACGCAGGCGTCCGCCTCTATCGATGCGAGATTCAGAACACGTTCCAGGTGCCCTGTGGCCTCGGGCAGTCGTCCCCTGTGCAGGAGCGCCAGCCCCAGGCGAAAATGTGTTTCGCCGGACTCCGGCCGTTGCTCCAACGCCCGCCGATAGTGCTCAATCGCGGAGTCGACTCGCCCGAGACCCATCAACGCCAACCCGAGGTTGTGGAGTATTTCCGCCGTATCCGGGTCGACCCGCAGCGCCAACTCATACTGCTCCACCGCCTCTTCCGACCGACCCACTTTCAAGAATGCTGTGGCCAACAGATTCCGCGCTCTGACTGAGCCGGAATTCTGCCGCAGCTCTGCCTCGAGTTCGACGATCGCCTCACCAACCGCGTTCATTCTTAACAGGACTTCCCCGAGGCTGGCGTGCGCGTCTGGAAGCAAAGCGTCAACCTCGATCGACCTTCTGAATTGCTCTAGCGCTTCGCTGAGTTTGCGTTGCCGGCTGTAGGCGTGGCCCAGATAATAGTACGCAACGGCATATTCCGGCCTCTGCCGCACGGCCTCTTGAAAGTGGGTGACACTCTCATCGAGGGCGCCGCTGTCCATTAAGAGCATGCCCAGGTTGATGCGGGCCTCCCGAAGCTCGGGGTTCAGCTCCAGGGCGCGACGATAGTGCTGTGCAGCTTCATCGAACCGTCCCCGCTGGTGCAGGCTGGCGCCGAGTTGGGCGACATACTCCGCGTCTTGCCCCAGCAGTTCCCGGTCTCCCGCGGCGCCGAGTAGCCGGTCGGCCTCGGCGACCTTCCCCGCCCAACGAAGCACCTTGGCGAGTACGCCCCTGGCGAGTGCATGATCTCTTGAATCCACCGACGCATAGACGCTGGTGCGAACTGCTTCCGCTTTCGCTTCATCCCAATCGGACGTTGGCAGGGCGATCCCCCGACCAACCAGGCGACCTAAGAGCACCGATCCAA